>ENA-ORDI01000288-ORDI01000288.1-marine-metagenome-genome-assembly--contig:-NODE-288-length-36359-cov-7.718152_pt1 | contig 36359 bp, 27 predicted proteins | sample MGYA00248628_ERZ508525 | MGnify/ENA primary metagenome ERZ508525 (study PRJEB26195, sample SAMN05422138) | marine metagenome | isolation source: East of Porto Seguro, South Atlantic Ocean | place... | reverse complement strand
GGCGGAAAGACCGACGTCTCTCCGGCCACATCCAGCAGACGAAGACTAGCTTGTATGGACCCCCTCAGTTCCGCCCCGTGGGGCGGGTCCGGCAGCAGGTAGAGTTCCAGGTCCGGGGGTAATGACACGTCCACCTCTGGGACTGGGCCCACCGGGCCGATTGCTCCCCCGGCGTGCAGGTAATACCAGGTGCCACCGATCTCCCGCCACCCCAGATGGGCATACACCTTCCGCTCAGGCGGGTCTCCTGAAAGGAACTGGATGGCGGCCCGGGCGTGGTCTTTAATTCCGAACCCGGGCCAAAGGGCGGCTGCAGCTCCCAAGTGCTCCATGGGCCAGTTCATGGTGGCGAACTGCCCGGCCGCCACCTGGAAGCGGTAATTGCGCTGGCGTAGGGTGGCCTCGATTTCCAGAAAGCGCCGCGTCTCCACACCATCATCTTCCACTGCCTGTCCGGTAATGACGGCGGTGAACGTGGTCAGCGGGATCGGGACGATGCCCTCGGTGGTCTCTTTGTTCCAGATCAAGCCTCCAGGCGTCGCCTCGTAGGGGTAAGGGTCCGCCCCTGCGGTAGGCCCGCTGCTGACAGGTGAAGCTGGCGGGGGCAGGTGGCCCAGCTTATCCAGAAGCCGGCCGGCAATGGCGTCGTCGGTGTCTCCGGTGATGCCGGCGATGCGTTTGGCAACGCTGATCCGGGTCTTTTCGGCGTTGAGGTCCGCCCGGTCCCGGAAGAGTTCCTTGCTCTGGGAATCGGTGACCACGACGATTAGCTTGGAGTCGCCCCGTCGGGCGCGGACGGGGCGCTGGATTTCAATGTTGTATTGGTCCGTCATGCCCGCACTGCCTTTACCCATTGACCGCCGCTCCAACGCAGCCGGGGTTTGGAGGAATTCTGAGAATCCGGGCTAAGCCGAGGCCGGGCGTAGGTGATGCCGTCGGAGATGGTCTGTCGGGCGGCCGACTCCCCGTACTTGGAGACATAGCCGTTGGCATGGGCTGCCGATAAAAGCAGGGCATGAACGTCAATTCCACCACGTACCTCCGGGGGTAGCCACTCAGACAAACTGAGACTAGCGAGTTTCATCGCGGAGATGAGCAAGCCTTTGTGTCTCTCCCCGGTTCCTTCGATCCGGCTGGAAACCCAGGCCGCTTCTTGCTGTATCGCGGTATTAACGTACCGCTCTGCTGGAGTGGCACCCATTACTTTGTTCCCCGGTATCCTGGGCAGTTCCCGGCGGGATTGCTCCGCCTCCAGTTCGGACCGGTGTTGTTCAACCAGCTGGTCCACCATCGACAGATGTAGAACATTACCCAGAAAACGGTTTTGGCCTTGGCGGGGATGGCTGCCATAGAACATCCGGGATGGGTCGTGGACTGATGCATCTCCCCAGGGCAGGCGGGCCATTACTGCCCTCTTGGCCCTCCGGTAGTTATCTGGCTGGGTGAAGGCTGTACCTGTTATGAATACGACCCGAGCCTTTGGAATTTCAGAGGTATGGCTAAGGGTGGTATAGAGAAATGTGCCGAATTGGGCAACGAGGGGTTGGTCCACCAGGTAACTGAATGTGGACCGCTCGTCACCAGTGTCGAAGTCTAGGGCAATGAACTGGGCCGACTCAAAATGCTGGTTGCTGCGGTAGCCGCCAGGGCGGCCACAGTGGTCTGGCACCTTGTGGTCTGGCTTGGTGCACCAGGCACCGCAGCATGTTCCCTGGCACCCGCCCAACACAGCAGTGAAGCTATATCCCTGGGTGATTTGGTCCAGCAGGCTGATTGGCGTGTGCTCCTCGGCAAGGAAGCTGCCATTATATTTGCCCCAACGTCTCTCAGCAGGAGGTAGACCCAGCTTCTCCGCAGGCCAGGTGCGATTGATGGAAATATTCAACTGAGGGCTAGCTTCCACCGCTACCATTGCACATACCCTTATACTCGGGCGGATTAACATCCGCTGGCTCATCGGTTCCCTGGGCCGCATCGTTGGTCACGTCCTCATTGTTGTAGAGAAAGTGAACGAAAATTCGGCGCCACAGCTCGGCCCATTCTGGGCTGCGAGGACCGATGGCCCACCGCACAGTGACAGTAGAAACTCCGTTCGGGTCGATCACCTTGGCGACATCTTGTTGGATAGTCAAACGCGCCCGACCTACACCGAGGAACCGGCACATAGGCGATCAAGTTCCGACTGAGGGATTCGATAGCCACCTCCAGGGAGGCGAATCGCGCCCAATTGGCCACCAGTAATCCACCGGCGGACCGTGACGACGTGGACCCTGAAGATCTCAGCTATTTCTTCGGGAGTCCAGTGTTTGGAGTTGTCCATCTTCGTGTCCTCCAATGGTTTGGTATACTGGATTATTAGGGCAAATGATCCAGAGTTTGGTGTGTTGTTGGATGTGGGAGGATTATCTGATGTGGGATACGGCAAAGGTCAATACGGTAAGAAAAGATTACCGTACGGGCAGATTATCGATGGAGAGAGATAGAGCGCAATTCCTGTGGGGCCTAGGGATCAGAGTCCCGGGGAGCGTAGTCCAGGCAGTCATCGACTGCTGTTCGGGAACTTCCGGTCTAAGTCTCTATAAGCTCTACACTAAAGGAAGACCGACGTACCAGGCCGCTAAACCAACGATTTATAAAATCAAAGATATTTATGACTCCGGAGAGTTGGCGGACTATGTGCAATACCTGCATTCTGAGCGGCTGGCATCAATTTCCGAGGTAGATGCGCCGGTCCAGTTGAACGCTAGCAGGACTATCCGGGCGGCTAAATCGGATGGTTTGAAGCCGGGTGTCCTGGTACGGTTCCCGCCCTTGAGTTTTGCGTCTGCAATTCAGCGTTTCCTCGACAACGAACAGGCGAAATACTCAAATAATTTAGACAACATCAATAAAACCCTACAAGCTCACATAGCGCGCCAGTTGAACGTATAACGCAGCCTACTTTCCACCGGAGCCAATGACAATAACCGTGTTGATATCCTAGGCCGAGTGGTAACTTGACTCCGAAACCATCGGCCCTTATCATCCACAACCATTTCAGACCTGTCATGTAGGAGCGATACATTGAAATACGACACAATCGTAGTTGGAGCCGGGTCTGCCGGATCGATCGTTGCATCCAGATTGAGCGAAGACCCTAAGCATTCCGTACTCCTATTGGAAGCGGGGCCTGATTACCCTGACTTCGAGCAGTTGCCGGAGGAAGTCAAACAAGGATATGCAACTGGCCTAGATATCATGACTAGCGACCACAACTGGCAATTCATCGGCAAAGCTACAGAGACTGCGCCTCCGATGATGGTTCCTAGGGGTAAGGTCACCGGTGGTTCAAGCGCGATTAATGGACAGGTATTTCTAAGGGGGGTGCCAGAGGATTACGATTCATGGGCGTCTATGGGCAATGACGAATGGGCATTCCAAAATCTCATCCATTATTTCCGCAAAGTTGAATCGGACACAGATTTCCCTGACGACGATTTCCACAGCTCTGAAGGAGCTATAGTTGCAAGGCGGTTCAAGCCGGGAGAGATGAGGACCGACCAAACTGCGTTCTATCAAGCTTGTCGCGATTCAGGATTTGCGGACAGTCCAGACCATAATGCACCAGACGCAAGCGGCGTGGGTCCGACTCCTTTGAATAATCCCAATGGAATCAGGTTCAGTACAGCACTGGGGTATCTGAACCCATCCCGCCACCGCTTGAACCTCACTATCCGACCTAACTGCACTACTCGAAAGATAGTCTTCGACGGAACTAAGGCTATAGGAGTAGAAGTGGAGAGCGAAGGGGAGCGTTTCGTAGTAGAGGGTAATGAGATAGTCCTTAGTTCTGGCGCTATCGGATCACCACACCTCATGTTACTTTCTGGCGTTGGGCCGGCAGGACATCTTCAGGATATGGGAATACCGGTAGTAAAAGACTTGCCTGGAGTCGGACAAAATCTCCGTGATCATCCTGTCGTATTTGTTACTTGGAGCACGAAAACTGACCATCCCCTAGATGGCTATGCACCGCGGCTCCAGACCAATCTAAGATGGACTGCCGAGGGTTCGGATCTTCGGAACGACTTGCTTATATTCATGATATCGTACGCGACGGACCGGGCTTACAGGGGGGTAGGAGATATGCCACCGTTGGGGATCCGCATGATGGCGTCTCTCGAATTGGCCCTGAGTGCCGGAGAATTGAGATTAAGTTCTACTGACCCAGATGAACAACCATTCTTGGATTATCGTTACTTCCAGCGGGAAGAAGACCTTCGAAGAATGAGAGAAGCTGTCCGTTTGTGCGTAAGCTTGGGGGAACATGAACGGTTCAATGACATCATTGAGTCTAGGATTGAACCCACAGATGAAGAACTTGCTTCAGATGAAGACCTGAATACTTATATGATCAGAGAAGTAACAACAGGACAACATATATCGGGCACCTGCAAGATGGGACCCGACTCAGATAGTATGGCTGTCGTTAATCAATACGGAAGAGTACGGGGAATCCAAAATCTTAGGATTGTAGACGCATCGATAATGCCAGACTGCATACGCGCAAACACTAATGTCACTACTATGATGATCGCGGAGCGAGTATCTGACTTTATTAAAGATGGTAAGTAAATCGTACGTGTTGTAGGGCCTTGAAAAAGGGAGGAAATTCGATATGGATGCATTTAAAGAGGCCATCCGGAGTGGACTTGAGGAATACCTCCAGAGTCTGGAACGTGCGATCGATGGACTGACGCCTGCCGAGGCGCGCTGGCAGCCCACGATGCACACTAACCACATTGCCTGGTTGGTCTGGCATATGGCGCGTGTCGAGGACTCGTGGGTGAGTCGGCTCCTGAGAGGGACCACCCAGGTGTGGAACGCGGATGGATGGGCCGACCGATTCGGCATGGACCCCGAAGACAACGGATTCGGGCAGACAAGCGAGGACGTCCGGGGGATGCCGGAGATACCACTTAGCGAACTAATGGCCTACTTCGTCGCAGTTCGTGCCGTCACACGCCAATATCTGGACCATGCCTCAGACGGCGACCTGTTGCAGGAGTATTCCAGCAGGGGCAGTGACCGGGCTGGAACCTGGATCGTTGGACACATCCTCGTCGAGGAAAGCCAACACACGGGTCAAGTAGCACTGATACGGGGCTTGATTAGGGGGCATGGAGAGTGATGCTGTAAACCATTAGTCCGGAAGTCCGGATCCTGCTAGATGGGATCGCGCTGTTGGTCGCTGGAAATGAAGAGTGAACGCCGTATGCAGAATTGTTCATTCCGCGGGGCCACCCCGCAGATAAGAGCGGAGCGCTGGAGGTAGAGGAAAATAACGTGCAAACACAGATCGCACGCGCCATGTTTCAGGTGTACGAGCCGATCGTCCTCACGGGTTCTGGGGCGCCAGAGCTACAGACTATCTGTAAGCAGCTAGGGCTGAGCGAGCATCGCATGAGTTACTATGCGGTACGTTCCGCCGCGTTGGGGCGGGTGGCAGCTGAGGTTGTCTCGGCAACCTTTTATCATCACACCGTGGAGATGGTTTCACCTGCGATCCCGCTTGCCTGGAGCATCGCGAGTCCGGAGAGAATCGTCGCCGCACGTTTTGAGGCGGTGGATCAGGCGCTCCGGCGACTGCTTCCACAGCAGATCGAATCCGCTGAGATCGTCGAGGCAGTCGAATTGGTACGCGAGGCTATGGTAGGTTGTTCAATCGCCGGCCGGCCCCTATTCGCAGCGCACGCAGCGCTTCCGTGGCCGAGTGAACCCCACGTCGCTCTGTGGCACGGTCTCAATCTATTTCGTGAGCATCGCGGCGAAGGACATACCAGCGCAGTGATGGCGGCTCGGCTCACGCCCGAACAAACGGCACCGTTGCTGATCGCGGCGACGGGGGAGGCTCGAGACGGCCGTAGCTGGCGTTGGCCGGATGATGTCTGGAATCAAGCGGTGGCTGAGTTGCAAGAGCGAGGCTGGCTAGACGATGCTGGCGGGCTGACAGACGAGGGCCTCGCAGCTCGGACCCGCATCGAGGAGGAAACCGATGGCTTAGCCCTCGGCCCTTGGTTGCAGCTTGGTAAAGAACGCACCCATCGTCTGTGGACGCTTCTGCGGGATTTGTTGCAAGTGATTCTCGACCAGAACGGTTTGGCGCGGCTCAGAACCCCCATCGGACTCAGCTGGCCAGCGCAGTGGCCGGGCTAACGAGGTGAGGACGCACAAGGTACAAAAAAGGTACAAGCTAAACAAATACAACTGATCCCAGTTGATCCTAAACGATTAATAGATGGTGGGGCTTGTGTACGAAAACGACCTTAAACGAACCGTTATAATCCTATGCGTACCCTACGAGCTTGGACTCGCACACCGGTATACCGGAAACGGTATCGCGAGTTCGAATCCTGCCCTCTCCGCCATTTTGAGCACGAAATAGCCCCCAAGAGCAATTCTTGAGGGCTTATTATTTTAGGTGAATTTGGGGGTTTGCCGTAATTGTGTCCGTCACGGTTCTGTATCTCCAAACGATATATAACACTAGAGGTACACTGTACATACTGAACATGTACCAGGCCCACTTTCTTAAGTTTATTCAGCAGTTAACGCTCTGGATTTTGTTTCAACGATCCTTACGGCCCACACGGCTCCTGTTGACAACAGTACTAGTATGGCTGCAATCCAGTAAGCTAGGTCATAGTCCCCGTTTATGTCGAATAGCAATCCTGTTAGTACCCCTCCCACCGCTGTTCCGATACTTCTACCCACATGTACAACACCCATTACAGAACCTAAGACATTGGATGGGTAAATGTCTGCAGCCTTTGCCCCAAGAAGCAATCCGCTTAGGCCATCACTCAAACCTGTTAGAGCTACAAATATTATCAAGGCCCACAGGTTAGCTCCTCCCGTAAACAGTAAGACGACTAATATCGCCATAAACGTCATGCCCATAGCTATAGAGAAAACTATCTCTCTGCCGATCTTATCTGACAGTATCCCAAATGCTGGCCTTGCTCCTATACCGAATAAACCTGCGGCACCAATGGCGGCAGCCGATTGCATTTCGCCGTAGCCAGCCAGAACAAAAAACGCGATTATATGCAGACTTGTCATTTGATTGGAAATAGCTGCCGTTGCTCGTGCCAGTAACAGCATCCATACTGCTGGTTCCTTTAATGCGTTAAACCGGTACGCATCATTCGATATATCTTTGGACTGACCGGTTGTATCGATAGATGATTGCGAAGTTTCATCATGGATATTAATTGCGGCCATATTTTCAGAATCAGATAATTTGGGATCTACATCCGGAGGACGTCTTTGCAGTAAAAAGTTCAGGGGCGCGGCTATAAGGAAAAATACGATTCCAAAAATTCGAAATCCCGCTCTCCATCCATAATTTGTTACGATGAGTTGAAGCAACGGGGGAGTTATAGCTTGGCCCGTGGCATTGCCAGAATCAGCGATTCCGAGCATAACCCCTTTCGACTTGGGGAACCAGGGCGCTAAGACGGCGGTAGTGGAGAGTGAACCAATAGAGATGTGACCCAGGGCAGATATTAGACTATAAAATATAAATAGCTGCCACATATGGCTGACCATGCTGCTGGCCCACCATCCAACGAGAATGACTATACCGGCTAAGGGAAACATGTATTTTGGCCCGATAATATCTAGGATTTTCCCAAGTATAGGAGCAGCCAATCCACCGAAAAATCCGGAAGCGGAGAATATAGCAGCTGTCATGGCGGCGCTTCCGCCGAACCCTCGCCTCAGAGCTGGGAGGAATACAGGTTGACTTCTTGTGACGCCACCTTCTACGATTAAGTTCCCAAAAGATAGGCCTAAAATTACCCAACCATAATTTCTCTTAGGTTTTGTGCTTTCCTGTTTATCCATAGATTATCCGAAAGGCCTTTCTTGATGCTTTAGGTTAACCGTCACATTCCCGTATCTCCAAACTATACATGGCATCATTAGACAAAGTGGGAACCATGGTTCCCACTCTATGTCGCCGGCCGGCGACACTATTAGTGCAAGTGTCCAATGCGTTGGACACTTGTGCACCCGTGTGCACACTTTTTGAGGATGTAGTTATCGCCTGTGAGACTACCTACACTCAAGTAGGGGGTGGGCGCGTCCAACCGGATCAACAAAAGAGGTTTATTCATCCCCCAAGCATCCCGTAATCACTCTTGGATATCGGAGTTCAAGCGGAAGTATGGGATTGATTAGGGTTCAGCATTCATTAGGATTGTACTAATACCTTAAACGGGACCGCTGGAACTTTTTGGTCGCGATTGAACACACATCCCGATGTTTGTTCAGTGGTAACCGCAGTTAACTTCAGCTTCAGGAAACTCCACCGCGCCCTTGACCACTGCCTATTCTTTAGTGGCCGCCGCTTTAATCTTCGGCATCGATAGAGATCCCCGACGCCTTTCATCGTCTAGGATGTCCAACCCGGTATTTAGCCGCTCGGCAACAACCTGTACTGCTTAGACGACGGCTTCACCCAAGGATCTTGGGTTGATGGGAGTGGGCATGGATTGCACCTCCGGGAGGACTTTTTCTGCAAAAAGTCGAAGGCTTTTTTCGGCCTTCTCCCTCGGCATCCCGCCGTACATCATGTGGATCACGACCTTCTCCATGCTGATGGTTTGCTGCATAGTCTTGATCTTCTCGATGATTTCGTCCGGGGTGCCGATGGGCTGGGTCGCCCGGCGGGCGGCGAGGCGGGCCTCCGCAGGGCTTATGTCGGCGTTCTGGCGCAAGAGGTATTCTTCGTAGCCACGTATGCCTTCGTAGCCTGGATTATTCCAATCGAAGTAGTGGTGCTGGGCCGCGATGCCCTGGTTTTGGAAATAGACCCATCCTTCCTCGGCTTCCTCGGAAGTTTCAGCGCAGTACATCCACAACAGGGTGGTGGGCTGGTCCGGCGGTAGGCCGAGATCCTTCCGAATCTTGTTGAACCTTTGCACTTTGGCAATCATCTCGTCAACGTCGTCACCGGCTACAAACATCTGGCCAAGCCCGTGCTCGGCGGCTAGTTTTGCCGACGCCTCCGTGGTGAACGCCACCTTGATATTCTTGGTGAGTTCGCCCTTGTGGCGGGCTTGGGGCCTGATCGAGGTAGGTGGGATATCGTAGACCTCGCCTTTAAACTCGAAGCGCTCAGCGCCGTCGGAGACCCTTATGGCATCAACCACATCATAGAAGTACTTGTGGGACTCATCCATCGGGTAGCCGAGAGAAGCGTATTCGTGTGGCGAAATGCCACGCCCGATGCCAAGGTGGAGGCGCCGGCCCTTCAACAAGATATCGAGCATGGATATCTCACTGGCTAACCTTACCGGGTTCCACCATGGTGCAACAATCACCGCAGTACCCACATCCACTCGGCTGGTGCGCCCCGCCCAATACGCCAGGTATTGCAATGGGTTCGGCTGCATCGAGTAGGCAGAACCGTAGTGCTCAGTCGCCCAGATCGAATCGAAGCCCAGGGGCTCGACCAGTTCCCCCATATAAAGGGTGTTGTCCATATTCTCGGCATCCGAAACCTCTGGCGGCCGATCATAATCTCCCTTCATCAGCCGGTCCCAGTCACCTTGGTTATATCCAGTAACCATTACTCCGCAATGCATTTGTTTCGTCCTCCGCCTGTGTCCTGAGCACGGGGCAGGCCCGGCCCATACAAAAAGATGACAATAATCCCCCGTGTCAGTATAACTGCTGATTCAAGTTGACACTGTTCGGCGGCGGAGAAGCCTCTTTACATTATTCGTGAACGGCCATCTCGCTCGGTTCAAATGCCACCAAAACCACCAATCCGTATTTCAGGTATCGTCCAACTCTTCGCCCTCTCGTCCCTGTATTCCCTCTTCGCGTCCAGCAAACCTAAGATTGCCAAGGCTGAGTGACCTCCGAGGTGTATAGTAAGATGTGGATTCCGTAGCTAAGTTACAGCGAAGTCGCGTGAACCCAAATATAACTTTTAAAATTCATATATCCCGATGTTTGTTCAGTGGTGATTTATTTCACCGTTTTCGAACCTAAGCCAGCCTGATTCCATCGGCCAGTGCTGCCGTCCCAAAGCTACACCTATGCGGTCATCGCATCTTAAACACCGGCGCCTTCTCCCCCTTACAGCCTCTGCTCCCTCGATAGTCGATTGACTCGCTAGGTCACTGAAATGAGGCCTCTGGAGATCTCAACTGGAGCGCCCTGGCTCTGAACGGATCCGCGCTACCCCTATTGGCTTTTCCCGATTATGGCCAGCGACCGGAAACAACGGCGAATCGAGCGTCTCTTAGAACGGGTTGAAGAGGCAATGGACGAACTTGATTGGGAATCGGCACACAGGATTCCCCTTCCGGAGCAACCTGCTGCATCGTAGTGGGCGTGTCTACCCGGCGGTGGCGGTGCACCGCTGCTCTGGGGTCCGCTCGGCGGCGACATCCGGGGTAACCTCCGAGCATCGCCGGGAACGAGCAAGAGTCGTGTCCGGAACAATCAGGTTTCGAGATGGCTGGCTGACCTCCGTTAGGCCACAGCGAATACCCTCAGCTCGTCTTTGGGGCAACCCTCCGGTATCCATTTGAATCTGCTAAGACTTTGAACTCCTCGACCTGCCGCTTTCACGATCACGATTCGCGGAAAATATCAATTAAGCCCGACTGTGCCGTGGGAGAATCCATATGTATTTTGGGGTGAATACATTCTGGTACAGACTTCTCGGGGTTTCTATTATAAACAGGGGATGGTCGCTGAACGTCCACGTCCATTCGTGATCTGCCAGACTACCATGCAGCCCAGCCGAATCCGGCAACCCGACCTTCGGAAGGCAGAGTCATCATATGTTTGGCACAGGTACTTGACGCAGCTCCGGAACCACCTTTGGACGGCATCGACAGGGGACGGCGATGAGTATCAAACAGAAACTGGGCCGGCTCTGGGAGGCTTGATGCTTCTCCTGGTTTCAAGCGCGTTCTTGTCTTTGGTGTTGATATATCAGATTGACAAGAATGTACAAAAACTTGGACTGGTCGAGGGACCGTTAGTAGAAGCTCCTCTAGAACTAGAGAATAACGCTGGTGAAGGCGCCAGAGCTATAATCCTGTACTCGATTGATAAACAAGCCGTACACGTCGATCGTTTCGAGGATTCCGATGCCGACTTCAAGAGATCCATGAAAGAATTCCATCGACTGGCCGAGACCGCTGAACAAAGGACATCCGCTATTAAGGTCGACAATCTTCATGACGGTTTGCAGGAGCTCGGGGTCCGAATCATTGACATCATCGACCGGGTAGAACCAATAATCTTGCAACTGCGAAACGACGTCGCGGAAATCGATGAGGTTATTGACCAACGACTCCAGCCACTGGTAAACCGAAATGATCCTAAGTCTCTATCAAAATTAGAAGCTGTGTTGGAAATGGACATAAACATCGATGAGGCTTTCGCCGCGATTCAAAGTTACATCGATCGTCCGAGCCCCGAACTTAGGCAAGTCGTGATAGACAGTGCACAGGACTTTGAAAAGTTCGAGAACGTATACCGAGCTTCCTCATTCTCCACCGTGGAGAACCAGTGGATGAAGATTATCGATAGGGACTTCCAAGACGTAGTAGCCTTGGGCGAATCGGCTATGGACCTAGCAGACGAGAAACGTTCTCTGTTCGGGCAATTAGAAGCTAACGTCGAGGCGATCAACAGAGTCGTGGCTGAGGACATCCACCCGCGTATACGTGCCGAATCAGTTAAAGCGCTGGAGGGCGCCAAATCGTCATCAAATGCCGCCGTACTAGTGACCGGAATTTTTGCTTTATTGGGCCTCTTAATTGGAGTTGCCACGATGATGATTGTGGGCCGGAATATCCTCAATCCAATCGTGAGGTTGAGAAACGCGTCAATCGAGCTTGGTGAGGGGAATCTCAGCGTTAGGACGGACATCAAACCTCGAGATGAAATAGGCGACCTTGCAAATTCTTTTAATCAGATGGCTGAAGCACGGGAGGAGGCTGTAATTCGGGAGCGCCGGTCGGCCGAAGAAAACTCGGTTTTGGCCGAAATCGGCAGGGTTGTTACCGAATCTTCAGACATCGCCGAAATATACGACCCCCTCGCTCAAGAGATACAAAAGCTTATCACCCACGACAGAATTGCAATTAATACCGTTGATCTCGTCACTGGGACTTTCGTACGGGCCGTAAAAGGTCTCGACGCACCGGGACGTCGGCCCGACGAAGCAGCGCCACTCTCAGGGTCGTTTACGGAAGCTATTGTCAATTCCAACTCGGCGATGCTCATTCAGTCCGATAACATCGACGAGCTGTCTCACCAAATTCTGGGTCTCGTACCTGTCTATAAGGCAGGCGCAAGGTCGTTTATTGGCGTACCACTGGTCTCGAGGAACGAGATCATTGGTGCACTTCACATTAACTCTATAAATGAAAAGAACTATGACGAACGGGATTTGAGTCTCGCCCTGCGAATCGCTAACCAGATCTCAGGCGCCCTCTCTAACGCTCGACTCTACCGTCAAAACAGGTTGGTGGAGGCACAACGGGAGGCCCTAATCGTGGAGCTGGAACGGTCCAATCAGGAACTAGACCAATTTGCCCATATCGCGTCGCACGACCTACAGGAGCCGCTGCGCATGGTAGCAAGTTACACCCAATTATTGGCGCGGCGTTACAAGGACAAGCTCGATTCTGATGCCAATGATTTCATTGCCTTTGCAGTTGATGGGGCAAAGCGAATGCAAGATCAAATCAATGACTTATTGGCATTTTCACGGATTACCACCCAAGTCATAGAGTATGATTCGGCAAATTGCCAAGATATATTCGATACGGCCATAAGCAATCTGGCGGGAAGCATCGAAGAAAGCGGAGCGGTCGTGACACGAGACTGCTTACCGACTGTCCAGGCTGCCGCTTCACAGCTTGTTTAGGTCTTTCAGAATATTATCGGCAACGGCATCAAATACCACGGAGCTGATTCACCGTGCATTCATGTTTCCGCAGTGGAGAGCGGAGATAAATGGCTCTTTTCTTTTAGCGACAACGGCTTCGGGATCGAGGCCGAGTTTGCCGAGCGTATCTTTGTGATCTTTCAACGTCTTCACGGCAAGGCCGAGTATTCCGGAACCGGTATCGGTCTCGCAATCTGCAAAAAGGTAATTGATCGGCATGGGGGACGCATTTGGGTAGAATCAGAGGCTCAAAAGGGCAGCACATTTTGGTTCACATTGCCGATGGGGTAGCAATAAACGAAGGACTGTGGGGTTTCCGCGCAATTCGCACCGATCGCCAGATTGGGACATTATCAGTGACTTGACTCTTGATCTGCGGGCGGAGCGATCGGGCACCGGAGACGGGAGACGTTCTGGCGGCTGTCCCCTACGACCAAGGTATGGGCGGCGGGAAGAACAAATAAGTAAAGCCGATCGCTTAGGGTTGGCGAACTCACGAGCGTCCCTGCTGAGAGTCGAGGGCGCTTTTGTTGGTATGTTGCGCGAGCGCCGCTATACCCCCAAAGGTAGCTCGGATTCAAATTTGGCTCGCCTAGAATTGTCCGCAGTACAGTGGTAGGCTGGTCCTTCACCGATCGCTATCGTTGCCATGATCTAGAGTCAGAATCTATGCCGCCTCATGACGATGTGGCGGTCACATGATGTGGCTGGTTTCACCTGAAAATCACATTAACTACCCGGTCAATCTCAACATGACGTAAGGAGAACAACATGGTAGTCGTAGACGCGCAGGTCCACATCTGGTCTCAAAACCTACCCACAAACCCTTCCCACCGGCAGATCACCGCGTTCTCGGCCGACGACTTGCTTAAGGAAATGGATGAGGCCGGAGTCGACGCGGCGGTGATTCATCCTCCGGGGTGGGACCCAACGTCGGGCCCGCTGGCCGTCGAGGCGGCCCGCCAACACCCCAACCGGTTGGCAATCTTGGGGAATTTTCCCTTGGACCAGGAGTCCAGTCACGGGCTGGTTGACGGTTGGAAGCAACAACCCGGCATGTTGGGCTTGCGGTTCACCTTCCAGCAGCCCCACATGCAGACCTGGCTGACCGATGGGACCATGGACTGGCTGTGGCCTGCCGCCAGCCGGGCCGGGCTGCCAGTGGCGCTGGCCGCTTCCGCCATTATCCCGTCCGTGGGTCAAGTCGCCGAGAAGAATCCCGAAGTGAAGCTGATCATAGACCACTTGGGCCGGGCCGGTGGCAAGACCGACGCCGAGTGCTTTGCTAATCTGCCGGATATGCTGGCTCTGGCCAAGTATCCCAACGTGGCGATCAAAGCCACCGGCGCTCCCAGCTATTCCAGCGAGGCTTATCCTTTTAGAAGTATCCACGACTACATACACCAGATATACGACGCTTTCGGCCCGGAGCGGATGTTCTGGGGCACCGACATCACCCGCATGCCATGCACGTGGCGCCAGTGCATAACCTTTTTTACAGAGGAACTATCCTTCCTCTCGGAGAGCGACAAGGATCTGATTATGGGGCGGGCCTTGTGCAACTGGTTGGGTTGGGATCTGCCGTAGGGGCCTGGAGGCACTCAATTCAGTGCCAATAACCATTCCTTAATCGGAACCGAGCGACGCCCGGGCATTAAGAATACCCGGGCGTCGCTATGGGCACAGATTCGTCGCTGAGTACTCTGGTGGGCTTACCGTCGATGCTTACCTGGTTCCTGCTTTCCCAATAATCGCGCAGCCCCAGGTCGCATTTTCTGTCCGCCCATTGCACCAAAAGGTCCCTCTGTGTGTTGAATTCGAACAACCGCTCGGACATGCCGCCAATATAGTCCCGATGTTTTCGAGGTGCCAGCGGAGGGCCGATTTACAACTCCCTCTAACAGCGGGATAATACCCGGTGTAGACCAACCGGTTGGTCCCCGCCTGGTGGGGGCACGGGAAAATGGACCCGGGAAGGATGCAATGACAGAAGAGAATCAAAAGATCACCGTTAGACCTAGCGGACCATACTTGGTGCGGGGGGCGATACCCCTGGTGCGCAAGTCCCAGGTAATGAGCCCGCACGGCGAGCCACTGGAGTGGAAAGATGAGGGAGTTATCGACGCTGGTGAGACCTACCGCCTGTGCCGGTGCGGCCAGTCCAAGTCCAAGCCTTTCTGCGACGGCGCCCATACCATGGTGGAATTCGATGGTACGGAGGCGGCAGACACGGGGACCGCTGCCGACCGCAGCAAGACCCTTAGTTCACCAGATATTATTATTCAAGATGAGCACTCTATTTGCGTACACTCGGGATTTTGCGGGACCAGGCTCACCAACGTCTGGAAGATGATAGGCGAAAGCCAAGATCCCCAGGTTAAGGCACAAATCATAGACATGATAGATAACTGTCCCTCGGGGGCGCTTGCCTACTCTCTGGAAGCCGAAGGCGAGATTATTGAGCCGGAGCTTCCTAAACAGGTAGTGGCGATTCCCGATGGGCCTCTATGGATCACCGGGGGTATCCCGGTGGAACGGAGCGATGGAAAGCCCCTGGAGACCCGCAATAGAGTGACCCTGTGCCGGTGCGGGGCCTCGGCAATGAAACCCCTTTGCGACGGGACGCACAAGGAACTCGGATTCACCGATTCCTGATCCGCACGGACCTTAGATTGTTGACCCCATGTGGGGCCGACGCTACAATTATCCCAAATAAGATGTCTGGTATTCCGGCGCGCATAATTACCACGTAATCTCTTAATGGTAGGAGGACGACAATGTCGACCGAAACAGAGAGGGCTTCATCGACCAAGGTACAGCCACTGGTTAAGATAACCGAGATGGATCACATCGTTCTTAGAGTTAAGGACGTGGAAAGGTCTCTCCAGTTCTACACCGGGACACTGGGTCTGAAGCCCGAGCGGATAGATGAGTGGCGGGCCGGCGACGTACGATTCCCATCGGCGCGCCTAAACGATGATACGATCATCGACCTGTTCGGCAGCGACCAAGAACCCATCGACAGAGATGGCGTCAAGAACCAGGACCACTTCTGCATGGTCATTGAGCAGACGGACATGGACGAGTTGAAGGCCAAGTTCGAGGCGATGGGTGTGGGGATCCAAGCCGGGCCCGGCAAGCGCTGGGGTTCCCACGGCGACGGAATCTCCCTGTACGTCTACGACCCCGACGATAACGTCGTAGAACTGCGTTATTACTAGACCGCAGGTGGTAGATTTTCCCTCACCCCATCCCCTCTCCCTTTGGCAGAGGGCAGGCCACGATGGAATCGTGGCAGGGTAAGGGATTCTTTCGGCGAACGAAACTCAGGGGCCGATACCACTTGATAACAATGGAGGAGAATATATGGCGACCAAGATACCTGGTGAAACTTATCGAGGCGAGGCGCTGCATTTGCCCCTTTCTCAGGATGGACAAATTGCCGCCTACGTGTGGCCTTTACGGATATTGACGATCAGAGAGAAGGGATGCGGCGGGCCGACCATAGGCATCGACGTGGGCAACGAAGAAGTCCTGCGATGGGATTGCCACGACGCGATCGGCCACTGGCACGGCGGCGGATATGACCGTCTGGAGAGGCCGGGAAACTCCCACCGTGATTTCCCCGAGGGTGTCAACACAGTCGCCACGCAAGTGGAGTGGGCTTACCAGCAGATCCAGGATAACACCAAGGCATTGCTTCAAGAAGCGGAGTACGGCCCAGCGGCTGATCTAATTGATCCCACGTTGGTAGCAACCGCTATAGACGCTATAAAGGCTCATCTGGTAAAGCATAGCGGCCTCCGGCCCAAAGCGATCGAAGAAAACTTGATCGCCACTTAAGCCCGGTATCAGCTTTTAGCCGCAAGTATCGACTAACATGCCCCGGCAATAATCGCCGGGGCTTTTTCTTCGCCGGAATCTGTTTCATGCCCATTGGCAACTCTTACCTATCGCGCTTCGCTTGGGGCCTTCGTAAGAACTGGACGGGTCTGACCAGTGGAACCGTTAACATATGGACTGAAGCCGGATAAAAGCATAAAATGCCTCAGTGAAAAGCAATCAATCGTTAGCCATACGAGAGGAGTTACAAGATGGCCACCTATACCAAAGAGGAAGCGCAGGAATGGGCCAAGGACGCCTTGAAAGGCCAATGGACCACTTTGATCACACCCTTCACCCCGGACGACGAGTTTGACGACACCGGGATGCGCCATAACATCCGCCATATTCAGAAGTTGGGTACCCGCGGCGCCGGGTGCACTTGGGGGATGGGTGAGTTCTGGAGCTTGACCCACGAAGAGCGTCTGAAGGTGATGGAAGTCGTGGCTGACGAATCCCAAGGCAAGTGGCTCATCGGCGCTCACGTAACCCACACATCGGCGCATGCCATGTTAGACCTGGCCCGCAATGCCGAAACTATGGGATACGATGTCCTGATCGTGGCTCCTCCTTACATGGTTACCAAGACGGAAGAGCAAGTGGTCGAGTGGGTGCGCTACTTGGCCGAAAAAACCTCACTGGCCATCATGTTCTACAACTCCCCGCAATTCGGGATAGTCTTAAGTCCCTCCAGCCTTAAACAACTGTGTCAGATACCCAACGTGGTGGGTGTTAAAGAAGCAAGTTTCAACCAGCAGTTATCCATTGAGACTCACCTGTCACTGGGCAAGGACCACGTCATCAGCACTCCCGACGAGTGGATATTCTGGAAAGGTAAGGAACTTGGCTTTGAGCAACAGGTCATGTTTTCCAACACCTCCGATTGGCGCTTCGACGTCCCGGAGGCCAACTACTACGTCCAATTTATCGACAAGGCTACCGAAGGAAACCTGGACGAGCCTTTCTACGACAAACACCTGCGCCGAATCAAGGAGCTCTCCGACACGTGGTGGACGCGGACCGTCGACCAGCTAAACGGCGCATTGCCCATACCCATGGTGAAATATTGGGGAGAACTGATGGGCCTGTCCACCGGACACGCACGAGCGCCTTTGGGAGACATGTCTAGCCAGCAAAAGGACGAACTGCGCCGGGAGTTAGAACCGCTAAAGCCCAAGCCAGTTGTTCACGCCGTGCCCGCCGAGCCGGTTAACGACCGGGTGTCCTGGCTGACCGGCAACAATGCCTTTTTCTCCGGAATGCTGTTGATGGTAAGCGTCCAGAACGTGGCTGAGGCGCTGGAGGCCGAAAGGGGCGGAGCCGACGTAGTGGACGTTAAGAACCTGCAAGAGGCGATGGTCGGTTCGGGCCATCCCTCGGTGGTACACCAAGTCCGGTCCCAGATCCAGCCGGAGAATCACGTCAGCGTTACCCTCGGAGTCGTACCCAATCAGGCCGGCACGGTGGCCATGGCTGCCTATGCCGCCGCCAGCTTGAACGCTACGTCGGTCAAGGTTGGTTTTCGAACCACCGACTACGACACCGCCGTTGACATCCTCCAACAATCCCGGCGGGCGATGGAGGGTTTCAATTGCAAGTTGGTAGGCTCGGTTTTTGCCGACAATGTGCTATACGACGGCGGCTTGGATCCCATGTGCATGGTCCAGCTGGCAAAAGACGGCCAGTGCGACGGATGGCTCATCGATACTCTGACCAAGGACGGTAGAAATCTATTTGATTTCATCACAGAAGCCAAATTGAAGGAGATGGTTCTCCAGGGAAAAGAGATGGGTATGAGTACCGCATTGTCGGGTCACTTGAAAATCTCTGACTTGGACGAGTTAGCTCGAGTCAATCCAGACATCGTCGGGGTCCGTGGCGCTGTATGCGGCGATGGAGACCGGGGACGGTCGGTTGCTTGGGAGTCAGTGGCCGAATTCAAGCGCCAGTTGGACATGCGCAAGACCGGTGAAGTTAACGTATTTTCCGAAGCCAATGGGTTCCAAGGGGCTAGTTCCGGGGCCAATTTCAACGAAGCAATGACCATGCCCAGCAACGGTTCCGGGGGCGGTTGGGTGGTCATCGACGGCCGGGGCAAGAGTTGCGCCGGTGTCATCGCCGCCCTGGCCAGGCAGATGGAGTACGACGATAAATCTTTAGTGGAGGCCATCCTGGCCGACGCCCTGAACATCTACGATGTCATCCTTTGGGCCGAGCAGGGGAAACACAACGTACTCAACCACCGCAAGGACGCCGACGGAACCGTTCGGGTGTTGATCCGGCCCTAGCGGATATCTCGGAATCATCGCCTTCGACGTTGGGTCCTTCGACAGGCTGAGGACGAACGGCGAAAGCGCATCCTACCGTTCGTGGTGAGTTCGTCGAACCACTCATTGGTTTGGTGCAACTTAGGTGACCAAACTCCCCGGACCCCTTGAGGAGATCTGAAATGGCGGAAACGATTCGAGCAATTTCCTGGAACGTCAACGGGATTCGGGCGGCTCACAAGAAAGGATTCGTGGAGTGGTTGGGCCAAACAAGCCCGGACATAATGTGCTTGCAGGAGACGAAAGCCCATGTGGACCAATTGCCGGCAGCGTTGAAGGAAATCGAAGGTTACCACTCGTTCTTCTCGACACCTGAGAGGAAGGGCTACAGTGGAGTGGGCCTTTACACCAAAACTGAACCGGAACAGGTTAGCTTCGGTTTGGGAGTCGAGGAATACGACAAAGAAGGCCGGGTGTTGGTTGCCGACTACGGCCGGTTCGTTCTGATCAACATCTACTTTCCCAACGGCCAGTCATCCAGCGAACGTCTGCAGTACAAGATGGAGTTTTACGACCACTTTCTGGAATTCGTGGAAAAGATTAAAGCGTCAGGTAAGGGCATCGTGCTTTGTGGCGACTTGAATACCGCCCACACAGAGATAGACCTGGCGCGGCCGGAACCCAACAAGGGCACATCGGGCTTCTTGCCCATCGAAAGGGAATGGATGGACAAGTTCATCAGCCACGGCTATAAAGACACTTTCCGCATGTTCAACCAGGAACCGGAGAACTATACCTATTGGGACCAGATGACCCGCGCCCGGGACCGGAACGTGGGTTGGAGAATCGACTACTTCTTTGTGGATGACGCTTTTTCTTCCCAGGTCACGAACGCTTACATTCTCGCCGACGTGATGGGATCGGACCACTGCCCGGTGGGTATCGACATCGCCTGACCCGTCCGAACGGCCCTATTCGAAACCAGGTATCCCAGAATTTATTCCATCGACCGGAAGGCCGGTGGTGTTTGCAGGAGAGTGACCCATGGCTGGAGCCAAGGATGCTTATCAGATCGATCTAAGCGCGGAACAGATCGCGTTTCTCAGATCCACCCAAGAACAGTACAACATTCCCGACGAAAGCAAGGTGGTGCGGATCATGGTGGACTACCTGCTGTCCAACCCTGATATTCAGGCCACCGTATTCGATGAGACCCGTTGCCTTTGGTGCGGATAGCTTCCAGTCCGACTGGTACGCTACCCGACCGGCGGTGCTGGCTACGGTACCCCCCACCTTAATCCTCCTCCGCAAGGGAGGAGGAGATTAGTCCCTTCCCCCTTTACGGGGTAAGGTTAGGATGGGGGTGCTTCTGCCCCGATCAAATTCCAACCCCAGTAAAACTACTCGGCGCACATGTGCTTGACAGCTTCCAAGGCCAGGTAGTATCCGTAAACTCCGAAGCCGTAGACCGAGCCTTTGCACACCGGTAGTACATTGGACACCGTTCCCCTGGCCGTGGGGTTGGAGGCATGTACTTCGATGAACGGAAATCCCACCTGGGTGATCGCGGCGCGTAGCGGCCCGGTGGTGGTGGTGTAGCCGGCGGGGTTGATCACTGCCGCGTCTATCTGCCGGTCGTGGGCATCATATATGGCGTTGACTACTTCGCCTTCGATATTCGAGTGATATAGCTCAACGTCTATCCCCAGACCTTCGGCGTAGCCAAGAATCTGTTCATTGATCTGGTCCAGAGTGGTCGGGCCGAAGATGTCCAATTGGGATTTGCCCCGCATGTTCATCCCTGCTCCCTGGATCACCAGCACTTTAGTCATCGCTTAATCTCCAATCCATGTATTGTTGAGTCCCGGTCCGATAGACACACGGCGCGGCTTTTTTAGCACGGTCCGCTGGAGCTTTCATGTCCGGAGGGCTCCGGCTCGGTGGGCGTTTCGGTTAGATAACCGGCCAGCAATATGTCCAACTGCAACATCATCAGTTTATTCCAGGCTGCCGACGCCCGCGCCGCTAATCCGGCGTCCTCCATCTCCCGATGCAGCAATTCTGCCAACGCCGTTTGGGTGAAGGAGATGGTGCCGATCATGAATCGGCTGGGGATGGAACCCATGTGCGCCCGGTGGACCGGAGGATGAGAGTGCACGATGCCGGTGGCTAGGACTCTTATGGGGTAGTCCTCATCGATCTTGAAGTCGATGGAGCCCTTTAGCCAACGTGCCAGGCTATGTTTCCGCCGGTCTAGACGAACGTCGTCCACCTCACCGTCCGCATTCAAGAAGAATTTTCGGGATCCCGGAAACTTGAGGAAATTGTCATACACCGAGGCGGTTAAGCTATCGGCATGCTCTAAAACCACGGACGAGGTTTCTCGAATGAGGGCCAGTTCTTCCTCTCCCAGGCCCACGAAATCCGCCATTTCTTTCAACCGGCCCGGCCAATCGACGATATAAGGCATACACCCCCGCTAATTCCAGCACTACACCAAATACTGAGATGCCCTCAGAATATAACCCTTCCCTTTAGATGGGGCAAGCAGCGAACGTTAACTCCGGTCTCTACGAAATCCAAAGACCATGAGAAGATTAGCTGTAGAGGGAAGCGGCCCCCCTGTGGTCCCCCTTTTTAAAGGGGGGACGAGACCTGGACGATCTCGATGGAAGGCGAGATGTCTCATAGAGCCGAGGCATTAAATTTCACTGCTTGCAAAGGAAGGGTTAGGGGAGGTCTGGGGCCGCCGGACGAGTCAAAGGTTTCCACAGCAAAGGACTCAAGACCAGGGCGGGCGCCATCAAGATCAGCCCCGCCGCCACGTTAGCTGTGATGGCGCCTTGGATCGTGAATAAAGCCGCCATGGCTCCCATCTCCAGTCCTCCAAGCGGAGTCCCCACGCCGATGCAGAAGCTGAGCAACCCCATCATACGGCCCCTCATTTCCTGGGGAGAGGCCAGCAAAGCAATCGCGCTTTGCATGGTTCCAAACCCCGATTGCCCGACACCCCCAACGGCCAATAGAGCGAAAGCCAACCCGTACCAAGGCGCCCATACGAACAATATCGTGATGAAACAGATGGACACTGACCCCAAGGCGAATAGCCGTCCGTGATATCGGATGTCCCGGGCCAAGGCTATCAGTCCCGCACCCGCTAACTGGCCGATGCCCTCGGCCGCAACTAGCAGGCCCACCATGGCGACGCCCACACCCAGATTGTCGCGCCCGATGGCAGGGATGAACTGCTGGACCGGGAATGTCAAAGTGTTCATGACGATGGTCACGTAGAGTAGCCCCCGCATGAACGGGCTGCGCAGAGCAAATCCAATGGCCGTCCTCAATCCCCGCCACACGGCTTCGCCGGGTTGACTCGATACTCTGAGGGGAATCCGAAGTTGGGTAATCGCAACGACGTTGATCAGGTGAATGGATACGACGAATATGTAGGCCCCGGTGAATTCCCCGGAGATATCGATGTTGCCCAGAAGCCACCCACCCAGGAGAGGGCCGGCCATCTTCCCAGAGGTATTACTGATCGTGTCCAAGGAGAGGGCAGGAACCAATTGCCGTTCACCCACGATGTCCAAGATTGCCGTTCGACGGGATGGGTCCTCGATCGACTTGGTCACGCCCTGCATGGCGATGGCCGCAAACACCATCCACGGACTCAATAGATCCATATGGAATGCCACCAGGAATAGCATTACCCCGGAAGTGATGGCGTTCACTATCTGGGATATAAATATTGTGCGGTGGCGGCTGAACCGGTCTGCTATTACTCCGGAGAAAAGCGAGATCAACGGCCTGGGAAGGTTGTTGAACACCAAAACCAAGCCGAGTTGAAAATACGAGTCTGTAACCTGGAGGATAAGCCAACTGAGAATCAGCAGCTCCATCCGCCGGGCAAACTCGTGGAGGGTGCCCACGTACCAGATAGTACGAAAGGCGCGGTTTTTCAATACTGCCAATAAAGGGACAGAGTCCCGGGGCGCGGATTGCAACTCTAATGTTCTCCGTGATCGCCGCAGCGTGGCCGCCGCATAGCGTTCGCAATTGTACTCTTTCGTGAGCCACCGGTTATAGGCGAATCACCGGCTTTGCCGCCGGCCTTAAGATGACCAATCTTGACACCATGAAAGCCCCCGGTTAAGTTGAACCGGCCTGCCAACCCGCGGCTATATCAACGTCGATGGCGCAGGCTGGATCCTGTTTTGAGATAGGGTCTAGCCGTAACGGGCAAACTTTCTCGATCAGCCTTTTCTAAAAGTGGAAACAAGGGAGGAAACCATGGGTCCTACCGGACTATCGGAATTCTGGGAAGGTACGATTAAGCAGCTAGAGCAAACGGAGATGAAAGCCTCCGTGGAGGAGTCTCCCGATCAGAGCGGACGGGAGTTCACCACCTACCAGGTTGTCTTACATAGCTTCCAGGACCGGCGAATGCGGGCCTGGTATTCCGTGCCCAATGACCCGCCTCCCAACGGCCGGTTTCCGGCGGTCCTGGCGGCGCCTGGGTACGGAGGCGGCAAAGTCATCCCATTCCACTTGGTTTTGAATGGCTTCGTGGTGTTGACTCTTTACCCAAGAGGACAGGGCGAAAGCCTCAAAGAGTGGCAACTAGAGTCCGGCACGAAATTGACCTACCATCTCGAGAATAAAGAGGAGTATTACTACCGCGGGGCCTACATGGACTGCATCCGGGGTCTGGACTTCCTTGGCTCCCGTCCGGAGGTCGACCCGGAGCGATTGGGGATGTGGAGCCGTAGCCAAGGCGGAGGGTTCACCCTGGCGACAGCCTCCTTGGATCAAAGACTGAAGGTTGCGGTGGCCGAAGAGCCGTTCCTTTGCAACTATCCGTTGGCGGTTGACCTAACCAGTTCACCCTACAGCGAGCTTCGCGACTATCTGGCCCAGCATCCCCAGCAGAGAACCGAAGTTTTAGAGACGCTTTCTTACTTCGATTGCCTAAACTTGGTCGACCGCATAACGTGCCCAACTTTGGTGGACATTGGAAAGAAAGACCAAACTTGTCCTTACGATACGATAATACCCGTCTTTGAGCGCATCCCAGGTCCCAAGGCGCTCCACGTTTATCCCGAGTTGACCCACTCTCCGTGCACCGACTTCAACGCTCATGCCATGAGTTGGCTGCGCCGCTATCTGGGCGCATAAACCGGATATAAACAGCCTCGTGGGTTGTGCCTTTGCTGGGTATAGTAAGATGATGCGAGACCTAGCCGTCACGGAACGATTTGGCGTCGGCCGGTGGCCGGCGCCGACCCCTCAGGAGTGATACAGATGCCAGTGCGCACCGGAGAACAGTACCTAGCGGGACTGCGGGACCAACCGAGAGAGATACACCACCGAGGCCAGAAGGTGGAGGACGTGACTACCTTTCCCGGTCTGGCCAATGGTGCTCGTTCCATCGCCGGACTTTACGACATGCAGCACGACCCGAAAATACGCGACGAGATGACTTATACCTCGCCCACCACGGGTGATCCGGTCGGCCTTTCTTTCATCGCTCCCAGGAATCTGGAAGACTTGCAAAGGCGCCGGACCATGATGTCCCACTGGGCCCATACCAGTTACGGCATGATGGGGCGTACGCCGGACTTCCTAAACGTCAGCATCATGGCCATGGCCCAGGCAGGAGATTATTTTGCCCAGTCACGCCCCGAGTTCAAACAGAACATCATCAATTACTACGACTACATCCGAGAGAACGACCTGACCTTAACCCATACCCTGGTGAATCTACAGAGGAATCGCCGCCCGGCTGCCAGTACCCAGAATTACAGCACAGACGTCGCGTTGGCGGTGGTCAAGGAAACCGATGCCGGCATAGTCGTCCGCGGTCCCCGAGTTCTGGCTACCCTGGGCCCCCTATCCGACGAGATAGCGGTTTACCCAGTAAGAAACGCCCAGCTAGAAGGCACTGAGGACGCCTGGCGGTATGCCTTTGCTTTCGCTATTCCGTGTGGCACCCCGGGCCTCAGATTCCTCTGCCGGGAGAGCTTTGACCTGGACCGGTCCAGCTTCGATCATCCGTTGGGGTCCAGGTTTGAAGAGATGGACGCCATAATTTTCATGGACGATGTGTTCGTCCCTTGGGAGAGAGTGTTCCTATACCGGGACGTGGACCTGGCCAACAATCTCAGTCCCAGGACGCACCAATACAACCATTCCGGCCACCAGGTCGTCACCAAAAACGTGGCGAAGTGCGAGTTTGTGTTGGGTGTGGCCGCGATGATGGTAGAGATCTTGGGGTCGGAGAGCATCGGCCAGGTGCATGCTTTGCTGGCCGAGTTGATCGAGAACCTGGAAGTCATGAAAGCTCTACTCTGCACCGCCGAGATCGACGCCTTCTTGGATGAATGGGGGGTAATGTGCCCGGCGACGATACCAATCACCGTGGCGCGGAACATGTTCATCCGCATGTACCCAAGGATGGTGGAAATCATCCAACTCCTTGGTTCCAGCAGCTTGATGGCTTTGCCATCGGAGGTGGACTTCAACGGACCTCTGGGCGCGGAGATTGAGCAATACATGGATACGGACACCGCCACCGCCCGGGAGCGGGTGCAACTGTTTCGCCTGGCCTGGGACCTATCCGGAAGCGCATTTGGATCCCGTCAGGTCCTTTACGAACGGTACTTCCAAGGAGACTGGATGCGCAACGCCAGCATCTTGTGGAGCCGATTCGATCCGGACCCTTTGAAAGAGCAAGTGCGAGACTTCCTACGGCGCACTTAACAGGCTGAACCGGGCAAAAATTTGATTTAACTACCGCGATAGTGGTAGACTATAAGTTAGCCGCATTTTGCCCATTTTAATGCGGCAGGTTGGCAAGAACGGCATATATCAATCGGGTATCGCACTGGGAAAACCGGCAACCAGCCGGTGGGGTGGCAGGGGATATTTCGCCTCAGCAACATCTTGCCCTTCTCAATGCTCAGATCCTCCGCCCCCGTATCTTTCTTAACGGCAACTTTCATGGCAGTAGGATTTCTAATCATCGTTCTCTCTGGAGTTTCTCTTTCATAGTATGACCGTCGTAGACGACATTAAAGGCCGCCTGGACATCCTAGAAGTCGTGTCCCGCTACGCTACGCTGCAACGCTCCGGCCGTAGCCATAAGGCTCCTTGCCCGTTTCATGAAGAGAAAACGCCTTCGTTCTTTGTTTTTCCCGAGCGTCAGTCTTGGCGATGCTTCGGCGCCTGCGCCACTGGGGGCGACGTCTTTTCCTTTGTAATGAAGGCCGAAAACATGGAGTTCGGCGATGCCCTGAAACACCTTGCCCAGCAGTCGGGCGTAGAGCTGCCCAATCCGGAGAAGCGAAACCAGAACCAGAGCATCTACGACATCAACGAGTCGGCCCGGACCTATTTTCAAGAGTTGCTGGCATCCCCGAGGGGCGCTGAAACCAGGGCCTATCTGGATAAGCGAGGGGTATCCGCCCCGGCCATAGAAAAGTTTGAGATTGGACTCAGCCCCTCCGATGGCGAATCGCTGAAGAACCATCTGGTCAAACACGGATTTTCTCTCCAGCAACTGAACCAAGCCGGGATCGTACGCACCTCCCAAAACGGTTGGAACCACGACCTGTTTCGCAGCCGATTGATGTTCCCCATCCGGAATGGCCAAGGTGGATTGGGAGGGTTTGGCGCCCGCGCTTTGGACGACTCCCAACCCAAATACTTGAACTCGCCGCGGACACCGGTTTTCGACAAGGGCCACATCCTTTATGGTCTTCACTTGGCCAAGGAATCGGCTCGCCAGCAAGGCATAGTGATTGTAGAAGGGTATATGGATGCCGTCGCCGCCCATCAGGAGGGCTTCAATAACGTGGTGGCGTCCATGGGCACCGCATTAACCGAAAACCAGGTGGCGGAGATACGCCGCTTGACGAACGACGTTACGATGGCCCTGGACGCCGACGTGGCAGGACAGCAGGCCACCCTTCGTAGTTTGGAGTCTTCATGGCGGGTGCTCCAAACCCAGATAGCCGGCCGGTCTCGGGGCACAACATTGTTCCAGCGCCCCGAGATGTTGAACCTAAAGATCGCCGTAATGCCGGAAGGAATGGACCCGGACGACTTGATCCACCGGTCTCCGGATGAGTGGACCCAGCTCATCAAGGAAGGCCCTTCCTATATAGAATATCTGCTCAAGGTGTTGCCGGTTCAATTGGACGCTTCAACACCCCAAGGAAAAGCCCAAATTGTGAGCGTGGTCTTGCCTTCCATCCAAGCAGTGCCGGAGCCCTTCCAGCAGGACCACTATTTCCAGTTGTTGGCGGACCAATTGGGAGTCACCAGGGAGACGTTGCAGGCCACTATAGACCGGCCCGCCGCGGCCCGGCAAACTCGAAGAACGCGACCTCGGCCCAGCCAAGCTGCCACGCCGGCTTTTGGAACGCCCGATGGCGACCCTCTGGAGGAATACTGCCTCACCCTTCTGCTCAACGATCCCGAGTTAGAAGAGACGGCCGAGGGCCTACTCCCCGAGTATTTCCGCCAGTTGGAAAACCGGGAAATATTCAATCAATGGGTCAAAGTGTGCCAAGGCCGCCAGGAAGAGGCGGCGGCATCACTTTCTGGGTTGGTAGATGAGGAATTGACCGCCCGGCTGGACACACTTTTGAACAAAAACATGCCTCCCCTGGAGCCTTACCGCCGTCTAGTCGCTTTCCAGGACGTGGTAGGCCGGCTGGAGTCCCGGTATCTAGTAGATCTGAAAGCGGAAGAGGAGATCAGGTTTTCGGAATCCTCGACAGATATAATGGAGGACCCTCATTTAGATGTCCTTGAAGTTAACCAGCGGATAAGATTGAACCAGAGCGCGCGTAATTCCGTATATCAAGAAAGTATAGCCAGAGGTAAATAATGCCAAGACGTAAGAGTGACAGCAGTCTCAACCCCGAAGAGTTTCTGGAAGGTAGCGAAGAGCCCCGCGACGGCGACGGCGACGCGATCGTGGAGATATTCCGCGGTGTGAAAGCCCGCCAGGAAGACGAATCAAACAGTGAGTCCAATGGCTTGGCTAATCTGCCCTCGACCCTCGTTGCCCAGAATCAAGAAGATCAGTGGGACGGGACAGCTACGGACGAGAAGACCAAGGAGTCGTCCGACGACGCTTCCGACGATTCCTCGAAGGAGTCCGATAAAGAGGACTCGGACTGGGAACCGGAAACAGAAACCGTAGAGGTACTGGACGATCCGGTACGGATGTACTTGCGCGAGATCGGACGGGTCCGGCTGCTTACCTCTAAAGACGAACGCTCCCTCGCCCGGAAGATTGAGGGCGGGAAGCATCTAACAGCCCTGCAAAATGAACTGACCAGCCTTGAGAGCCGGCAACCGCGTCCTTGGGAAATCACCTGTGGCCTGTTGCGCCGTTTGATCGCGTCTTCTCAACTCTTGGCAGCCCTCGGCGAGCAGTTGGGTTTGCCGGCTAATCTTACATTGTCCCAGGTTACAGACCACCCAAAGCTGCGGGCGGCCATCGACGCCGAGGTGTCTCCTGAGATGCTGGCCATTGCCGCTGAATCGATGGGTGAGGAACTGGAAGGTCTGTACATCCAAGTGGTGCATCTGTCTTTGAACAGTTGGCTGCTGCCTCCCGACGCCATCGACGTGCTGGAAGACTGCCAGTTGAGCGACCTGGATGCCACCCTGAGGCAGCCGGGTATCTACGCCGAACTCCAGCGGTTAGACCCTCTGTTTAGAGCCTATTTCAATCGGATCCACGCGGAGATGTCCCGGGCCCAGGCCCACCTAACCGAGGCTAACTTGCGCTTGGTGGTCAGCGTTGCCAAGAAGTACATTGGCCGGGGTATGGCGCTTCTGGACATGATCCAAGAGGGCAACATCGGTCTCATCCGCGCGGTCGAGAAATTCGACTACCGGAAGGGGTACAAGTTCAGCACCTACGCGACTTGGTGGATCCGCCAGGCGATCACCCGGGCGATAGCCGACCAAGCCCGGACAATACGGATCCCGGTGCACATGGTGGAAACCATCAACAAACTCATGCGCCAACACCGCAGACTGCTACAGGAGTACGGCCGGGAACCGACTCCTGAGGAAATCGGCGAGGCCATGGAGATCGGCCCGGAGAAGGTCGAGGAGATACTGAAGATTTCCCAGGAGCCGGTTTCTCTGGAGACTCCCATCGGTGAAGAAGAGGACTCCCACCTGGGAGACTTCATCGAGGACCGCAACGCTCCCGCGCCTGCGGACGCAGCGTCTTTCCAACTGTTGAAAGAGCAGGTAGACGAGGTGCTTCACACCCTCACCGAGCGGGAAGGCAGGGTATTGCAGCTGAGGTTCGGATTGCAGGACGGACGCAGCCGGACTTTGGAGGAAGTCGGACGGGAATTCGGCGTGACGCGCGAAAGGATTCGTCAGATCGAAGCCAAGGCGCTTCGGAAACTGCGCCACCCTTCCCGTTCTCGTAAACTAAAGGACTTCCTGGAGTGAACATAACGTAATGAATTACCTCAATAACCCATAGGCTTCTGGCCGATAAGCGGACGATATCTGAACAAAATGGTCAATCACCGTCTCCGTTTTGCTTGGTATCATCCGAAAGGCGATGATATACTCGGCCTTAATCCGATATGGGAGGTGGTAAAAGTGGAAGCGGGCGTTATACCCAAATGTCTAAAGTGTAACGTGGGCCAACTGGTACCGTTATCCGACTATGGTGGACAAGGAGCGGCGGTACATTACAAAGCCTGGGTCTGCACAAACCCCGAATGTGGATTCAACGTTAAGATCCGGAACGGCGACATCTACCTGAACGAGCCCATCACTCCCGGCGCGAATCACGTTCCCCGGGTCCGGTAGATCCCTCCCCGCAATCCCCAACTGCGCACAGCCCCCTCTGGCCTTCGTGACTTTATTTTTCTATCAGTCATCACGAAGGTTATGCGATGGGTAAATGTGTAGACGGGTCGCATTCCAAACAAAGGAGGTGAAATGGAAGCAGGATACGATTACCTACTACTCCGCGGACGGCTGCAGCGCCGGTTCTTCAACGTGTCAGGAATATTTGTTTTTGTCTTTGGCGCAATACTGCTGGCGACCAGCGGAGCCTACTACGGCTATGCGGCCAAGGCCCATGCCGACCTGGATAGCCTAAATGTCACGCTCCCAAACCCCAACGCCAAAACAAGCGTCGGTCCAGGTAGCCAAGGCTCGTTAACCGAATCCCAAATCGACCAAGCGCAAGAAGGCGTGTACCCGCATTCGAGCCCGGTACAATCGGAAGGGCAATCGTCTAGTCAGGCGGTAGCTCCAGCGGTCCAAGGAACCGGGACGGATGGCGGGTCGACCGAGGGGTCCGGGGCTCCTAAAGTGGCTATCGGAGGCGCATCCGGTGATCCGGGAGAAGATCCTGTATCGGCGAGCGGGTCATCCAACCCGCTCCTGGTGATGCCCTTCTCGGCCATAAGCAATCAGCAGCTTTTCCCGGGGGAGTCGCTGCAAGCTTCATTCTGGAGCAATCCCCTGTCTTACGAGTCTGCCTCGTACAGGGAGCGGATCTTACTCCAGGGGTTCAACGCGGTGAATCTTAACCAAGGATCGCCCTTGGGCAGCGGGTCTCCGGCTACCAGGCTTATTATCCCATCCATCGATGTGGATTCAGGGGTCGATGAGCTGGCCATACTGAACCTGGGGGGAAGCCGTGCCTACGAAACCCCCGCCAACACCGTGGGCCATATTCCGGAAACCGCCAATGCTGGCGAAGCCGGAAGCGGATGGTTCTTCGGACATACGGAAAGCCCTATCCAGGGAGAGGGCTCGGTGTTCCTAAACCTGAGCAAGATTCCTGGAATGCTGCAGAACGGCGAAGACGTATTTGTAGTAACGTCGAACGGGGAGCGTCAATACCTGTACCGCATCACGTCGTCACGGGTAGTACCTCAAGAGGAAATGGCGCTTCACGACACCGGCAAAGCTACCCTACATCTAGTTTCATGCGTGCCAAGACTGGTCTACGACCATCGGCTGATCGTTAGCGGGGAGTTGATCGGCGAAAAGTAGGCCACCTAGACAGCAACCAATAAGATAGTGAGGGCGGGTATAAAACCCGCCCTCACTATTTTCTAACGAGCTAAACGGGGATCTAAGAACACAGTGGACTAACTAACCGGAGGGAGTCGAAGCGTCCACGCCGATACGGCCGATTCGAAGTTTGCGTATCCGGCGTCCTAAAATTGAAACAACTTCGATTCTCAGATGCTCCGTTTCCACCACGTCGCCGGTGGATGGGATCTTCCCAAGAACTTGATAAACGTAACCACCCACCGTATCCACATCATCGCTGTCAATGGTTGTGGAGAACAACTCCTCGATATCTTCGGTGGGCACTCCCGCGTGGACCAGAACATCGCCGTCGGGTAGACGAATCAGTTCTAACTCCCGAGTCCGGGAGAATTCATCTTCGATCTCCCCGACGATCTCCTCTAACAAGTCCTCCATGGTCAGCAAGCCTTCGGTTCCACCGTACTCGTCGACCACTATGGCCATCTGGACGCCCATATCCTGTAACTCTTCCAACAGGTCATCCAAGCGTTTCGTTTCCGGTATGAAAAATGCCGGATTAACGAGGTTCCGCAAGCTTTGCTCAGAATCAGTTATAGCCATGGCGGCTAGGATTTCCCGAGAGTGTACGATTCCCAATATGTGGTCGATAGACTCCTCAAAGACAGGAAGACGGCTGTGTCCGCCTTCGACCATCTGCTGTGCTACGTGCTTCAGAGATGACTCGATGTCCACGGCCACCATATCCAAACGTGGCACCATAATCTCCCGGGCCGTGGTGACGTCCAGTCGAAGAATGGACCGCAGCATCGCCCGGTCCCGGTGATCAAGGCTGTCCAGATCCGCCTCCGTGATGACCGGCTCCTGATTTTCAGGGAAGTCTTCGTTTTGACCGTCTCGAAGGCCCTCAGCGCCATTAGAAGCGTGCCCATTGCCCGCCGGGCTCGATTGTCTACGGCCAGACAATAACCGTATCAAGGGTTGGCAGATCGTGTCAGCCTGCGAGGGAATCCGGAGCACGACATAAGAAGCGGTCCAGTCAATAGCCGGGAGAATAACCAAGAGAGATAGAGACAAGATGGACACCGGCCACCAAACACCAGATAAGAAACCGGTGGCCAATGCCAGCCCCGATACTGCCATAGCAACGACACAGGCATATCCACACCAACGGAGGATGAACTCTGCCTGCCGAATAGACGCCCGGCTTTTAAAGACGTTACCCGGTGTGTCAGCGGAGTACTGAGCCAGGCTGAAGAAGAAGAATAGCGGAAGGGATGCGGCGAGAATTAATGCTAATGGTACGTTGTCTGTGTCCAAAACCCTCACCCTCCTGGGTGCCTACGAGCCGCCATCGGGATTCGTATATGTTGCCTACCAGGAGGTCAGTTGGTCTCAGGATTCCTGCTTCTTATTTTAGCAGGAACTCCCACCGCCAGTCTACCCGCCGGAACGTCTTTGGTCACAACAGCTCCAGCCCCGGTGATCGCTCCGGCGCCCAAGGTCACCGGAGCGACCAGCATGGTGTCGCAGCCTATGAACGCATTTTCGCCGATGTCGGTCCGGTGCTTGTCCTTGCCGTCGTAGTTGCAAGTGACCATGCCGGCTCCCAAGTTAGTTCCAGCGCCTATCGATGCGTCTCCCACGTAGCCGAAATGGCCCATCATGGCGCCGGCGGCAAAGCGGCTCTCTTTGACCTCTACGAAATTCCCCAGATGCACCCCGGATTCCAGGTAAGCGCCGGGACGAAGGTGGCTGAAGGGACCGATGTTCGCTCCATCTTCCATTGTAGATTCCTCCAGCACGGAGGCGGTAGCCCGGCAGCCGCGGCCTAACTTGGAATCTCGGATAACCGAGTTAGGACCGATCTCGCAATCTTCCCCTATGACCGAGCGTCCGATGATAGATGTATTAGGCAAAATCACCGTATCTTGTCCAATCGTAGCCTCGGCGTCGATGTAAACGGTAGAAGGGTCAGGCATCGTGACACCGGAAAGCATCCATCGTTCCCGTATCCTCTGGCGAAGAACCGCCTCTACGTGGGCGAGTTGCAACCGGTCGTTCACTCCCATCAACTCATCTGGATCTTCGGTGGAAATTGCTTGAACGGTGGAATTTCCGGAAGAACCGATCCGCACCAGGGAAGTTATGTACTTTTCCCCGTTCGGCGCGGCGCCGATGCTTTCGACACTTTCCCATAGCCATCTATCCCGGAAGCAATAAACGCTGCCGTTGACCTCGGCAATCTCGTTATCGGTATCCGTATTATCGGCGGCCTCGATAATCTCGACCACCTGCCCGTTTTCGTCCCGCACCACCCGGCCAAAATCCTTAGCCGAGCCGGATCTACAGGTAAGGAACGTCATGTTACGTGATGAATCGACGTGGGCTGCCATCAGTGGCTTGACCGATTCGGGCCGCACTAACGGGGCATCCGCCGTCAACACCATGACGTTGTGCGCCCGGCCCTTTAAAAGGCCTTCGGCCCTGCCGAGGGCATCGCCGGTACCTTTGACGTCCGGTTGGATGACGTACTCAACACTATCTCCCAAGAGACCACGAACGGCCTCATTGTTACCGGGAGATACTACTACCACCACCTTGCCGATTCCCAGTTGGTTCATCAGATCCACCGGGTAACGGATAAGCTCCTTGCCGCACACCCGGTGCAAAACCTTGGCGAGCCGCGATCTCATCCTTACGCCATCACCCGCCGCTAATACCACTCCGGCCCATTGGTCCATATCGTCACCTCTTCCGGTACGCCAAGCCTCGATTCGGACAAATCTACTCAAGATTTCCGGCTAATGATTCGTCGCCGATTCAATGCCAATTATATCAGTAACCTATATTTGACAAGCTCAACGCGCATGGGCACAATGGGCGTGATTCCCCAACCTCCCAATCTTCCAGCACATCGATTTTTGGCGCCAGACCATAAAGGAGTGATCCCACGATGGATTCGACCGAGATTCCGTTTCTACCAGCCACCGAATTGTCGGCGCTGATAAGATCCGGTGACGTTTCGCCGGTTGAGGCAGCCGAGGCGTATCTGGACCGCATCGGACAGATAGACGGCAAGCTGAACTCTTACATCACTGTGTGCCGGGACGAAGCCTTGGCCGAGGCCCAGCAAGCCGAGAAAGAGATAGCCGCCGGCAACTATCGAGGACCCATGCACGGACTGCCGGTCGCGGTGAAGGACCAGTTCTACACCAAAGGCATTCGCACCACCGGTGGTTCGGCCATCCTCAAAGACTTGGTCCCCAACGAGGACGCAACCGTGGTGGCCAACCTGAAAGCCGCCGGCTCGGTATTGCTGGGAAAGCTGAACATGAGTGAATACGCCATGGGCGATGCCTTCTTTCATCCCTTCGGCACTCCCCATAATCCCTGGGACCTATCGCGAAACCCGGGGACGTCCAGCAGTGGTTCCGGGGCCGCCACCGCCGCTTTCCTTTGCGCCACTTCTTTGGGTGAGGACACTGGCGGGTCCATCCGGGGTCCCGCCTCTTTCTGCGGCTTAGTGGGCATCCGGCCAAGTTGGGGCCGGGTCAGCCGCTACGGAGTGTTGGGAGCTTCCTGGTCCATGGATACAGTCGGACCTATCTCCCGCACCACCGCCGATTGCGCCATGACACTGGGGGCCATCGCCGGATACGACCCGAAAGACCCGTCCACCTGGGATGTGCCGGTGCCCGATTATCTGTCCATGCTAACCGGCGAGATTCGCGGACTGAAGGTAGGCGTTATCCAGGAACGGGTCGACACTGAAGCCGTGGATCCGGAGGTACGAGATAACGTGGTCCAGGCGATAGCGGTCCTGGGCGAGTTGGGCGCGGACATCCAAGAAGTCTCCATACCCCTCATCGTCCATTCCGCGGCCATATCCAATACCATCATCCTGACCGACGCCGCCGGAGTACACCGGCAAGGCATCGACGAACATCTTGGAGAGTACGACCATAACATTCAAATTCGGCTGCTGGTCGGAAGCATCATACCCGCCCAAGCGCACCAAAAAGCGGTCAAGTTACGGCAAGTTTTGCGGCAGCAGATTCTGGACGCGCTGGAGAAAGTAGACGTGCTGGTCATGCCCACATCCTCCATACCAGCCTCTCCGATACCAACTAAAGCTGGAATCGGCAGCAAACAGGAGGTGCTGGACGGATTGGCCGGCCGCCGCAGCTTTACCGCCCCTTTCAACGTGGCCAACACCCCGGCTCTGTCCATAAACTGCGGCTTTACCAGCCAGAATCTGCCGGTCGGATTCCAGATAGCGGGCAAGCCATTTGACGAAGGTACTTTGTTCCGGGTGGCCCACGCCTACGAGCAGGCCACCGATTGGCATACCCGCAGGCCACCGATCTAGTTTTGAAATCCGAATCGACCCTCTGACACATCGGTACTACGTTTACATCATGGCAAGCCGTGGCAAAACGCTGTACGTGGGGGTCACTCACAATCTGGAACGTAGAGTGTTCGAGCACAAGTCTGGGTTAATTGCTGGCTTCATATCGAAATACAAAGTCACGAAGCTGGTATACCATGAGGATAATTCGGACGTTCAAGCCGCGATTGCCAGGGAAAAGCAGTTGAAACCTTGGCGCAGGAGCAAAAAGGTTGCTCTCGTAGAGTCAGTTAATCCGCTGTGGGAGGACGTGGCCCTTCGTTGGTACTCCAGTTGAACCCAAACCTGAGACCCCTCGCTGCGCTCGGGGTGACAAATGGGACACCGAAGCCACAATAACTGTCGTTCCGACGAGTGACGACTCCTGTCATTCCGATGAGCGAAGCGAAGAGGAATCTCTGGTTCCTAGAGGGACAATCTGCGGTCCCAATATCACATTCGACATATCGCCTTATAAGCCGTGACTTTTGAGACGAGGTAACCGGTAACTAATAACCCAATGAATCAGACACAAGGGGGAATACATGACCGAGCACTTCAATTTAACAGCCAACGAGGCGGCAAAACGTATCAAAAACCGGGATCTGTCGCCGGTTGAGTTGGTGGAATCGCTGCTCAGCCAATATGACGCTTTGGAGCCCGGCCTCAGCGCGTGGGTGTACCTGGACCGGGAAGCGGTATTGGCCGACGCCCAGCAAAAGCAAGAGGAACTTGAGAAGGGCGGCAGCATCGGTCCCCTGCACGGGGTTCCCATCGGCCTGAAGGATATCTACTA
>ENA-ORDI01000286-ORDI01000286.1-marine-metagenome-genome-assembly--contig:-NODE-286-length-36411-cov-6.548852_pt1 | contig 36411 bp, 25 predicted proteins | sample MGYA00248628_ERZ508525 | MGnify/ENA primary metagenome ERZ508525 (study PRJEB26195, sample SAMN05422138) | marine metagenome | isolation source: East of Porto Seguro, South Atlantic Ocean | place... | reverse complement strand
TCCCATTATAAAAAACTAAGGAATAGGCGGATGCGGCTAAGTCGATATCGGCGGCTGTTGTGTTAAATAATTCTATATATTCCGAGGATGATGTGTTGGTATCAAACTCATTAATAAGAACATCGGCACTTGTTGTTACTACTTCAACGGGGTGATTAAAGGATGTGTCTACGCCTGCATATGCGTCGTCGACATCATCAGCGTTAATGTAATCAATCATATCTGCGGTGTTCAAGGTGGCTACATAACCAAGGGAATAATTACCGCTCGTACTTCCTACGTCGAAATTTAAAGTCGCAACGTGCTCCACACCCGCATCAGTCGCACTACCTTGATCTGATACGAGAAACACCCACATCATATCGTCCGGTGTTGTGAAATATGTAGTAATGTCTCCTCCGCCTAACCATACTGAACCATTATCTGGGTCAACTATCATTCCACCTGAACCAATATCATCTGTCGTTGTAAAAGAACCTGAAGTATATGACCAATCATCTGGCACCATTACAGCCATAGCACCAGGATGGGGATTGGCTTCTGCGCCAGCACATGATACAGTTACGGTTGTGGAAAAGGTGCTTCCGGCATCAACCTGGGTTGGTTGTACAACGTCTTCAATCAAACAACCTGTATTGATGACAGCAATCGTAAGCAAAATCGCTAATTGCCCATATTTATGCGTGGATTTTTTCATTTTATTTAACTTTATTTTATTAGCTAATGTTGACATAACAGGTTCCTGTTTTTATTTATTAGATGTTATTTGATCGTCTAATACGATCAAAATCTTTGTTATGGCGTTGTTGGTATGTAGAATAGAGAGAAAAAATGCATTTATCTGCATTCTCTCAGAACAAATGTAGGTAAAGATAGTCATTGGGTCAAGATTTAGATTTATTTGATTCACTCTGTCCATAGTTACGCTATTGTAAGGCTCAATTCTTGTGTTAGTGTATGAATCATCTTGCCAATTTTTTCATTTTTGGCCTTTTTATTGTCAATGGTTTTTACGGCATGCATGACGGTGGTGTGATCTCTCCCGCCAAAATAAACACCAATATTATTTAAGGACGTTCCAATGATGTTCCGGCAAAGATACATGGAAATTTGACGTGCCTCGGCAATTTCCATTTTTCGGCTTCTTCCTACAATTTCTCTTTCGGGTACATTGGAAATCTCGGAAACACGGCGCACCACATCTTCTACTGTAAGATCTGCAGTAATTGTTTTTCCTGCTCTTTCTTTCACCACATCACGTACCAGGTTATAATCGATCTCCCGGTTCATTAATGACGAACAGGCAAGGATCCGGATTATGGTCCCCTCCAGGTCTCGCACATTGCTTTTAATGTGTGTGGCAATGAATTCGATTATATCATAAGAAAGGTCTACCCTGTTTTGTTCTGCCTTTTCCAATAGGATTGCAACCCTCATTTCAAAATCAGGTGGTTGTATATCTACAGATAAACCGGATTGAAACCGGGACAACAAGCGATCTTGCAGTCCTTGCATTTCTGCCGGATATCTGTCTGCGGTTAATACAACCTGTTTACCGGATTGGTGAAGCTCATTGAAAGTGTGGAAGAATTGTTCCTGGGTTTGTTCCTTCCCGCGAAAAAATTGGATATCATCAATAAGCAACACATCTGCCTTTCGATATTGTTTTGCAAATTCAACTGTTTTGTTTTTTCTTAAGCTGTTTACAAAATCCAGTGTGAATTTCTCACTGGTAACTAAAACGACTAGGGCCCTGGAATTTTCTAAAAGTATTCTATTTGCAATTGAATGAATTAAGTGTGTTTTACCTAACCCCACACCGCCATAAATAATGAGTGGATTGAAGGAGCTGTTTCCCGGATCGGCCGCAACAGATTCAGCAGCCGTTTTAGCAAATTGATTATTGGAACCTTCTATAAATTTTTCAAATGTATAGTTCTTGTTTAACGGGGGTTTGTTGTGACTGTTTTGTTTTGAGTAGTTTTTAAATGTTTCAGAATTTTTTTCTAAATCATTTTTTTTTGCTGAAATAATAAACTTAAAATCCATTTCTCCATCTGCGGTTTTTAATAATGCATTATTTAAATTCTTTTTATAGTGGGATTCAATCCACTCATAAAAAAATTGATTTGGAACCTCAAGTACCAATTCTTTTTCTGAAAGAGCCACGGGAGATATGGGCTCAAACCAGGTGTTGATTGCGTGTGTCGGCAGCGTTTCGGTCAATTCATTGTAAATTGCCAGCCATAATGTATCTGGGGTCATATATTTAAGTTATCCACAAGTTGTCCACAGGTTAAAATGAGCTATAATTTAGCTTTAATTACCCATAATAATTCAAGTGTTAACTGTAAGTTTTTTTAATTTTTTCTCTCATTATAAATTTTGTGATTTTTCTTTCATGTTCGTAGTTTCCCGGGCTTTTTTGGAGACGAAATGAAGCGAACATATCAACCAAGTAACAGAAAGAAAAAAAACAAGCACGGTTTCCGGTCACGAATGTCATCTGTGGGCGGGAAATCTGTGTTGCGTCGACGTCGTAAGAAAAGCCGTAAACGCATCGCGCTTTAGGGGCCTTGCCGCTATGTCTGTACTGGGGGTAGTTGACCTTCTTTTCAGGAGGCTGTTCGTTTACCTTGTAAAAGGATACAGGTACTTTCTTTCCCCTGTTTTCGGTAAACAATGCCGGTTTTATCCCACTTGCTCCCGGTACGCGCTTGACGCTCTTAATTCAAAATCGTTTTTCAAAAGCCTAAAACTTATTCTTTTAAGAATTTCAAAATGCCATCCACTTCATGAGGGCGGCTATGACCCCGTTAAATAACTTAAATAATTATGGATAGAAATACCCTTCTCGCATTTTTTCTGATTGCGATCATTTTAATTTTCACACCTAAATTTATGGAAATGGTTGCGCCTGTGTCGCCGCCACCAACGGAATTAAATGAAGATATCGTTGAAACAGAGCCTCCCCAACCTGGCGTAACCACCGCGGCTTTAAATGATTCGCCCCAAAAAATCCCTAAATTAGAAGCGCTGTCTTTACCCTTGGTGAAAGAACAGCTAATCACCCTGGAAAACAATCTTTACGAAGCGGTTGTTTCATCAAGGGGTGGTGGTTCATTTGTCTCTTTTTCTTTTAAAAATTATTTCGATCATGACAGCCAGCGGGTCAATTTGATCAATGGGTTAAATAAAGAAAATTTAGCGATCCGGTTAAAAAACCTTGATGGGGAAAATGTCAATCTCAGCGACAATTGGAGCTATGGTGGGTTACGTTTCATATTTATCGATCGGGATGAAACACTGGTTTTTTCTACCGAAATATCTCCCGGGAAAACCATTACAAAAACCCTCACATTCCACCCCGATTCTTATATAATTGATGTGGTCGTTAATACTGAGGAGGCCTCAAATCAAATTTTTTCTGGCGCTTATACTCTTGGGTGGTATGGGGGCTTACCAACAACAGAAAAAAACACAAAAGATGATCTCGTTTATTTTAAATCCTATGTCTTTCAGGGTGGCGAACTTGAGGATATAAAGATTAAAAAAGGCGATACCGAGTCCATCACATTTAACGGTGCTACAGACTGGGTGGCAATTCGAACAAAATATTTTATCGCTTCCCTTATTCCTGAAAACTCAAACCAAGTTGCATCTGCGTCTATTGGGGGTTCCTACAATGATCGGGAAATCTACGACATGGTTCTGTCTTTCCCTGCTGCAAGTACTTCATATTCGTCCTTATATCTGGGTCCATTAGAATATGATAGAATTAAAAATGTGGGCCGGGATCTTGATCGTGTAATGAATTTCGGAATTTGGCCTGTTATTCATATTTCAAAGATTGTATTGTGGACCCTGAAAAAGCTTCATGAGGTCATTCCTAATTATGGCTATATCTTGATTGTGTTTGCATTTGTTGTAAAACTTTTAGTTTATCCTCTAACAAAGAAAAGCTATCAATCCACCGCTGCCATGCAGCGGTTACAACCAGAAATAACTGCCCTGAAAGAAAAATATAAGAACAATGCTAAAAAACTAAATGAGGCGACTATGAAGCTTTATAAAGAAAAGGGGGTAAATCCCCTTGGCGGTTGTTTGCCTATTTTGCTTCAAATGCCGTTGTTGTTTGCATTGTTTATTGTTTTTAGAACAACCATCGAGCTTCGTGCAGAGCCATTTATCTTTTGGATCAAGGATCTTTCAGCGCCAGATGCTGTGTTTACGCTTCCGTTTTCAATTCCTATCTATGGGGCCCATGTTGCAATCCTTCCAATATTAATGGTTGTCTCCATGTTTATCCAACAGCGCATGATGGGGGGTGGGGCTGCACAACAACCCCAGCAGAAAACCATGCAGTATTTCATGACCGGTTTTTTCTTTCTCATGTTTAACACTTTTCCTTCAGGATTAAATTTATATTATACTCTTTTTAATGTTTTAACTATTGCACAGCAAAAACTTATTCCACCTGCAGAAACCATCACAACATAATGATTTTTGACACCATTGTTGCTCCCGCCACGCCGCCAGGGTATGGTGGTGTTTCCATTATTCGAATAAGCGGCAATCTTGCAGAAATAATTTTGAAAAAGGTTTCTAAAAAAAATATTTCATTTTTAGATCGTGTTGCAACATTTTCTGGTTTTTATAATAAAAGCGGTGAGAAAATTGATGATGCTCTTATTACTTTTTTTAAAAATCCGTCATCATATACCGGGGAAGATGTTGTTGAAATATCTTGTCACGGAAATCCCTTTGTTGTTGATCAACTTGTCTCTGTTATTTGTAATGCCGGCGCGCGGATCGCTGAACCGGGGGAGTTTACAAAGCGTGCATTTTTAAATGGCAAGCTAGACTTGATCCAGGCAGAATCTGTTTCGAAACTAATAGGATCACGGTCAATTAAAGCTGCCGAAATAAACAATAAAATATTATCTGGAGCCCTTTCAAAAAAACTAAAAAAAATAAAGGAATCTATTATTGGTGTTTTGGCTGAACTTGAATTTGAATTCGACATTTCTGAAGATGAATTATTAAGACCAAATCTGATAAATAATTCGCTTAATATTATTAATAACAGTATCTTAAAATGCATATCACTTATTGTTTCCTATATGGAGGGGCGTATGTATAACCATGGTGCGAAGGTTGTAATATTTGGTGACCCCAATGTAGGTAAATCCACCCTTTTCAATTCTCTTTTGGAAAAGGATCGTGCCATAACAAGCGAGATACCCGGAACAACACGGGATACGGTAGACGCTCAAATCATTTTGAACGGCATTCCTTTGTTGCTTGTAGATACGGCTGGAATGAGAGATTCCGTTAACGGTCTAGAGTCCGAGGGTATCACAAGGTCCATAAAAGAAATGGAGGCAGCTGACCTTTTATTGCATGTTGTTACTGCAGAAAGCACAAATGGTTATCACCTTGATAATATTATAAAAAGGAAACGTATTGTTGTTTTTAACAAGTGTGATTTACAGCTTCCATCGATTAAAAATAATGATGTTGTTAAAGTGTCAGCAATAAATGGGAACGGTATAACCAACCTTAAAAAAATAATCGGGGAGGAATTAATTTCACAGAACAGCTCGGAATCGGATGTTGTTCTAACCACCAGAAGACAGGAGGTGGCCATTACAAACTGTAAAGAAAGTCTTTTAAAGGCAAGGGCGCAACTGGAAGAAAAATCTCCAGAGCTAGAGCTAGTGTCTTTTGATATCCGTGAATCTATTAATCACATAGATGTTCTATTGGGAAAGACAACCGTAGATGATATTTTAAATAAAGTTTTTTCTGGTTTTTGTGTTGGGAAGTAGTTTCACGTGAAACAAGAAAACTCACATGATGTTATTGTAGTTGGCGGTGGTCATGCTGGTGTAGAGGCTGCTCAAATTGCCGCCCATAAAAACTGTACGGTCTTAATGGTGACCATGGATAAAAAAGCTATCGGTCGTATGTCGTGTAACCCTGCGATTGGCGGACTTGCCAAGGGTCAGATGGTTCGTGAGATTGATGTATTGGGTGGCCTGATGGGGCGTCTTGCTGATCGATCTGGTTTGCAATTCAAAATATTGAACAGATCAAAGGGGCGGTCTGTTTGGGCTCCCCGGGCACAAATAGATAAGCGTCATTATGAGTCCCTAGTGATTGACGCCATTTTAACCAAAAGAAATATTAATGTTATTGTGGGTGAGGTTGTGCAACTTATTGTTGAAAACTATTCTGTTTCGGGCGTGGAATTACGAGATGGTACAATCCTCAGATCGAAAACGGTTGTTTTAACCTGCGGTACCTTTTTATCTGGATTGATCCATGTGGGTGAAAGAAAAATATTAGCAGGGAGAATGGGAGAAGAAAGATCTGATGGAATTACAGAATCGCTTAGGTCTCTTGGGTTTAATACCGGCCGGCTCAAGACAGGAACGCCCCCAAGGCTGGATAAACACTCCATTAATTGGCAAAAAACCAGCCTCGCAAAGGGAGACGATTTCCCTACGCCTTTTTCTTATCAAACCCGGGAATTTAATCCGCCCAATGATCCTTGCCACACCATACGAACAAATAAATCTGTACATGAACTTATTCAAGAAAACATCCACCGGTCCCCTATGTTCTCCGGAGATATTGCTGGAACGGGGCCAAGGTATTGTCCATCAATTGAAGATAAGATTCATCGCTTTGCCCACCACGATTCCCATACTCTATTTCTCGAGCCTGAGTGGAAAAACTCAGACCAAATATATTTAAACGGGTTTTCTACCAGCCTCCCGGAGGAAATTCAATTAAGCGCTTTAAAGAAAATACCCGGATTAGAGAACGTTGCGTTTTTAAGACCGGGATATGCCATCGAATACGATTTTTTCCCACCAGCACAACTCAAAGCAACGCTTGAAACTAAAGACATCTCCGGGCTGTTTCTTGCTGGTCAGGTCAATGGTACGTCGGGATATGAAGAGGCTGCTGCACAGGGTCTTATTGCGGGCATAAATGCGGCATTAACCATTGGGGGGTTTGATCCTCTCGTCCTTTCAAGGGCATCGTCTTATATTGGTGTAATGATAGACGATCTAATCACAAAAGATACTTTGGAGCCCTATAGAATGTTTACCTCCCGGGCAGAATATCGGCTTATGCTTCGCTATTCAAACACAGATGAAAGGTTGGTTTATATTTCCGAAAAACATGGTCTCTTAAATAACGATGTGTTGTCAAATATAAAAGAGAGATTGGAACAAAAACGGGTTGTTTTTAATAATCTTTCTCAGTCGGTTCATCCATTGATGCTTCCAAAAAACATCAATATTCATCAGTCTGCGCCTGCAAAAATCATTCTTAAAAGACCGGATTGCTCCATCTTTGATCTTCCGAAAAACATAACCGCTTTTAGAAAATCACTACCCCGGTGGTCATCTCACGAATTGTTACTGGATATAGAGGCCGAAATAAAATATGAGGGTTATATTAAACGCCATTTAAACGAATTGGAAAAACAGAAGAAAAATGAGACTTTAATCATTTCGAATAAAGTGGACTATGTCGCGTTTACGGGTTTATCAAATGAAGCAGTGGAAAAACTATCGTTTGTACGACCGGAGACACTGGGTCAGGCTATGCGGGTTTCGGGTGTAACACCCGCTGATATTTCTGTTCTGCTCGTAAACTTATCAAGGTGATTCATGGTTTCACGTGAAACAAGCTTGATTAACCGCGTTGATTCTGGTCTCTTTGACAATTCATTGATAAATGAATTTTTAAGTGGCGCGTCGTTCGAAAAAATGACCTTTGACTCTGCGGCTCTATTTCTCAATTCTTTTATCTATAAATTAAAGTCAAATATTTTATTCACATTTGAAGATGAAAAAACTGCTTACAAGTTTTATTTGCTAAATTTAGGTTTAAATCGAGATTCATTTCTCTTTTACCCAGACATTGATATGAGTGAAAAAGTTCCCGGTTTTAATATTGAGAGTGAGCGATACCGTGCCGAGGCACTCATAAAATTGAATGACAAAAAGATGAATTACTTTTGTATTGGAACAACACATTCGTGTAACAAAAACAATATCCCGATCGATCTTTCTTCATCTATGTCCTTATTGTCCTTAGGCCTGGGGGACATAAAAGACCGCGATGAAATCATTAATTTGCTCTCGTCGTGGGGATATCAAAAAACAGATACTGTTTTTGAGCCAAAAGACTTTGCCTGGCGAGGTGATATATTGGATATCTTCCCTACGTATTTTAGACAACCCATCAGGGTTGTTTTTGATTTTGGCCGAATTGAAAATATTTTCATTTTTGATCCAATCACCCAATTAACCCTAAAAAACTTATCTAATCTCAATATAAAAGGCGAATTAATTGATAAACAATTTGATGATTATATTAACTTAATAGAATATACAAACTCACCAGACGTTATCAATTGTGTTGTGCTGGGTAAAAAGGTTGATCTCCTTCGGGGTACACAAAAGCAAAAAAGGCTTTTAGACGTTTTTCCAATTTATTTAAATAAACTGACCTTGAATAAAAGGATTGAAAGGGCAAAGGAATTTATTACAAACAATGTTGACGTTTATATAGTTGGTGGAAATAAAGCTAAATCACTTTTATCAGAAAATTTCGAAAATGCTAAATGGATCAATGGCGACATTGGAACCGGGTTTTATTCAACTGTTTTAAACTGTGTTGTTATTTCATCGTCTGATGTATTAAATGAAAGAAAATCTATTCAAAAATGGGCGCCCTTACATTCTTATTTACCCACACCTATCACGTTAAATGACATTTCATCACTTACAAATGGAGACCATGTTGTTCACAAAATGTTTGGTATTGGTGTTTTTCGCGGATTAACCTTACAAAACAGCGTAACCGGTGAAAGGGAATCGGTTGAAATTGAATACACAAACAATTCCCGTGTTTTTGTTTCTATCGAAAAAATGGACCTTATTCACCGCTATGTCGGTTCTGCTAAAGATCCCAATATCTCAACCCTGGGTTCTAAAAAATGGATGAATGAGGTCGCAAAGACACGCAAAGCTGTTCAGCTTGTTGCAACAGAATTGATTGAGCTTTATGCGAATAAAAATCGGAATAGACATTTTCAATATTCATCAGAAAATGATTTAAACGATGCTCTTTCAAATTCTTTTCCCTTTGTAGAAACACCAGATCAAAAAAACGCTATTAATGATATTTTGTCTGACATGAATAGTGATTCTCCGGTTGATCGATTGATTTGTGGCGATGTCGGTTTTGGGAAAACAGAGGTTGCGCTTCGTGCAATCATGAAAGCTGTTTTATCTAAAAAACAGTCTGTTTTTCTTTGTCCAACAACCATTCTTGCTGATCAGCATTTTATTACATGTAAAGAAAGATTGGAGTCTTTGGGTGTAACTATTGGTTTATTGTCCCGGTTTAAAACAAAAAGGCAGCAATCTGAAATAATAGAATTGTTGCGTAAGAAAAAAATAGATGTTTTGATCGGGACACATCGTGTTTTATCGCAAGATGTTGTTATTCCTGAACTTGGCCTGCTTATTGTTGATGAAGAACATCGCTTTGGGGTTAATCACAAGGAAAAGATCAGAACCATGAAACAACAGGTTGATGTATTAACTCTTTCTGCCACGCCTATTCCCCGAACGCTTCAGCAATCCCTAGTGGGTATTCGTGATATCAGCCTAATTCAAACTCCGCCAAGGTCACGAAAGCCCATTGAAACATCGGTTCGTTTTTTCGATTGGGATATAATTAATTATTATATTGAAAGAGAATTAGACCGAGATGGCCAGGTATATTTTTTACACAACAATATTAAAAGCATTCCTTTTATCACCAAAAAACTGCAGGGAAGTTTTCCAAATGTAGCAGTGGAAAACATTCATGGTCAAATGAGAAGTAGGGAACTGGAACATAAAATTCTATCTTTTTTTAAAGGGGGAGTGGATATTCTTGTCTGCACAACAATTATTGAATCTGGATTAGACGTAACCAATGCAAATTGCATTATAATAAATGACGCGCAAAATTTTGGTCTTTCACAACTTTACCAGATACGCGGTCGTGTGGGCCGGGGACATAACCAGGCGCACTGTTTATTATTGGTTCCAAGAAAACCATTGGAACAAAATGCACATATGCGGTTGAAAACAATTGAACAATTCACATCTCTGGGGTCTGGATATGACATCTCAATTAAGGATCTTGAGATTCGCGGTGCGGGAAGTTTATTTGGCTACAAACAGAGTGGCCATATATCATCTATGGGGTTTGAGTTGTATTGTGAACTCCTGAAAGAAGAGGTTAATCTTGTAATTGGGAAAAATGAAAGGTTGCGTTTTCCAAATGTGGTATTTGGCGAAGATGCTCTCATAAACGAATATTACATTACAAACCCAACTCAGCGATTGGGATTTTACAATCGTTTTTCACGTGCAGAGACACAAAAAGACGTATTTAAAATAAAACTTGAATTAATAGACCGATTCGGGAAATTACCCCGGGAAACAAAAAATCTGGTATTTATTGCTGAAACCAGGGTCTTGTTTAAAAACACATCTGTTTCAAATATTGCCATTAATAAAACCGCTGTAACTCTTATTTTGGAAAATATTTATCCCTACAAAACGCTCGATAAACTTTTTGCTGCTGTGGCGGGATTTAATGTCCCGGAAAACAGGAGTTACCAATTTTGTAAAACAAAAAAAGGTGAATTGTCTGTTTCTTTTTCCACTGTGGGAATCGTGGCCTCCATGGCATTATTATTAAAATGCTCGCAATTGTTTTCTGTGGATAATGACAAGTAATTTCATGGTCTTGAAAGCCTTATTAACCATAAATGTCCTTTGTTTGTTGGCGTCCTGTTCCATTCGGGAAAAAGACGATTCTGTTGTGTTGGCGCGGGTCAACGACCAGGTGTTGACTGTTAAAAAACTTGAAAAACTATTACCGCCGGAAGATCGTACCGATATGCGGTTAAAAAGATTTATCCATGAGTGGGTCGATAATGCTTTATTTTTCGATGCGGCAACCAAGGACGGGTTCCACAAAGACCGGCACCTTAAAGATGTGAGAGACCGGTATTACAAAAAAATAATGATTGGTGCTTATCTTCAGACAAAAACATTTTCAGATATTACCATTTCCAACGATGAGATTCGTAACTATTATGATTCTTTTTCAGCCAGTTTTATCCGCCATACAGATGAGGCCTATATTCATCATTTTATCACAAACAAACATTCTGAAGCCCGTTCAATACGGTCAAAACTATTAAGGAAACGATTAGGTAAAACAATGGATGAACTTTTCAAAGTTTTTAATGTTGAAACAAAAACTGTGACAAAGGGGCTATTAATAAAAGAACTGGATCGGGCAATTTTCAAAAATAAAAAAGTAACAGTTGTTGGCCCCGTGCGTACGACTAACGGATACCATGTTGTTGAGGTAATTAAAAGATATAATAAAGGAAGCCGAAAGGGAATGGAAGACGTTTATGATGAGATCTACCAAAGGCTTTTAAAACAAAAACAGGTAAGTTTTTCCGCCAATTTATTGGATAGCCTGAAAGAAATAACGAATGTATTTATTAATTCAAACTATCATTAAAAATGAGCTTTAAAAAATTATTTTCAATTTTTATCATTTCAATATTGTTTTCACAAAGTAATGTACAATACATTGATGGTGTGGCTGCGGTGATTGAGGATCATATTATTTTAAAGAGTGATTTGATCCAAATGGTCAACATGACTGCCATTCAAAACCGCATCGACCCCAGACTAAATCCTGATGCCTTTATTCAATTGCAGAATTCCGTTGTGCAATCCATGATCGATCAAAAAATCATGCTTGAAATGGCTGAATTGGATTCAATTACAATTGAAGAAAAAGAAGTGAATCAGGCGTTGGATCAACAGATCCAAATGTTGATTGCCCAGGCGGGGAGTGAGGAGCTGGCAGAAAAAGCGCTGGGCCAGTCCATTAAAGATTTTCGCCGGGAATTTTGGTATGATATGAAGGATCGGATGATTTCAGAGCGATATCAACAACAACTCTTGAATGCTATCGCTGTAACGCGATTTGATGTGAAAGAATTTTATAAAACGTATCGGGACAGTATTCCGCATTTACCCATGAAAGTAAAAGTTCGGCATTTGCAGATTCCTATTAATCCCAGCGATATGGCCAAAGAAAAAACAAGAAAATTTCTTTTAGATTTAAAAACAAAAATTAACGGCGGAGCTTCTTTTGCGGATCTTGCAAAAGAACATTCCTTGGATCCGGGTTCTAAAAATAATGGTGGAGAATTGGGCTGGGTTAACCGGGGTTCTATGGTGAAAAAATTTGAAACTGAAGCATTCACCATTGAGCTTGGCCAAATCAGCGATCCCATTGAAACAGAATTTGGATATCATATCCTTGAGACACTGGAAAAGCAGGGGGATAAAATTCGGGTTCGTCATATATTAATGGCACCTGAAATCACCCAGGAAGATAATGAGCGCGCTTACAGTCTGGCGTTTACGTTGAAGGATTCCGCTAACACCCTGAGTGAATTTAAAGTCCTCGTTAATAATCACTCCGCAGATAAAACCACTAAAGACATTGGCGGAGATCTTGGCTGGATCGATCCGGCAAATTATACGGTTCCTGAAATAGGGCAGGCTATAAAATATATTGAAATGGGGTCCTGCAGCCCGCCCATTAATTCATCCATCGGGTTCCATTTGCTATGGGTTGAAGCATTAAAAAGGGGCGGGCGTCCGAACTTGTCAGACCATTGGCCAGAAATTGAATCCATGGCGCTGAACAAAAAGAAAATGGATTGGTACCGGAAATGGATTGCCGGCGCACGAGGAAAATTTCACATCCAAATCACAGCAAATTAATTTCCACAAAGTTTTGCACAGGCGCTATGTGAATATGTGGATATCTTTCTTAAACTGAATCTTTAGCCTTTATTTATTATTTCCCGTGGATAACTTCTATGTTATTCACATACTTTTCCACTTGTCCACATCAAGCGGTTCTTTAAGTGATTTTTTATATGGTTTATAATAAAGGATCCTGTTAAACATCTTTTGTAAATTCATCCACATTTCCACACCCTATATAAATAATATATATATTCTTTTTAAAGAAATCTTTATTTAATACATCTTTGAAACTGTGGATTATTCCCTGATTGAATATTGGTTCCACTCCGTTGTACTTTTCAGTTCGAAAGAAGGAACTAAACAAGGAGAAGGGAATGAAATATTTCCTTTTAACAAATAAAGATTCATCCACATCCAACCTTTCTTATTTAAAAACCATCATTCTATTCATGGTGATGGCACAATGGAGCTACAGATCAACCGTTACCGATAGACTTTTTATCCAGCTCGAAATTTTAAACGGCAAAAACAGAATTCCTGTTCTCAATCAACTGGCTGATGAATTCAAGTGTCACCCTACATCATCCCAAACCAAGGATTATGCAGTAGAAGTGGTAGAACCCGGTGTGGTACAAAACAGCGTCAATAACTCAACAACCTTGAAAGAAAACCTGATGACACTGGCGAAAATTTTAATTAACACCAACCGCTAGACGATGATATTACAATTGTGTTGGTAAAGAAAAAGTAAGGCTTTGGATTAAAGATCTTGCTATCTAATTTTCATAAACAAATTCCCCTTAATAACCTAAAACGGGGTAAACCATGAGTCCAAAAGAACCACCTAAAGTAGAGTTAACCCTGCCCATCATTCCAGATTTGGAACTGGCGGCCACAAAGACCGCGGAGGTTGTGGCTAAACATATGAACTTAGATGAGGAGAAATCAGCCGAGATCGGCATGGCGCTCATTGAAGCCACCATTAATGCCTTCGAACACAGTGAAAGCGATTCTGAAAATGTAGAGATCCATTTTGTGATTCAAGGCGATACCCTGGTAATCAAAGTGACGGATAAAGGGAAGGGCTTTGACCCGTCTAAGGTGAAAATACCAAATATCGAAGAAAAACTTAGGTCTGATCAAAAACGGGGCTGGGGCTTAAAACTCATTCAAGAATTAATGGATACGGTGGAATTTGAATCCACACCGGAAGGCACCACCGTCACCATGACCAAAAAGAAATAAAAGAATCCCCTATCAAAGGGTTCTAATAGTTATAAAAGGAGACATTATGTCTGATTTTAGTTTAAACGTTCGGGAAGAGGGTGACATTGTTATTATTGAAACAACGGGTTACCTGAACAACGTGGGGGGCGAAAAAGTATCCGAAGCCTGTTATGAAAAAATGGATGGCGGAAAAAAACATTTCCTGCTAAACCTTGAAAAATCAAAAGTGGTGAACAGCATTGGTGTTTCCATTTTGATCGAGATCATTGAAAAACTTCAGGATGTAGATGGAAAACTGGGCTACTACAATTTGGCGCCTATTGTTGAAAAAACATTTAACATTATGGGGCTTACAAAATATTCCACTGTGTACTACTCTGAAGCCGAAGGATTGGCAGGCATGGCATAGCCGGTTGAATAGCCCACCGGGTGTGGTATTTTTTCATCTCTGGATATGGAAACAAGATTTATATAACCTTAAACGTTTTCAAATGACCTATAAAAAAACACTTTGATTAAGTTGATCTATTGGAATCTGTAGAAGAAGACACCTAGCCCCACCGCCCCCAGACAAATATAGCCGATAAGCCGGGGCCATAAACCATAAAACCGTGAATGCCCAGTTTGTTTTACAAAACAATTTGGACTTGACAAAAAGCAATTATTCAAGAATTGAATTTTTTATATTATCGTTGTACTTTTTCACTCTAACAATCAACAAAAAGAAGAGAAGAAAAAAAGTGAAAAAAACCGCATTAATATTATTTATTAGCATTGCCTTACAATGTAGCAAAGAAGAAACAGTAGAGCTTCATATTACAACATCTTCTGACGAAGCGCTGGCACATTACAAAACAGCGATGACATATTGGGAAGTTGGTGATGATATTGAAAAGAGGGCATCTTTAGATTCTGCTATAAGAATAGATCCAGACTTTGCTTTAGCCTTGGAAATGAACGATGTCCCGGACTGGTTAACCAGAAAAAGCTACCAGGAAAAAGCACAATCCCTAATAAACACGGTCACGGATCAAGAACGATTAATTTTATTAATACGAGAAGCCTATAGAAATGACAACATGAATAATGCACTATCTTATGCTAAAGAACTGGTGAATAAAAACCCCGAATCTTATGAAGCCCATAACTGGCTTGGTATCGTTCAAAGTGATCGCAATGAATTAGTTGATGCTATACAAACTTTAAAAAAGGCAACAGAACTTAATCCAGATAATTACCAAGCTTACAATCTTTTAACAGGACATCATATTGCAGCCGGGGGTCAGGTTATGTTGCCCGAAGAAGAAAGAAACATCGAACAAGGTTTAAAATATGCTAATGAGCTTATCAGAATAAGACCAGATGCCGGCTATTCATACCATTTTAAGGCTAATTGTTATAGACAAGCAGGAGAGTTTGAAAAAGCAATACCTCTATATGAAGAATCTATAAATAAAAGAAGAGGAAAATCATCAGAAGGAACAGCGCTTCTTGTTTCGGGACACAATTATATGTTCAGCGGAGACTATAAAACAGCCAGGCAGAGATATGGCGATGCGATTAAAACAGCGAGAACAAAAGAGGGGTGGTTCTCTCTTACTGACTATCTTACATGGTCATATATATTTGAAGGGGATTATAGGGGCGCAATAAAAACCATAAAAGAAGCTGAGTCCAAACTTGAGAAAAAAGGCTTTAGCGGAACACCTTTATTATTTCGCAAAGCCACTAAAAGCTGGCAAAAATTTCTCTGTTACGCCCATAACCAGATGGAAAAAGACGCTAACGATGCCCTAGCATCATCCATAGATTTTAGTGAAAAACGAGCAGACAACCTTAAGGACCCGCTTATTGACAGAAGCACGAAAGGCAATATTGCATACAATAAAGCCTGGAATCACACCTTATTCGGAAGGTATGATAAAGCGAAATTAAATCTTGAAGAATTAAAAATGATTCAGGAAAAGATTAACAGTCCGACAGCCATGTATGGGTACTATAATCTGTTGGGAATGGTAACGTTAATGGAAGGAAAATCGGATGAGGCCCTGCGATACTTTGAAAAAGGAAACCCAAACGACATATACTTTTTATATTTTAAAGCGCTTGCATTGAAATCGATCGGGGACAAAATTGGGGCAAGACAAATATTAACAGATATCGCAAATACGAACTTTAGTTATTGGCAACTTGCGATCATGAAAAGCCGAGCGAAAACAATGTTGGAGAGCGCATGAAATACATAACCAAAAAAGCGGCATATTTTATAATCATAATCTATATCTGCCTAGGCCAGGTATACGGACAGCAGTCTGTTCGAGACCAGGAGGGCAACTACCTCGTCTGCGAAAAAATGCCGGAAATTAAAGGGGGCCTTAAAGCACTTCAGAAAAAAATACGCTACCCCCTGCAGGCCAAATCCCTTGGTGTTCAAGGCGTGGTTTATGTACAGTTTATTGTAAACGAAGAAGGAAAAGTTGAAAAGCCAGTGGTTATTAGAAAGCTTGGCGCAGGCTGTGATGAGGAGGCGCTCAGGGTTTTGAAAAAAGTAAAATTCACCCCGGGATATGATAAAGGAAAAGCGGTGAAAGTAAGGTTTACCCTGCCAGTAAGGTTTATGCTTTGATTAACAGAAAAATTCTCGTTTATTTGTTTTTTTCCGTAATGGGAGCGCTGCTCAGCGGAGAAAGAACATTTGAGAGGCTTACCGTAAGAGACGGCCTGTCTGAAGATATCGTACACGCTGTATCTGATGACAAAAGAGGTTTTATTTGGATAGGTACGGATGAGGGGTTGAACCGCTATGACGGTTATGAGCCCGTTATTTACAGGTCAAACCCGTTTGACACAACGGCTCTTTCTGGAAACAGAGTCTTTGGTATTTTCAGGGATTCAGAGGGCAGCATCTGGGTGTCTACAGATAAAAGCATCGATCTGTATCAATATGGAAAAAACACATTCCGCAGGCATGCAACAGAAAGCAAACCGGTTTTTGTAACAGAAGACACCTTGGGCAGCATCTGGGTCGCCTCATTGCAAAGCGGCGTTTTTAAAATAGACAAACAAACAGGAAAAACAAAGAACTACAGATTCAGCCCCTTGGATCCAACGTCAATATCCAGCAATAATTTTGATGAAATCCAGAAAACACCGATCATTGTTGATAAAGATCAAAACATCTGGTTTGGCACCAGAAACGGACTCAATTATTATCAAAGAGCAAAAGATGTGTTTGTCCGGTTTTTCAGCCTGCAGGGCGGTACAAACAGCCTGTCATCAAATAATATAAACACGATGTATCTGGACGAAAATAATCTTTGGGTAGGAACGCCAGCTGGCCTTGACAGGATAGATACAAAAACAATGGAGGTGGAAAGATATGCAGGCACAAAATGGTTTTCAATGGTGGGCGTTCACACGGTAATAGAAATCCTTCCTTTCAAAGAAGGGACCCCCATGAGCGGATTCTGGATGGCAACCGCGGGCGGCCTGGTGTACTATGATAAAAACATGTTATCATTTGAAGACATAATTCATCCGGACATTTTTGGGAGATATGTGGCGGATGTTTATAATGACACCAAGGGAAACCTCTGGCTGTATATACCCCAAACAGGCGGCTTAATGCATTTTAACACCACTAATTTTTACTTGATGTATGGTTTTGCTGATCCAGACCATGATTTTGAGCACATTAAAAACGATGCACTTGATCAACGGTCCCTTTCGGGCAATACAATAAACAAGGTGTTTTTTGATCGGCAGGACAATACTTGGGTTGCTACAAATAAAGGACTAAATAAACTTTCAAAAACAGAAAATGTATTCACACCATTTTCTGGTGGAATAAAAGATAAAAGCATTATTCGCGGCCAGGAAATAAAACATATAGAAATAGACAGCGACAATACAATATGGCTTTCCCACGAAAACGGTCTGGACCACATCAACAACACGGGAGAAAAAATTGCGCAATACGTTTCGGATCCCACAGATGAGAATTCATTATTAACGCGAGAAACGGGGACATTTGAAATACTTTCGAATGGCCAAATCTGGATAGCGTCTGAACGCGGAGGCCTGACCGCCCTAGATGTAAAAACTAACACGTTTATCAGGTACGAGCACAACCCAGAAAAAGAAAGCAGCATCATTGATGGAAAAATAGACTGTATTTATGAAGACACCGATGGTGCAGTCTGGCTGTCTTCCATTAGCGGAGTATGTCGGTATAAGGATAAAGAATTCAAAAGCTTTACATATAACCAGTCACTAGGAAACAACCACCTGTTGGGAGTTACGGTTTTTCTTGAAGACTCAAATGGCGAGTTCTGGCTGGGTACCGAGACGAACGGCCTATACAGGGTAAACAAATCCGACATGTCTGCAGTGGAACACTATAAGCTCGATCAACACAATGAGAACAGCTTTGCTTCCAGTGTCGTTTTGGCGATTTATGAGGACAAGAATAGAAAGATCTGGATTGGTTCGGGAGGAGAGGGACTTTTTAAGTATAACAGCGAAAAAAATGATTTTACCAGGACAACCATTGATGACGGCCTACCCAGCAACACAATTACCTCGTTAAAAAACGACAATGAGGGTTTTTTATGGATGGGCACCCGTAACGGCATTGCCAGACTGAACACAGAAAGCGGCCTGATTCAGGGCTATAACCGTACTGATGGACTCAGCAGCAGGATTTTTTACCGGGACGCGATTGCTGTTGGAAAATATGGTAAAATGTATTTTGGTGGCCCCATGGGAATGGTGGTTGTTAGGCCTCTGGATATAAAACCAAATCAGGAAAAACCGCTCATTGCCATCACTAACATTACCGGCATAGACCAAAGTAATAAAAAAACACTCGTAGATTTTTCATCCGGTGCAATAGATCTTGACCACAAAACACAAACACTGCAAATTGATTTTGTAGGTATCAGCTTTCAAAAGTCGCTAAAAAACAAATACCGCTATACATTAGAAAACCACTTGGAGAATTGGGTTGATAACGGAACAAGCCGCAGGGCATCTTTTCAAGGCCTGGACCCTGGAAAATATAGATTTGTTTTTATGGCCAGCAATAATGATGGGGTCTGGAGTGAACCGTCAAAAGGTACAGAAATTATTGTTCATCCACCAGCCTGGAAAACCTGGTGGGCCTATTCCGGGTACGCCGGGTTTTTTGCGCTGACCGCCTTTGGTGCGGTAAGGCTCAGAGACAAAACGCAACTGCTAAAGCTTGAAGAAAGCAGGCGGGCACAAGAACTCGAGGAGGCACGAGAATTCCAGATGAAGATGTTGCCCAAAAAGTGCCCTGAAGTAATGGATCTGGAGATTGCCGCAGGGATTCAAACCGCAACGGAGGTCGGCGGTGATTATTATGATTTTTTCCCCCAACGCGACAACAGTATTTATGTAGTAATCGGAGATGCCACTGGCCATGGAATGACAGCGGGCATGATGGTTTCTATCACAAAAGCGGGGCTCTACGGCACCCCTCCAAACATACCGCCTAACGAGGTTTCTTATGGGCTGAACAGAACCATAAAAGCTATTGAGCTTGGAAAAAACAAAATGGCACTCAGTATTGCCCGATTCTGGCCCGACAGGGTAGAATTTACATCTGCAGCAATGCCCCCCATATATCATTATAAATCCAGCACAGAGGACGTGGATGAAATATTGCTGGAAGGGCTTCCGCTGGGGAGCTTTAAGGGCGAATCATATAGCCTCGTAGATATTAACACCGAGCCGGGAGATGCGTTTATATTTATTTCTGATGGCCTGCCCGAGGCAACAAATATAAGCGAAAATATGCTGGGATATAGGGCAGTGTTAGACTGTGTTAAAGAAAACGGAAAAAACAGCGCCGAAGAGATAAAACAATCCTTGTTTGATCTTGGAACAGCGTGGCTAGATGGAATAAAAAACCAAGACGATATAACCGTGGTGGTTGTAAAAAAGGGAAAAGCATTGTAGGGCATATTTTTGTTTTTAAATAAATAGAAAATAAAATGAAAAAATTCAATCAAACAGAAGAGCCTAAAATCCCCGTTTTGCCCGACATGGAATTGTTGGCAACCCAAACATCAGCGGCCGTTGCTAAAAAATGAAATTAGATGAAGAAAAGACAGCTAAAATGAATATGGCGCTTAGTGATGCCCGTATCAACGCTTTCGAACGTAGCGGAAGCAGTAGTGAAATAAAGACACCTTACAAAATATTCCACTGTGTACTACTCCGAAGCCGAAGGATTGGCAGGCATGGCATAGCAGGTTGATCGATTGTGATTGAAACAAGCGCAACGGATCAACTTGATTATTATTTAACATCTCTGGATGAGTTGGGGGAGATCCTCATCGATGCAGAACAATCTGGATCGGTGGGGAAAGGCATTCTCCGGCTCACGCTGGGAACGGTGATGGCGTCGAAAGGCGCCATTTTTTTATACAATCAAAAAAAAGATGAACTCTCCATTTTAGCCTCCCAGGGACTGAAGAAAAGGAAACCATTTTCACCGCCGAAAAAACTCCCAGACCAATCCGAAAAACATCGCTATGACCACATTAAACTGGATAAAACGCCACAATGGATCACCGGTGAATTGAAAAAATGCATTACAGAATCGGACATGAAAATTTTGGTCCCACTGTTTCATAAAGACCACATGTTAGGTGTCTTGTGTGTGGGAAAAAAATTCATGGGGGAAGTTTTCACAGAAGCGGAACTCAAAATTTTAGAAATCATTGCTAATCACTTGACCAAGGCGCTGTATAATTATGAACTGATCCAGGATGTTGAAGAAAAGCAAACCCAATTGAACTTGAAACTGCTTGAACTGGAAACGCTGTTTGACATCAGTGTGGCTATCAGTTCTGTGTTGGACGTTGATGAACTGGGCGAGGAAATTCTCTGGCGGTCCGTGGGCATCTTGAACGCCTCTAAAGGCATGATGCTTGTGCCCAAAGAAAACAGCCCCATTCTTGAACCCAACTCATCTTTTAATTGGGAAGACATGGACGCGCTTATTTCAAAAAAACTGGCCGTATTTAAAAAGATCGAAGATGAAAAATCTGGATTGATTTTTACACCTGAAGACAAAAATTCCCTGCAGAAAAAATTGGGGGAAGATCATATAATTATTGCACCGCTCCGGGCCAAGGACAACCTTCTTGGATATATGCTGTTGTGTAATAAGGAAACACGTCATGGCGTGGAAGCATTTACCCAAACAGATCTCGACCTTCTTTCCGCTCTATGTAATCAGGGCGCTGTGGCGCTGGATAATGCGCGTCTGTTTAAAGATATCACCAAAGCAAAACAATTCAATGAGAGTATTCTGGGCAGTATTGCCACCGGTGTGATCACCCTGGATCCGCTGGGTGAGATTGATTCAATCAACCAGGCTGGTCTGGATATTCTCAAGATGAGCATGGACGAAATCATTGGCAACCATTACATGTACCTGTTTGAAAAGGATGATGAAATCCTTGAATTAATCCAAATGGCAGAATTGGAAAACACCACCCATTCTGAGATCAATATGTCTTTTTTAACCGTATCCATAGAGGCCGTTGTGAATGTATCTGTAGCACCGCGAATCGACCCAGATGGAAATATTCAGGGATTGGTAATTGCAATTGAGGACATTTCGGATGTGAGCAAAGTGAAAAACACTTTTAAACGCTATGTGTCGAAACAAGTGGTGGATGAACTTTTGGACGACGATGCCAAATTGAATTTGGGTGGCGAGGAACGGGAAGTCACCATTTTATTCAGCGATATTCGCGGTTTTACTTCTATGTCGGAGAATATGAATCCTGAAAGTGTTGTATCCACTCTGAATGAATATTTTTCCGATATGATTGATATTGTTTTTAAATATAATGGAACACTGGATAAGATCATAGGCGATGAACTCATGATTGTTTATGGTGCACCCATTTCTGCCGAGGACGATACCCAGCGGGCTGTGACCACAGCGGTGGAAATGCAGGAACAGATCATACGTTTGAACAAAGAAAGAAAAAAAAGAAAGGATGCGCCAATTATGGTAGGAATCGGTATTAACCGCGGCGTTGTAGTTTCCGGTAATATTGGCTCCAGGGATATGATGGATTATACAGTGATCGGAGATACCGTGAACTTGGGTGCGCGACTTTGTTCTGCGGCAGGCCCCGGAGAGATTTTGGTTTCACCAACCGTTTGGAAGGAAACCAAAAAACAATATTCCTTTGAAAAATTAGATCCCATCAAGGTCAAAGGAAAAAAGAACAAAGTGATGGTCTATCGCATTGAAAACGGCAAATAATAATCAAGCTAAAAGTTAATGAATGAAACACAAAAACAATTTTGTAAAAAAATGACAAAATGGTTTTTGTTCAAATTGTATGGACTAAGAAAATTGCCGCTTTCTGTTTTAACCGGGTTTAAAATTATCGAATTGAGTGAGACTAAGTGCGTCACCCGCGTAAAATATAAATACCTGAATAAAAACCCCTTTCGGTCCACATTTTGGGCCGTACTAGGGATGACAGCAGAATTGAGCACTGGTGCCTACGCACTTTTGGCCACCCAGGGAAAAGATGAAAGTGTGGCTGTGATCTTGGTTTCCACCCAAGCAGAATTTATAAAAAAAGCGACAGACGTTTCCACATTCACCTGTACCGATTGGCATGAATTTGATACAGCAGCGGATAAGGCTATTGCCACAAACGAGCCCCAAATCGCCACTGGGAAAACTATTGGAATAAATAGCGCCGGGGAAACCATTGCCCATTTTGATTTCACCTGGTCTTTTAAAAAACGGGATCAGATATAATGTCTTGTTCTATTGCGCCGTTTAAGGCGGTTAAATAAAGCAATTTCTTCATAAAAAGCGTTGAAATAACCCCGAAAAACCTTTTCCAATAAAAGGGTGATTACGGTAGTTTTACAGGTTCTTTTACCTTTGTAAAAACCATTTCATTACACATCGATATTTAAGATAGGATTTCAATGAAATTTTCCACATCCAAAACCGAACTACAACAAGCATTACAAAAACTTTCCAAGGCTACGCCTACACGGTCAACGCTCCCCATTCTGAGCTGCGTTTTAATTGAATCATCTGAAGAAAAAACATCTCTGCGCGCCACCGATCTTGAAATCACCATCCAGTCCGAAATCCCGGTGAGCCTGGAACAGGCCGGCGCCACAGCGCTGCCGCTTAAAACATTATTGGACATCACCAACGAACTCCCGGAAACCCGCGTAACCTTATACGTAGACGATAAAGACAGGGCCGCCATTATCACCGATACTGGAGAGTACGATTTGATGGCCAAGCCGGCCGATGAATTTCCTGCTGTGCCGGACACATCCGGATCACAAGCGGTTAATGTTTCCGGTGAAATGTTAAAAAATATTATTGATGCCACATCCTTTGCTGTTAGCCGGGATGAATTAAAACCCGCCCTCACAGGTGTATTGTTTCGCTTTGGATCCAATGGGATCACTGCTGTTTCCACAGACGGGCACCGCCTGGTGAAATACACACGAAAGGATTTTGACACCAACGGATTTAACGGCGACATGATTGTTCCCAGAAAATTCCTTTCTTTCATGTCCGCTCAGGTTTCAGGTGGCAATGTGGCGCTTTTGATCGGTGAAAATCATCTCACGGCTAAAATGAAAAATGATATGGTCTTAACCCGCATCATTGATGAACGATTCCCGGATTATGAAAGCGTGATCCCAAAAGAGAATGATAAAATTTTAAAAGCAGATAAAGATGCTTTATTGGGCGCCATTCGCCGTGTTTCCATATTTTCTAATAAATCCACCCACCAGGTGGCCCTAAACCTGGATGCAACCTCATGCAGGATTACCACGGAAGATCCGGAAAAATCATCCAAAGCACATGAACAGATTGCCGCGGAATTTGATGGTGAAAACCTGACGATCGGTTACAACGCAGAATATTTAAAGGACGTGGTTAGCCACGTTGCAGGGGATAAGATTGTGGTGCAATTCAGCACCCCCATCAGCGCTGCTTTGTTTGGCACAGATTCAACGGAAGAGAACATAGAAAGCCTGATGCTTCTGATGCCCATTCGCTTGAATGATTAATACGCCGGTTGACAACAGCGGATGGCCATTCAAAGCCTTACCCTGGTTTCATTCAGGAATCATGAAAAAAAGAAATTCAATTTTAGCCGAGGACTCACTTTGATCTGGGGTGAAAACGGCTCGGGAAAAACCGCAGTATTGGAAGCGATCCACATCCTGTCTTTCGGTCGCAGTTTCCGGACCCATAAACAACGAGACCTGATCAGGAATTCTGATGATGCGCTGGCCATTCGTGGTGGATTCTTAACCAACAGGATTTCAGATGATGTGGCCGCACAAGTAATAAGATCTTCCGGTCAAAAAATAAAATTGAATGGAAAAATATTATTCGGTCGAAAAGAATTGCTCGGTCGAAATAATGTGGTTGTATTGTCGCCGGAAGAGCAATCCGTCACCAAAGGTGGACCGGTTGAACGTCGCCAGTTCTTTGATAAAATGTTTTCGGTAGCATCTCCGGATTATGTGGACACACTGCAAACGTACAGCCGGGGTCTGAAACAGCGAAACGCCGCCATTGCTCAGGTTAAGGAAAACAGATATCCACCAGAAGACCTTCATAGCTGGGATGATCAACTGGTAAAGACAGGCCAAAAGCTCTGGTTGCTCCGCTATGGATTTATCCTGGAATTCAAAAACCATTTGAAAGAAATGATTGAACGATATGATAATGTAATTCAGTTTGAATTGTCTTATGCAGATCAGGCTCCTTCGCTTGAATCTTATAAAAATGAGTTCAAAAATTCACTAAAAAAAGATTTGGCACTTGGGCGAACCACCTATGGACCACACCGGGACGATATTTCATTAATTTGGGATAATCGCGATCTCCGGAATTTTGGATCCCAGGGCGAACATAAACTTTCACTGGTGTTATTGAAACTGGCGGAAATGAGTTTTATCCGTGAAAAAACAGGCACGCACCCCACACTTTTATTGGACGACCTTTTTGCTAAACTGGACTTGGAAAGAAGTAAGAAAATTGTTTCCCTTTTACAGGGATTAGAATCAGAAACGGGAGAGCCGGTTCAAACCATTGTAACTACCACCGACCTTTTGAATGTGGAGCAGAGCGGTTTGCTGAAAGGTGAAAAAGAGACTAAAACTTATCATTTGGAACGATGATGCAGCACATCGGCGGACCTCTCAAGAAATTTTTAAAATCAGCAGGACTTGAAAAAGGCATTGCCCAGCAAAATGCCATGGAAACCTGGTCGGATGTTGTGGGTAAAAATGTATCAAACAACACGGAACCCATCGGCGTGGAGCACGGCATTCTGACCGTGAAAACAGAAACACCTGCATGGCGGCAGGAACTTCAGTTTCAAAAGAAACAGATCATTGAGACGCTGAATAAAAAATTAAATAAAAAAGTGATTAAGGATATTCGATTTATATGACCGCAGAAGCACAAGCAGCGCAATATAGTGCCGAGAGCATTAAAGTATTAGAGGGTCTGGAGGCAGTACGGAAACGTCCGGCCATGTATATCGGTGATGTGGGCAAACGGGGCCTGCACCATCTCGTTTATGAAGTGGTTGACAATTCTATTGATGAAGCTATGGCGGGGTATTGTGACAGGGTGATTGTCATATTTAACCCGGACGGGTCTGTCAGTGTTGAAGATAATGGACGCGGCATTCCTGTGGATATTCACAAAGAAGAAAATAGGCCAGCCGTTGAAGTGGTCATGACCCTTCTCCACGCCGGTGGAAAATTTGACAAAGGATCTTATAAGATTTCCGGCGGACTCCACGGTGTGGGTGTTTCTGTTGTAAACGCCTTGTCCGAATGGTTATGGGTGGAGGTCAAACGGGACGGAAAAATTCATCGTCAGGATTATAAGATTGGTGATCCGCAAAACGAACTGCATGTTACAGGCAACGCGCAAAAATCAGGCACAAAAGTTTGTTTTTTCCCGGATAATACCATTTTTAAAACATTTGATTTTGAATACGGAATTATTGCCGAACGGTTACGCGAATTGGCCTATTTGAACAGCGGGCTGGAGATTGTATTAAAAGACGAACGCACCGAAGACGGCGAGTCGGATATTTTCAAGTTCAAGGGCGGCCTGAGTGATTTTGTAAAATATTTAGACGAACACAATAACCCGCTCCATAATAAGATCATTACGGTAAACAAGGAAGACGGTGAAGTTCCGGTGGAAGTCGCCATGCGCTATGGAAACACCTATAACGAAAACATCCTGACTTTTGTGAATAATATTAATACCATCGAAGGTGGGACACACCTGTCTGGTTTCCGATCTGCATTAACCCGGGCCATGAATAATCATGCTACGAAAAACAACCTGATCAAGGCGAAGAAAAATGAAAAAATTACACTCTCGGGTGAGGATTTTCGCGAAGGGCTTACAGCCATCATTAGTATCAAAGTAGCAGAACCCCAATTTGAAGGACAAACCAAAACCAAACTTGGGAACGGCGATGTAAAAGGTATTGTGGACACAGTTGTATATGAAGGAATTTTAGATTTTCTGGAGCAAAATCCATCCATCGGCCGTCGGGTGATTGAAAAAGCACTCCTGGCAGCGCGCAGCAGGAGCGCCGCCCGAAAAGCCCGTGAACTGATTCGACGTAAAAGCGCCCTGGGCGGTTCATCCCTTCCGGGAAAACTGGCGGATTGCTCCAACCAGGACCCCGCATTTTGTGAACTTTACTTGGTTGAGGGTGACTCTGCCGGAGGCTCCGCAAAGCAGGGCCGGGACAGGCGCACCCAGGCCATTTTGCCCCTGCGCGGGAAAGTGATCAATTCTGAAAAAGCCAGGATTGACAAACTGCTCTCCAACAACGAGGTTCAATCCATGATCACGGCGTTGGGTGCGGGCTTTGGTGGCTCTGAAGATGATGCAGGTGAAAAATCTGCCGGGGATTTAGATATTGAAAAACTCCGTTACCACAAGATCATTATTATGACAGATGCAGATGTGGACGGCTCCCATATTCGAACACTGCTACTCACATTCTTTTATCGGAAAATGAAAGAGATTATTGATGGCGGTTACCTTTATCTCGCACTCCCACCCCTTTATCGCGTGTCACAAGGCAAGAAAGAAGCCTATGCTTATGACGATAACGAGCGGGACATAATTATCCAGCGAATGGAAAGAGACAATAAAAACACAAAAGTATCCATCCAGCGCTACAAAGGACTGGGTGAAATGAATCCGGGACAACTCTGGGAAACCACCATGGACCCAGAACGCCGGACGCTGATGCAAGTCACCGTAGAAAGTGCCGGTGAAGCGGCTGAAACATTTCAAAATCTTATGGGACACGATGTAGAAGCACGGCGGACATTTATTGAGAAAAATGCAAAATTTGTCATCAATCTCGATATTTAAAACTTTAGGAAAAATAATCCATGGTTGATTTTAATAGAGACAACACACTTCCCCGGGACATTGTGGATGAAATGAAGGAGAGCTATCTTAACTACTCCATGTCGGTTATTGTATCCCGGGCCCTGCCCGATGTGCGCGACGGACTGAAACCGGTTCACCGCCGTATTCTTTTTGGGATGAGCGAACTTGGCTCCAGCTGGAATCGTCCTTATAAAAAATCCGCCCGTATTGTGGGTGATGTTCTTGGTAAATACCATCCCCACGGTGATAGCTCAGTCTATGATGCACTGGTTCGGATGGCACAGAATTTTTCCATGCGCTACCAACTGGTGGATGGTCAGGGCAACTTTGGTTCCATTGATGGTGACAATGCAGCGGCCATGCGTTATACCGAATCCCGGATGACAAAAATATCCAGTGAAATGTTGAAAGATCTGGACAAGGACACGGTGGAATGGACCCCTAATTTTGATGAAACACTGCAAGAACCATCGGTGCTTCCATCCGCAGTTCCCACCTTGTTGGTGAATGGATCGGAAGGAATTGCTGTTGGAATGGCCACCAAGATTCCACCCCATAATCTGACAGAGATTGTTAACGGCTTAATTGCCCTGATTGAAAATGAATACATAACTACAGAAGAATTAATGACCCACATTAAAGGACCGGACTTTCCAACAGCGGGACTTATTCTGGGTATGGATGGGCTGAAAAACGCCTATGAAACAGGTCGTGGAAAAATAAAAATGCGCGCCCGCGCGCATATTGAAACAAACAAAAACGGGAAAGACAGTGTTGTTATTACCGAGGTGGCTTACCAAACAAACAAGGCAAATTTAGTTGAAAAAATTGCGGACCTAGTACGGGATAAAAAAGTAGTAGGCATCTCTGATCTTCGGGATGAGTCTGATAAAGACGGTATTCGCGTTGTGATAGAAACAAAACGGGATGCGGTTCCGGAAGTGATCCTGAATCAATTGTATAAACACACCCAACTCCAGGATACGTTTGGCATTATACTTTTAGCGCTGGTGGACGGCGTTCCGAAGATCATGCCGCTGAAGACCATATTGACTCACTTTGTGAATTTTCGCCATGAGATTGTTGTCCGGCGCACCGAGTTTGAATTAAGAGCAGCGGAAGCACGAGCCCATATTTTAGAAGGATTGAAAATTGCTCTGGACAATATTGACGAAGTGATTAAAATCATCCGCGGCAGCAAAGATCCGGTTCAAGCCAAGGAAGGACTCATTAACGGGTTTAACCTTTCAGAGATTCAATCCCAAGCCATTTTGGACATGCGCCTGCAGAGGCTCACCGGACTGGAAGTAGATAAGGTTGTGGTCGAGTATAAAGAATTGATCCAGCTTATTGCTCATCTTAAAGGAATTCTGGAAAGCAAAAGCCAGCGCATGAACATTATTAAAACTGAGCTTCTGGAAATTCGGGATCAGTATGGGGATGAGCGACGGACTGAGATTGTTCCGGTAGATTCAAATTTTACCATGGAAGATATGATTGCCGAAGAAGAAGTGGTGCTGACCATTACTCACCAGGGTTACATCAAGCGGACGGCATTAAATACCTATCGAACACAACGCCGCGGCGGGAGAGGTGTTCAAGGCGCCATGAGTAAAGATGAAGATTTTGTTGAACATCTTTTTATTGCCAACACTCATAATTATATGCTTTTTTTCACGGACCAGGGAAAATGTTATTGGCTGAAAGTTTATGACATTCCCCAAGGTGGTCGAGCAACCCGTGGTCGTGCCATTGTGAATTTAATCGGTTGTGAACCGGGTGAAAAAGTGGAAGCATTCGTCAGCGTGAAAGAGTTCGATGATGACCACTATATTGTTATGGCAACCAGGAACGGCATTGTGAAAAAGACCGTTTTGTCTGCCTATGGCAAACCGCGGAAAGGTGGTATTTATGCCATCGAAATTCGCGAAGGGGATAAACTCATTGAAGCACGAATCACCAACGGTGAACACGATATTCTCCTGGGAACGTATGAAGGAAAATCGATCCGATTCTCTGAAAATAATATTCGAGCCAGTGGACGAAAAACCATGGGCGTGAAAGGCATAACCCTAAGTTCGAAAGAAGATTATGTGATTGGCATGCTTGTGATACGGCGGGAAGGAACCATTTTGGTTGCCACCGAAAAAGGGATGGGAAAACGGACAGATGTGAATCAATACCGTACCCAAACCCGTGGCGGAAAAGGTGTCATGACCATGCGCTGCACAGAGAAGACCGGCAAGATGGTGAATATCATGGAAGTGGTTGATGCAGACGACCTTATTGTTATTACGGATTCCGGTGTTTTGATGCGCCAACCCGTGGCAGCCATTCGAACCATTGGCCGCGTGACGCAAGGCGTAAAACTGGTAAAATTGGACGAGGGCGCCAGTATCTCATCTATCACCCGCGTCATTAGTGAGGAAGCAGCCACAAAGAAAGATGAGCCGGAAGATAATCAAATGTCTATTGAGGATACAGCGCCTGAGCCCAAAGAAGAATAGAGCACTTCATTCACACAAAGTCACAAAGGCAACTTATAAATGGGCCTAAAGGACACATTAAAATCAATTCAATCCAAGATTGAATCTGCGCAGGAGCGAGGTGGCTTTAACCATCCTGTTCAACTTATAGCCGTTACCAAAACACACCCCTTTTCGCTCATTCAAAAATGCTACGATTCTGGTATTATATCTATTGGTGAAAACCGCATCCAGGAAGCTTCCCAGAAATTTGAATCGTTTAATAACATGCCCAATCTCACCCGGCGGTTCATTGGTCATTTACAATCCAATAAAGTGAACAAGTGCCTGGAGTTGTTTGACACCATTGATTCGGTGGATTCTTTAAAGTTGGCCAGAAAAATATCTAATGCCGCACTGCGGCTGGAAAAAACAATCCCAGTTTTACTAGAGATCAATACCAGCGGCGAATCTCAAAAAAACGGTTTTTCCCCCAATCAAATTGATGAGATTGGTGAATGTTTTCAGGAGTCTAATATCAAAATAGATGGACTCATGACCGTTGGCCCTAGAACCACCAACACAGAAAAAATACGGGAATCATTTATTCAATTGCGGGAGCTGCGAGATTTAATCAACCAATCATTCAATCAACCAAACATGCGAGAACTCTCCATGGGCATGAGCGGTGATTATGAGATTGCAGTGGAAGAGGGATCAACCATGGTGCGGCTGGGTACAGTGCTTTTTGGCAGGCGGGATTCATTTTAACCTGAAAAAGAAAAATGAACAAAACGGAGATCACAAAGATGCACAGAAAAAACAATGTTCCATTCAATTTTTCTTTATCCGGTTGTTTTACTTCGGCAAATTCAGCACATTGTTTTGCTTCTTCCCACCGTTGCGTTAAAAGCTAATGAATTAATAACATTTTGATTGCTAAAGACCTTTCAGCGGATCCAGCCAGGGAATCACATGGTTCAACGTTTTCCTGTAACTTATAGACAATTGCCAGGCGCCCACGCGCTGATCCACTTCGCCTTCGATTCCGGAAAAAGCACCATCCACAAAAAAGGGTTTCTGGATATTCAGGCTCACCCCCCCGCGGGCCACATTCCATAGCAATCCGCCGCCCACGGTGACTACGGTCGACCGGGAATTGGGTGCTTCTATGCCATTCCAAAAGGCTGTTGTTGTGTGCCGCGCGATCATGCTCCCACTAGGCGATGCATTAAGCTTGGGAATCTTTTTTGAAAACATAGTCAGGGAAAGATCATAGCGCCGAGCCGATTTAAAGCCATATTCATTTTTATTTAATGGCAGCTTTGCCATGAGTGTGCCACCCATAAAAATAGGATTGGTTATTTTTTTCATAAAGAACTGCATTTCCAGGACACTCTTGTAAACACCCTCGCTTAAACTGAAATGACGGTGATCAGTTTGATCTGTTTTCTCTTTTTTACGTAAAAAGAAAGGATCGGAGGTTAGTGTATTCTTGGATGGGATCACCAACCCGGCGCCCAGAAACCATCGTTTACCCGGTCCATCTCCATCATTAAATATAAGATAACGAAACAAGATTTTGCTGTCGCCCAGCCAACCACCAACTGCATTTGAAAAGCCTGAATCTGTTCCCTCGTCTCGATGGTGAATCGTGGTGGTGTCACTGTCCCAGGTCATATATCTGTTACCTAAAGTTTGGCCGATGGTCATATTCAAGTAATTGGAAAGGCCAATCGTTAAGGTGGGCGTCGTGGTGAGAGACGTTAAGGTGCCTTTGTGATCAAATCCTTCACCAGAATCGGGAAGCGCCTCGTGCCACCAATCGATGTATTGTGCAGTGTTGTCGAGCCCGAACATAATTTGTCCCGCCCAAAGCCCTACACCCCTGTCTGAATTGCCGACCGGCAATGATGGATTACTTCACAATGCTCATTGTCCGCGCAGGGAGCACGTTAATAAAAGGATTGTAATAATGTATTTCATAAGGAATTAAATTAAGCCACCTAAAATTCTCATAACCATGAATAAAACAGTGTATAGTATTCACCCGCCTAAAAAATTTTCATCGAAGAAAAAGGCCTTTAGTCATGTAGTTTATCATCAAGAGAACGGACATTTTATCACCCCGGATGAATTTTCCGGCGAGGGAATCAATCCGATGAACTTTTATAATCTACGGGACCAGTTTTCACTGGAATCCATTTTAATTTTGGATCGGGTTAAAAATGTTGAAAATGATGTGTGCATTATGGACCACGTAAATAAATCAGAGTTTAATTTTTTAACGGGAAAAACACCTCACAAAGATCTGCCAGCAGTCCCCGACATGACACACATTTATCATCCCATTGGTGATATGGAACAAAAAGTAGTTCACACTGTGGGACCTGACAGATTTTCAAACGTAGAGATCGATGGTGAGATTATATCGGAATCTGTGGGGCTGATCGCACCGGTTTGGCACTATGTGGGCGTTAAAGTTTTCGCCAGGAATTTCCACGTTGAAGATTGATTTTTCTACAAATATTGTCATTCCTGAAATTCGCATCGTTCTGAACCCAAGGGCTACATTTCGACTTCGCTCTATGGACAGCCGATTAAGCCTAGTCCAATTCATACGAGTATTTGGTGCCGGAGCAATAGTCGGGTACGGGAAATGGCAATAAACCACATTTAATATCTATCCAACTGTAGCATTTCACCGCAGGTTGTTTTAAACTGGCGGTAATCACTGGAGAAAGAACCATGGGATATTTAAGCCGTATTCTAATTTTTACATCCCTGCTCATGGCCGCTGGGCAGCCCTTCGGTAAAATATCACTGCCGCTGGGCAAAGTCGAATTCAAAACTGAAAACGCAGACTGGGCCCGGGCCAAACCTAATCAACCTGTTTTCGAGGGAACTCTCATCCGAACACAGGCAAAATCAAGATGTGAAATCACCTTAACAGGCGGTGGCAAAATTCGCATCGGTGAAAATTCCGAGTTGGAACTGAACGATGCGGATGTAAAACCTATGGTGAAGAATTTCAAGGCTAACCTGAAAAAAGGCAACATTTGGGTTTCTGCAAAAGCCGCCTTTGGAGAAAAAAAGAATATTACTGTGCGTACTCCAACGGCCGTGGCAGCTATTCGGGGCACAAAATTCAGAGCCAAGGCGGGGGAGGATGAAAGTTCTGTGATGGTCTATGACGGCAAAGTGGATGTGAACCAAGCCAAGAATTACATCGAAGAGCGAAAAGAAAAAAGAAAAGGACTGGCCCCCAAAAACACACCTTTTAAATTGGGTCCTGTGACAGAAATAAAAGCACCCACACAAGTGTCCGGGCCCTACGAAGTTACATTGGAAGAATGGGTCACTTTAGCGGAAGGTATGCAAATTAATATTCGCGCTGACGGGAAATTCCATATGTTTGAATTCGATCAAGCTAAAGACGCCGAAGATGAATTTGTAAAATGGAATCAGGAATTAGAGTCCGGGAATTAACCTGAAAAATTCATCAACGCAAAGTCGCAAAGCCGTAAAGCGATGCACAGAGTTGACCGAAGTAAAACATCAAGAAAAAAAATTAAATAAAAAAATGATAAAACATTTCTTTAATGAGAATGATTTGTTATCGTCTTAATATTAAACACTTTGCATTTCTGCGCCCTTGCGTTAAAAACTAATAAATCAGCATGAATGACAGATAGACAAAAACGAATTTTCATGGGACTCCTGGTGGGTATTGGTATATCCATTTTGATTCATGTTGGCACACGAATTCCCGGAGCCATGCTCAACGATTTGTTCGACAGCTATGAATACAAGTCATACGATGCCCGCATGAAATCCAAGGCATCCTTCAGTGAGGAGGCATCCATTGATGAAGTGGTCATTATCGACATAGAGCAAAATTCCATTGAGTCCCTGGGGAATTATCACGAATGGCCCCACGCATATCATGGCCAATTGACAGATATAGTTTCTTCCGGAAATCCCAAAGCGATCATTTTTGACATTATTTTTGATCAAAAAGGCGCTGACAATTATTATTTGGTTGAGGCGCTGGCATCCAATCAATCTGAATCTTCCCCCGAGCTCCAGCAAGTGACAGACCAGTATTTAATCGGCCATGATCCATCTCGGTTTGTCTGGAGCACATCCCAAAGTACGGTGACGCATCATGCCCTGGTGTTTGAAAATTCTGACAGTATCAATTTCCTGTATGCCATGGACCAACTCCCGGAAGCATATGATGCAGCAAATCATGTATTGGAGATTGCACCTGATGTTGCATCCCGACTTCCCACGGCAGAACGGTTGGGAAATACCTATTTTGACTTATTGACCTCATCTCATGGCACCGGGGCTGCAAATTTTCCACAGGATAAAGACGGTTTAATCCGCCGCGCGCCCACCGCCATTCATTTTAAAGGCTCGGGGGAAGTTTTCCCGACATTAACCCTTTCCGCCGTGAGAGACATTTTGGGAATCCCAACCAATGGATTTATCTATGATTTTGACAATCATTTATTGAGACTCCGGGATACCAGCGGCACCATTGTCCGGGAAATTCCCATTGATGACCAGGGACGGATGTATGTCAATTATTATGGTTTATTCAAAACATTTTATTATATCCCTTACATGTATTGTTTTGATCCGGAGATGCTTGACCCAAGCTATTGGGATGGAAAGGTGGCCTTGGTGGGTTCTTCACTTCCGGGCTTGATGGACCTGCGAAATACGCCTGTTCAAGAATCATTTGCCGGCGTAGAGATTCATGCCAACGTGATTCATAGCATACTCCAGAATGAATTTGTGACGCGCACATCCACCGCAAAGAATTTTTTATCTATTTTATTTCTTTCCCTTGTGATTGGCGCATTGAGCGCCACACCAAAAAAACCGTTTTGGGGATTCTTGATCCTGGGTGTTGGTGCAACGGCCTGGCTGTTATTTACCTACAGTCAATTTCTAAATAACCGCATCATGTGGGAGGTAATACGTCCGACGATTGCCATGGCCCTGACGCAGATCGGCGTTTTTTCTTATACCTTTTTAATTCTGGATAAAGATAAGCGATTCCTGAAAAACACTTTTGGAACCTATATTTCCCCAAAACTTATTGATCAAATGATCGATAACAAGGAAGAGCCAAAATTAGGCGGAAATGAGGCAGTCCATACGGCATTTTTTACAGATATACAGAGTTTTTCCGCTTTTTCAGAAAAAATGTCTGCCACGGACCTGGTTGAACTATTGAACAGCTATTTAACAGTCATGACCACGATCTTGCTGGAAAATCAGGGCACCCTGGATAAATATATTGGCGATGCTATTGTGGCCTTTTTTGGAGCACCCATGCCTGTGGAAAACCATGAGTACTGGGCCTGTGTCACAGCCCTTAAAATGCAGGCACAGCTAGACCCCCTGAGGCAAAAGTGGGAAAGAGATGGAGACCGCTGGCCTGGAGAAGTCCACTCCCTGCAAAACAGGATCGGGATCCATACGGGATCCATGGTAACGGGAAACATGGGTTCCACCCATCGCATGAATTATACCATGATGGGCGACACTGTAAATATAGCGGCCCGGCTGGAATCATCGGCAAAACAGTATGGCATCTATACCCATATCTCAGAAGAGACCTATGGTGCTGTTAAAGATAGCATGACAGTCAGGGAGCTGGACAAGGTTATTGTGATGGGCAGATCTGAACCTGTTCAAACCTATGAGTTGATCGCTGAAAAAGGCCAAGAACCGGGTATTTATAAAGAAATAATTCCCCAGTTTCATGAAGCCCTGGAATTGTATAAAAAACAGGAATGGGACAAAGCTCAAACGGTGTTTGAATCCCTGGAAAAACTGGAGGACATGTTTCCCGGGCGCAAGACTAATCCCAGCCATGTTTACTCAGAAAGGTGTACCCATCTTAAGAACAATCCTCCCGGTGAAGACTGGGATGGCGTTTGGACCTTAACATCGAAATAAATAGCGATTGTGAACCAGCGCACACGACTTCCACCGGGTCTTTGATAATCAAATACTAATAGTTACCTTTGGTGTATGAAGATCAGACAGTATTTAGTCATCACCTTTTTAATTATATCCTGTATCTTCTCTCAGTCAGCTAAGCCGACTGTGGCCATCCTGGATTTCGAAGGACAAGGAGTGGATGCCTCCGAAGTGAAAACGCTCACCGAGCGGATGCGCACAGAGATCGGAAACACCAAGGCTGTACGGTTGATCGAACGGAAGGCCGTTGAAAAGATCATGGAAGAACAGGGCCTGCAGCAGTCCGGCTGTACCACCGATGAGTGTGCAGCTGAAGTAG
>ENA-ORDI01000284-ORDI01000284.1-marine-metagenome-genome-assembly--contig:-NODE-284-length-36459-cov-4.808642_pt1 | contig 36459 bp, 28 predicted proteins | sample MGYA00248628_ERZ508525 | MGnify/ENA primary metagenome ERZ508525 (study PRJEB26195, sample SAMN05422138) | marine metagenome | isolation source: East of Porto Seguro, South Atlantic Ocean | place... | reverse complement strand
CGGATAGCACAACCGTCTCCACAAACGGAAGGATAGGGGAATATTTCAAGGAATTTTGGAAGTTCTGCGAAGGTTATTATACCAATTGATGTATCGGACGTGTCCGAACAGAGGCCTTCTGTCTCTTTGATCTAAAGACGAATAACGCACCATTCAAACTCATTCTGTTACAGTAGAGTAGTACAGAACAGAGAATTAAACAGGGGATATTATGGAAATGAATTGGTTAGTACTAGCGATTGCAGTAGCAGCAGTCGCATGGATTGTAATTAGAAGGCGTCTAAAGAAAAAAGAGGCAGCTCCACCAAAAGAAGCTGCATCTGAAGAAACTCCTACAGAAGAAGAGAAAGTAGAGGAAACTCCCGCTGAAGAAGAGAAAGTAGAAGAAACTCCTACAGAAGAAGAGAAAGTAGAAGAAACTCCTACAGAAGAAGAAAAAGTAGAGGAAACTCCCGCTGAAGAAGAGAAAGTAGAAGAAACTCCTACAGAAGAAGAGAAAGGAGAGGAAGAAGAGAAGAAGAACTAAGTTAAACCATGTACGGAAGAAGCCTCTAGAACAATTGTGAAAATAGGTATAAACGGAACAGGTCTGGTTCAGAGAGGGTCAATTGATTTAATCGCAAAAGATGCACAACGGGCTGCAGATGACGGTTTCTCAAGTTATTGGTTGGCTGAACACCCTACAGGTGGCCTCGATGCCATGACAGTATTAACGGTGGTTGGTCTCCGGGTACCCGAGATTGAGTTAGGGACCGCAATTATTCCAACCTTTCCCCGTCACCCCATGGTGCTCGCTGGACAGGTTCACACCCTGAAAAATGCCATCGGAAACCGGTTCACCCTAGGTATCGGTTTATCCCATGAAACCATGATGAAGTCGCTGGGCATCCCATTTGAAAAGCCTATTCGACACTTAAAGGAGTACTTATCCGTTCTCGTGCCTTTGCTTAATGAAGGCCGTGTAAACTATCAGGGTGAACTGATCTCATGTGAAGCGCAGACCTTCTTTAAACCTGAACAGCCCACACAAGTTGTCGTAGCAGCCCTTGGTCCCCAGGCGCTTAAGGTCACAGGCCGACTCGCAGAAGGTACTACCCTGGCGTGGGTCGGGCCCCGTACAGTTCGTGAACATATCAAACCCAGATTAAGTGAAGCTGCGAGTGATGCTGGTCGAGCAGCACCCAGAATTATCTCGACCCTGCCAGTTTGTGTTACCGATAACGAAGAAGGGGTAAGAAAACTCATTTCCAAGACGTTAAAAATGTACGCCGAATTACCTTCATATAAAGCAATGTTTGAAAGAGAAGGGGTAAATGAGCCAGGTGAACTTGCACTTGTTGGCAGCGCATCAAAAGTAGGCGACCTGATCGCAGAACTTGCAGAGTCTGGCGTCACGGATTTTGCCGCATCAGAGTTCACAACGAATGACGATGAACGATCACAGACACGAGAACTGCTCAAAAAATTGGTGACAGTATGAAAATAGGTGTTGTTTTTCCGCAGACAGAAATAGGCTCAGACCCAGCCACTATTGCCAGGTTCGCAACCACAGCTGAATCACTCGGTTACGATCATATCCTGGCTTATGACCATATCTTAGGTGCCAGTACCCAAAGTCGACCAGACTGGCAAGGGCCATACACATCAGAGAGTATGTTTCATGAACCGCTGGTACTTTTCTCCTATCTTGCTGGTTTAACTAAGACAATTGGACTGGTAACGGCTGTTATTATCCTACCTCAACGTCAAACCGCTGTCGTGGCGAAACAAGCGGCTTGTGTTGACGTACTCTCGAATGGCAGATTACGGCTTGGCATCGGCACCGGCTGGAATGAAGTGGAGTATGAATGCCTGGCTGAAAATTTTAACGATCGGGGTATTCGCTCAGAGGAACAAATCGACTTATTACGACGATTGTGGAAAGATGAAGCGATTACTTATAAAGGAAAATGGCACAAGATCACAGATGCCGGTTTAAACCCTTTACCTTCAAATAAAAACATTCCTATATGGCTTGGCGGCATGGCACCGCAAGTGATTGATCGTGTTGCCCGCATTGCTGACGGTTGGTTTCCTTTCGTAACAAAAGCACTGGAAAGCCAGATCCAACAGTTGATTGAACGAGCAAAAGTAGCCGAAAGAGACCCATCAACTATTGGTATTGAATGCATTGTTCCTCTCAGTACCACGGTCGACAAAATTAAATCACTTCAAGATTTGGGTGTAACCCAGGTCGCTATCGTCACCATGAATCAAAGTCTCGAAAGTCCTGAGCAGCACATCGACGCGATAAAACGAACCCGGGAAAACCTCGCTGCATATTTTTAGTGTGCTCTGTTCTGCTCCACATTTTAATATAGAAGTCAAAAAAAAAGGGACTGGCTCAGTCCCTTTGGTTCGCAGGGCGAGAGTTTTTGGTTATTGTGTTTTCTCTCTCTCGCTTCTACTTCAAAAACTTTAACTTTATTATATCGGTGTTGCCACCTTCTAATCCGTTTTTGGTTTCGCCCGATTAGAATAACATAAAAATTTATTTATGCACTAGAAAAATAATTTATTTTTGATCCGCACTAATCATCTTTTCAAACTACACAAAATAGCGTCTGTTGAATGCAACTTTTTGGAACAATTTTAAGTGACAATGTATAGCATTAGGAGTAATTGGAGTGAGTGAAAGTTAATCACCTTTTTTTATTTTCTCTGCTAATGGGAAACTCTTATAAGGTTGAGGTTACAGGTTCAAGTCCTATTGAGACCACCAACATGATGAAGATTAAATAAAGAAATTAAGCCGCTTTAATTGATAACCCAAAATCGTTAGCTGAAACCTTTACTTCCGAACCTTCCTTAATTTCTTCGTTTATTATTTTTTCAGCCAAAGGGTTTTGGAGATGATTTTGTAAAACTCTCCTCAGAGGTCTGGCACCGTAAACAGGGTCAAAACCTTTTTCAACTAGCCAGGATTTTGCTTTCGAATCCAGCTCAAGACTGATATGTTTTTCGTTCATCAAGTTGTTGAGAGAACTAATTTGAATGTCAAGTATTCCCTCTAAATCTTTTTTAGAAAGTTTTTCAAAAATGAGAATCTCATCAATTCGGTTGATAAATTCTGGACGAAAAGTCCTGTTAATCTCTTCATTAACCAATAACTTTTGTTCTTTGGTTAAAACCGGTGTTTTTGAATCAATTAAATATTGGGACCCTAGATTGGAAGTCATTATGAAAACCACGTTAGTAAAATCTATGGTTTTTCCTTGACCATCAGTTAATCTGCCGTCATCTAAGATTTGCAGAAGGACATTAAAAACATCCGGATGAGCTTTCTCAATTTCGTCGAGTAAAATAATTTGGAAGGGTTTTCTTCTCACAGATTCAGTGAGAGATCCTCCCTGTTCGTAACCGACATAACCAGGAGGAGCACCGAGCATTCTAGAAACAGAATGTTTTTCCATATATTCAGACATATCTAGTCTGGTCATAGCTGACGCATCATTAAATAAATACTCTGCTAGAGCTTTAGTCAGTTCCGTCTTTCCTACCCCTGTAGGCCCCAAAAACAAAAAGCTTCCAATGGGTCTTCTTTTATCCTGCAAACCTGCTCTGGCTCTCCTTACTGCATTAGAAACGGCCTTGATAGGGTTGTATTGTCCTATGACTCTCTTAGAAAGGCATTGCTCCATTGACAGCAATTTGTCCTTTTCTTCTTTCAGGAGATCAGTAACGGGTATGCCAGTCCATCTTTGAACAACTTTAGCAATGTCTTTTTCAGCAACTTCTTCCTCAATCTGCAGATCAGATGAAGCCCAATTTGCATTTTCAAGTCCTTGCTCTATTTCTGGAATGGTCCCGTATTTAATTTCACTTGCCTTTTCCCATTCCGAATTACGTTCAGCTGATTCTAACTCTAACCTTGCTTGGTCCAAGTTTTCCTTCAGTCTTTGAAGGGAAGATATTCTTTCTTTTTGTGCCTGCCATTTGGTGCTTAAATCCAAGGATTCGGCTTCTAGTTTATTAAGGTTTTCGACAATCTCTTTTATTCTTTCTTTTGAGTCTTTATCGGATTCTTTCATCAACGCTTCTTTTTCAATTTTCAATTGGATGATTTTTCTATCAATGAGATCTAAGCTTTCTGGTTTGCTGTCTGCCTGCATTCTGATGCTTGAACAAGCCTCGTCCATTAAATCTATCGCCTTATCTGGCAAAAACCTTTCGCCGATGTAACGTGAAGAAAGACGAACTGCAGCGATTACTGCTTTGTCACTAATTCTAATGCCGTGATGTAGCTCGTATTTCTCCTTAAGACCCCTTAGGATGGAGACAGCATCTTCTGTGGATGGCTCATTGATTAAAACGGATTGGTATCTTCTGGCTAGAGCAGCGTCTTTTTCTATATGCATCCTGTATTCATCAAGGGTAGTAGCTCCTATCATATGCAGTTCACCTCTAGCTAACGCCGGCTTAAGCATATTAGATGCATCCATGGCTCCGTCCACTTTTCCAGCACCCACTAGAGTATGTAATTCATCAAGGAAAAGTATGATATCTCCTTCGTTGGCTTTAATTTCATCTAAAACGGATTTTAGCCTTTCTTCAAATTCTCCTCGGTATTTGGAACCAGCAAGAAGGGCGGCTAAATCCAAAGCAAGTAGCTTCTTATGCTTTAAGCTCTCAGGAACATCGCCTTTTATTACTCTTTGAGCTATTCCTTCCACTATGGCAGTTTTACCGACCCCCGGATCTCCAATTAAAACAGGATTATTTTTGGTTCTCCTGGAAAGGATTTGTAAAATTCTTCGTATTTCTTCTTCTCTCCCGATTACTGGATCAAGCTTGCCATTTAATGCCAAATCAGTAATGTCAATAGTGAACTTCCTCAAACTATCTAGGGTATTTTCTCCATCTTGCGTATTGATCGCCTTTCCTTTTCTTACTGTTTCTGCTTGGTCTTGGATAGTTGATAAATTAAGGCCAATTTCTCCTAATACTTCTTTAATCTTAGGATCATTTGATGCTACAAGTGCCACGAAAAGTTTATCTGTAGCTACAAAAGAATCCTCTGAGTTCTGAAGCGATTTTTCAGCGTTCTGCAAAACAGACAACGAAGAATTGGAAAAGGATTGTTGGTTTGGATCTAGATTTTTAACTGTAGGTAACTCTTCAATTTTTTTATCAGTTAACTCTATAAGCTTTTCTGGTTGGGTTCCTTGGGAGATAAAAATTTCCTTAACTAATTCATCTTCCAGCGATGATCTGAATATGTGCAAGGGTTCAACTAATTGATGATTATTGGCTGAAGCAATAGAACATGCATTCAAGACCATGTTGCTTGAATTTTCAGTAAATTTATTTAAATCCATAACCTTAAGATTGGTGTAAAAACTAGAAATTCAAGCTAAAAATCCATGCATTGGTGACTTCAATGCAAAAAAAACATGTAAACTTAGGGCCTCGATATTTATGAATCTTGATCTAACGATACTGCTAGTCTTGGCACTTTTAGCTCTAGTTGGCTGGAATATATATCTTTCTTTGGGTAGAAGGGAGAATAAACAAGAAGAATCTAGATTGAATGACATAAAAACTTCATTGTCTTCCCAATCTTCTTCACTTGAAGGTCTAATTAGAGATGTTGCTTCTTTTCAAGATCCACTAAACAAACTTAATAGATATTTATCAGGGGGCACCCTAGCAGGGAGTTTTGGTGAATGGTCTTTAGAAGCAATTATTACAGATATTTTCCCCCCAGATAAATTTGAAACAAATTGTGAAATTATTACTGGTTCTGGTCAAAGAGTTGAATTCGCAATCAAGTTACCAGATGGCCTCTTGCCTATTGATGCAAAATTCCCCTCTGCCTTGTATGACAATTATATTGACGCTTCTAATAGAGGAGAGAAGGATTCAGTAAATAACGCCCGCACAGCTATAAAAAGACACGTTATTAATGATGCTAAGGATATAAAAGAAAAATATATTCAAGCAGGTAAAACAATTGATTTAGGCGTTATGTTTATTCCGAGTGAGAGCCTGGTACAATTAATCGATTCCATTGAGGACCTGAGGAAAACTGTTTTTCGAGATAGCAGGGTTTTGGTCATGGGTCCTAACTCCCTAGCGGCTTATTTAATTAGTATTCACATGGGGTTTAGGAATTTGGCTTTAAATGAAAGGGCTGAAGAGATTCTGGTTGAGTTTGGAAACCTAAAGAAAGAGTTTGAAAGTTTTGAAAGTTCTACTGAAGATCTGGTTAAGAAAGCAGAAGCAATGGTTAAAGCCGTTGACAAACACGAAACCAGGGAAAGGCAAATGAATAGAGCTTTAAGAAAAATGGAAGAAATGGGAGAAGACACTAAAGAAAAGGATTAATAAACTTCTTTAAAGTTTTTTAGACATGAGTGAATGGTGGCGAGGCGGGGTGATTTATCAAATTTATCCCCGGTCTTTTCAAGACAGCAACAATGATGGGATAGGTGATTTAAGAGGAATTACCGAGCGTCTTGATTACGTAGCCAAATTGGGAGTCGATGGCATCTGGATCTCCCCGATCTTCACTTCCCCTATGAAAGATATGGGTTATGACGTTTCTGACTACAGAGATATAGACCCGTTATTTGGAACCTTAGAAGATTTTGATAAATTATTAGAAAGAGCCCATTCCTTAGGTCTTAAGGTGATGATTGATCAGGTGCTCTCTCACAGTTCTGATCAACACCCTTTCTTTGAACAGAGCAGACAGGACCGGAACAACGATAAATCCGACTGGTATGTCTGGGTTAATCCTTTGCCGAGTGGAAATCCGCCTAACAACTGGCTCTCTATTTTTGAAGGCAACGCATGGGAGTGGGAATCCAGAAGAAAGCAGTATTATCAACATAATTTTCTAGTGAGTCAGCCCGATTTTAATTTTCACAACCCAGAAGTCAGGAAGTGGTTGTTATCCAATGTCAGGTTTTGGTTAGAGAGAGGAGTGGATGGCTTTAGGTTAGATACAGTAAATTATTATTTTCATGATCAACAGTTGAGGAACAATCCACCTCGTAAGGAAGCTGTTGAACATCCTCCTGTCAACCCTTATTACATGCAAGATCATGTTCATTCCATCAGTCAGCCAGAAAACATTGATTTTGTAGAAGACCTAAGAGCTTTACTGGATGAGTTTGGAGATACGGCTATGGTTGGTGAAATTAGTAACCTGGATTTAATGGCTGAATACACTGCAGGCAGTAATCGTTTGCACCTGGCTTACAGTTTTGAATTGTTGGGACCCATCTTTTCTGCTCAACATGTTAGGAAATGTATCGAACATTTCTTCAATATCGCTCAGAAGGGCATTCCTTGTTGGAGTTTTTCAAATCATGATGTAATTAGGCACGTTAGCAGATGGGCTTCACTTGGAAGTACTCCAGAAGCTTTGGCAAAGCAAACGGCCGCCTTGTTATTAAGCCTCGAAGGTTCAATTTGTTTATTTCAAGGAGAAGAACTAGGCCAACTTGAAACCAAGATGGAATTTGAAGAGTTAAAGGATCCTGTTGGTCTAAGGTTTTGGCCGAAAAACAAAGGTAGAGATGGTTGCCGAACTCCTATGTCTTGGGATTCCGGCTTACCTTATGCAGGATTTTCCAAAAATGAACCCTGGTTACCGGTTAAATCACCCCAAGTCAGCCGATCAGCAAAGCAACAAGAAAATGATCAGAATTCAGTGCTTTCATTTTACCGTCGAATGATTAGGTTTCGTCAAAACAGTGATGCACTAAGACATGGAAAAACTACTTTCTTTGAAACAGATGAGCCGGTTTTAGCTTTTTCTAGAAAGACAGAAGAAGAAAATGTAATTTGTGTTTTTAATTTATCTAAAGAAGAAGTATCAATAGAAGTAGAGCATCTGAAACACTCTGAAACTTATCCCAAGTTTAATGCCAAGCTGGATACAAAAAAACTGATATTGGGAGCTAATGGCTTTCATTTTTTTATTCCAGATTCAGATAATGATGTAGTTATTAAGTATCCTTAATTAAAATAGAGCTATGAACGAAAGCTTAAAAGTTAATAACTATTCTAGACCCAAACTGGAAACACCCAACGGTCAGAATCGTTTGTTGTTGCACAGTTGTTGCGCTCCTTGTGCAGGAGAGATTATGGAAGCGGTGGCTGCCTCAGACATGGAAACAACTGTATTTTTCTATAATCCCAATATTCATCCAATTGAAGAGTATGAAATTAGAAAAAGTGAGAACAAAAGGTTTTGTGATCAGTTGGGTTTTGAGTTTGTTGATGTGGATTATGATAAGGAGAATTGGTTTAAACGCATTAAGGGCCTTGAAGACGAACCTGAAAGAGGGGACCGTTGTACGAAATGTTTTGATATGAGATTCGAGCGGTCAGCGCTTTATGCTCACGAAAATGATTTTCCCTTATTTGCAACCACTCTGGGTATATCGAGATGGAAGGACCTGGATCAAGTTAATGATTCCGGATTAAGAGCTGCAAAGCCATACAAAAATTTAATTTTTTGGGATTTAAATTGGAGAAAAAAAGGAGGTTCCTCTCGTATGATAGAAATCTCCAAACGAGAAGAATTTTATCAACAAGAGTATTGCGGTTGTGTTTATAGTCTCAGGGACACCAACAGGTGGAGAAAAGAAAATAATCGATCTCGGATTATCAGAGGCGTAAAGCATTACAGTTAAGCGTTTAATTCCTATAGTCCAAAGGGGGGTCTCTGTCTCCCAATAAAGGAACGTATTCAAAGTCCTTACCTACTCTATTTTCAAGCTCTTGTTTGGCTTTTAAAACAACGGAAGGATTCAAATAAATTTCTTTAGCTGTTTCAGATAAAACCTGAACTGCCAACTTCATTCCCTTTAATCCTATTGTGGTACCTCCCGAAGCCACAGCTTGCCAGGAGTGGGCAGGAGTTCCTGGTACCCAGGAGGCTATTCTGGCTCCTGCAGTTGGAACCAGCCAACTGATATCCCCAACGTCAGTTGATCCATATCCGTGTATAGATTGGTAAGGTAAGATTTTTTCCTGATCCCCTATGCTGGCTTTAGGATCTAAGAGAGTTTTGTAAAGTGCTTTGGCAAATTCCTTTTCATCGTGGTCATAAATAATACCTCCCCTGAGTGACAAATGTTTGTGCATTATTTGTTGTAATACTTCATTGGGCATGACCGAATAATTTCCATGCATTACCTCATAATTGAAAGTTGTTTCAGTACCCAGAGCAGCTCCTTCAGCAGCTTTAACAACTCTTTCAAAGATCTCTTCTACTACTTGTCTTCTTGGGTGTCTTACGTAGTAATAAACTTCAGCTTCATCTGGAACAACGTTCGGAGCCAGACCGCCTTTTGTAATCACGTAATGAATTCTCGATTCTTGGGGAACATGTTCCCTCATCAGGTTAACCATCATATTCATTGATTCCACGCCGTCTAATGCTGATCTGCCTTTATCTGGAGCACTGGCAGCGTGAGCTGAAAGCCCCTTAAAATTAAACTTAGCTGATTTATTTGCATTGGAAGTCCTAGGCCTTGCATGATTAACGCTTCCCGGGTGCCAGTGAAGCACCACATCTATGTCATCAAATAGTCCTTCTCTGGCCATATATACCTTTCCAGAACCGCCTTCTTCAGCTGGAGTTCCATAAAATCTTACGGTTCCATTCTTTTTGTTCTCCGATAACCATTCTTTAATGACAACGGCTGCCCAAGCTGAGCCAGCACCGAATAGATGATGTCCGCAAGCGTGACCTGCAATGTTATCTTTATACTTTTCTTTGAAAGGTGAAGCGCTTTGAGCAATACCAGGCAAGGCATCAAACTCACCTAAGATACCTATGATGGGAAATCCATTGCCAAATTCTGCGGTGAATGCAGTAGGGATATTTGCTACATTTTCTTCTATTGCAAAACCTTTTTTCTTTAGGCTTTCTTTAAGTAAATTAGAACTCTCATACTCCTGATATCCCACTTCCGCTAGATCCCAGATCGATAAAGCAATGTTTTCATATTCTTTTTGATGAAAGTTTATGTTTCCTTCCAAGGATGAGTTAGCTAATGATTCGTTAGAGGAGAGGAGGCTAAAAATTATTAAAGTGCTGAAGGTAAAGATTCTATTTAACACGATTCTGATGGCAAAGTAGTTTAGTTTTTTTGTTTTCATTTTTTTTCTATTTTGGGTTGTACAGTCCAAAAGGGCAAATTGATTTTACATTATGCTTTAAGTTGTATAATGCGTTTTAAATAGACGTGTCAAAACGTGTCAAAGTTTTAAAGAAAAGCCTTTTGAAACGTCTAAAAAGTGACAAAAAGTGACAAAAAGTGACAATTTCTTTTCAAGTTCCGTCCCAAGATTTGTAACAAAGTCATTATTTTTTGATTTTTGTTGCTATTTACGGACCGGTAGTTCAGTTGGTTTAGAACGCTGCCCTGTCACGGCAGAGGTCGCGAGTTCGAGTCTCGTCCGGTCCGCCAATTTTTTGACTGAGGGAAGACAAATTACTAAACTAAGAAAAATAAAATTATGCATTGGTATTACACAGAAGGGTACTTAACTGTAAAAGTAGACGGGGAAGAACATAAGTTTTCTTTAGAAGAGCTTATTGCTAGCTCTTCTGTTTATAAGGAGAGAAGAAAAAAAGTACAAATAGTTTTCATTCTTTCATTAATAGCAATAGGCTCTATGCAGTATGTTGGAGGAGGATTGCCAGCAGATCAAAATATCTACTTTTACATTGGTTACTTTGCTACACCATTATTTGTATCTGGACTGTTATCTTTTCTTTCTTATCTTTATTTCAGGTACTCAAAAAAAGAAATAAATAAATTGGACTCCATGTTTAAAGAGCATTTAAGCCCTTAAAAATATCCTCTAGCTGAGCCACCATCCACTTGGATGGCCAGTCCAGTCATGTAAGAAGCTCTTTCTGAAGCCAAGAAAGCAATAAGGGCAGCTAATTCTTGAGGTTCTCCAATTCTTCTCATCGGAATACTTTGAGCAGAAATCTTTTCTATCTCTTTTAATGTTTGCCCGGTTTCTTTGGCTGTTACAGAAAAAAGGGTGGTTATTCTATTCGTCCTGGTACTCCCTGGGCAGACGGTATTTACCGTGATGCCATCTTTACCAACTTCATCGGACAACGCTTTTGCCCACCCCAAAACACCCAATCTTATGCTGTTGCTGAGAAATAAATTACGAACAGGGGTTTTTACTGACACTGAGGATATATTAATAATACGACCCCATTTCTTTTCTTTCATTTTCGGTAGAACCAAATGAGACATTCTTAAGGCAGACATCATGGTTAGATTAATAGCTATCTGCCAATCTTCATCACTTAGGTTTTCAAAAGTCCCAGGTGGTGGTCCTCCAACGTTGTTAACTAATACCTCTATCTCTCCAAGTTTTTTTTCGACATCGGCGTGCAGTTCTTTAATGTCCTGATGAACGCTTAAATCAGCTTCAAATGTTTCAACTACAGCTCCAGTTTTATTAACTATCTCTTGTTTGGCTAAAAGCAACTTCTCTTTATTTCTTGAACATATTGCAACTTTTGAACCCTCCTTAGCCAACTCTAAAGCTGCTGCCTTACCCAAGCCCTCACTGGCAGCACAAACCAAAGCAACCTTACTTTTGAGGTTTAAATCCATGTTTTACTTTTTTATTTCTAAGGGGGTATTATGTCTAAAATAAAAGGAGTTAGGGGTAAAATGTCTAAAATGGTTTTTGTATCTTAATGTTGTTCTGGTTCTTTTCTTTCTTTTGAGGTTTTAATTTATTACACAATATATGACTAAGAAACTTAACATCTTCTTTTTTTCTTTGTATCTAGCAACTTCATTAGGGGCTGCCGAGAATGATCTTCCTATAATTGATTACAGCACTATTTCACATCCTGAATTGGGAACTGGGGGCATGGTGGTCAGTCAGAGGAAAGTAGCAAGTGAAGTTGGTGCCGAAATCTTAAGGCAAGGAGGCAACGCTATAGATGCTGCCGTAGCTACGGCTCTAACCTTAGCCGTGGTACTTCCTCGAGCTGGAAATTTAGGCGGTGGCGGTTTCATGCTTATTTATTCTAATGAACTCCAAAAAACAATAGCCATCGATTACAGGGAAATGGCCCCAGCAAAAGCTTCAAGGGATATGTTTTTGGATAACAAAGGAAATTATGACAGGAAGAAGGCACAATTTTCTCTCTTATCTGCTGGAGTTCCCGGGACTGTAGCTGGTCTTTACTACGCTCTTGAGAAATATGGAACTTTATCTTGGGATGAAGTATTAGATCCCGCTATTAACCTTGCAGAAAATGGATTTAAAGTACCCCATGATTTGTCTTCTGTGCTAACTAATTACAAAAATCGTTTAACAGCAAATCAGGCTACTGCGGAAGCTTATTACAAGAAGAACAAAGTTCCTTACAAGGTAGGGGAGGTTATGAAACTTCCCGATCTTGCTTGGAGTTTAAAAGAGCTTAAGCAGTATGGACCAAGCGCTTTTTATCAAGGTGAGATAGCAAAGAAAATAGTTGCTGAGATGGAGCGGAATGGAGGATTAATTACTTTAAAAGATCTGGGCAATTATAAAGTAAAGGAAAGAGTTCCTATAAAGGGAACCTATAAAGGTTATGAAATTGTTTCTATGCCACCAAGCAGCTCAGGTGGAGTCCATCTTATTCAGATGCTGAACATGTTAGAACCTTTTTCTCTAAATGAAATGGGATTCGGATCAGCAGAAACTATACATTTGTTGTCAGAAGTTATGAAAAGAGCTTATTCAGATAGAAGCAAGTATTTAGGAGATACTGACTTTGTTGAAGTTCCTCTCAAAGGATTAACCAGTAAAACTTATGCTAAAAACCTGTTAAAAGAAATTTCTTTGTCTAAAGTAACCTCTTCAAAGGATATCTCTCATGGCAATCCTTTGCCCTATGAGAGCCCTGATACGACTCATTTCTCCGTTATGGATGATCTAGGCAATGTTGTTTCGAATACATATACTCTTAATTTTTCTTATGGATCAGGAATAGTGATTCCTGGAACTGGTATTCTTATGAATAATGAGATGGATGATTTCTCTTCAAAAAAAGGAGTGCCAAATGCTTATGGATTAGTAGGCTTTGAAGCCAATGAAATTCAAGGAAGAAAAAGACCTTTAAGTTCAATGACACCTACCATTGTTTTGAAAGATGGAAAACCTTATCTTGTACTGGGCAGTCCAGGTGGGAGTAGAATTATAACCACGGTACTGCAAGTAGTGTTGAATGTATTAGAGCACAAGATGAACATTAAGAAGGCCGTTATAAGTCCTCGTATTCACCATCAATGGCTGCCGGATGTCCTTTTAGTGGAGGAGGGTTTTAGTTCAGACACTTTATCCTTATTAAAAGCAAAGGGTCATACTATTCGGCCTTCAAGAACCATGGGGAGCGTTCAAGCCATTGTTTCAAGTGGAGATTATTTTTATGGAGCTGCAGATCCCAGAAGGCCTTCTTCTGGTGCAGTCGCCGTTAATCCTCAGTAGATGATTAAGAGGTTTTATTTAATTTCTATTATTGCTTCTTCGATTCTTTTCCTCAATGGAATAGAGTCGGCATCTGATTCCATATTTCGTTATACCGACAGGGTTCACCCTGAAATTGCGAATACCAATATGGTGGTGAGTCAAAATAAACTGGCCACTGAAGTCGGATTCCAAATTTTGAAACAAGGTGGTAATGCTGTAGATGCGGCAACGGCCATGGGCTTTACTCTTGCAGTTGTTTTACCCAGAGCAGGAAATCTTGGTGGAGGAGGGTTTATGCTCATTTATGATTCTTCAGAAAAAAAAGTTTCGACCATAGATTATCGTTCGGCCGCTCCCAAAGCCGCCAAAAGTGAAATGTTCTTAACTGAATCTGGAGTAATAAGATATGGTTATTTGGTAACTGCTGTACCTGGAAGTGTTGCAGGCTTGTTAAAAGCCCATAGCAATTATGGGAGATTATCCCTTCAAGAAGTAATGCAGCCTTCAATCGAGTTAGCTTCGAATGGATTTAAAGTTACTTACGACCTTCATCAAGCACTAAATTTTGGAAAGATTTCAATGCTTAAAGATAATGAGAGCAAAAAGAAATTTTATAATTATAAAAAACAAGCTCTCTCGCCAGACTCTTGGTTAAGTCAACCTGAGCTTGCAAAAACCCTTAAAGTCATAAGCAGAAAAGGGAAAGATGGTTTTTATAAAGGAAGAATAGCGCAGTTAATCTCAAAAGCATCTTCTAGAAATGGTGGTTTGATAACGGAACAAGATTTAGCTTCCTATAGAGCAAGAGAGAGGGTTGCAATAGAGACAGACTACCGGGGTTATAAGGTAGTTACCATGCCTCCAACAGCAAGTGGAGGACTCGTACTTCTACAAACCCTAAATATCTTAGAAAACTTTAATTTAAAAGAATTTGGACACAATTCAGCTAATTCCATACACATTCTCTCTGAGAGCATGAAAAGAGCTTTTGCTGACAGAACTCGTTACCATGGAGACCCTGATTATTTTCCTGTTCCAATAAGTAAATTGATTAGCAAGGTTTATTCAAAGAAAAGATCCTTAACGATTAATTTAAAAAAGGTGACACCATCCAAGGAGATTTTTCCTGCAGATATCATAGTTTTGGATGAGAGCCCAGACACCACTCATTTTTCTGTTATAGATTCTGAAGGAAATGCTGTTTCAAATACTTACACCTTAGGTTCTTCTTTCGGTTCGGGAGTTACAATTCCAGGAACGGGTTTTTTACTTAATAATCAAATGAGAAATTTTTCTCATCTTTATGGGAAATCAGATGAAGTAAGTCTTTCAACTAGTACCGCTAATAGATTGCAGCCAGGTAAAAGAATGATTAGCACCCAAACGCCCACGATGGTATTTAATCCAAAAGGTGATCTTTTCATGATTCTAGGATCACCTGGCGGGGGAGGGATACCCAATATTGTCACACAAGTTATCTCTAACATTATTGATCACGAGATGGGGTACGCTGAAGCCATTATTTCACCAAGAATTAACCAAAGACTTGGAGGAAAGTTAGAACTAGAGACAGGCTTTAGTTTAGATACAATTAAATTATTAACTTCAAAAGGGCATGAACCTGTTCAAGCACCCTCTATGGGTAGTGTTCAGGCTATTTTCGTTGAAGAGCCTTTTATTTATGGCGTATCGGATACCAGGAGGCCAGGTGCTACTGCGAAAGGAGAGACTAATCTAAAGTAAAAAGGCAGGAACCAAGAAAACTGCAACTATGGATACCAGAACTATCCCTACAAGATTTAAAAGAAATCCCGCTCTCGCCATCTGAGGAACTTTGATTAACCCTGAACCAAAGACTATGGCGTTGGGTGGAGTGGCTACGGGAAGCATAAAGGCACAACTTGCAGCAATGGCGACGGCAGCAGTAACCAAGATTGGATCAAAATTGGATTGTATTGCTACGGCAGCTACCACAGGCATGAAAGTAGCAGTGGTTGCCATATTAGAGGTTAGCTCAGTTAAGAAAATAATCATGGTAACAACTAGTATGACTATTAGAACAATACTTATATCCCCTGGGATAAGGTTACCTAACCAAATCGCTAACCCAGTGCTTTGAACAGCATTAGCTAAACTTAATCCGCCTCCAAATAAAACTAAAAGGCCCCAAGGAACATTTTCTTGAGCATCTTTCCAATCAAGCAGAGGCCCTTTCTTTTCTGAGTCACCGCTAGGCAATAAAAACAAAACCAAAGCAGAAATCATGGCAATTCCTGCATCAGACAGATAAGTCAAACCTGGAATATTGTCCAACGCACTTCGAGACAACCAAGCCAAAGCGGTGAGTACAAAAATAATAAATACTCGGACTTCTGCGCCTCTAAATTTTCCTAAGTCTTTTTTAAGGTCACTCAATAAAGATCTTGTTTCAGGAGAAGTTTCAAAATTAATAGGAAAAATAATTTTAGTAAGAATAAACCAGCAGATAGGTAACATGGTCGCGCTGAGAGGAACCCCTACGAGCATCCAGTCTGTAAAACTTATATCAAGGTTGTAATTATCTGACATAAAACCAGCTAGCATGCCGTTAGGTCCGGTTCCTATTAAGGTTGACATACCTCCAATAGTAGCCCCATAAGCAATACCCAATAGAAGAGCCAATTGGAAATTATTGATTTGTTTCTCTGAAAGCCCGGTAACAGTATCTTTGACGACTGTGATGACAGCTAGTCCAATTGGTAAAAGCATAATAGTAGTAGATGTATTCATTACCCACATACTGATTACAGCAGCAGTCAACATAAATCCACCTACCAAAGATGCTCCGTTAGAGCCAGCTGATTCAAGAACAATCAAGGCTATTCTTTTATGTAGATTCCATTTTTGAATCGCCGTAGCTATCAAAAATCCTCCAAAGAAAAGGTAGACTATTTTATTCGCATAGGGAGATGCAGCGGATTGAATGTCTGAAATTCCAAAAATGGGAAAAAGTGCTAAAGGAACTAATGCCGTGACCGCGACTGGCACAGCTTCGGTAGCCCACCAGATTCCCATTAATAGAAACAGAGCAGCTGTCCTATGTCCCTCGGGACTAAGGCCTTCTGGAGTTGGCATTAGCAGAACTAAAGCTAACGTGCCTAGTCCTAAATAAAATCCTAAATTATCTAAAACTCTTTGCATGAAGAAACTTATACTATAAGAAAAAGGGAGCCTAAGCCCCCTTTTTAATATTTAAGGTCTATTTAATATTTAATTGGAAATCTAGATAGAAGTTCCTTCCATAGTCTTGATGAGCATCAGCATAGTATCCATAATATCTATCTGCTGTAGGAGCTCTTTCATCCTCAAGATTTTTTACAGCAAATCTAACTCTTGCATTATTGCCTCTTAAATCAAAGTTATAAGACATTGTTAGATTCATTGTTGTCATACTAGGAACAACATAAGCTACGCCATTCTTTAAACCTAATGAAGTTTGCTCAAATGAACCTTTCTTAAGTCCAGTTAAGCTAACTCTATATGGCCCTTTGTCCCAAGACACTCTTACAGAGTGTTTGTTGTCATAGACTCCGTCTTTTCCAAGCAGATCACCAAAACCTTTTAAAGGAATTGATTCTGGGATTTCGCCGCTGTCTTTTTTGGCTTGAAGGTCAGCAAAATCTCCACTCGCTTTTTGCTCAAATTTATCAAGAAATGTTCCATAGTATCGAACATCAAAATCACCATAATTGCTTTCAAAATTGTAGTAGACACCAACATCGGTACCTTCAACAGTTCTTAAAGCCATATTAGTGTAGTCATTTTGAATGTATTTAATATCACCAAAAGGGCATACACCTGCTGCAGCAAAACCAGCTGCGTCACCTTCATCAGGAGCCTCCCTCACAACCAAAGGATCTCCTGCAAAAGTGTCACAATTATTTGTTCCATTTGCAAATCGTAAAAGCATGTCATTGACCGTTTGGTTTTCACGACCGAACAAGCCAATAGTTTTGTCTTTTTCAATGGTCCAAGTATCAACGGTAACTAATAAATTGTCTGTTGGAGTTAGCACAAAACCAAAGGATGTGTTATCTGATTCTTCAGCATCAAGACCTGATGCACCTGTTGCCATTCTTTGAATGGTGTAACGTGAATCAGAATCAATCACATTCTCAACGCTTTGCACTGCATTAACTTGAAATGCTGCTCGGTCATATCTTGTTCCAGATCTTACAACAGTCTTTTCATTCACCTGAATGATGTTTGGGGCTCTAAAGGCTGTTGACACAGAGGCTCTTAAACTTATCCATGGTGCTGCTTGCCAGCCTACTGCAAGTTTCCCTACCGTGGCGTTGCCAAAGTCAGAGAAATCTTCATTTCGAACTGCTACTTGCATGTCTACTGATTCAGCTACAGGAATTTGCAATTCAGCAAAGAAAGATGTTACATCTCTTGAACCTGAAACATCTCCTGTTGGTGATGAATTCAAAACATCTGCAACTAACGGATAGGTATCACCTTCGTAGTCAGTATAGGTGATAGTTCCATCTAATCTTGGATCTCTGTCATCATCCATTTCTTCATCACGAAGCTCAAACCCTAACAAGAGACCTACGTCTCCTGCTGGAAGCGTCCAGAGTTCATTATTAGACATTTTAAAATCTAACATTGTGAGTTCGCTTGTACCTTTTCTGTAAACATCAATAAGAGTCCGTTCTATATTAGTAGCATAATTATTTGCGCTAAATGGGTTGTAAGCTGCTGCAGTAGCGTCATTTAAAGCTTCTTTTAAAAGATTATTAGACATTCTATTGCTTGTTACGTCATCAGATGTAGCTTTAGAAGTTACAAAAGCTGTTTCCCAGTCCCAATCACCTGTTGAGCCTCTGAAACCTTGAAGAAATCTGTAAGTATCTTTTTTTACATTGACCAGTCTTTGCCTCTCTTCGTAACGATAGTTATCCATGTACAATTGATATCCGGCAAAAAGGAACTCAGAATAAGTTGTTCCGTCTACCGTCCCATCGAACCTTAATTGATTTAACCAATAATTATCTGCACCCACTCTGTGTTTAGAAGATGAAAATGCATACGAAGGATGGGCAATCCTATCACTTTCTGAGGTATAAAAGCCCAGCTCTGTAAATGCCTCAGTGCCATTACCCATGTCATGGTTGATAAACATTACAACATTCATTCTTTCAAGTTCAGATCTAACGTCAGTTTTGCCCCAGAAATTAGCTCTTATTGCGCCATTTCCATCTTGAGCTATACAAGTGCCATAACCCGTATCAAATATGGCTCCATCTTGACTAGCTCTATTATTACAACGTGGATCGCCAAGAGGAAAGACTTCAAATTCTCCATTAGAGTCCGTAAAGACGTGGTTTAACGGATTACTGCTTCCATGCTCACTGCTTTTTACCATATCAAACTGACCATACAGAGAGTTTGAGCTTAAGTTTCTAAAAGAAGTGCTTGTTTTCCAAGGTGAATCATCGTCAACAAAAGGTCTATGATCTCCTGCACCCCATCTTGGGTCTTCCTGTGCATTTATGTTTCCACGATCGTAGTGGTCAAAAAATATGCTTACATTGGTAGCCCCATCATTAAAGAATGATCCCCATTTCACAGTTGTTTTAGTGTCTTCAGTGGCAAAGTGATCGTATGCAATAACTTTAGATCTAACTGTTAAACCTTCAAAATCTTGCTGTAAAACATTGTTGATAACACCGGCCACAGCATCTGCACCATAAATAGCTGAAGCACCATCACGTAAAATTTCCAATCTTTCAATTCCAGTTACCGGAATTAAGTTTGAGTTCACACTAGTAGTTGGGACATAATCCCCACCAATTAGCTCAGTCTGATAACCAGGTGAGCTTACTAACCTTCTTCCATTAAGAAGGGTAAGAGTGTTACCAACACCCAGATTTCTTAAGTTATAGGCTCCCATATCTCCCCGAGATGCATTTACACCACCAGAAGCATCTTCCGCTTCAGTAAAATAATTCTGACCCTGTTCAACTATGTTTTCAATCAAGTCATCACCAGAATCAACTCCAAGCGCTTCAATGTCTGCACTTGAAAGGATTGAAACAGGTAAAGACCCAGTTATCTTAGCCCCTTTAATTTGGCTACCGGTTACAACAATCTCTTCAACTTCATCATCAGCAGCACTAATGCTTAGCGGCACAAGGACAAAAGTAAAGAAAACTATCTTTAATAAATTTTTCATATCTTCCCCAAGAAAATTAATACAAATGCATTTTACATAAATTATGCAACGGGAAAAACCTTTAATAGTAAAACTTTTGATTTGATACCTTGAAGTAAAACATTTAGTCTGACCGAATATGGAAAATAGATATTTACTCTCCCTTGATGGAGGTGGGGTTAGAGAGCTCGCTACGGTTATATTTCTGGCCAAGTTTGAAAAAGAATTGGGTAAACCTCTTCACGAACAATTCGATTTTTTTATGGGAACTTCGGCAGGGGCCATAACTGCTCTGGCCTTATCTGTGGTCAAGATGAGTGGCGCAGATTTAGTCGAATTTTGGTCCGAGAAAAATCTGGATAGAATTTTAGAAGCTTCTTTATGGGATTCTCAATTAGGACTCATGCAAACTAATCCAAAATACGAAGGCGAGGGAAAGAAGCAGGTCTTTACAGAATACTTTGGTAATTTGAAGCTTGGAGATGCACGCGGGGAGGTGGCTGTAATGAGTTATGACATTGAAGAAAGAAAGCCTCTACTTTTAACTTCCTATAATGATTCCAATATTTCTATAGTTGATGCCGGAATTGCTACCAGCGCTGCTCCAATTTATTTCCCAACTGCTAAGGTAGGGAATAGATATCTTATCGATGGAGGAATAGTGGCCAATAATCCCGTATTACATGGTTACGCTGAGATAAAGAAACTTTATCCAGAAAGCAACATCAAGACTCTCAGTGTGGGCACAGGCCTTAATAAAAGGGCGTTGAGGGGAAAAGCTTCTCAAAAATGGGGACTGTTTGGTTGGCTGATGCATGATTTATTTGGGCTTATGCTGGAAAGTAGCTTAGATCATGAGATTGCTGAAGAAATAATAGGAAAAGACTACGTTAGAGTTAATTCTCCTTTAGGCAAAATCAACAGAAGACTAGACAACAACAATAAGAGGAACCTTGAAAACATAAGAAAGATGGGTGAATCCTGGTGGGAAGAATTTGGAGATTCTGCTCTCAATCTTATGAAATAACAATATGAGGTATTTGTCTCTTTTATTATCTCTTGGGGTGCTTCTCTCATTTTCAGCATGTTCAGTTAACCCAGTTACTGGCCAAAGAGATTTCGTATTAATTTCAGAAGATGCAGAATTAGAAATGGGTAGAACTTATAATTCTCAAGTTCTTAAATATCAAAGCGCTTATGAAGAAGCTAAAGTAAAAAACTATGTGCAGTTGGTAGGGGACTCCCTTTCAGAAATAAGCCATAGACCAAATTTGATATATCGATTCACTGTTCTAGATAGCCCTGATGTAAACGCCTTTGCCCTTCCCGGAGGGTACATTTATATTAATCGAGGTCTAATGGCTTATCTTTCTAGTGAAGCAGAACTTGCTGCCGTTCTCGGACATGAAATAGGCCATGTAACGGCTAGGCATAGTGTTAAAAAGATTTCACAGGCCCAACTTTTGAATCTGCTCTCTTATGCGGTGGCCGCTAAAGTTGGTTCCAACGCAGGTGACCTTGCCAATATAGCCAGCGGAGCTTTACTAGCAGGATACGGAAGAGACATGGAGTTACAGGCTGACTCATTAGGTGCCGAATATATGGCTAAACTAGGTTATTCAACACAAGGCATGTTAGACACTTTATCTGTACTTAAAGATCATGAGATTTATGCCAAGGAAGTTTCTTCAAGGAGAGGATCTGCAACCCAGACATATCATGGTATTTTTACTTCTCATCCGACCAATGATAAACGCTTAAATGAAGTAATTACTAAGGCAGAAGTTTTAAGACAAGAAACTTTAGAAACTAATTCAGTAAATTACCTGAAGATGATTGAAGGCATGGTTTATGGCGACAGCGAAGCTGCGGGAATAAGAAGAGGAAATAGTTTTTATCATAGGGATTTGGATATCAGATTAATTTCACCTGATGACTGGGAGATTATCAATACCCCTAATAGTTTAATATTTAATGCTCCCAAAGGAGAAGCTTATTTGCGATTAAGTGTCACTGATCAAGTAAAAAAAGAATCGCCTAGAGATTATTTAACAAGGATGACTAGAGGAAAGGTCTTTCAAGGAAAAGATATAAAGTTAGGTGGCAACGAAGCTTTTACAGCGCTTCTAAAAGATGGGTTCAGCACTTCGAGGATTGCAATTGTCTTTCAGGATAAACAAATATTTACTTTTTATGGATCTTCTCTAATAAGCGGTCTAAACATTAGTGATTTTGACGAAGGGTTCCAGATTATTATAAATAGCTTTAGAGGGTTACATGAAAGAGAAAAAAAACTTGCAGAGCCTCTCCGACTTAAGTTATACAAAGTGAAGAAAGGAGATACTTATTCTTCATTGGCAAAGAGAAGTTCTATCTCATATGATCCGGAAGCAAAATTAAGACTGCTCAATGGGGATTATCCAGAAGGAAAACTTAAGACCGGAAATTTAATTAAGGTAGTTGAATAGAGTAATTTTTGTAGGGGATTAATTACATGACCTCCGTCCATTGCAATTACTGAACCTGTCACCAAAGCAACTTTTACAGTCAAATCAAATAAACTTTCTTTAGTCGTTATTAATTAGATTATTTCAAAATATCTTTTTAACTCCCAGTTGGGAACCTTTAGACTATCTTTCTCAAAAATAGGTTTTTTCTTAATGTACTGCTCATATTCCCAGACTCTCGTTGAGGAAAAGTGATCTACGAACTTATTGCCCCAAATAGATCTAGCAGCTTTGGAACGCTTAAATAATTTAGCTGCTTCCAACAAAGAAACGGGGACTTTATAACGGTCTTCAGTGTCAACAAAGTAAGCTCCTCCATAAGTAGGCTTAGTGGGTTCAATTTTTTCCTTAATACCGAGAAATCCAGCAGCAAAAGTTGCCGACAATGCTAGGTAAGGATTTGCATCAGCACCCGGCAATCTATTTTCTATTCTCTGGGCACTTGGTTTACCAAGTATAACTCTAAATCCTGTGGTCCTATTTTCTTTACCCCAAGTCATGTTGACTGGAGCCCAAGCGCCAATGGTTAAGCGTCTGTAGGAGTTAACGGTAGGTGCCACTAGAGCAGAAAATTCTTTCATGTACTTTTGGAGGCCTCCAAGAAAATGGACCATCACTTCACTCATTTCACCAGTTTGCTCATTAGAAAAGACAGGTCTGTTTTGTAAATCAACTAGTGAACAATGAATGTGTCCAGATTGACCAGGGTACTTTTCAGACCATTTGGCCATAAAGGTAGCCATAAGATGTTTTCTTTGAGCCAAAACTTTCATAAAGGTCTTAAAAAGGACTGCTTTATCAGCAGATCTAAGTGTTTCGTCTACTGTTATTGCAGCTTCTAGAACACCAGGTCCAGTTTCAGCGTGTAAGCTTTCTAAAGGAAAATCCATGGATGAACACATCTCAAGAATTTCCAGATAAAGATCTGAGTGAACGGAGTTCCTTAACAATGAATAACCAAACATCCCCGGAGTAAAAGAATCAAGATTCCTAAAATCTTTATCTCTTACGGTATGAGGTGTTTCTCTGAATAAAAAGAATTCATATTCCAAAGAAGATTTACCTTTAAACCCAATTGATTCTAAAAACTTTAAGGTAGTTTTTAGAGTTTTTCTAGGACATACCTCTCCTTCTTTTAATTCTGAGAGATAAAGAAGAATGTTATTTTCAAATGGTATTTTTCTTTTACTGTCTAAAATCACGCTGACAGTTTGGTCGGGGTAACCCGTATGCCAACCGGTAAACAATTCTTCTCCTTCCGTAGGTTTAAATTCGTAGAGATTGTCAGCACTGTCCCAACCAAAGATTACGTCACAAAATCCAAAACCCGTCTCAGTGGAGTTTAAAAATTTATCAACGTGCATATATTTTCCTCTCAGAACTCCGTCGATATCAGTAATAGCTACTTTCACATACTGAATATTCTTTTCTTTAAAGAAAACTTTAAGTTCTTGGGTATCTTTTTCCATGTCGCAATATTAACTCGGATTGATAATAATCATAAAGAGACTGGTAAAATAGCTTTTCAGTTCCTAATCTTATTGGTTTACGAAAACGTTCATGAAAAAAAAAGAAATAGCTGTCTTGGGTGGAGGAAGTTGGGGTACCGTTCTAGCAAATTTAGCTTCCTTAAATGGAAATAAAACCAATTTATGGATGAGAGATAAATCTAATGCTGATTTTATAAACTCAAATCATGAGAATAAAAAATATTTACCAAGATATAAGCTTAGTAAAAACTTACTAGCTACCAATAATTTGGAGGAGATAGAATCTTCTCAGCTGGTATTGTTTTGTATTCCCAGTGATTCTTTTAGAGAAGTTTTACTAAAATCATTGGATCATCTCCAACCCAGTGCATACTTGATAAGTGCTACTAAAGGGATTGAAGAAAAAGGGTTTTATCTTATGAGTCAAATCCTAGAAGAGCAATCTAACGAGAAACAAGACATCGGCGTTATAAGTGGTCCTAATCTTGCTATGGAAATATCTCAAAATCAATTGACGGGTACAGTTATAGCAAGCAAGAGTAAGAAACTGAGAGAAGAATTTATAAAAGTATTTTCTTCCCAATCATTTAGAGTTTATACAAATAATGATCCGTATGGCGTTGAACTAGGAGGAGCCTTGAAGAACATTTACGCGATTGCCTGCGGAATAGCAGATGGCTTGAATTCGGGCGAAAATACTGTTGGAATGATTATGACCAGAGGGCTCGCGGAAATGAGTCGATTTGCAGTTAACCGAGGAGCAGATCCGATGACCTTTCTGGGATTGTCTGGGGTGGGGGATCTGATAACCACATGCGCATCTCCTTTAAGCAGGAATCACGCGTTTGGAAAGCTAATTGGTACGGGTTTTAACGTGGAAGAGGCTACCAGTCAGATAGGTCAGACAATCGAAGGTTTGAAGACTCTAAAAGTTGTTTGGAGTAAGTCTAAAGAACTAGGAGTAGAAATGCCCATAGTTAATTCCTTATATCAGATTATCTATAAAAATGAGCCTTTAAACGGCTCCGTAGAGAAAGTTTTAGGTACTGACCAATCGAAAGATGTAGAATTCTCCAGGTAATTAATTAAGTTAGATGTATGAGTAAGAAATTTGAAGAAGAAAAAATCGATACCGAAGAATTGAGAGAGAACGTTTTCAACCAAGGGAAATGGTTAAGACTTCTTTGGATAGCTTTGTTCCTGTTTATTTATAGTTGGGCAGCCGTGGTTCTTTACATTATTGCTGTCTTGCAATTTTTATTTAACTTATTTACCGACAGCCCTAACTCAAGTTTGGCAGAACTGGCGTCTGTATTTAGAGAATGGATGGTTCAAATAATTAATTTTGTAACTTATCAAGAAAAAGATAAACCTTATCCTTTTAGTGGACTTCCAAAAGTAAAAGGAAAGAAGTGATAGAGCTTTATACATCACCTACACCTAACGGCCATAAAATTAGTATTGCTTTGGAAGAAATGGATCTTGAATATGAGGTAAAGCCAGTAGACTTATCAAAGGGAGAGCAAAAAACAAATGAATTTTTAGAAATTTGCCCTAATGGTCGTATTCCAGCAATTGTGGATACGGATAAAAATAATTTTGCTGTATTTGAATCAGGAGCTATTCTTTTGTACCTAGCTGAGATTTCTGGGGGAAAATTCTTACCTGAAGATTCACAAAGACGTTCTGAAGTAATTCAATGGCTTATGTTCCAAATGGGTGGAGTTGGACCAATGCAGGGTCAGGCCAACGTGTTTTTTCGCTACTTCCCTGAAAAAATTCAAGCTGCTATTGATAGATATCAAAATGAAACTAAAAGGCTCTATACCGTTTTGGATACTCAGCTTGAAGGAAAAGATTTTATTTGTAACGAATTAACCATTGCCGATTTCGCGACCTTTCCTTGGGTTAATATTCATGAGTGGTCTGGAGTGGAAATTGGAGACTTAAAGAATTTAACGGCATGGGTTAAACGGTGCAGGGAAAGACCGGGCTTCGAGGCTGGTTTAGATGTCCCCAAAAGATTAAATCCAGCTGATACTGATCCTGAAGAAGTAATAAAAGCAGCACAGAAGATTATTCAAAAATAATAACCTCTTAATCTACATGGAAAGTTTCAACAATAAAATTGCAGTAGTCACTGGTGGTGGTGCTGGCATGGGCAGAGAATTGGTTAGACAGCTTGCAAGAGAAGGATGTGACGTAGCTATGTGCGATGTGATGGAAGAAAACATGCAAGAAACACTTTCCCTTGTTTCTTCTGAATCTCCCGAAGTAAAAATTTCCAGTTTTTTTTGTGATGTATCTTCTCAAGAGGATGTTTTTTCTTTTAGAGACCAGGTTATAAAAGAACACAAAACTAGTCACATTAACCTTCTTTTTAACAATGCAGGAATCGGAGGAGGTGGGAGTTTCCTGGAAGGGGATCAACAAGAATGGGAGAAAACGTTTGCTGTATGTTGGTATGGAGTTTATTACTGTTCAAGAGCCTTTATGCCTTACCTAGTAGAAAGTAAAGAAGGGCACATTATTAATACAAGCAGCGTAAATGGCTTTTGGGCTTCTTTAGGAGGATTTCCCCATACTTCCTACTCTGCCGCTAAGTTTGCTGTCAAAGGTTTTACTGAGGCCTTAATTCAAGATTTAAGGCTTAATGCACCTCATGTAAATGCTTCTGTGGTCATGCCAGGTCATATAGGAACATCCATAGCCATTAACTCAGGAAAGATTTTAGGACATGCCGATGCAATGGATTTGTCTGATGAAGAAGTAGAAGAAATCAAAAAAGTGTGGATCTCATTGGATGCACCTGTACACAATTATTCAAATGATCAGATAAAGCAGATGATCAAAGAAAGAAGAGAGAACTTTAAAAATAATGCTCCAACCAGTGCTGCACAGGCCGCAGAAATTATATTAAATGGTGTTAAAGAAAAAAGATGGAGAATACTCGTTGGAGAAGATGCAAAGAATTTAGATATAAGGGTAAGGGAAAATCCAGAAAAAGCATATGACCCTGATTTTGTAACACCTTTCAAAATTGAATAATTTAAGGAAGTAAAGAATGAAAACTTTTAAAGATAAGGTGGCAGTTGTAACAGGAGCTGGTTCGGGAATGGGTCGTTATTTGTCAGTTTTACTCGCGAAAGAAGGAGCAGATGTTGTGGTTTGCGATGTAAATCAAGAGACATTAAACGAAACCGTTGAAATGCTACGTAAATACAATGTTTCAGTTTCTTCTCACGTATTGGATGTAGCTGACAAAGAGGCCATTGAAGCTCTGCCCCAAAAAGTTAAAGATCAGCATGGAAAAGTTGACCTGGTTTTTAATAATGCTGGAGTGTCCACTGGTAAACACTTTAAGGATATGGAAGAAGAAAACTGGGATTGGGTTATGGACATTAATCTACATGGAGTAATTAACAGTACGAGAGCTTTCATTCCGCATTTGATAGATCGACCTGAGGCAGCAATTGTTAATACCTCTTCAATATTCGCTATGGTAGCTGTTCCTGGTCAAACGGTTTATCACGCCACTAAGTTTGCAGTTAGAGGCTTTACTGAGAGTCTTGCTTTAGAAATGGCAGAAACAAACGAAAATCTTCAAATCCATTGTGTTCATCCAGGCCATATAGGAACTAATATAGTGGCGAACTCAAGAATGGACGAAGAAGATTTACAAACAAATGAAGAAGGAAGATCAAGTATTTTTACTAGAGAACAACCAACTACAATTGAAGAAATGGCTGATTCATTTAGGGAAGGGGGTATGCATCCCAGTAAGGCTGCCCAAATAATACTCAATGGAGTCAAGAAGAACAAAAGGAGAATATTTATAGGTTTGGACTCCAAGCTTCTGGAATTATCTCAAAGGATCTTTCCTAACAAGTATCATAGGGTTTGGCCCTTATTTATGATTCCCTTGCTGATGTTTAGGGACAAGAAGCCACTAAAGTCACTTGATTAATTTCTGGTAAGTCGAATATTTAGGATTATCCACTGAGATTTTCTTCTTGGTAATATCTATTAGAGCCTTTTGAAGTTCTTTATTTTCAAGTTCCAATTTGCCTGCTGCTATTTGCTCAGCTAATTCTTTAATATTTGCTTCCTGTGGGTTACTCAATAAATTTAGAAGAATTTCTTTTGATTCTTTTGTGAGTAATTCCTTATTCTCTTGTTCCCGTCTAACTATGTTAAGAACATTTATGGCGATTTGTGTTTTGAAAGCTAAATGGGCAGGTAAGTTAGTTTTGATTTCTTTTAATAAAAATTCGGAAACTGCCTCTACTAGCTCAACACTCGTTGGTCTATCAAATATCATCATTTTCCTCCTAGGAACAATAAATCAACTAAGTCAATTTCTGTTTCGGAAACTCGTCTGCCTATGGCTGCTTTTTCCAGTGAGTTTACATCCCCATTCAAATGAGAATAGACTTGGATGAGACAAATCACACCCCATCTAAGGGTACCTAAAACTTGCCATATTTTTATCTCTTCATGGTCTATTATTTCCTTACTAATTGAACTATATCCTTCCAGGAACTCTTCCAAATCACCGAAACCACCTACTACTTTTTCCGATTGACCAAATCTCCAAGAGTTAATGCACATCCAACCGATATCTAACATGGGGTTTCCTATACTCACCATTTCCCAATCTATTACAGCTGCCAGTCCAGATTCATCAATCATTAAATTTCCTAGTCTAAAATCTCCGTGGACTAAAGCATCTTTTCTAGTTGTAAAATTTTGTATATCTAACCATTTAAATGTGTATTCAAAAACGGGTAAAGGTTGCTTAAAAGACTTATAGGTTAAATACAGTCTATCAAGCTCTTCTCTGATAGGTTTTTTTGGGACTTGTTCAAAGTCTTTGAGATTGACTGAGTGAATCTTTGCTAAAGCTTCGCCGCATTGAAAGGCTAATTTTTGCCTAGCCTCACTAAATTTTTTATCCCTAAGAATCTTTCTAGCTATAGATTCTCCCGGTATAAGGCTCATAAGATAAGCGTCGCCTAAATCTTTATCATCTGATGATATTGCTACTATTTCAGGTACAGGGGCACCAGAAGATTTAACCTTTTGTTGTATTGCTGCCTCTTCTGACTTTAGAACAGCCAAAGGAGATTTCTTACCCGAACCTCTTCTTAATATCATTTGTTCTGATTTATTTTTATTAGAAAAGGTAAACCTCCATGTTTCAGCAGAAGCCCCTCCAGTTAAAGGCACAAGTTCTGAAACCTTACCCTCAATTCCATTTTTAAGTAGAAATTCTTCTATCTTTAATTGGAGTTCCTCAGACATAGCACTTAGGATTTAAGATTTATTTCTTTCTTATATCCTTTTAATTTAATTTTTTCTTTGGTGATTTCTATATCGTGCATGCCCTCTAAAACTTCATGATTAAATTTATATATAGTGTTGTAGTCTCCTTTCGAAGCATTTTCATTATATTCTAGGACGGATTTTCGGGTATTTTCTAATTTTCGCTCATAATCTTTGAGAGCTTTCTTTGTATAACGTTTCTTAATTTGTGAGAAAGTAAAATCAGGTCCTAAAATTAAGGCAGAAGCGTTATTTCCACCAAAACCTTTTGCATTTAGAAAAGCCCCTTTATAAAAGTTAGGGTCTTCGATCTTATCTTCAGTAAGAAAATTTAAATTATCATCAAATACGTCTTCTGCAGGTTCTGTGATGGAATGAATTCTAGGTATTATTCCTTTATTCCAGGTTCCTAATACACAGCTTAACTGGTCTCCCGCGGCGACTGCCATACTATGCCCTAGATAAGATTTAACAGCAGTAATTGGCCAAGACTTTATGCCAAAGACATTAGCTATTTTATCCAGAATATGAGATTCCGATGTTCTATTAGCGGGAGTTCCGGTTCCATGGGCATGGACATAAGTTTCATCCTTCAGACTTTTTGAACCTAGTATTTCACTAGCTTCAGCTACACATTTAGCCAAGGTAATGTAATTCCCGACTCCGGGCCCACTTATGGAATTTTTAAAACCATCTGCATGAGAAGCCACAGCTTGCACTGAAGCATATATTTTTGCACCTAGTTCAAGGGCCAACTCTTCATCCATCAAAATAATAAACTGAGCGGATTCCCCCATGACCATTCCAATATTTTCTCCAAAAGGTCTGCAAGCTTTTCTTTGATTCGGTTCATTTGCAGGTTCATTTAATTGAGACTGAAGTTCTAACATACGCTTATCATTTGCAAGTGCATTTATTGCAAAAAATCCATCTATTATTTCAGGTGTGATGGGGGCTTCTGCTCCGCCAACAACGACTACTCGAGCATTCCCATTTTCTATATTTTCCTTCCCTAACTGTAGGTTGAATAGAAAAGTAGCACAGGCCCCAACAACATGACCTGTTCTGCCTACATTCCCTAAAATATATGCATTGATGAAATCTGCAGACATTTCTACAAGACCAAAAGCAAGGTTTTTAGAGCTAGAACGAGAACCCTTCATTCTCGATTGCATCATTCCTCCGAATCCAAAATTGTCCATATTGCCTATTGCTGCACCACTAAAGACGGCAATTTGATCAGGACTGACCTTTTTCAGAATATGGGACCAATCTATTCCAAATTGTCCAAGTGTGTCGCTCATTCCAAATACAGTCATTTGAAGAGCTTTGGGGTGTTGTCTTGAAGGGTAAAATTGACCTGGATCAAAACCTGCTGGTAATTGACCTGCTGCACTTGCTTGGATCTGATCCAGAATTATCCCTTCCGGGTCATAAAGATCTCTCTCAATTTTCCTAACAAGCGTGCGTTCACGTATGACATCACTCTTTTTCTGTAAGTAAGAATTAAGTTGAATAGAATCTCCAGTGTTTGTTTCCCATTTCTTTCCTGCAGGCTTTATCATTTGTTGGGTTACAGCAAGGTCTTTTAAAACCTTAAGTTGTTCCTTTTCCTCTAAGGAATCAAAGACTAGATTTTTATAACCAATATAATCTGAACTTCTACCAGAAGCATTAATACCACCAAAGCCGGTAATAACAGTCAGAGGTTTTTTATTCATTTATAAACTAATATTTATTTCTTAAGTGGTTATTGTATGGCAATATTTACAAATATTAATCCAAAATTAAAAAGGGAAAAATTATGCATCCTGGAGTAAATGGAAAGAAGTATCCTGATAAACCAGCCATAGTAATGTTAAACAGTGGGAAGATCATCACCCATGGTGAATTAAATGATTTATCCAATCAAGGAGCTCAACTATTTAGGTCACAGGGTCTTAAACCGGGAGATTCAATAGCCTTTATGCTGGAAAACCATCATCTTTTTTTCCCCATAGTTTTTGCAGCATGGAGAAGTGGATTGAGATATACGGCTATGAGCTGGAGGTTACAACCCTCTGAAGTTGAATACATTGTTAAAGATTGTGGTGCCAAGGCTTTTATAACTTCTAAATTCTTAGAAGAAACAGCAAGCCCTCTTGAAGAATCCTTGCGTGATGTAAAGAAGTTTATGCTGGACGGTACTTCTGAAGGATATGACTCGTACGAGCAAAGCATCGAATCTATGCCCACCGAAGCCGTGGATGATGAGTGTCAAGGAGGGGCAATGCTTTATTCTTCTGGCACAACCGGAAGACCTAAAGGGATTTACAGAGAACTAGCCCTGAACCCATTGCCATATACTCAAGAAGAAGAAGATCTCGGTCTTGGTAGAGTAGTTGAAGGAATTTACGGCGGGGATGAAAACACTATCTATCTGTCTCCAGCACCCCTTTATCATTCTGCTCCTCTCGGTTTCAACACCGGGTTTTTATCTCTTGGCGGAACTTCAATAGTGATGGAGAAGTTTGATCCTGAAGCTGCTTTAAAAGCTATCCAAGATTATAAAATTACCCATTCACAGTGGGTTCCAACTATGTTTGTTAGGTTTTTAAAACTTGAAGAATCTTTAAGAAAGGGTTACGACTTGTCTTCTCACAAGGTTGCTATTCATGCAGCAGCTCCTTGCCCCGTTGAAGTAAAAGAAAGCATGATCAATTGGTGGGGTCCTATTCTTTACGAATACTATGCCGGAACAGAATTCAATGGAATGACCATCGCAAATTCCGAAGAGTGGATGCAGCACAAAGGGACCGTTGGAAGGCCGCTAGTTGGGGAATTACACATTCTTGATGATGAAGATAATGAACTTCCACCCGGAGAACCAGGTGGAATCTATTTTGGCGGAGAAACTGCCACAAGCTATGAATACCATAAAGACAAAGAAAAAACTCAAGAGGCAATCTCGAAGCAAGGCTACAGCACTCTAGGAGACATTGGCTATGTTGATGAAGAGGGTTATTTGTATTTAACTGACCGAAAAGCATTTATGATTATTTCAGGAGGGGTAAATATTTATCCACAAGAAACGGAAGACGCTTTGATTATGCACCCTAAAGTAACTGATGTTGCTGTTTTTGGTGTACCGAATCTTGAAATGGGGGAAGAGGTTAAAGCAGTAGTACAACCTGCTGACATGTCTGAAGCAGGAACTGATCTAGAAGCAGAACTTATTGCTTATTGCAAAGAAAAAATTTCTCATGTTAAGTGCCCGAAGAGCATAGACTTTAAAGAGGAGTTACCTAGACATCCTACAGGTAAACTCTATAAAAGACTTTTGAAGGATCCTTATTGGGAAAAGTAAGTTTTGCTCGTTTCTTTCCAAGCAGAACCCATCTCATTTTTCTTCGAGTAGTTTCATAAAGCTAATCTTTCTTTTCTTGAAGCTTTCCTTGTTCAAAGTGCTCCCGTAATTTAAATTTTTGAATTTTTCCTGATCCGGTTAACGGCCAATCGTCAACAAAAATCCATTTTGAAGGTGTTTTTACAGGGGATAAGTGTTTCCTGCAATGGCTTATAAGTTCAGCTACCTTCGGCTTTGTGTCACTAGCTGGTCTAATAAAACAACCGACGATTTCTCCCCATTTAGAGTCGGGTAATCCCACAATTGCAACTTCAGCTACTTCGGGATGTTCGACCATAATATTTTCAATTTCTGCTGGAAATAGATTTTCTCCTCCTCTAATAATCATTTCTTTAAGACGACCTGTAATCTTTACATAACCTCTTTCATCCATGGTTCCTAAGTCCCCCGTGTGTAACCAACCATTCTCATCAATAGTGTCTTTCGTTGCTTCAGGATTATCGTTGTAATACAACATATTGCAGTAACCTCTGGCACAAATTTCACCTACAGTGTTTAAGGGTAAGATTTTGGAGTTTTTGGGGTCAAGAATGGCTATATCTTTGTTTGGAAGTGGTTGTCCCACAGTATTGCAAATATCTGTTTCACTATCCTCTGGGAAAGTTTGCGTGAGCACGGGAGAAGTTTCCGTTTGCCCATAAACTGTTGAGAATTTACAGTTTATTATATCTTTGACCTGTCTTACTAACTCTGGAGCAACCATAGATCCTCCTGATACGGCAATTTTTACAGAAGAAAAATCAACGGGATTGGATCTATAAGAGTCCAGCAATGCTATTAGCATGGTTGGAACTCCCAAAAATGTAGTTGCTTTTTCTTGCTCAGCTAAGGCATTAACTTTAGGAGGATCAAAAAATTTTACCATTATAAATTTTGCTCTTTTTTGTACACATCCTAAGAGCGCAAGAGCACAGCCTGCTGTATGAAACATGGGCATGTAATTTAACCATATGTCTGTTCTATCAATACCCAAACGATCAGTAACTAGCCGGGCATTATTGGTTAATCCCAAGTGATGTAAGACTGCCCCTTTTGGAAATCCTGTTGTTCCAGATGTGTATTGAATTTGGGCCGGGTCTGCTGGTTTTACTTGAGGTAGATCAACTGGAGAAACATCTATGCCATAAAATTCACTTTCATTTTCCATATCTATAATGGACGGTATCTTGGGTAAATCTTTCGTTGCTTCTTCAGCAATTTTGAGCATAGGGTTTCCACGATATTCTTTTATTAGGTAGAGAGCAGAGGATTTAGATTGCTCTAATACATATCGAAGTTCATTGGCTTGATAAGAAGGATTTATAGTAACTAGAACCATTCCTGAAAGCGCACAAGCAAATTCTAATATTGCCCATTCTGCTGTGTTAGGCGACCAAACAGCAATTTTGTCTCCAGAATCAAACCGGTTTAAGAGATTATAAGCAACTTTTTCAGCATCTTTTAACAATTCCTCATAGGTCCATTGTTTACCCAATTGACAATCCATGTCCGTTTCGACAAGGGCGACTTTTTGGGGGTCTTCTTTAACAGCAACTCTTAAGATATCTCCGACAGTAAGATTAATTATTTTCTTATCTTCAATTGCTGGGAAGAAACTATTTTTTAAAACCATAACTAATCCTAAATTTTATGCAAAGGTTTACTGTTAAATCTTTCGATAAAGTCAACGATTGAACTTTCTTTTGGAGAAGAATAATTATTCTCTTACGCTGATAAACTCTAAATCTTTATTGGTTAAACTTCCCAATCTTACTTCAACTATATCTCTTAGATAATCTTGGGTATTAATCCAAGGAGCTTTAGAGCCTTGTTTGGGAAGTTTATGGGCTGCCCTTTTAATGTAGCCTGAAGTTAGATTCAAATAATCACCTTCAGTTCTAACATCCTCACCCGGCTTGGGCATGCAATAATCAAAGCCTTTTTTTGTCATGTAATTAAGGAGCCTACAGACATATTCGTTGGTCAAGTCTGCCCCCAATGTCCAAGAAGCTGTTGTGTACCCAAAAGTAGCAACAAGATTGGGAATGTGGCTAAACATCATTCCTTTGTAGGCCATTTTTTCAGAAATATCCACGGTTGCATTATCTACCTTAATATCGATACCATTTAAGAGTTGCAGGTTGAGACCTGTTGCAGTGATAATTAGGTCAGCTTCTAATTCTGATCCCGAATCTAATTTAATTCCTTTTTCGGTAAATCTATCAATGGTATCAGTAACAACAGATACTTTGCCCGATTTAATAGCTTCAAACAAATCCGCGTTCGGAGCAAAACACAATCTTTGGTCCCACGGCATGTAGTAGGGAGTAAAATGTGTATCTACATCATAATCAGGTTCTAAATTTTCTCTGACATCATTTATCAAAAGTTCCTTATACTTTTCAGGGTTTTCCTTAAATTTTGTAAAAAGACGATGACCCAATAGGATATTTTTCCAACGAACTAAAAAGTAAGCCAGTCTGTGAGGAAGTATTTTCATTAAGAAGCTATGTATGACGTCGACATCAGGTAGGGATAAGTAGTAGGAAGGTGATCTCTGCAACATGGTTGTGTGTAAGGTTTCAGGCGCCATGGCTGGGATAAGAGTTGCTGCGGTTGCACCACTTCCAATAACTACAACTTTTTTATTTTTATAATCTACTTCATCAGTCCACTTTTGGGGGTGTATTATCTGACCAGAAAAATCTTCTCTTCCTTTAAAGTCTGGAGAGTAGCCTTCGTCATAATTGTAGTAGCCGCCACATAGTTGTAGAAAATTGCAGCTAAAATTTCTAAGAGTTCCATCATCTTGATTTTTAACTTCTAAACGCCAGACTGATTCAGAAGATGACCACGAAGCGGTTTTAACTTGATGACCGAATCTAATTTTTGGGGCTAAGTTATTTTCTTCAACCGCTTCATCAAGGTAGTTTAAAATCGAAGGACCATCAGCAATGGTCTTGGCACTTGTCCAAGGTTTAAAACTAAAGCCCATTGTATGCATATCGGAGTCCGATCTGATACCTGGAAAACGGAATAGATCCCAAGTCCCACCTATGTTTTGTCTTCTTTCTAGGATTACAAAGGATTTGTCTGGACATTTTTTTTGTAGGTGGTAGCCAGCTCCTATTCCTGAAATCCCTGCACCTACTACAACTACGTTAAAGTGTTCTTGACTCATATCTATTTAACTCCCTTTAGCTTGACAACACTAAGATTACTAAAAAAAATACTCTTGGTCATTTTTCTAGACTTTTTCACAGGCTTCTACAGTGTGCAATAGCAAAGTATTAATCGTCATAGGGCCGACACCGCCAGGTACGGGAGTATAAGCGAGGCATTTACTCTCAATATTAACTAAGTCGATATCTCCACATTTTTCTGGATGGTAGCCAGCATCAATCACAATTGAGTTTTCTTTGATCCAATCAGATTTTATGAACCTTGGAATGCCTACAGCCCCTACCAAAATATCTGCCTGTCTTACAAGATCTACTAGGTTTCTAGTTTTAGAGTGACAAACAGTAACCGTAGCATTTTCATTTAAAAGCATCATAGACATAGGTTTTCCCAATATAGGACTTCTACCTACAACAACAGCATGCTTTCCTGATATTTCTATCTTGTAATATTTCAGTAGTCTCATAATTCCAGCTGGTGCGCATGATCCATAGGCAGTCTCGCCCATAGCCATATTTCCAAACCCAAGGCATGTTACTCCATCAACATCCTTTTCTAACGATATGGCATCAAAGCACTCTCGTTCATTTATTTGATTGGGCACTGGATGCTGTAAAAGAATTCCATGAACACTTCTATTTTCATTTAATTTTGATATTTCTTCTAATAGTTGAGAAGTCGAGGTGTCTCCACCTAATTCAATTGTTAGGGAATTCATTCCTATTCTTTTACACGCATTCCCCTTCATTCGAACATAGGTAGCTGAAGATGGATCTGAACCAACTAAAATTGCAGCGAGTGTCGGGACTATTCCTTTTTTCTGTCTTAATAATTGCACCCTTTGAGACAAATCTTGTTCTGTCGCTTCAGAAG
>ENA-ORDI01000281-ORDI01000281.1-marine-metagenome-genome-assembly--contig:-NODE-281-length-36673-cov-4.371352_pt1 | contig 36673 bp, 38 predicted proteins | sample MGYA00248628_ERZ508525 | MGnify/ENA primary metagenome ERZ508525 (study PRJEB26195, sample SAMN05422138) | marine metagenome | isolation source: East of Porto Seguro, South Atlantic Ocean | place... | reverse complement strand
ATTCCTCGGGCGAAAGACAGGTCAACCGTCACGGCATCCATCGGAAACCCGTCGCCGTGCAGGCGTTCCATGACGCTGTGCAAGTTTTGAGTGATCGTCGGGTTAACGCCGGCATCCGCCAACGCCGTCCGTGCGGATTCGACGACAGCGCCCGCCTCGCCCTTCAGTTGAGCCAAGTTGCGAGATATTTCGACAGCGTTCAAGAACGATTCAGGGTCTGTGGCATCCCTGGTTTTTCGCATCAGCCTGTCAAGAATCTTCTCAGGAGAACGCCTACCTATGGGAACGCCAATCGACTCGCGCAGGAGCGTCCGGGTAGTCTCGTCCAACTGAACAGTTCCGTTGGTGTCAGACACTGGAACGGCCCTGTCCCCTGATGTCACCAGTCCGGAGGCCTGCGCCTGGTCGAGCAAATCGTTCAGGTTTCGAGTCTCGTCAGCGATTCGTTCCATGTTGGATGCGACATACATTCTCACAGGTTCAGACAGACCGAACGATCTCAGCGTCTCATGCATAAGCCCCAGGTGTCCGATCCTGAAAGAATACCTCTCAATCTTGGCGGCCTGCACACATTCCAAAGCCAATCCGAGAATTTCAGCGTCGGCAGAAGGTTCAGCCGCTCCAACAAGTTCAGCTCCGACCTGGGTCATTTGACGAAAAGCGCCGTCGCCGTAACGGAACACCGGTCCTGAGTAAGCCCGTCGATGTGGTCCCGTCCCCGGTTGAGGGCTCTCGATCAAGTTCCGAATAACTGACGAGGTGAATTCTGGCCTCAAACTCACCTTCACTCCGCCAGGATCGGTGAATGAGTACAGGCTGCTGTTGATTTCGCCACCAGACTTGCGGGCGAACAGGTCTGCCCTCTCGAGAACCGGAGTTTCGATCCGTTCATAGTCAGCGGCTGATAAAGTAGAACTCATCGCCGATTCCAGAGAATTGGCCAGGGCCAGATCATTTCCGGAAAGGTCTCGCGTGCCTGCCAGTTTTTTCACAGTGTCAAGATTCAATCCAATAAAACCTCAGTGGTGTGAATTTTACATGACGCTTCAACTAGCATCAACGAAGATATAGCCCACAAATCGGGGCAGGACGCAAAAATCAGAAAATCCAACCGATAATCAGTCGCGCGCGCAGGCGGATCATTCGGATTATTGAGCCAGATTCCAATCAAAATTCGCCACCAATCCATGCTCAAGCAACGGGACCACAAAGAAACCGGAGTCGGCTTGACGCCGTAGTCAGTTTATAACATAATTCAGGAGGCGCCAGCCTAATGGAGGTCCAGAACGAGTTGTATCGCAGAGAGTTGCTTAAGGGAAGCACCGAAACGCTTTTGCTCTCTCTCTTGGCCACTGAAGCTATGTATGGCTACCAGTTGGTCAAGGAGATGGACAACCGAAGCAGCGGATATTTTCGTTTCAAAGAGGGCACGCTCTACCCCGCGCTGCATCGTCTTGAAAGAGACGAGATGGTCGAGGGAAAGTGGGAAGACTCTCCCAGTGGCCAGGCTCGCCGGTACTATTATATTACCGGTCTGGGACGCGCTCGGCTCGAATCTATGCTCCAGGAATGGAGCAAGTTCACAGAAGCGGTTGACCTTGTTGCGCGACCAGAGAATATCTAGACGGGGGTTTCGGGATTCCAAATGGCGTCCCAATTGCGCGGATATCTGAAAACTCTGGAAAAGCGGCTTCATCTCGATCCTGGCGAACGAGATGAGATTCTCGTTGAGCTAGAGACGCATATCGAAGACCGCACCCAGGACCTGATCGACGAAGGCAAATCCTCTGACGAGGCGGTTCAGGATGCGCTGAGTGGGCTTGGTTCGTATCGGGCCCTCGCAGACCAGTTCTACGAAGTCCACTCCCGAGGCTCCTGGCACCATACCGCCCTCGCGGTGCTGCCACACATCCTACTTGCTTTCACTTACGCATTCCATCTTTGGAAAAATCCTGTGTGGGTCGGCGCGATGCTGACTATCGCGATAGGAACGAGCGTCGTTGGCTGGCGCAAAGGTCGGCCCCGTTGGACGTACCCCTGGCTCGGCTATTCGTTGGTCGCCCCAATAGTATCTTGGGGACTTGCGATGAGCGCGGTAGGCTACGGGGCCTGGGTAGTTCTCACTCAAGGAACGCTGCCTCTTAGCATCCCGATTTACATTGCGTCGTTTGTTTATATCGGATTTTCGCTTTGGATCGTGATTAGATTCGTCTCTAGAGTCGCCCGCCCCGACTGGGTGATGGCGTCGCTGGCCGTTCTGCCGATGCCGTTTTTAGCCTACTGGTTCTTCTTCTTTTACAACTGGGGATTCGCTGAAAGCGAAAACGTGAGGCAACTTCGTGAGGTTGACTCCAGCGCAGCCATCGTGTTCATGATTATCGCTGTCGCGACTGCAGTTTTCTACCGTATCGGCAAACGCCTGATCAGAGTGGCGTTGCTGCTCATCACGACGCCATCTTTGATAATTCTGGCATGGATGAGCGTTCAGGGCGGTCGCGGATACATGGGGGTATTTGTGTTCGTTGTGATGTCCATGGCAGTGCTTCTCAGCCCCGCGCTGTTCGACTTGAAGGACAATCGCGAGGAACTGGCAGAGTACGTATTTGGCGCCGACCAGACGAGCGGCCTCCCCGAATCCGCCGAATAGATAGAGATTTCGACATCACTCAACGAACCGCTTGGCGCGGAAACTCTGTGTCCATTGTGGTGGACAGTGCAGCATCTCTGCCTGCCAGTGTTCTGAGCGACCCGAAGCTCCACGTCGTTCCCATGACTTTGACCATCAACGACCAGGAATTTATCGACGGCGTCGATATTTCAGTCGCTGATTTTTATGCGTTGTTGAAGCAATCCCCTGGCGGCGCAACCACATCGGCCCCGTCGCCGGCCGCCTTCGTCCGAGGGTTTGAAGCCGCCGCCCGAGAGTCGGATTCGATACTCTGTATTGTGGTCGCAGCCCATTTCAGCGCGACAGCGGATTCGGCGCGCACAGCTTCCGAGCAATTTTTGCTGACGCATCCTGACTGCAACATCACGATCATGGATTCCGAATCCGCCGCTGGCGGCGAAGGTCTTATCGCAATGGGGGCGCTGGATCAAGCGCGAAATGGTGGGAGCCTCACAGAGACGTTGGCGTTGGCAGAAAGTATCAAGGAACGGGTGAGACTGTTGGCATTCGTGGACACGCTGTACTACCTGTGGAAAGGAGGCCGGGTGCCCCGAATCGCCCATTTAGGAGTTTCACTGCTGAAACTGAAACCGACATTTGAACTGCGACACTCTAACATCGAGAATCTAGGGCGACCACGAACAGTGAAAAAGGCAATGAACAAGATTATTGACCTGATGGCGGAGCGCATTGATGGAGCTCGAATCCACGTTTCAATCAACCATGCTGCATCAGCGGAGAACGCAGCACTGCTGAGTCAGCGCATTTCTGAAGAGTTCGAGTGCGTCGATTCCTATGTGACAGAGTTTACTCCGGTCATGGGGGCCCACATCGGACCCGGCATGCTCGGCGTCGCGTTCTGGGCTGAATGACTCGGAATCTGGACTGCTTAAAGATCGGCCAGTGTTTCGTCGGCGGCCTTGAGCGTCCGGGCGATATCTTCCTCAGTGTGTTCTGTTGAGGTAAACCAGATTCCTCGTCCGATAAGTCGGATTCCGCGCTCCAGCATCCCTTCGCAAAATCTTGCGTATGCTTCCTGGTCAACCGACATTGCGTGCTCGCGATAGTCGGTGATCTCAGATGCATCAGTGAAGCTCATGTGAAACACGGGACCGGGTCCCTGGAACAGCGCTGGTGTCTCGTGTTTGCGAGTCAACTCCTCCAATCCCTGCATCAACGCCCTTCCCGACTCCTTCAATGTATTCAAAGCCCCAAGTTCTGGGTCTTGAAGTCTCAAGAGGCATGCCTCTGCCGCGGCCATAGATATATTGTTCCCGTTCACCGTCCCGCCGTGCAGAACCGACGCGTCGGCTACCAGAGACATAATCTCGCGTTTTCCGGCGAACATCGCCAGTGGAAAGCCTCCAGCCATTGCTTTGGCATAGGTGGACAGGTCTGGTGTCACGCCGAACAATTCCTGAGCGCCGCCCAGAGCCACTCGGAATCCTGTTATGACTTCATCAAAGATTAGAACGATGCCCCGCTCATCGCAGACACGCCTCAGACCTTCAAGATACCTAGGTTTCGGCATGATGCAGTTGGCGTTGCACATGATCGGTTCCGTGATGATCGCCGCAATATCTGCCCCTTGTTCTTCCACGACATGCCCAACTGCGTCGATGTCGTTCCACGGAAGAATGATCAGATCATCAGCGACGTTGGGATCGATCCCAGCGGACATTGGAACAGCGGTGGGGTTATCCAAGGGTCCCATCCGATCCAGAGAAGCCAGCGTGCTGAAACTGGTGGAATCTGCCCAACCGTGATAGTGGCCTTCAAATTTAATGAACTTGTTCCTGCCGGTGAACGCCCGAGCCAATCGTAGAACAGCCTGCACAACCTCGGTGCCGGAACTGGCATATCTCACGAGTTCCGCGCCTGGAATAATAGCCTGAATCATCTCAGAAACTCTGATCTCGGTCTCGTGCTGGCCCGCGTAGGTTATGCCTTTTTGCATCGCCTGGGTGACGGCATCGATCGCGAATCTGGGCGAGTGTCCGAATATATCCGGTCCCTGTCCCAGCATGTAATCCACATAGTCGTTGCCGTCGACGTCGAGCAAATGCGAGCCTTCGCCTCGCTCGAAAAACAGCGGCGTTGGTTTCTCGCCCAGCCTGATGTTGCTGCTCACCCCTCCGGCCAATGAACGAGCCGAACGTTCATGCAGTTGCCTGCTTTTCTCGAAACTCATCTGCGCTCCTAGTGCTTAGACGGCGCATCGCCGAAGTGAATACCTTTATCAAGGCGAATCAATTCTAACACCGAGGACGCAGCATATCACCCATCGCGAGACGTTGAGTGCAGGTTCCCGTATCTACACCATTTCGATACTGAGAACCGACCCTCGTTCGGGTTGTCGCTACACTGTCGAATTGATAATGTGATTTGCAAGGACGCAAAGTCGACACTTAATCGCGTCCAAATCGCGCATTCAAAGGGTGAGTGAGGTCCGATAGATGAAGTCGTTTCTCAAGGGACTGCTAGAGATGGCGGTTGTCGGATTGGTGGTGTTTCTGACGCTCACGTAAGGCGTCCAGAACATTCGGGTCTCCGGATCAAGCATGGAACCTACCCTTCACGACGCTGATTATCTCCGCGCGAACAAACTAATCTATCTGAGGTTCAATCCCGAAAGTCTCAAGAAATGGCTGCCTTTCATCAACGTCGAAGGAGAGGCACCGGTGTTTGCGTGCCATCCGCCGAGCCAGAGAGACCTGGTGATTTTCAGCCGCGAAAATCCTGCGACCGGCTACTTTGTGAAACGCGTCGTTGGAGAGGCAGGGGACTTAGTAAAGATTCGTAGAGGGCAGATCTTCATCAACGGCACCGCCCTGGACGAACCATACATCACCGCCCTTTCCAAAGACTCGTCTGGGCCGGCGCTAGTGCCTACACACAGCTACTATGTTCTGGGAGACAATCGAAGCGCATCATCCGATTCCAGATTGCGGGGGCCGATCCCAGAGGAAAGCATCATGGGAAGGGCATGTGTCAGCTTCTGGCCTGTTGATCAGTTCAGAACTCTGGCGGCATTAACGGGTTAACCGGATTCGTCTTCACGCCCAATTAACGTGCGATCACATACGAAATCGCCTTTTCAGATTGCAAAGGCGATTTCTTTCACCGGTCTAACTTTGATTGAAACCAAGCTAAACTACACAGACTTGCCGGATAGGACGAATGGAGCCCAGAAATACGGGTGTGTGTGGCCTGTCTTCCTTCACCGCCAGCATGGCTTCCCTCAGAGCAGTGGCCTTGGTTTTCCGTCGCGTAAGCGTTCGTAGAACTCCTGCATCAGAACGGTGGTGACCTCGTCGTTCACTTTCCAGAGACTGACCACAAGCGAGGGCGTTCCCGCGTAGAAAAAGCCTCGGGTCAGGCCGACAAGTTCATCGCCGGCGTTTGGAGAGCTTACCCCTGTCTCGCACGCGCTCAGAGTCACTAACGTGCTCTTGTCCAGGTCGAGGTTATAAATGTCATCCAAGGTGAGCCAGCCTCGCTGCATCTTTATTCTGGGGAAGGCCGGATTTTCTTCAGAGAACGTCGCGAGAGAAGCCAGGTGCAACGCATCATGGTCGGCGACCAGGTTGATCAACTGCCCTTGGGTCGCATCTTCTTCGACCAACAGCGTCGGAACAGGGGAACAAGGCCGCGACCGAAGTAGCCTCCTCAGTTGCCTGAGGCATCGTGTGGTCTCCGACGCCGATTGCCAAGGGCTTGCTCACTGGGGCAGTCTCTTTGTCCCATCAATACCGCAGGACGCTGGCGCTAGGCGCGAACGAAATTTCGTAACGGTCAATCAAGATATCCTCGCCATCGTGGAAAGCATGGAACGGCAGATTCTGCAACCTGCCGTGAGGAATGATGACGGGTTTCCCGAAGAACACTTGCATCATCTCCGGACCACAAGTATCGACGAGTCTCCCTTCGCTGCTCTGAGGCTGAGAACCGATGCGGCCAAACCTTACAAGAGAGTGGACCGAGCGACCGCCGTGATCTGGAAGATCTTGATGGTGGCTGAAAGACACTTTCGGAGATTCACCGCCCCTGAGCTGATGAGAGACGTCCACGACGGGGTTAGATACGTCGATGGAATCCCTGCCACAACTGTAACTGAGGAGGTCGCCGCCTGATCACGTTTACAGCCCTATTGACGTAACCTCCCGACCGCCAATGATGTGTGTGTTGGTTCAGTCGTTCCTGCCTGGGCCGATGACGTTGCCCCGCCAACCGTAATTTCAGCAATCGCTATTCAGCCCAAGTCGAGTTGCACCAGAGGCGGCATTTGCATGTACGTGGTGTGGGTAAAGCGAAAACGAATGATTCGTTCAGAGGTTCAGATCGCAAGGAATTGACGGCCGGTCATCATGGGGGAGCTGGGACAAATCGAAGACTATGGAAATGGCGCGCCCGGCAGGATTCGAACCCGCGACCCTTGGTTCCGAAGACCAATGCTCTATCCACTGAGCTACGGGCGCATACTCGATATGTGTTGATTTTTCCGAAGCTGGAACTGGTTGATCAAGCAGTCAATTCGTCGATAAATTGACGATAATTCTCGTGGCCTGTCCTCACCAATTGGCGGTCCTCGTTCAACTCCAAGTCACCCAGGTCGAAAAGTAACTCAACATGGGCCACCATTTCCGAAAGGGCCATGTAAAGGTTTCCGCCGATCAGCTTGCCTCTCTCGAATATCCCGCGAGTGATCGACTCAAGGCCTGTCGGCTTGTTGCTTATGCGTTGCAGTATCTGCGCCATCCGACGGGCGTGGTGTCGGATGACTTCTTCCGCTCTCTCGACGCCCGTTAAATTGAACTTGTTACGATTATACAACCGATGGGCCGGAAGAATCGAATACTCGGGACCGAGGTCCAGAATCGTCTTCAATGAGCGCATGTAACGCTCCAGGCCGAAGGAACCGCTGGCGTCGCGGTATTCTTCGGGAATACCTTCCTTTACGTGGTCGCGATACGTGGCTTTCATGGTGGGGTGCGGCGTGATTTCCGGAAGGACATGGTCACCAGTGAATACCACTCCATCGAACGCCAGGCACAACTCATCAGGCGAGTGACCGGGGGCGTAAATTACGCGAGTCCCGCCGAACTGTTCGGCGTCGGTCACAGCGTGGTCCACTTTGAGGTTTTTGCGGCTTTCGAGATAGGTCTTGTTGCGCGCCTGGTAGGTCGAGCTGCTACGGCGGTCTGCTCCGGCATCTGCGATTCTCGCCATCTCAGCGTGCAATTCGGTCGCCGATCGGTTTTGCACTTCCCAGGGATTGTATGGCAGCAACGATGCGTAAACACCGTGCGCCCACAATCCAGCGTCCGACTCCCCCACCGCACGCGCGATGGACCCATCGTGGTCAGAATGGCCGTGACTGATTACTATTCGATCTATGTCTTTGACCGCAAAGCCCGCGTTCACAATCCCGTCAGAAAGTTCTTCATAGGAGCCGTGGGCCCCAGGGTCGAGAAGTGTCAGTCCGTCGCTCTCGAACAAATATGCCCACGTGGGTCCAGTTCGAGAAGGCCAGTCCTGAGGCACGCCTATCGCGTGAATGATAGAACCCTGGTTTGTTGTGAACCGGACGATCATCCGGTTGCCCTGAGCGTCTCCTTCGCGCAATACGTCGACGTTCGCGAATGACTGGGGCATACTGGTACCCTCCTCGGTTAAGGTAGGGGCCTTTAGAATCGGGGATAAGTGTGGGGTGAGCGAAGGGATTTGAACCCTCGATCTCCAGGGCCACAACCTGGCGCCTTAACCAACTTGGCCACGCTCACCACAGCACAATAAGAATTTTAGCGCCTGAGCAAATCGCGGTCAACGAACCCGGAGTCCGGGTCAGCAAATCTTCAAGGTGGCTCAAGATACGTTGGGACTATCCGTTTCACTTTCCATGAGCACTCGAAGCGACTCGTTGGTGAGGGCTTCAAGCAATTCGGAGACCAGGATATCTTGCTTTGTGTGGTGGCGCAGTGAAAGCGTTGGGTCAACGCTGTATGCGTTCCGACGCCCCGTTTTTCTGCGGGTTATGTAACCGGCGAGTTCAAGATCTGAGATGATCTTATGAGTCGTTCGTTCGGTCACGCCAATTGATTGAGCGATTTCACGAGCGGTGCTGGTAGAGTTATGTGATATGTAACTCAACACCAACCCGTGATTGGTGATGAAGGTCCACCGCGCTGAGGATGTCATGGTAAATGGGCCCCCATAATTCAATTTGCCGAATGCTACCATACCCGTATAGTCATTACAACCAAATCGAATCGGTTAAAATTGATAAATGATAAATGCAGTGTCACCATTTGCCCCTGGAAAACAGAAAGTTGTTCGATTTCCTGATCGGCAACCCAAACCTGATTTCCGCCTCTCTGGCCACCATGCTTCCTTTCGAGGGGTTACGCGCGATTTTCCGACTGTTCCGATTTTCGAGATCGATCGGTCGTTTACTCAGACGACTGAGATTCAGCCAGCGCAACCAAGGTCCTGACCGGGGCGCCTGTTGCCCCTTTGGGATTAAACCCATCGACGCTGCTTGTGCGATTCGTCCCCGCGATGTCCAGGTGCGCCCACTGAGCGCCATCGGCGAACTCGCCGATTATCAGAGCGCCAATTGTGGCCCCTGCCCCTCTCCCTCCTGTGTTGTTGATATCCGCGATATCGCTCTTATACTGATCTTTGTACTCGTCAAATGTTGGAAGCTGCCATAGCCGCTCGCCTACACTCTCTCCCGACTGAATCACAGTGTCGATCCAATTTTGATCGTTTCCAAATATGCCGCTGGCGAGATTCCCCAGAGCGACCACGACAGCGCCGGTCAGCGTCGCGACATCCACAATCTTGGTGATTCCCAACGACCTGGCGTACGCAACGCCATCTGCTAACACGAGACGCCCCTCGGCATCGGTGTTCCCAATCTCTATCGTTTTTCCGTTCATCGCTTTGACCACGTCACTGGGGCGTTGGGCTTTGCCTCCGGGCATGTTCTCTGTTGCGGGGACAATACCGACGACATTCACCTTAGGTTTAAGCTGAGCGATCGCTTTCATCGCGCCGATAATGGACGCTCCGCCTGCCATGTCGCTCTTCATTTCGAGCATCCCGGCAGCTGACTTCAGGTCAAGTCCGCCGCTGTCGAACGTGATCCCCTTGCCGACGATGCCCAGATTGTTTTCCTCGTTGTTTGGGTCGCCGTGATAGCGCAGGACGATCAGCTTTGGCGGCTCGTCACTGCCCTGAGCGACGCCGAGCAGAGCTCCCATGCCTAATTCCGCCATCTGCGGGCGGTCTAGAACTTCAATTTCGATGCCCGTGGAGGTTGCAACATCGAGGGCATTCTCAGCCATCATCGTTGGCGTCATGAAATTTGGAGGCTCGTTCGCCATGCTTCTGCACAAATTCACGGCATCGGCAATAATGCGACCCCGGTTTACGCCGGATTCAATATTCGCGATTTTTGAATCGTCGGTGGCAATTAGAGTGATCTCTCCAACCTGTGGACTGCTCTGATCGGTTTTGTGCTTGTCGAACCTGTAAAGGCCCAATTCAGCACCTTCAACCACCGCCTGAGCGCTTTCCGATTCGCCCATCCCGCCCTCACCTGCGCCAAGGACGACTGAAACAAATTGGGTCACTCCCTTCGACCTGAGCAATCGCCCAACGCTTGCCGCCAGCGCTCGAACGGTGTTGATGCTGACGCTGTCCGAATAGCCTAGCCCCGCCACGACTACCCGCTTCGACGGCAGCTTGCCGAGTGTGTGGAGCAGGGTTAACTCGCCTCGATTTCCTTTGATCTCGCCATCCTCAATCAGTGATGTAATCGCGCCATCCAATGCCTGATCAACTTCTCCCAGCGCACCGGCTGGATCGGTGACGCCTTGTAACATCCCGACAACGATAGCGGGTGTTTCCTGTTGAGTGATGTTCCCTGCAACTACGGAAATTTCCATGTTCTGCCCCTTGATTGATTTGGTCGTCCATTATATGCCACCTTCGGATCGTGCGCTAGAACGGTCCCCAGGCGTCTGATATAATCGACCGCGTTCCGGTAGCATCCATCGGGCTATCGAAAACGCGTACGAGGCTGCCTGTCTGATCGCATAAATCTACCCCAGGGAAGAAGGTGTCGCATGTGCCCACGAGATATGACGAGTCGAGAGCAAGAGTTGGTATCGATAGCTCATCGCGTTCTGCCAGGCGGCAGTCTGGGAAACATCGCGAAGGATCTGGTCATCGACCGAGGCGAAGGAAGTCATATCTGGGATGTCAGCGGTAATCAATACATCGACTACCTGCTTGGTTCGGGGCCAATGCTCGTGGGTCATGCTCACCCCGAAGTCCTCGAAGTGGTCAGGGATCAACTCGAAAAAGGCACAACTTTTTTCGCTGGAAATGAGCACGCGATTTTGCTCGCTGACGAAGTTGTGAAGGCCGTTCCCTGTGCTGAGAAAGTCCGGTTCTCCTCCACCGGCTCGGAGGCGACGCTGTACGCAATGCGTGCGGCGAGAGCGTATCGAGGCAGAGACAAGATTCTCAAGTTTGAGGGCGGCTTTCACGGAATGAACGATTACGCTCTAATGAGCATGGCGCCGGCCAATCCGGCTCCTTTCCCTCAAGCAGTCCCTGACTCGGCAGGCATCCCCAAATCGATTCAAGACGAAATGCTCATAGCCCCTTTCAATGGCATCGAGACGACTACCGCCATTATTGAGCAGCATCATGACGAGATTGGCGGAGTCATCGTTGAGCCATTCCAGCGGCTGCTTCCCCCGCAACCTGGATTTCTCGAAGGCCTTCGTGAGATTACCGAGCATTACCAGATTCCGCTAATATTCGACGAAGTGGTGACCGGCTTCAGGTTCGGCTACGGAGGCGCCCAGGAATTTTACGGCGTGACGCCGGACCTCTGCACACTGGGCAAAGCGATCGCCGGAGGATTCCCGCTAACCGCAATCGCAGGACGCGGAGACATAATGGCCCACATGGACAAAGGTTCAGTCGATGATGGCGAATTTATGCCACAAATTGGAACGCTCAGCGGAAATCCCGTCGCCGCTGTTGCGGGTCTTAAAACTCTGGAGATTCTGCGGCGCGAAGGAACATACGATCGGATATTCGCCACTGGCGCCAGAATAAAGAATGCGCTGCAAAAGCTACTGGATGAGGCTGAAATCCCCGCGAAGGTGATTGGCGAGGCGTCGCTATTCGACGTGTTCTTCACCGAGGGTGACGTGACCGACTACCGTTCTACGCTGGAGGCGGACCCCGTGGCTATGGCTCGATTCAACTCGTCTCTGCTGGAGCAGGGGGTATTCAAAGGCGCATCAAAGTTCTACATCTCTGCGGCGCACTCCGATCAAGATGTCGAGGAAACCATTGCGGCGTTTGAAACCGCGGTCGAACATCTGAAAGGTTAGAGCCGAAATCGGTATTCGACTCAACCGGCAGGACGCACCTGAAGACATTCATCATGTCCGCTGCATGGGCAGTGCGTTAGTTCAATGGTCGAACAATCATCGAATTCAGAGTCTCCGTTGAAAAGTACACCTGTTCTAGTAACTTTGATTCCTTAATCACAATAGACATAAACCAAATCCTAGCGAAACGCTCAGAATATAAACCCTATTACGCCTTGACACGTTCGCAAAATCCGGTTAAGTTAACGTCGTGGATCTGATGGAGGAACATCAATACACGGCATAATTCTAGGGTTAAAAACGAGTGTGTTCAGTGGCTTCCGGTTTCGGTGGGAACCCGATCCACAGACCGGCCGATTAGGTGAATCGACCGAACGCAACACTCAGGGTATCGGCCACATCAAAGAAACGTTGAAATATAGAGCATCTTAAATAATTTGGCCGTGATAATTCCTGCATCGTCAGATCGGTCGCACTTCATAAGCTCTGTCATAAACCTGGCGCGCGCGCTGAGTCGCTGAGAAACACGCCCGCCGCAACCATCGTTGAGCCAAACCCTAGAATAAGGTTTAGAGACGCGTCTCTGGTGTGTCGGCTACTACCCGGCGCCTCCGGTTCTTCCTGATGAAAGCAAACGGTTTTTTGGCCGCTCTCTAGTAGTGCATGGCTGCGGTCCTTTATCGATTTCACACCATATCAGTGTTATTAGGAGTCCGTGTCAGGTGAACATAGGAACGACTTCCATCAATATCCTGAAAGATGGCACATTTTTACTAGACGGCGGAACCGTCTTCGGGCAGATACCGAAGTCCGAATGGGAAACTCAGATCAAGCCCGACCGCCGAAACCGCGTCAGGCTTGGCCTGAACTGCGTTTTGATAATGACTCCAGAGAAAAACATCCTGGTGGATACCGGCGCTGGTTCAAAGCGCACAGCCGAATTGAAAGAGAAATTCGGACTGAATGGGAACAAGCTTATGAGAAATCTCAAAAGCTACGGGCTGACCGCTAGAGACATCGACGTCGTGGTGCTGACACAATTGCAGTTCGCGCACAGCGGCGGCTGCACCAAACTAGATAGAACAGGCGCGGCGGTTCCAATATTTCCCAAAGCCGAATACGTAGTCCAGGAAGAATGCTGGAACGAAGCCATCAATCCAAATGAGCGCTTCGAGACCCAATTCTTCGAGGACGATTACGCTCCTCTGGCCGACCGCGATATGATCCGATTCTTGGACGGCGAAGAAGAAATTATTCCTGGCGTCACCGTGAGCGTCGCAGATGGCCCGGCAAAGGGGCATCAGGTTGTGTTTATCGAACGGGGGAGCGAGCGAATTGTTCTCGCGGGAGACCTCATCCCCACCCCGTACCATCTCCCCTTAACCTACATTCCAGCGGACTCTGAGTTCCCCAACGAGACTTTGGCCCAAAAGCGCCAACTGATCGAAACGGCAATGGACGGCGGCTGGCTGATAATCTTCGGGCATGGCAACGAGTGCAGTTCCGGGTACGTCCGCGACAGGGGCGGCAAGCCTCAGTTCATCCCTGTCAAGCTATAAACCCACTAGGTTCGCGAAGCAATTGCATACATGACACCGGTTGGCATTTTATGCCAACTTGACGTCCGCTCTCAATGTCTTGCCGTCCAGTTCAAACAGATGCGCTTGGGTGATTTCATTTCCCAGATTCTCCGACGACACCGTCGTGACGCGCAAGTAGTTGTCTGTGAGACCAGTCCACGACTGACCATCACCGCCATTCACCCGTTTCTCCCAGAGAACGCTTCTGGTCGTCCCAATGTGCTGCTCGCGGAACGACTTCGCCGCGATTTCGGCCCATTGCAATAGACTGGAAGATCTCGCGTTCTTGACTTCGGATGCAACGCTGTCAGGCAGGTAGGCGGCGCTGGTTCCAGGCCGAATCGAGTACGGAAACACGTGTATGTCAGCAAATTCGGAATGCTGACATACTCTGAATGTGTGTTCAAAGTCGTCGTCGGTTTCTCCTGGGAAGCCCACGATAACATCTGCCGTGATGGCGACGTCTTGAACTCGGTTCCTGATGGCATCCACCGATTGGCTGTACTGCGAAGCGGTGTACCTTCTCCGCATTTGACTCAGGATGTTGTCGCTTCCACTTTGGAGCGGCAGGTGGAAGTGGGGGCACATCCGAGGGTTGTCCCACAATTCTAGTAGGTCTGAAGTGATGTCCTGCGGCTGTAGTGACGACACACGAATTCTTGATATTCGTGTCCTGTTCAGGACATGGCGAATCAAACTGGCGATGCTCTCCCCTTCTAGGTCGAAACCGTAGGAGCCTAGTTGGGTTCCGGTCAACACAACCTCATGAAATCCAGCGTCCTGGTATGCTGTGATCTGCTCGATAATGGTCGCGACCGGCACGCTCTTTTCCCTGCCCCGCACCTTGGGCACGATGCAGTAGGCACATACTTGATCGCAACCTTCCTGAATTTTCACCATCGCGCGGTTTCGATTCAGACTCAACGGTATGACGTCGATGTCTTCTCCGGTGGCGCACGGTACGATCGGGAGTTCCAGTGAGTCAACCAGTCTTTGGACGATAGCCCTCTTGGACCCATTGCCCATGACGATGTCGATCTCGCTTATTTCCATGAGTTCAGTCGGATTTCGCTCCGCGTAACAACCCGTGGCAACGATGGTGGCATCGGGGTTCTTGCGACGGGCCGACCGGAGCGAGTGTCGTGCTTTGCGGTCGGCGACATGTGTAACCGTGCATGAATTAAGCACGAATATATCGACTTGCTCATGCAGACCGACAACCTGAAAACCGGCGGCGCTGAACTCTCTGGCCAGAGCCTGGGAATCGGCTTGATTGAGCTTGCAACCGTGAGTTTCGATAGCCACTTTTTGTTGATTTGACGTGAGTTGGTTCATGGATATCACTACCGTGTCTCGGAATTTGCCGGACGAGGCGGTTTGATCCCCCTCATTATTTGCGTATGTTATTATAGGCGGACTTTTCGACTCTTGTCTGCGCTGGTTCAACTTGAAAGTCATCGACATCTCGATTCCGCTGTCTCCAAGCACGCTATTGTTTCCCGGAGACCCGACCGTCGAGATCGAATCCGTGTCGTCTTTTGAGCAGGGTGACGCTTATCGGAGTACCAGAATTACAATGGGCGCCCACGCAGGCACGCACATCGACACGCCATCTCATATTTTTCCCGACGGCAGGCAAACGGAAGATATTCGTTTGGAGGACCTGGTCGGCCCGGCCTTTGTGGTTGGATTCGACGGCAAACAATCGCTAGCGGCATCCGATTGCAGCCGTGCGAATATTCCACTCGACGCTACTCGCGTGTTGATCAAAAACGAGACGAAGGACGCCTGGATGGATCAGACCGCCGCCAGGTGGTTTTCCGAACGTGGCATCAAACTTTTGGGCTGGGAGGGGCTGTCCATCGACCGGTTAGATAGCGAGGATCTGCCCGCGCATCGCACATTGTTGGAAAACGGGATTCATCTGGTCGAGAACCTTGACCTGTCTCAGGTCGATCCTGGCCCCTACTTCATTGCCTGCCTACCGCTGAAACTCATTGGTTCGGACGCGTCGCCTGTGAGGGCTGTGTTAATCGAGGATTTCGTGTGATATGACCAACAGAGATCAGACCGTTGATGATTGGATTAACAGAGCAAAGAGCCTTGTAGATTACCATTCGGAGGCCAGAGGGTTTCTGTCGCGGGCCAGCGCGTATTTTCCCGTTACTCCCGAGGACGCCGAGGCCATCTGCCTGCTCTGGGTGCAAGCTGACTCGTTGGACGAAGAGCTTTACGGCTCGCTCGTGGCAATGAATGAAGGCCTGTTGGAAGGCGCTGGCGAAATTGACGTGACCCGTGGCGCAGACCTCGTCGAAGGGGTAGGCGGTGGAGACACCCTTGTGTACCAATGCACCTGGTCGCTGGATTGGGAACCAGGCAACCGCATCGGAATAGTTATAGCCATCGAACCTAGATCGCAGAACTTTACTGGCACAATCCAATCCTCCCGCGGAGGGGAGTCTCCCCTAACCATGCCAATTCAAACGGGCGCTTTGCGACAGGCGCTGACTCTGGCGTACTATCGGGCAATGACCGCCACGCCCTTAACCTGACCTCACTCCCTCACACTTTTGTGGCCTTGACTACATCCTGCGTGATTCCAACCCCAGAATGAGATTTGTGCATCCAAACAACCGTTGCGTAATTATCAATCATTTTTCAACGGAGGAATTGTCACGATGATGGAAGCCAAGATTACAGTATACGGTGCGCCGTGGTGCCCTGATTGCGCCAGATCCAAGCAATTTTTGGGAGAACAGCGTGTTCTCTATAACTGGTGGACATTGGTCAGGACGAGGCCTGACGCCAGTACGTCCAGGACGCCAACGATGGTAAGCAGATCATCCCGACAATCGTTTTTTTTGAGGATGGTTCGATTCTGGTTGAACCAAGCAATGCTGAGTTGGCTTCGAAGCTGGGAATCAACCCGCAGGCTTCCCAACCTTTCTACAATCTGATCGTGATCGGCGGTGGCACTGCCGGCCTTACGGCGGCGATGTATGCGGCGCGTGAAGGAATTGAAACACTGATTATCGAGCGTAGCGGTGTTGGAGGACAGGCAGGAGTCACTGAGCGAATCGACAACTACCCAGGGTTCCCCCAGGGCATCCAAGGCGCTTAACTCGCAGACCAGATGCGGGAGCACGCCGAGCGTTTCGGCGTCGAAGTGGCCGGCGCAGTCGGTCACCAGCATAGGCACAAGAGGCAATTTCAAAGTCGTGAATACCGAAAGTGGCGATGATTACCGCTCGGACGCTGTGCTGGTCGCCACCGGCAGCCGGTACCGTCGCCTGAATGTGCCCGGCGAGGAAGACCTCATTGGCGCCGGAATACACTTCTGCGCGACCTGTGATGGCCCCTTTTACAAGGACGAGGAAATGCTCGTGGTTGGAGGAGGCAACAGTGGTTTTGAGGAAGGCTTGTTCCTCACCAAGTTCGAAACCAAAGTGACAATACTTGAGGTTGGAGACACTCCCAGGGCTAGCCGAGTCCTCCAGGAGCAAGTGGAAAAGAATCCAAGATGGAAGTTCGCACAAACACCACCGTTCAGGAGTTCAAAGGCAACGGGAAGATGAACGGTGTCGTCGTCAAGAATCTCAAAACTGACGAAGTCGAAGAGTTGAATCCCGCCGCGACGTTCATTTTCATCGGGTTGGACCCGAACACCGCGTTTGTGAAGGACTCCATCGACCTCGACCAGTGGGGGTTCATCCAGACCAGTCCCCAATTCGAGACCAATATTCCAGGCGTCTATGCCGCGGGAGACGTCCGAGCCGGCAGCACTAAGCAGGTCATAGGCGCAGTGGGTAAAGGCACAACCGCCGCCATGATGATTCGACACTATCTCGAAAGCGCGCTACGAAACAGGGGGTATCGGGGAGACTGGACCAAAAATTCTCGCCAGGGACGCCCAGCCAGTCGTTGGTCCGGGCGTTTTTGGTTTTATCGACATACTGCATGATTCCAGCAAGATGATCGATAAATCACGTGTCAATAGTCGACGGCGCTGTTATAATTTAACACTATTCAGCATCATGCCGACCTCAGGCATGCCACCCTCGCCTATGACCTCGCATGTGTCAGAGCAATCATATGGAGCAATTGTTTTGAATTCAAACCGTGTCGTTATCACCGGTATTGGCATTGTCAGCCCAGTGGGATTGAACCGGAAGTCGAGCTGGAAAAATCTACTCGCAGGAAAGTCAGGCATCGGGCCTATCACATCCTTCGACGCTGAGGGATTTCAGACCCGGTTCGCCGCGGAAGTGAAAGACTTTGACCCCGAAGGGCTGCTGGGCCGCAAACAGGCCCGCCGTATGGACAGATTCGTCCAACTTGCCAGCGCCGCGAGCCTTGAAGCCGTCGACCACGCGAACCTGACCGTCGATCCAGAGAATAGCCATCGAACGTCAGTGATGATCGCCAGCGGAATCGGTGGCATCATCACGTTGTCACAACAAGTCAATGTTTTGGAAGATCGAGGTCCGAACAGGGTCACCCCTTTTCTGGTTCCTATGATGTTGCCTGACATGGCATCAGGCCAAGTGTCGATGATGCTGGGAGCCAAAGGGCCGAACTACACCACTGTCTCGGCATGCGCCAGTGGCGCAGACTCCATCGGCATGGCGTTTGAAGCGATAATCCGAGGCGACGTCGACACAGTGCTAACCGGCGGAGCGGAGGCCGCAATTTGCCCCATTGGGGTTGCGGGATTCAACGCCTGCCAGGCTCTGTCTCGTCGAAACGACGACCCAACCACCGCTTCTCGACCCTTCGATGCAGACCGTGACGGGTTCGTGCTGGGTGAGGGAGCTGGAGTCCTAGTGTTGGAGAATCTTGAACACGCTCTGGGCCGAGGGGCCGAACCCATCGCCGAGATGGTCGGCTACGGGGCCTCTGCCGACGCTCACCACATCACCCAACCCGCTCCAGAGGGCGAGGGCGCCGCGCGTGCGATGCAGACGGCCCTTGACCGTGCTCACCTGTCTCCAGAAGACATCGGATACATCAACGCACACGGCACGTCCACGCCAATGAACGACAAGTTCGAGACGATGGCGATGAAAACTGTCTTTGAAGAAGAAGCTTACAAAATAGCCATCAGTTCCACCAAGTCGATGACCGGCCATCTGCTAGGGGCCAGCGGCGGTCTCGAGGCTGCGGTGACGGTGATGGCCCTCGCCAACTGGTCCGTGCCTCCTACGACGAATCTCGAGACTCCTGACCCTGATTGCGACCTAGACTACACGCCGCACGTCCCACGTAGAGGCCGGATTCATGCCGCCATGAGCAACTCATTTGGCTTCGGTGGACACAACGCCTCTCTGGTCTTTCAGGAATACTCAGAATAGTCAGAGTTTCCCGATTGCGCCACCTGATAACCGAGGTTCCCCATTGCGCCGCCAGTCCATGTGCCATAACATCGAGCCATGACTAAAAACTGGAAAATCATGCCATCCGCTCCGGCGGGATTCGAGGCCGACTTGGGTATGTCCCGCCTCCAAGCCCAGCTACTGTATAACCGGGGCATCCGCTCGGCAGAGGATGCTCACACGTTCATGAACCCAGATTCAGGCCTGAGCCACGATCCGGGCTTGCTCCCGGACATTATTCCGGCCGTCGAACGTCTGTCGGACGCTCTCGATTCTGGAGAGATGATCGGAATTTTCGGCGACTTCGACACCGATGGAATCACCAGCACCGCGTTGTTGGTTCGGGCATTCTCTGGGCTGGGCGGACGTGTCCTCCCCTACCTCCCTGACCGAGTCGAGGAAGGGCACGGGCTAAACACAGACGCATTGCGCCGCCTGCAAGAGAGCGGTGTCACGCTGTTGGTGACTGTCGATTGCGGATCCACCGCCACCGATGAGATCAACTTCGCCGCCGAACTGGGGATCGATGTCATCGTCACCGACCACCACACGATTCACGGCGCTCCGCCTTCTCCTGTCGCGCTCATCAATCCCAAAACCGACCGTTCCCAATACCCTTACACCGAACTCACAGGAGTTGGCATCGCCTTCAAATTGGCTCAGGCACTGTATAAAAAGTTGGGACAGGATCTGCCGCCGGATCTGATGGAGCTTGTTGCGCTAGGCACGATCGCAGACGTGGGGCCGCTGACCGGCGAAAACCGCTATCTGGTTAAAGAGGGGATCGAGCGAATTAACGCCTCGGCCAATCCAGGCATTCGCGCCCTCGCCAGAGTGTCAGGTTACGAGATGGGCACATTAGACGCCAGCTCGCTCTCTTTTGGCCTGATACCACGATTGAACGCCGCAGGCAGGTTGGGCCATTCGGGCATCAGCCTCGACCTTCTGACATCAACTGACATAAACCGTGCGACAGCGATCGCGTCGGAATTGGAGATTCAAAACAGCAGGCGTCAGACCCTCACTGAGAGCGGGGTTGCCCAAGCCGATGCGCAAATTCGACGCCAACACCCTACTGAGTTGCCGTCACTGATCGTCGTTGGCCACGCATCCTGGGAGCCAGGAATCCTGGGGTTGATCGCGGGAAGAATCAACGACTCCTACTACCGCCCGGCAATCGCCGTTCAGATTGGGCCGGAAGTCAGCAGGGCCAGCGCTCGGTCTATCCCGGAATTTGACATCATATCCGCGATGGAGACATGCGCTCCCCTGTTCACAAAGTATGGCGGACACGCACGCGCAGCAGGATTCACGATCGCCACCGAGCACATGCGCGAATTGGTGGCCAGGCTCCGCGAGATCGCTGACATCGATATGAAGGGAACGCAACTCCAGCCAGAGCTTGCCATCGACTGCGACGCTTTGCCTTCGGAGGTCGAGGGGCCGAATTTTGAATTCGTTCAGCGATTGTCGCCCTTCGGGGAAAGCAACCCGACACCGGTTTTTGCAGCGCGAGGCATTAGAGTTCTCCAGGCTCGTGGCGTCGGTGCAGGCAAGCACCTGAAGATGCGGTTGGCGGACGCCGAAAAGTCGTGGGACGCGATCGCATTTCGACAGGGCGACCGGGCGGGAATCGCCCGAAACCATATCGACGTAGCATACAGCATGGAGTGGAACACGTGGCAAGGCCGCACCACGTTACAGATGGTGGTTGCGGATATCAAACCGGCGGGAGGCTAAACCATTGGATTGTCCTGCCTACCCTCTATCGCTGCGGCGGCGTTCGGCCCGCGTGCCCCTCGCACGTGGCGCAGGAGGCTCGGTCACCATCTCGTCGTCAGGCACGCGTCGCGCTTTGGCCAGCAACAACGGCACAGTAATTGCCAACACGATTAAAGCAATAAATTGAGCTTCTTGAAGCCCAATGGCCCAAATCTTGTCTTGCCTAAGGAAAGTTACGCCGAACCTGCCCACGGAATAAAGCGCGAAATAAAGCGCAAACAACATGCCGTCGGGCTTCAGCCGGTCACGAAGTTTCCAGATTATCACAAGAGCGAACATGTTCCAGATGATCTCATATGCGATCACAGGATGAACCGACACATCAATGCCGTTGGCGCAAACTCGAGCGTCGCTGGCGGGATTCGTCCAGACGAACGCCAGAGCGTTGTCCCACGCTTTGGCGCAATGCTCGCCGTTAACGAAGTCCCCCAGTCGACCGATCGTCTGCACGAACAAAAGCGCAGGAGCCGTCAAGTCAGCAATAATACCAATTGGATGCTTGAATATCCGGGCGTAGATGGCTGCGCCGAAGAATCCGCCCAACAGGCCGCCCCACAGCCCGATACCTCCGCTCCAGATGGCGATTATCTGTCCTGGATTCCCCCAGTAGAAACCCCAGTTATCAATAACGTGCACAAACCGAGCGCCCAGGATACCGCCGATGATCCCCCAGATCGCGATCGAGTAAATGTCGTCAGGGTCAATGCCTTTCATCGGCGCCCAGCGGCCAACCAGGAACACAGCCGACGCCACAGCGACAAAACTGAAGAATCCGTGCCAACTGAGCAGGAACGTGCCCAGGGAAACGAGATTGGGTCCGATCACAATGTCGATCATAAAGCCATTAGCTCCAAAAAGAATCGGCGCGAGTTTGCTGTTGATTGTACCGGATTATGAAGCTAAATCTAAGGCTGTCAGATCGTCGATGTCAAGCAATTGAAATTCAGTTTTCGCTCATGCCAACCCTCGCAGCCGATAGTCCATGAGAAATCGAGGCCAGAGCCATTGAAAGAGAACGTCGATAGCTTTCTGAACTATATGACCGTTGAGCGCGGCGTGTCGCCAAACACGCTTGCCGCATATCGAAATGACTTGCAACAACTGACCGAGTTTATCGAGTCCCGATCCGGAAACTCGAGTGGCGGCGTGAACTGGTCTGACGTGAGTGACGAGGACATCTCTGACTACGTTTTGCATCTTCACGCGCTGGGTTACTCTGACACGACGCGAGCGCGCAAAGTGGCTTCCTCTAAGTCAATGTTCGGATTTTTGATCCAGGAGGGCGAGATCCAGAGAGACCCAACAGAAAATCTGCGTTCTCCTCGTATCGGTCGGAGCCTGCCTGACGCCTTGAGCGTCGAAGAGGTCGAACGATTGCTCACGGCGCCCGAATCGCAACACACCCCTGAGTCATTGCGAGACCGGGCCATGCTAGAACTGCTCTACGCCACTGGCATGCGAGTCACTGAAATGGTGTCACTGGATATTGACGACATCGACCTTCAGAGCGGCGCTGTCCGGTGCCTGGGCAAGGGCGGCAAGGAACGGATGATCCCGATCCACTCCCGTGCTGTTGAAATCGTCGAAATTTATTTGGAGCAAGGCAGACCAGATCATGAGGGCAAGAACTCCCAGCGCGCAGCCTTCCTCAACCGCCGCGGCGTCAGATTGACGCGCCAGGGGTTCTGGTTGATACTCAAGAAATACGTCAAGCAAGTCGGACTGACCAAAAACATCACCCCGCACACTCTGCGCCACAGCTTCGCTACGCACCTCTTAAGAGGCGGAGCGCAGCTAAGGCATGTCCAAGAGTTGCTGGGCCACGCCAGCATCACAACAACCCAGGTTTACACGCATCTGACCACTGAACACGTCAGAATGGAGTATGATAAAGCGCATCCGCGAGCATGAGTCCGTCCATTTGTGAGACAATACATGCATGACAATCTGATGGCTGACGGAACATCGCACCAGCCACCAATGGGAGACCAACATGCCAAGCAAACGAAAACGAGTAGCCTCACGACAGGCACAGTTAAGCAGAAGAAAACGCCGCGACCGTGTCAGGGTGCCTCATGAAGAGATCGCCCCAGACGTCTCCGGTTCGGCCTCAATGTCAGGCTTGGGCGGAGCTTCAACAGCAGTCGGCGCGAGTTCGAGTTCAGGGGCTGCCGCCGCGGTCATCGAACGTCCGGCGCTGCCAGTGCAGCAGCGTACACGGCGAAATCGGCCATCCAGGGTGCGATCGGAACCATTGCCTTCAAACACCCACTTGAAATCCGAGTTAAAACACATCGGCATATTAACCAGTATCATGGTAGTAGCTCTGGCTGTTCTCACGGTCGTGCTCAGGTAAACTCGCCAACGTGACAAATGGTTCGCAGTTAACCTAAAACATTTAGAGTCGGCCTGCGTTGGCGAACCGGGCCGGCGAATAAGCGGCAGACCGCGATTGGGGGCAGCCGTGGTCGTTTCAGAGAGAATGTTCGACAAAAGGCTTCGATCCACGCCAACGGAACCTGGTGTCTACCTCATGCGAGATAGCTCCGGGAAAATTCTGTACATCGGAAAAGCGGCAAGCCTGAGACACCGGCTGTCTTCATACTTCGCCAGCTCCGCGGGGCTTCCTCCCAAGATTCGTCGAATGGTGAGCAAGCTGGCGGATTTCGAGTTCATCGTCACAGAGTCCGAGCAGGAAGCTTTGATTCTCGAGTGCAACCTCATCAAGGAACACCAACCGCCTTACAACGCCCGACTCAAAGACGACAAGTCCTATCCGTTCATCAAACTGGACATGACCGAGGAGTATCCCCTAGTCTACGTCACGCGAAAGGTCGCAGATGACGGGGCGCGCTACTTCGGGCCATACGCCAACGCGACAAGCGTCAGGCGCACGCTGGCAGTTCTGAAAAAGTTGTTCCCCTACCGCTCTTGCACCAAGACTATCACTGGGACTGACGACCGACCTTGCCTGGATTATTACATCCACAGGTGTGTCGGTCCGTGCATCGGCGCGGCAAACAAAGAGGAGTATGGCGAGATCATCGACCAGGTGGCGATGTTCTTGGAAGGCAAGACCGAAACCATCGTTAACGGAATCAAGACTCGCATGGAAGAGGCATCCGAGGAACTTGAGTTCGAGCGCGCCGCGGCGCTGAGGGACCAAATACAGGCTATAGAAAAGGTCCACGAAGGCCAGAAAGTGCTGCACCTTACGTCCGAGAACGTCGATATAATCGCAGCCGCCCAGGGCAAACGTGAGTCATGGGTCGAAGTGTTTTTCATTCGCCAGGGCAAGCTGATTGGGCGCGATAATTTCCTCATGCACTCCACGCCAGACGATGACATGGACGAAGTCCTGTCAGCCTTCATCAAGCAATTCTACGACGCGACGCCTTACGTGCCGCCCAAATTGATCGTCCACAAACCGATCAGCGATACGGCCGCTATTGAGGAATGGTTGACCCGAAAACGCCAGAGCAAAGTCCAGATTCATGTTCCTCAGCGGGGCGAAAAGCGAAAGCTGGCACAGATGGTGGCCGACAACGCCTCCCAGGCTCTCGAACAGCTGACTATACGGCGAATTCACGAAGAGACAAACAACACCTCGGCGATGGACGAGTTGCAAGAGGCCCTCAGTCTGCCCAACGTGCCTCGTAGGATCGAATGCTACGACATCTCCAACACTCAGGGGACCAACTCTGTCGGCAGCATGGTGGTGTTCGAGGACGGCAAACCCAAAACGTCTCACTACCGCCGGTTCAAAATCAAGACCGTCGAAGGCCCGGACGACTACTCGTCAATGAAGGAAGTCCTGACGCGCAGATTCAAACGACTATCCGATTCCAGAAAAGCGAACAAATCCAACGGATCGGAACAGGCATCGGAGAACGGCGCCAAGAACAACGAGGCTTGGGGCATAATACCCGACTTGGTCATTATAGACGGCGGCAAAGGCCATTTGGGGGCGGCACTACAGGTCTTCTTGGAACTGGGTATTGACGACGTTCCACTTTCCAGTCTCGCGAAAGAGAACGAAGAACTCTTCGTCCCTTATTCCCCTGATGGTATTATTTTGCCCCGAACCTCTCAAGCATTGTTCCTCGTTCAGAGGGTCCGGGATGAAGCGCATCGGTTCGCAATCACGTTCCATCGACAGCGCAGATCGAAACATAACATCCAATCAGCGATGGATTTGGTCCCGGGAATTGGGCCGAAACGCAAGCGAATGTTGATGCGCAAATTTGGGTCTCTAAAGGGCGTCCGAGAAGCTCCATTAGAGGACATCGCCGCCGTGCCAGGGATGACAATGAAGGCAGCTCGCGCCCTCAAATCTCACATCTGAGTCCGTTTGCCGATTTTTCCCGTTTAAGTTAGGTAAATTTCACGCCTGAGCAAGCCATCAATCCGCGACTAATTTCTAGGCGTTTAAGTTAGGTGTCAACTTCGCGATTCATAGGCCTTGTCTCGATTTACTAGTCATCTGAGTCTCGATTTCCGCTGTTCGAGCCACCAGATGTCATGTTGAGGAAGGGGTTCAACAGGTTGGTGAACTCCATCGGGAATATGAATTTGGTGGACTCGCTGGACCCAAGAGCTTTAAGGGCGTCGAAGTACTGGAGGCTCAACGTATTGGCGTCGATGTTCTGGGCCACTCCGTATATTGTAAAGAACGCAGAGACAATCCCATGAAACGACGATGTCGTCAGCACACGAAAGCGCCAATGAGGTTCAAGCAGTCAATACGATAACGCCTGACATCCTAGGCCTTCGTACCAGTCGACATCGCGGCTGTATATCGGCATGCCTGTTTCCAAGGCTGTGGCTGCGTTGACTGCCTTGAGTTCTGCCAGCCTTATTTCTTCATGTTCATCTGACACACCAGGCCGGTTTCGCGCTTGAATTGAACCTGCGATCTTGGCGAGATCGCCAGTTAGTGGAATCTGCTCGATGAACCTGATCATTGCGGACATGTGTATTTCGGCCTTGCGGTCAGGCACGTGATGACTCCACAAGTGAAGGGCCGTGGACGCCGTCAACGCCAGGGAAACCTCCCCGGCCAGCAACTTGTCTATCAACATGCGAGCGCCGTCGTCGCCTGCCATATATTGAACCAACACGGACTCGTCCAATAGCGCTAGTTCAGGCATGTATTTACCGCAGTACGAGTCAGTTCACGCACAATATTTCCCGAAATCTGATTGATTTAACGATTGCCGAACGCGTCTTTTGCAATAGCCCTGGCCTCTTCGTCGGTGAGTTCGACCGGCGAGCCTATGGGTTGGTCAGCCTGCATGACGATATACTCGTCGTTCCAGATCGTGCGTACGCTTGTTTGCTGCATGCTCACCGGTCGAGCGTCCCTGTCCAGCGCAAGCTCAATCGCTCGTTCCAGAAACTCCCTTAGCGGGATTCGCAATTCTGTCGATTTGGTTTTTGCGGCGAGATACAGGTCTTCGCGAATCGCAGCGTAAAGTTGCCTGGTTGGACCTTCTTGTTTTTGTCTTGGCATATCACGTTGATGATACTCCTATATTTTAATAGTGTCCAGTCTGAACGTGCCAGTCGTCAATCAGGTATCGTGTATTGGTTATCTTGTTCAATTGAATCACGTAATGATATTGTAATAGTTTCTTTTTGTTCGATCAGGTCGCTTCCTGTGACCTAAATCATGCCTCATAAGGTCTGGCGCTTGGTATATAATACGCGCCGTTATGAAAATTGTGATCGCGCCCCAAACATTCAAAGGCAGCATATCCGCGCTCGAAGTGGCAAACGCCATGCGAGACGGCATCGAATTAGAACTCGAAGATGCTCAGCTTGAACTGGTCCCTGTTGCAGACGGCGGAGACGGCACCCTCGAAACACTCGTCGAAATCTCGAACGGCGAAATCAAGACCGCGAGGGTGACCGGGCCGTTGGGTGGACCGCACACAGCGGAGTGGGGAGCGATGGGCGATGGGCGCACTGCTGTCATAGAGATGGCGCGAATAGCTGGGCTCGCCCTTGTGCCCGTCGAACCGATCGACCGTCGCGATCCCCTAACTGCCACCACATACGGCCTTGGAGAGGCAATCAAAGCGGCTCTTGACGACGGCTATCGACGATTCATAATAGGCATCGGAGGGAGCGCGACTAACGATGCCGGTGCAGGCATGGCCCAGGCGTTGGGAATCCACCTTCGGGACGGCGACGGCAATGAGCTGCCTTACGGCGGCGCAGCGCTGGCCGATCTTGATTCAATCGATCTATCAGGGTTGGATCCTCGCGCCTCTGAGTGCGAAATAATGGTCGCATGCGACGTGAACAACCCTCTGACAGGGCCAGAAGGCGCATCGGCCATCTTTGGGCCTCAGAAAGGCGCCACGCCGGAGATGGTGGATCAATTGGACGCAGCATTAGAAAAATTTGCGGCGGTCGTCAAGCGGGACGTCGGAGCTGATATCAGGGACATGATGGGAGCAGGTGCTGCTGGAGGACTCGGCGGCGGAATGGTGGCGTTCCTGGGGGCGGAACTGGCTCCAGGCGTGGATATCGTCCTCGACACCGTGGAGTTCGACAAACATCTAGAAGGGGCTGACTTGGTGTTGACAGGCGAAGGCGCATTGGACAGCCAAACGGTATACAACAAAGCTCCTATCGGGGTCTCAAGACGAGCCAGCCAACGAGGAATCCCGGTAATCGCTATCGCCGGTACGCTCGGTGACCACTACCACATAGTGCATGAGCACGGCATCTCGGCCGCCACAAGCATACCCAATGGTCCAATGACATTGGAGTCAGCATCTGAACATGCGGCCTACCTGATCACTGACGCAACTCGACAAGTAATTCGCATGCTAAAAGTGGGAGGGCAAGTTTTCGGCCAAAAGACCAAGTGAACAAATCGCCTGGCAGCGTCCCCTACCCCACCAATATCATGTGAACCTCTCCTGGCCCGTGGACGCCGGTCACCAACGTGTACTCGATGTCCGCTGAACGGCTGGGGCCGGAAATCAGGTTCATGTAACTACCCAGATTGCCATCAAGAAAATCTCTGCGCCGGATCGTGAACAGTTCATCAAGGGTCGGCAACACCTGACCTCGTTGGACGATGGCTATGTGAATCGGTGGGAGAAGAGACACCAGACGACTCACTTGGGCGCTGGGTATCAATACGCAGCTTCCGGTCTCGGCGATGGCGTAGTCGACTCCTGTGATTCCGATATCAGCTCGTTCGGCCAGAGATCTGAGTTCGTCCACAGTGTGTTCAGAATGTTCGCCCAACGCCATAGGGACAACATCGACGCCCAGGGAGGCCAACCACGCCTCCACGATTCCGCTTTCCAACACGTCTTGGCGTGACCTGACCACAAGATTGGCCTCAACGTCCCTCACGATTCCGACGATATGATCACCAGCCTTGTCCAAGTCATCAAAACGCGCGACCTTCCAGCCTGCTCCGGTGGCGCTCTCTGAAAGAGAGTCCATAAGCGGTCCGGATTGTTCATCGATATAGGCTTGGATCGCTTGGGAGCGCGCGGAAACCGCGTCAGAATTGTCGCCGAGCGCGGAACTGCCTGTGCCGGTCAGATTTGGAGCCTCGGTTTGTGGGCCCAAAGCTTGACGGATAGTGTTGAAAAACTCGTTTCGTTCAGTCATTTTTTGCCGATGTTTTTCCATCTAGTCCGAAAAGGCTTAGACGCAATGGCAGGGAATTTTCTATGTTTGGTCCAGCCTGACAACGGCGAAGGCAGTCGATCGATCCGCCCTCCGCGAACGAATGGCAGTTGCAACAACCGACCGCCAAGATTGGACAGCCTCATCATGAACGAAGATGAAACACTGGCGCGCCATCCTTTCACAGCCGTGGACTCGGCCATCGAGACAGATTTATGCTCAGGATAAGTCTCTCCCTGGGTCAACTCCTTGCGGAGATACAATAGCATCCTAGGGATGTTTATCTTGACGGGGCAGGCTTCTTTGCAGGCTCCGCAGAGCGTGGATGCGAAGGGCAGATCCTTGGCTTCGGACAGGTTCGTCAGCATGGGGGAAACGATGGCGCCTATCGGCCCAGGATACACCCAACCATAGGCGTGCCCGCCAACTTTTCGATACACCGGGCAGGCGTTGAGGCATGCTCCGCACCTCAGGCAGTACAACGCCTCTCTGAGATTTGGGTCCGCCAGCATCTTGGACCGTCCATTGTCGACGATGACCAGATGGAATTCTTCTGGGCCGTCAACCTCGTCCTCACCACGAGGGCCGGTGACCGTTGTGACGTAGCTTGAAATTCGCTGACCGGTGGCTGACCGGATCAACAGGCGCAAAAACAGTCCCAGGTCCTCGATGCTCGGCACAACTTTTTCCATCCCGGTGATCGCGACGTGAATCTTGGGCATGGAGGTGCACATCCTGCCGTTGCCCTCGTTGGTGACCAGCGTCACCGTTCCGGTTTCGGCAACTATGAAGTTCGCGCCGGTAATGCCCATCCCCGCGTCAACGAACTTTTGACGTAGCTGATCGCGGGCTTCCCTGGTCAGGTCTTCAATGTTGTCGTACATGGGAACGTTGAGTTTCTCCGCAAACAACTCTGAAACCTCGACTCGCGACTTGTGAATAGCAGGCGCAATGATGTGGAAAGGAGTCTCCTCGGCCAGCTGCACGATGTACTCGCCAAGGTCAGTCTCGACGGGTTCGATCCCTTCTTCTTCGAGGCGGTGGTTCAGCGCCATCTCCTCCGACACCATCGACTTGCCTTTGATGACCAACTCAATGCCCCGTTCCTTGGCAAGATTGACCACGTAGTTCGAGGCGGCTTCGGCATCTCTGGCAAAGTAGATGTGGCCTCCAGATGCGATGACGTTCCGCTCAACCATCTCCAGATAATACGCCAGATTATCCAGCGTGTGCGCCTTTATCGCTCGGCCTTTATCCTGCAAAGCTTCCCAGTCAGGCGTCTGGTCAGAAGCGTCGATTCGGGCCTGATGAAATCCGTTGTACAGCCCTTCCAAATTTGCCTGAATCTTTGGATCTGAGAGGGCAGCGCCTGCGCCCTGCCGGAAGTCCTTTGTATGGGATTGCATTTTAGAATATTCCTAAGTCAGATTCTTTCGTCGAGCAATTGCGCGATGTGGATGGCTCTGATTCCGGCTTCCTGCTTCTCCAGGCCACCGCCGATGTGCATCAGGCAGCTCATGTCGCCCGCGACGACAGCATCGACATTCGCGCTCTGAATGTTGGCGATTTTGTCATTTAACATCGCCGCCGAAATGTCGGCGTATTTCACAGAGAACGTTCCTCCGAAACCGCAGCACACCTCAGCCTGGGGCATTTCAACCAATTCTACGCCTGGAAGTGATTTGATGAGTGACCTGGGTTGGAGGTCAACTCCAAGCTCTCGTTTCAAGTGACATGACTCGTGGTAGGTGACACGCATGGGTTTTGTTGCATGAAAAAGCCCTTCGCGATTTTCGGCTCCGAGAACATCAGAGACGAATTCTGTGAACTCGAACACGTGGGGAGCCAACGCCTGAGCGCGCCGAAGGGTATCCTGTTCGTCGTGAAACAACTCATTGTAAAACACGCGGAGCATGGCGGCGCACGAACCTGACGGCACGACGACGTTGCCCTCTCCTTCGTAGCTATCCACCAACCGCCTGGCCGTAGGTTTCGCGTCGTTCCAAAAGCCGTTGTTGAACGCAGGCTGGCCGCAACAGGTCTGAGACTGGTCGAACTCGACATCCACGCCTAGACGGCGCAGGACGCGGACGGCGGCTTCACCAACTTCTGGGAAGAACTGGTCGATGATACAAGTCACGAACAACGATGCTTTGACGGCGTTGTCTGTTTGATTCAACGGGTCACTCCGGCACTTTTGGCGCCTGTCGGCATTTCAGACGCTGTCAATCTGGAGGCGCACAGATTTAGAATACCAATCCATTAACGACGAAACCAACAATCCATCCCATCATAAACACGCCGCCTGACGCGAACAGGCTCCCCTCAGTTTCTCGCTTTGCAGGCCCGTGCATTGACAGATACACCAGGAATGCACCCAGGCCGATAGCAACCAACCACACTGACGCAGTATTGACTCCCAGCGAAACCCCGATTACGACACCAATGATGCCCCAGGTTATCCAGCTGTCCAGCTTCTTGATTAGCGACATTATTCTGCTTTGCATTCAGATGTTGGATTTTAAGACAGTTTATCCGACTCGGGCCACGGCTTCTGTATCGTTACGCCCATTAATTCCTCGCGGGGAAGGATACACCGCTCCCATTCAACTTTCAATTATTTGGGCAAGTTGCAATCGACCTGAATGCTTGAATACACTGTGGCGCAACCTTGCTGCTGAAAGGAATAGCTCATGATTGCGGGATTCAACCATTCAGGTTTTGTTGTCCAAGATATTGATCTCATGGTCGCGTTCTATCGTGACACTCTGGGGTTGACAGTGATGAACGAAATAGATAGCGTTGCGCCGCCTGAAGGCGACCACACAGGCATCCCTGGGGCGCATCGGACTTTGGTGTTCGTAGGCAAACCGGAGGGCGATCATGCTCTCGAATTGGTCCACTTTATAGACCCACCCAGCCCTCGGGGGCATCTTGACCGACACCAATTAGGCGCGGCTCACATCTGTTTCAACGTCACGGACCTTGAGGCGTTGCACCAGGAACTCTCATCCAAGGGCGTGAGGTTCGTGACCGAGCCAATCATGACGGACACTCCTGAAGGCCTGCGACGGGGTATCTGCTACGCACAGGACCCAGAGGGAAACTACGTGGAGTTCATCCAACCGCCGACGGCATCTAGTTCGTAGGCGCTGAATATCGCTTAAGTTCAAAACTGGCCGCTTGAGTAATGAAACCCAAGCGGCCAGGAATTTCTTCACCGTAGTGACAAACGCGATTAAGATTAGACGTCTGTTCGCTGATAGATCTGGAGACGGTGCCGGTTGGCCTCTGAGACATACACTCTGCCCTGGTTGTCTAATCTGACGGCCACCGGCCCCCAGAAGTACGGCTCTGACTGGGACGACTCGTGGTAGGCCGACCTCAGATGGGCTGGAAGTTCCGGTGTCATATTGGCGATCTCACGCGCCTCCAACTCTTCGGGATTGGATGCGAAGTAATCGGCGGCCCATTTGGACACGGTGGCTTGGCCTCTCAGTTTCAAGGCGAATGAACCGTCCGAGTTCAATACCTGCACTCGTTCGTTTCCCCAGTCAGCCACAAATATCACGCCGTCCGGGGCCACTGTGAGTCCCGCGGGTCGGCTGAACTGTCCGTCTCCGTCACCTGACTCCCCGTATACTGCCAGGACATCGCCCTCAGGCGAGAATTTTTGGATTCGGTCGTTACGCCAGTCTGCGACGAATACTGAGCCGTCCGGCCCAACTGAGACTCCCCAGGGCAGGTTGAACTGTCCTGGTTCAGTGCCAAACTCGCCCCAGTGGGCGATGTATTTTCCGTCGATAGTGAATTTTTGGATTCGGCTGTTGTGCTGGTCGACGATGTATACATTGTCGTCGCCGTCGATGTCAATTCCGGCAGGGCCGTTAAGCTCTCCAGGCGCAGAGCCGGGCGTCCCCCACTTCTCAAGGAATTTGCCAGAGGTATCGAATATGCTGATCCGGTGGTTATGCTCGTCGGTGATCAGCAGCCTCTCCTGGCTGTCCAGCCTCATCGACACCGCCCACACGAACTGGCCGTCGCCAGAACCATTGCCGTAGCCGAATTCTCCCAGGTAGTCCTCGTCGAAATTGAGAATGCCCACCCTGATCGCCGAAGCTCTCGCTGTGTCGCAACGGTTGATTACGTATATGGTTCCGTCGGCAGTGATGGCGAGGTCATAGGGATTGGCGAATCCGCGTCCGTTGAACCCGTTGTTGACGATGCCAATTGTCTTAATGTATTCCAGCGTCACCTGTGCCGAATCTTGCTTTGTGGTCATTCACTGCCCCAGAAATGATTTTCGCCGTCGCACGGCTGTATGACACCCCGGAAAAAATTGTCGAATCGCATCCGATTCGACAGACTAAATCCGTCCTCAGAATCCGATTATCATGCCAGTTGGAATTCTCGTGTGGAAGCGATCAGACGAAGTATGTCGCCAACACGTTGGACGTCGTCGCCGCCTTCCTCCAGCGAATCCGTGTCCACGTCGCCGCCCATTGTCGCGAATTCCACCAGCGCATCTCTGGCCTCATCGCCGACTTCGATGGGCCCAATGAGGTCAAGGCACTGGTCAACAAGGTCGTCTGGACTCAAAATTCCTCCCTGGATGGCAATTCGGTCGATGATCTTGCGAATGCCTGGCTTGGTTGGGTCGCTCAACTCTTTGGCGACGAAATTCACCCGCTCGACCAACGCCCCGCTGTCGATCCATTCCGTTCCTTCGTGCCAGCCTTCGACACTCGGCGGAGAGAGCAGCGTTTGGCCCATGAACATGGCATGGTGCGCAACCGTGTTCACGCCCAGGGTTGGTTCGCGGTAAGTTCCTGCCAAACGAATCGCAGAAACTATGGTTTCAGCCGGGCCTTTTATTCGTGCGAATCGTGCGCTCTCGGATTTGAAGTACTCGGAGTTAAACAGTGTCCCGAGAACAGCCTTGATCTCGTATCCAGACTCGAAGTAGCTGTCCATCATGTCCTTAATGACCGCTTCGCCCTCATCATCCACCTCATCGGCGGCGAAGTACTGGAACAGCCTTGTTGACACGAAACGTGCGGTTGCGTCCTGTTTGGCGATGATATCTATGATGTCCTCGCCGGTGAAATTCCCGGTTTCGCCGAGGAAACTCTTCTCGCCCGTGTCGTTGTCATTCTCACGGAAGTCGAAGTGCCAGGCGATCCTGGAATACGGCCATATGGAGTCTTTCAAAGCTCGGACGTTCATGTACTCGACGTTTCCGAGTGTCCAGCCAGTGAAGGCTCGGGCGCATTCCTTGATGTCGTATTCAGTGTAATTGCCGATCCCCATTGAGAACAATTCGAGGAGTTCCCGCCCGAAATTTTCGTTGATGGCTCCATTGTGATTGTCCTGGTTGTCAAGCCAAATGATCATTGCAGGATCCCTGGACAATTCCAAAAGTATATTGTTGAACTTTCCCAAACCGTGCCTACGAAACATATCAACCTGATTCAACAGCACCCGCGCCTGATTCAACTTGGAATATCCGGTGGCAAACAGGCCGTGCCAGAACAGCGCCAGCTTCTCTTCGAGCGGGCACTCGGTCGTTATCATCCGATACATCCAGTACGCGGCGGCGCCGTCCAATTGACGCAGTTCTGATTGTTCGACGTGATACCGTCGGATGATGTCGTCGGGAAGATTGTTGGGATTCTGTGGATTGAGCAGTTCTTCCACAACGGCTTCGTACCCCTGCTCGACTTTTGCTTCAAGCTCGTCTCTGGTCGCGCCGAACCCGGCTCGACGCATCAGATGCGCCATCAAGGCAATGTCTTTGTCGCTCATTTAATATGCTCCTGAATGGATGGGCTATCGAGCAATAATTTCGTGAGGCTCGAATGAACCGTTGATTATGTCTTCGGATCCGACATGAAGCCAGCGATCCAATATTGTCGCATAAGTGCGCCGGAAATCATTGTTGAATTGAAGGTCGCCCTCCAGTTGCTTTTCAGGCTCAAGTGATGGGTACTCACCGTACATGCCGCCAATAACCTGTCCGCCCACCAGGAAGGCCGAACCGCCGGATCCGTGGTCAGTCCCTGACCCGTTGTCTTTGATTCGCCTGCCAAATTCCGAAAAGATGAATATCAACGTGTCGTCTTGGCGGTCGTGTTCCACCAGATCGTCCCAGAAGTCGCCGACTGCCCCTGAGAGATGATCCCACAGCTGTGCGTGAGTTGCCATTTCGCCGGAGTGGGTATCGTAGCCTCCATGGATCGTGTAGTAAATGCGCGTTCCGAGGTTTGCGAACATCACTTGAGCAACGCTTTTGAGGCTGTCGGCAATTGGATTGGCGGCGTATTCAACATTTGACGAATACAGGCCGGGAGCGGTCCTGAGGATGTCAGCGCCTTTGAGAGCGTCGCTCCCAGTCTGCCCCAAGAAATCCATCACAGCATCCTGTCCGCGCGCTCCTCCGTACATTTTGGCAAAGGCATCCAACGCGATTTTTCGCATCATATCGTCCTGAAGATCAGGAAACAGTCCATATGTCTCCAGATTTCCCACAGACGCCACCGGCACGCCTTTTACGCCCAACGCCCTGGGTAGTCCCCTGCCAAAATTCACGGCGGTCAACACGTTCTCGGCATTAGGGTCCAGCACTCGAGCGGTCCGTCCCAACCAGCCTTCTTTGCCAATATCGTCGGGTTCTGCCGTGTGCCAGATGTCCATCGACCTGAAATGCGACCTGTTGGGCGAAGGGTAGCCGATGCCGTTGATCAGGGCCATCTTGCCGTCATCCCATAATCGCTTCATTGAGCCCATTTTGGGATTGAACGCCAATTCGTCGCTGATTGGCAAAACGGACTCCGGCTTGTAAGCCACAGTCCGCCGGTTGTCGTAATAGAGACCGTCGTTGTACGGTATGACTGTGTTAAGAGTATCGTTGCCGCCGGTGAGCTGGATGACGACTAGATTCTTTTTCCCATTTCCGTTGCCGGATGCCATTCGCGTATCTCCTGGGAATGAGTAGTGCCTCGAATGTTCAAGATACACTCAATCTACTAGATTCGAGGTTGGGGCGCAACATTTCAGGTTCCACTTGGAATCGTTTCCAGTGACTGCGATAATTGTCTTTGACCTTAAAAAACGATTTCAGCTCACAGCCCTCGGAGACTATATGACATCCGCAAACGGAGCCAGCCTATCTTCCATCGAAACATGGATGAGCAGGGTGGCCGCGCACCACGCACAATCAATCAGCGTCATGGACGTGACCCGGCGCACAGGCGATTTCTGGGCCGGTTTCGCGACCAGTTTCAGGGATGATCCTCGCCGAACCGACGACGCCGTGTTAAATCGATTGTCAGAATTCGTGGATGAGAACGACACTGTTTTGGATATTGGCGGAGGCGCCGGCAGGTTGGCTATACCGTTGGCGATGAGGACGCGATCGACAACGGTTGTCGAACCATCAGACAGCATGGTGAATGAACTGAGGCTGGCGATAGGCGACGCTGAAGTTGAAAATGTCGACATTGTTGAATCCGGGTGGGAAGAGGCATCAGTGGAGCCGCATGATCTGGCGATTTGCTCTCACGTAGTGTACGGAGTCGAAGACATAACCAACTTTATGCAAAAACTCCACGACAACGCCCGCAGTCGAGTCGCAATTGTTTCTTACATGGAGTCCCCGCAGGCCCACCTGGCGGCATTGTGGGAGCCGGTCCACGGCGACACCCGAATCAACCTTCCCGCCCTGCCCGAACTGGTCAACGTCTTGTGGGAGATGGACATCTACCCCGATGTGGACATGATGCCTCATCGCCGCAGGTCGCCATTTGAGTCACCGGAAGCAGCCCTCGATCAGATTGCAAGAAGGTTGTTTATCGGCGGCAATCCGGTGCGCGAGGAGCGGCTCCGCGCAGCCCTGCCAGACTACCTCGAGCCAACGTCGGACGGCTACGTCATCCGAGGCTCGAAACCGGCGCGACAGGGAATCGTACACTGGCGCACCGATATCTAGTTTGCGTTGGTCAGGTCGGCCTTAAAGCCCCTGGGCGTGCGCCGAATGGAATGTGTCGACGCCGGCGACGAATGACTCCTCCGAATCTCGGATTATCGCGACCGGACTGGCAAAACTGGCGAATCCGGTCTGAACGTACTCGTTTCCGATGGCCTGCAACCGATGCCCTTTCGCTTCGAGAGCGGCCATGACGTCACTCCCGACAC
>ENA-ORDI01000279-ORDI01000279.1-marine-metagenome-genome-assembly--contig:-NODE-279-length-36780-cov-5.011144_pt1 | contig 36780 bp, 39 predicted proteins | sample MGYA00248628_ERZ508525 | MGnify/ENA primary metagenome ERZ508525 (study PRJEB26195, sample SAMN05422138) | marine metagenome | isolation source: East of Porto Seguro, South Atlantic Ocean | place... | reverse complement strand
TTTTTTCTTCTTTCTTTTTTACCTTTTTTTTATCCTTTTTATCATCAGTTTTTGTTTTATCTGAAGAAATCTTCTTCTCCTTATCGCTTTTAGCTAAATTCTTTTTTTTGCCTGTTTTGAAATCGGTCTCATACCATCCAGTACCTTTTAATCTAAATGCGGGTGCAGTGGGTACTTGCCTCAGATTGGGGTTTTTCATTTTAAAATTATCGAGTTCAGATATTTTCATCTGCTTCTCAAACACTTTCTTTTTACCTTTCTCTTTAAAAATGTAAGTAGGCATATTTTTTGGAGGATTATACCAACTTAAGCATATTTACTTATTATCTCGTTTACTGTTTTACTAAATGTTAAAATTGATTTCCGAGTATTAACGATGAAAACTAGCAATTTACTCCTCGCTACACAAAGAGAAACCCCTTCTGATGCAGAGACTAAAAGCCATCAACTGATGATAAAAGCAGGCTTAATAAGACAGGTGGCATCAGGCATTTATAACTGGCTTCCTCTTGGTGTAAAAGTTCTAAGAAAAGTTGAAAATATAGTAAGGCGAGAAATGGATAAATCGGGTGCTCAAGAAATTTTGATGCCTATGGTACAACCTGGGGAGTTATGGAAAGAGTCAGGAAGATGGCAACAATATGGGAAAGAATTATTAATTTTTAAAGATAGGCATAAAAGGGAATTCTGCTTGGGACCAACTCATGAAGAAATCATAACAAATTTATGCAGAAATGATATTAGAAGTCATAAACAGTTACCTGTTACTTTTTATCAAATTCAAACCAAATTTAGAGATGAGATAAGGCCTAGATTTGGGGTTTTGAGATCAAGAGAATTTATTATGAAAGATGCTTATTCTTTTGATCTTTCTGAAGAAGAAATGAACCATAGCTACAACAACATGAGAGAAGCTTACAAAAGAATATTTGATAGCATGGGACTCGATTACAGAATAGTAAAAGCTGACAGTGGTGCAATAGGGGGTTCTGATTCAGAAGAATTTCATGTACTTTCAGATACTGGTGAAGATTTATTAGCATTTAGCGATAAAAGTGATTATGCAATCAACGCTGATTTACTTATTGAAGCACTGTCTGATCAAGATTCTGAAAGCTTAGAGGGGCAGCCTAGTCCAGATGGAAAAGGCAATCTGAAGCTAACGAGAGGAATTGAAGTGGGCCATATCTTTAAGTTAGGAAGAAAATATTCTGAAAGCATGAAACTTACTCTTCAAGTAGATAAAAGAACTATTTTTCCAGAAATGGGGTGTTACGGTATTGGTATTTCTAGAATAGTTGCTGCTGCCATAGAACAGAATCACGATGATAAAGGGATAATTTGGCCAGATGCAATCAGCCCTTATGAAGTGGTCCTTGTGGAGATAAATCCCAAAGGGGATAAAGCCCTAAAGAGCCTTTGTAGTCAATTATATAATTCTTTAAAAGACAAAGGACATGAGGTCCTTTGGGATGATAGAGAACAAAGCCCTGGAGTGAAATTTTCAGATATGGAGTTAATAGGAATACCTCGAATGGTTATCTTGGGAGAAAAATCTTTTAAAGACAATCAAGTAGAATTTAAAATTAGAGGCGAAGAAAAAATAAGTCGGCTTGCTCCAGAAGAGATAGAAGACAAACTGTAAAATGAATTGGCTATATTAAGCTATTCTTTATTGTCTAAGGTCTCAAGAATTTGTTTCTCTATTTTTTTAGCTATTTTAGGGTTCTCTTCTAAGAACTCGACTGCATGAGCCTTTCCTTGTCCTATTTTTTCACCATCTAAACTATACCAAGCTCCTGATTTTTCTACTATACCTAAATCAGAGCCCCTATCTATGACCTCACCTAGTCTATTGATACCCTTATTGTAGATGATCTGGAATTCTGCTTGTTTAAAAGGGGGGGAAACTTTATTTTTTACTACTTTAACTCTTGTTTCATTGCCTACTATCTCATCTCCTTCTTTCACCGTCCCTATTCTTCTAATGTCTAATCGAACTGAAGAATAGAACTTCAGAGCATTGCCACCAGAAGTAGTCTCAGGACTTCCAAACATAACTCCAATCTTGTGTCTTATCTGATTAATGAAAATAACTAAAGTATTAGATTTTGTAACACTCCCAGTTATTTTTCTAAGAGCTTGCGACATTAATCTTGCTTGAAGTCCCATATGAGAATCACCCATCTCTCCTTCTATTTCAGCTTTTGGCACTAGGGCTGCAACAGAATCGATCACCAGCATATCTACTCCTCCCAAATGAACGAAAATATCCACTATCTCTAAAGCTTGCTCTCCGGTGTCAGGTTGAGAAATAAGTAATTCTTCAATATTGACCCCAAGCTTTCCGGCATACATTGGATCGAGTGCATGTTCTGCATCTATAAATGCTGCCGTTCCACCCAATTTTTGACATTGAGCAATAACCTCTAAGGCAAGAGTAGTTTTGCCTGAAGATTCAGGACCGTATATTTCAACCACTCGCCCTCGGGGAAGGCCACCTATTCCAAGAGCTAAATCTAATCCCAAAGATCCTGTAGAAATGGCTGGAATCTTCTCGATCTTTTTATCTCCCATTCGCATGACTGTGCCAGATCCAAACTGGCGTTCGATCTGGCCAAGTGAAGATTCTAATTGCTTGTTTTTATCTACTTCCTTGATATTTACTACCTTTTTCTGTGCCATGTGTACTTCCAAATGCGTTAACAAGGCAATTATACATAGTACTGTATAAATAAACAGTACTCTTTAATTCTGTTTTAATATATCAATTGTACCCAATAAAGCCCTCTCAACAGAAGAAAATCTAACTTCGTCTCTATTGCCAGAAAAGTACTCTGTAGAAGTTATTAAAGGGTGAAGAGTAACTTTCCATGCAAAGCAAACTGTACCCACTGGTTTAGACTCAGTTCCACCAGCAGGTCCTGCAATTCCACTTATAGCAACGCCAACGTCGGCACCAGATTTGTTAATTGCCCCTGAAACCATTTGTCTGGCAATCTCTTCACTAACCGCTCCAAAAGTGTCTAAATCATTTGAAGATACGCCTAAGATTTGAGTTTTAGCTGTATATGAGTAAGTTACGAAAGAAGAATCAAACCATTCTGAACTACCAGGTACTGATGTTATAGATTGTCCTACCCATCCACCTGTGCATGACTCAACACAAGTAAGAGATAAATCTTTTTCTTTAAGCAATTCCCCTAATTCTGCACTAATTAATATTAACTTTTCTTGATTCACAAAAAGGCCTTCTATGAAGATAAGGCGCAATTAGACCAGAAATCAGATTATTGTCTACATAGTAGTTAATCAAATATGTTGGTAAAATCTACTTTCCTAAATGTTATGGCTTTTATAGTTGTAGATTCTTGCATTAAATGCAAACTCACGGATTGTGTTGAGGTTTGCCCTGTGGATTGCTTTTATGAAGGACCAAATATGTTGGTTATCAATCCTGATGAGTGTATAGATTGTGCTTTATGTGAACCAGAGTGCCCTGTAGATGCTATTTTTTCAGAAGATGAACTTCCGGAAGACCAAATCCCTTTTATAGATCTTAATGCTGAACTTTGTTTGGAATGGCCAAACATTACTGAACAAAAAGACCCTCCAGAAGATGCTGATGAGTGGAGAGAAGTTAAAAATAAAATTAAATATCTTGAAAAGTAGAAGAGATTTTCTGTAAAAGGAAAATAAAGAAAACTCCTAAACCTAAACCAAAGAGAGCTTCGAGATAGCCTAACTGGTATTTAGGTAAGGATATTATCCACGCCCCTGATTTCCATAACAAAGGAATGCTTAATAAGACTAAAGAATAAAAGAAACCCATAAGATATTCAGGATAATTTTCATAGGCTTTTTTCACTATCCTTATAAAAAGTAATAGCCCAAGTAAGCATCCAGAAAATAAACTTGATAATACAAGTAAATCAAGTTCTTTTAAAGAGAGTATAACCGCTTGATAAAGGCCTAAGAGTAAAAGTATAAAACTTCCTGAAATACCAGGAAGAATAAAAGCACAAACCGCAACAAAACCTCCAAAGAAAAAGTAAATTAGACTAATTTCTTTCAGTTCGTTTGGTGGTAAGCTCCAAGCAAAACCTACTATTAGAGAAGCTAATAAGAATCCTATAAGAAACCTTCTATGTATTTTTTCGGGCTTCAAAGGTTTAAAAAATAAAGAAGTCAATAAAAGTCCAGAAAAGAATGACTTCAGAAAGAAAGGAAAATTTTCGGAAAGGAAGATAATAGCAGAAGAAAAAGAAAAAGCAGCTACAAGCATACCTAAGACTAGGAAGAAGAGAAAACTAGCATCAGAATACTTCCAAGCTTCATTTAAATTTCCCTTTAGAACTTGATTTACGAAAACAATATTGATATTTGCAATGGCTCTTATTAATCTTTCATAAATACCTAAAATAAGTGCAATAGTACCTCCAGAAACACCAGGGATTATCTCGGCTATTCCCATAATCATACCTTTAAAGAAAATTCGTAAATTAGTCTTCATAAAAAAAGTTAATTTACTCAATCTTTCCTTCCAATAAGGGTACAAAAAGAACTTGATCCAAAATTTTAGTTTCGTATTTATCCTTTCCTATTTTTTGAATTAAAGTTAAGTTTTGACGGTCCTTTCCTCCAACTGGAGCGATCAGTCTTCCACCCATAGATAACTTATCTAAGAAATAACTAGGGACTTCTAAAGGGGCTGCTGCAAAGAGTATTGCGTCGTATTTATCTGATCTTCCTTGAAACTCTGAACCATCATCGAAAATAAGTTTTACATTTCTTATTTTTAGTTTTTTTAAATTAATAACTGCCTTGTCGTGCAATGCTTTAATTCTTTCTAAAGTATGCACTGTTTTAGAAAATTTAGAGAGAATAGCAGCTTGATAACCACAACCTGTCCCAATTTCAAGAGCTTTTTCTATAGGTTGAACTTCTAGTTTCTTATCCTCTATAAGTATCTCTGTCATCTTGGCAACTATATAAGGTTGAGAAATTGTTTGTTGATATCCAATGGGTAAAGCTAGATCCTCATAAGCTCTTGAAGATAAGGCTTCATCTAAAAATAGATGCCTTGGGGTATCTCTCATTGCTTCCAGAATTCTGACATCCTTAATACCCTTTTCAGTTAACCTTTCAACCAGTCTTTGCCTAGTTCTAAGAGAGGTCATGCCTAAACCTTGGGTTTTTTCTATTTCCAACACGCTTAATTAAAAGAACTTAACCATACATTTAGTTCTTTGGAATAATCACCTACTAAAAATCTTGGACCAATCGGAGTAACTGAAACAGCACCTCTAGTTAGAGTTTCTATATCTGTGTTCTCATTATTATTTGGTATTTTACTTCTGTGTGTTATCCAAAACTGGTCTTTCCCTGAAGTCAGAGTTTCTTTGTGAGGTGGATTTCTAGTTCCCCAGGATCCGAGTGAAGTGAGTACTATTTCATTAATTTCTTCATATGCAAGATTGGGGACATTAAGATTTAGAGTTATCTTTGGGTCGGTCTTTAACAGGTGAAATTTTTCTACTATGTCGTATGTAATTTTTCCTGCTGAAATAAAATTAGGTTGAGTTTTTCCTGTTGATCCAGGTTGCAAAAAAGCTGCAGCAGAGACTGCTATTGATGGAACAGAAAATTCTCTGCCTTCCATAGCTGCGTTTACGGTCCCAGAGTAAAGTAAATCTTCAGCCATGTTTGCTCCAAAGTTTATTCCACTTAATAATAAGTCTGGCTTGAAAGGGCAAAGTTCATGTAAGCCCAAATGAACGCAATCGACAGGAGTCCCATTTACTGCCACAAAATTTTCTTTAATTTTCTTAGGAAATAAAGGTCTTTTGGTTGTTATGGATGCGCCTGATCCACTCATTTCTCTCTCAGGAGCTATAACAAAGACTTCATGTTTTTCAGCTAAACAATTGTAAAGAACATTTATTCCTTCTGCTTCAATTCCATCGTCATTACATAACATTATTTTCATGAAAAATTTATAAGCTTTTTTTAATTAAAGACACTGCTTGGCAAGCAATTCCTTTTTTTGTACCCTCAAAGCCTAAGCCATCTGTAGTAGTAGCCTTGCAACTAACATATTCTTTTTCTATCTTAAGGTCCTTAGAAATGCACTCAATTATTAAGTCTATTTGCTCCCTTATTTTTGGCTCTTCAGCAATCAATGTTATATCTACATTAATAATTTCATAATGCTTTGAACTCAAAAGACTGACAACTTCATTTAAAAGTAATCGACTTGAAACTTCTTCATTTTTTGGATCTTCTGAAGGAAACAAACCCCCTATATCGCCTAAAGCAGCTGCACCTAATAAAGAATCAATAAGCGCATGGATGATTACATCTCCATCAGAGTAAGCCTCTATAGAAAATTCGCTCTCTATGAAAATGCCTCCAAGGACCATCCCTTTCCCAGGAATCAGCTTGTGTGCATCATATCCAAATCCAACTCTCAAATTAGTTCTCCATTCTTCCTTGAGAAGAAAGAATTGACTTAATCAAAACTATATCTTCGGGAAAAGTTAACTTTATATTATCCTTCGAGCCCTGAACCATCTTCAATTTACCTCCATTTGCTTCTACCAAATTAGCTTCATCGGTAAAATCTTTTTTTAGGTTCTTTTCCAATGTTGCTCTAACCAGAATATCTTTTTTAAAAATTTGAGGAGTGAATGCTCTCCAAAGTCTTGTGCGATCGAAAGTATTTAAAATTAAGGAATTTCCCTTACCGACCTCTTTAATAGTATCTGTGCAAGGAATACCTAGAACTATCCCATCAATTTCTTCTTCCATAGAGTTAATAATTTCTTGTACATCCGAACTCCTTAGACATGGACGTACAGCATCATGAATTAAAATATGTTTGTAGAATGTATCAGATTCTTCCCAGAACTTTATTCCATTCAAAACTGATTTCATCCTTGAACTGCCTCCTTCTGTTACAAAAACTTTTGGATTTTTAATTACATCTAGGGATTTATAATATTGGTCATTTGGTGGAACCACTACACAAATTCCCAAACAATCCGAAAAATCAAGCAGAGGTCTAATACTTAATTCTAAAATACTTTTGTCACCTATCTTTAAAAACTGTTTTGGAACTTCTTTACTAAACCTCTTACCACTCCCAGCTGCTGGAACAATAGCAACAAAACTTTTATTCACTGGTCTTGTTTAAGTTTAGAAAGATCAATTTCTTTATTTTTAATCTGCTCTGATTTAAATTTATAAAAAGTTTCGCCTGGTTTTATGAAGCCTAATTCAGACCTTGCTAGACCTTCTATTGCATTTCTCCCTGAACTTAATCTATTTTTCTCTTGCTCAAGTAAAAGATTCTTGCTCTCTAATTCTTGAGTTAAATCCTCTTTTTCTTTAATTTCTTCTTTTAAATCTTTTAAACTCCAGTAACTGTAATCCCCTGTCCAAATATTAACTTGTACTAGAATTAGAGCAACTGATAGGAAAACCATCAAAGAAAAAAACAGGAAGTCCTTTCTATTGATCTCTTTAAATTCAGGTAACTTCATCTATACCGGAGAAAGGAATATTAAATTTTTCCTCTAAAATCAACATTCGGTTATATTTTGCTACTCTATCAGTCCTGCATGGAGCTCCTGTTTTAATTTGTCCAGAGTTTAAACCTATAGCAATATCAGCTATAGAAGTATCTTCCGTTTCGCCTGAACGATGAGAGATAATAGTCTTATAACCATTCTCTTTAGATAAATTAACTGCTTCCATGGCTTCTGAGATAGTACCTATTTGGTTTATCTTTACTAGAACAGAGTTAGCAACCTTTTGTTTGATTCCTTTTTTTATTCTATTTGTGTTTGTAACAAAAAGATCATCGCCCACTAATTGTATTTCTGACCCTAAACTCTTGGTAAGAGACTTCCATCCTTCCCAATCATCTTCATCTAAACCATCTTCGATAGAATTGATAGGGTATTTTGATTTTAGAGTATTAAGGTAATTAATCATTTCGTTAGAGTTAAAACTCTTATCTATACCCCTTAATAAATATTGGCCTTCATTAAAAAGCTCTGAGGAGGCGCAGTCCAAACATATAAAAACCTGACTTCCCGCTTTATAGCCAGAAACATCTATTGCTTTGAGAATAAGGTCAAGAGCTTCTTCTGCAGAATCTAGTTGGGGAGCAAAACCTCCTTCATCTCCAACTGATATATTCAGTTTCTGTTTCTTAAGTTGTTCTTTCAGCTCGTGGTAAATTTCCACCCCGCATTGAAAAGCAGATTTAAAATTACTAAAGCCACTGGGTTGAATCATAAACTCTTGAAAATCAATATTGTTATCTGCATGAACACCACCGTTTAAGATATTCATCATAGGGTTGGGTAATGTTGCTTTTTCATCTACTTCAAAGAGGTCTTTATATAATAGGTTTACACACTCATACAAAGGCAAGCTTCTAGATTTAGCAGACACCCTTAAATTAGCCAGTGAGACTACCAAGATTGTATTTGCTCCAAAAGTACTTTTATTGTTAGTTCCATCTGCCTTGCATAAAATTGAATCTATATTGGTTTGGTCCAGTGGATCTAATCCAGCTAACAATTCTTTTATCTCATTATTTATTACATTTACTGCCTTAGAAACTCCCCTGCCAAAAAATCGAGTTTCATCTTTATCTCTTATCTCAAGAGCCTCATATTTTCCAGCTGAAGCTCCAGAAGGGACATAAGAAATCGAAGAACTATCATCCGAGAGTCTTACCTCACAAGCCAAAGTTGGATTCCCTCTAGAATCAAATACCTCAAAAGCAGAAATATCTTCTATTGTTAATTTGTTCACATTTAATTTATTTTGATATCAGAAAAGCTTTTTACTAATGCGTCTATAGATTTAATTTGAACCAAAAATTCTCTTAAATGTTTTAAAGGTAAAGCACAAGGACCGTCACATTTAGCTAAATCAGGGTCAGGATGTACTTCAAGAAATAATCCAGCTAGACCAATAGACATAGCTGATTTAGCAAGGTCCAATACATAAGACCTTCTACCAGAAGTTATATTCCCACCTCCTCCTGGTTCTTGTAGAGAATGAGTCACATCAAATATTACAGGATATTGATAATTTTTGAGCTGTGCTAAGCCCATCATGTCTACAATAAGATTCTTATAACCAAATGATGTTCCTCTTTCGCATAGTAAAATATTTTCATTACCAAAATGCTTAAATTTATCAATAATATTTTCTACTTCTGAAGGAGAAAGAAATTGACCTTTTTTGATATTAATTGGTAGGCCCGTTGATGCAGCACTAAAAAGCAAGTCTGTCTGCCTGCATAAAAATGCAGGAATTTGTAAGAGATCTAAAACTTTACTAGCTTTAAAGATTTCTTCAGAAGTATGTACATCTGAAATAACTGGAACTCTATAGTCAACTTTGATTTTTTTTAAAATATCTAGACCTTCGTCTACTCCAGGTCCTCTGAAAGAATCAAATGAAGACCTATTTGCTTTATCGTATGAAGCCTTAAATATGAAAGGGATGTCAAGTTCTTCAGTAACCTGCTTACATTCTTCAACCACTTCCTTAATTGTGTTTCCATCCTCTAATACATTAAGACCAGCAATAAGCACAAAATCTTCTTTATTGCTAAGTTTAATTTTTCCTACTTCTACCTGCTTCACTTTAACTACCTAACTGGCTTTGTTTTGGTTGTTCGCTGCGTCAATAAAGCCCTTAAATAAAGGGTGGCCATCTCTAGGATTTGAAGTAAATTCTGGATGGAACTGACATCCTACAAACCAAGGGTGTTTATTTATTTCTACTACTTCAACAAGATTTTTATCCTTAGATTTACCTACAATATTAAGACCTGCTGATTCCATCTGATCAACATAATTGTTATTTACTTCATATCTGTGTCTATGCCTTTCTTGTATGACGCTCTTCCCATACAAAGATCTTGTTAAAGAATTTTCTGATAAGATGCATTTCTGAGAACCCAGACGCATAGTGCCACCTAAATCAGAATTTTCATCACGTTTCTCAATCTCTCCATTAGAATCAATCCATTCACTTATTAGTCCAATAACTGGATGGCTAGTCTTCTGATCAAATTCGCTACTATTTGCATCACCAAGGTTTAAAACATTTCGAGCAAACTCTATTACGGCTACTTGCATCCCAAGGCATATACCTAGGTAAGGAATCTTGTTCTCTCTTGCATATTCAACAGTAATTATCATTCCTTCGATCCCTCTATGGCCAAAACCTCCAGGAACTAGAATTGCGTCTACACCTTCTAAGACCTCCCCGACATTCTTAGGTTCAATAATCTCAGAATCTATGTATTCAACATTAATTCTTAATTCATGCTGTATACCTCCATGAATTAAGGCTTCATTGAGAGATTTGTAGGCATCTTTAAGGTCTGTATATTTTCCAACCATAGCTATGGTTACTTCATTTTTTGGATTTGTATGGGCATCAGAAACTCTTTTCCAGTCTTCAAGGTCAGGTTTTTTACAAGAAAGATTAAGTTTGTCAGTTACTATTTCGTCAACTTTTTGAAGGTTTAATAGAATTGGTATCTTATAAATTGAATTAACATCTGGCATTGAAATTACACTTTGTTTTTCAACATTGGTAAATAGAGCAATTTTCTCCCTAGCTTCGTCTGAAATCTCTTTGTCAGATCTACAAATAAGAATATCTGGTTGCAACCCATGAGATAACATCTCTTTTACTGATCTCTGAGTAGGTTTTGTCTTAATCTCCCCTGCAGCAGCTATATATGGAACTAAGGTTAGATGCATAAATAGGGTTCTAACAACCCCAAGTTCTAGTTTCATCTGCCTTATGGCTTCTAAAAAGGGTTGAGATTCTATATCACCAACAGTTCCCCCTATCTCTACAATAGCTACCTCGGAATCTCTTGAACCTTCTTTTATCCTCCTTTTAATTTCATCTGTTATATGGGGAATGACTTGTACTGTCCCTCCTAAATAATCTCCTTTTCTCTCCTTTTTTAGAACTGTTTCATATACCTGACCGGTAGTGAAATTATTATCTTTAGACATCTTAGATTTAATAAATCTTTCATAGTGACCAAGATCTAAGTCAGTTTCTGAACCGTCTTCAGTAACAAAAACTTCTCCGTGTTGTAAGGGACTCATAGTTCCTGGATCCAAATTTATGTAAGGATCTAGTTTCATAATAGTTACTTTAATACCTCTGCTTTCCAATAAGGCGCCTAGAGATGCAGAGGTAATACCCTTCCCCAGAGAAGATACTACTCCACCGGTAACAAAAATAAATCTAGTTTTAGAATTTCCCATCTATCTAACAAACAGAAAAAAGCTTCTGCAAGATGGCACTGCAGATTAACAAAAAGTTCGTTCGCCTACAACGTAAATAATTTTTAAAAGGTACTTCGTGAGTTTGGTTTAGAATTAATCACCTTCTCCATCTTCATAGTATTGTGTAGGATATCGTTCGTCTTTAGCTAAATTTTCAAATCTAGCTACTGAGTCTCGGAAAGCTAAAGAAGTAGTTCTAGTAGGTCCGTTTCTTTGTTTTGCGATATTAATTTCAGCTTTACCTTTATTTTCTAGATCACTTCTATCGTAGTATTCATGTCTATACAAAAAAGCTATTACATCAGCATCCTGCTCTATTGCACCTGAATCTCTTAAGTCAGAAAGAATAGGCCTTTTATTAGGTCTAGATTCGACAGCTCTATTTAATTGTGATATTGCAACAACTGGGACATCTAATTCTTTTGCTAAGGCTTTTAGTGACCGACTTATCTCACTAATTTCTGTTACCCTATTCTCACTCTTGCCCGGAATTTGCATTAGACCAATGTAATCCACAACTATCATGGCCAAGTCTTTATTTTCTCTTTTCACCCTTCTTGATCTTGCCCTCAATTCAGTTGGACTAAGAGCCGGTGTATCATCAAGAAGAATTTTCTTATTACTGAGAACAGATAGAGCTTTATCTATTCCCTCCCAATCATTATCTTGGAGTTGTCCCCTCATAAGCCTCTGTAAATCTATATTAGCTATACTGGAAATAAATCTTCTGACTACCTGTTCAGCAGACATTTCCATGCTAAAAATTAAGACTGTTCGATCAGTTTGTCTTGCTACATTTTCAGCAATATTCAATGCTAGAGCTGTTTTACCCATGGAAGGCCTACCAGCAATGACAATTAAATCAGATCTTTGAAAACCAAGAGTGATTTCATCAATTTCAGAAAATCCAGTACTAACGCCTATTAAAGAATCCCCGGACTCATTGGCCTCTTGTATAAAAGAATAAACTGGACCAAGTAAGTCCCGAATTTCCTTTGGTCCTGCAGAACGTTTAAAATCATCTCTTAAACTTAAGATTCTTTCTTCTGCATTATCTATAACTTGATCGCTACTAGAAGAATCCGATTCTCTTGCGGTCTTAGAAATCTGATCTACGGCTGTAATTAACTTCCTAAGGTTAGATCTTTGCTTAATGATCTCAGCGTAACTTTCTATATTTGCTACGCTGGGCGTTTCCTGAGCAAGTTGAGTTAAATAATCTTTACCCCCCAACTTAACTAATTCAGGAAGATCTCCATTTCCCTCAAGAGTGTCTTGTACAGTAATAAGGTCTATTGGCTTACCTAGATCTTGAAGGTCCTTTATAGTTTTAAAAATTAGTTGGTGTTCAGTCTGATAGAAATCTTCTTGTAAAACTAGACCAGCAACTAAATCCCAAGCATCATTCTTTAACATGATGCCCCCTAAAACAGCTCTTTCTGCTTCTACCGAGTAGGGTAATTCTTCATTCGAGGAGAAATTTTGGGACATAAAAGATTAATTTCAAGTATTCTTTACTAAACTATAATTCTCCCACTGGAGAAGATTTAAAACAATAAAAATATTTTTCTATTCTTGGGCTATTAGAGCAACAGAAATTTCTTGAATAACTTCTGGATGAACCTCTATGTCTAACTTATAGTTACCTAGTTCCTTTAAAGTCCCTTCGGGCAATCTAACAGCAACTTGTTCTATTTTAATACCTTCCAGATTAATAGCTTCTGAAATTTCTCTGGTTCCAATAGATCCGTATAAAGTTCCTTCTTCTGAAACTGCTACAGGAATAGAAATTTCTAAAGATTCTAACTTTTTAGCTAATTCAAGCGCTATGGCTTTCCTTTGTTCTTCAGCTTTGTTGAGAGAAACTTTTCTTTGTTCGTATTCAGCCTTATTTTCTTCATTAGCTCTAACAGCTTTTCCTGAAGGGATTAGAAAATTCCTAGCAAAACCAGACCTTACGTTCACTAAATCACCGGGATCACCCAATTTAGTTACCTTTTCTAAGAGAATTATTTCCATTTGTCTATCTGTAATGCGAATCTGTGTAAGGTAACAAGGCTAAATGTCTAGCTCTTTTAATAGCTCTAGTTAACTGCCTCTGATATTTAGCTGAGGTTCCCGTAACTCTGGCAGGCATTATCTTCCCTGTTTCAGTAATATATTCTTTTAAAAGATTGATATCTTTATAATCAATTTCTTGTATCCCCAAGGCAGTAAATTTACAAAACCTTTTTTTATACTCTTGGTTTGAAGGTCTTTTTTTAAAATTTTTCTTTTGCTTTTTTGGCATAGTTTACTTTTCGTGATTCAAACTACTTTTCCTTTTCTTGATCTTCTTCTTTGGGTCGAAGCTTGAAAGTAACTTCAGTGGCGCTTTGTTTTTGCTTACTTAAACCTTCTTTAGGAAACTTTTCCTCTTTAAGCATATAATCTTCTCCTGCCTCTCCCTCTGGAGTCTGAGTAGATAAAGCAGATATTTCAGTATGCGCCTTCTTAGAAACTAAAATTAAGTCTCTGATAATAGAATCATTGAACTTAAATGAAGATTTTATTTCTTTTATTGCTTCTTGATTACATTCAACATTCATTAAGGCAAATGAAGCTTTGAACTGATCTTGAATAGGATAAGCTAACTTTCTGTTTCCTATACATTCAGATCTTTGAACTGATCCACCGGATTCAGTAACTATAGATGAAAATTTATTTAAAACTGACTGAGTCTGATCAGATTGGTCAGGATGGACTAAAAAAACTATCTCGTAATGTCTCATTTATACCTCTCGGTTTTAGCTCTCCTTTTTTAAATTAAAATGTAGAGCAAGGTATCAAGGGTGCGCATTCTATTTTAGGTTATTCTTTGAAGCAAGCCGTATTCAATATTCTTATTATTAGGCCATCGAAATCTATTCCTTCCAAAATTGCTGATTTGGGCACAAGACTTGTTTCTGTTAATCCTGGGACAGTATTTAACTCTATCAATTGGAAATTCCTTTTTTTGTCTTGTATGAAATCTACTCTTCCCCATCCAGAGCAACCGAGAGAAGAGAAAGCATGCCAAGCAAAATTCTTGACAGTCATCAATTCTTCTTCACTAAGTTCAGATTGAGAATATTCAGTATCATTTCTTACGTATTTTGCATCAAAATCATAAAAATCATTTTTTGGTTTAATACTTATGGGGGTGAGGGTCTTGCCGTCAAGTATAGGAACAGTAACTTCTTCTCCTTCTATGAAGGCTTCTACGATCAAAATGTCATCATATTTTAAAGCCTCTTTCATAGCATTTTCTAAAGATCCTTTGCCAGGATGAACAATACTTACTCCAAAACTAGAACCTTCTCTAGCCGGTTTAACTACAAAAGATTCTTCTAAAGCACTTACATCTTGTTCACTTGATAAAAAAGGAGAAGTTTGAGTTTTAGTAGTCCCTGCGTTTTTAATCTCTACAAAGTCAGGGGTAGGTAAAGATAATTCTCTCCATATCTTTTTAGTTTCTGATTTATTCATAGAAAGTTCACAAGATTTTGAATTACTACCGGTAAATTGAATATTTTTTTCTTCAAGGATTGCTTGAATAAATCCATCTTCTCCACCTCTGCCATGTAAAGCTATGAACACTAGGTCAAGTGAATCCACTAGCTTTATTGCTTGCTCAGGTGATGAAAGATCAACACTTCTTACACTCAAACCCATGGACTTAACTGAATCCACTACAGCTCTTCCTGTTTTTAAGGAAATCTCTCTTTCTGTTGACCAACCTCCCATTAGGACTGATATCTCTCTATCCTTGAATTTGCTGGTATCAATATCGGTCATGTTTGTTCATTTTTTTAATTAGCTTCTCTGAAATTTCAGAAATGCTTCCCGCTCCTTGAATTAATAGAACACCCCTTTGTTTAGATAAGGAAGATCCAATTAATTTTATGGCTTCTGCTTCAGAACCAGCCAACTCAGCTTTTTTAAACCCTTTAACTTTAATATTGTTTAAGAGATTAGAAGAACTTATTTCTTTTATGGGATTCTCTCCTGCTGGATATATTTCGAGAAGAATAAGTTCGTCAACTAATTGAAGTACTTCTACAAATTCTTCATATAATTCTTTGGTTCTAGAAAATCTATGTGGTTGAAAAACCATAGTTATTTTTTCTTTTGGAAAAGATTCTCTTATAGCTATAACTGTATTTCTAATCTCAGTTGGATGATGCCCATAATCATCTATTATTGAACTCTTATTTAATTTCCCTAAAAATTGCATTCTTCTATTAATTCCGGAGAATTTTCCTAATGCTGATTGTATATTTAGTATAGGTATGCCCTCTTCTAAAGCTAAGACTGAAGAAGCTGTTGCATTTAATACATTATGTCTACCAGATAAGTTCAGTTTAATATTGAATGTATGACCTTCGTTATTGGATAAAGTAAATTCTGAAGTAAGTCCAAGGGCCTTGTAATTCCTGATTATGTAATCATTTTTTTCTTTAAAACCGTACAAAATCGTCTTTCTTGCAAAAGAAGGGTATAGCTTCTGGATAATTGGATCATCTCCACAAGCAACAAGAAGTCCATTAAAAGGTAATTTCTTTACAAATTCCAAAAAGGCACTTTCAAGATTATTTATATCATTCTCATAATTTGATAAATGATCATTATCTATATTTGTAATAATCTCTAAAGAAGGTTGTAGCATCAAAAAAGATTTGTCACTTTCATCAGCTTCAACAATTAAATATTCTCCTGTTCCTAATTTAGCGTTAGATGCAAAACTTTTAATTATGCCTCCGTTAATGAAAGTAGGATCTAACATCGCTTCTGTCATAATTGAAGCTAAAAGACTTGTGGTTGTAGTTTTCCCATGTGTTCCTGCAATTGCTATCCCTCTTTTCATGTTCATCAAACTTGCTAGAAGTTCACCTCTTTCTAGTATTGGCAGAGTTAGTTTTTGAGCTTCAATTAGCTCTGGGTTCTTCTCTTCAATAGCTGCAGACTTGACTATCATATCCGCAACTTCGATATTAGAAGCCTTATGACCAATAATTACGTTTATACCCAATGAAGATAGCCTTTCAGTGATAGTTGTAACTTTTATATCAGACCCAGAGACTGTGTAACCTAAATTAAATAGAACCTCGGCTAAACCGCTCATACCGCTGCCACCAATTCCAACAAAAAAAATATTAGTTGGGTACTTGTTTGATAGATTCATTTATTTTAATAAAAATTTCTTTTGCAACTTCAGGAAGGTGAGCAAGCTTAGTTGAATTGGACATCGAAAGTCTTTTTTCCTCGTCAGTAGCTAACTTTGAAATAGTGCTAACTAGTTCTGAAATATTATCCTCATTTGATCTGACAACCTCAGCTGCACCAAGATCTTTTAAGTATTTAGCATTTAATGATTGATGGTCATCGGTAGACCAAGGTAAAGGAAGTAAAATAGAAGGCTTATTAGTTGCTATTAATTCAGAGATAGTCATGGCTCCTGATCTACTAATGACCAAGTCTGCATGTTGGTAAGCTTCTCCCATATCTTCAATAAATGCTTCAACTTTGTAATCAAAATTTAGCTTTGAATAAAAGTTTTCGAGCCTGGATCTATCTGATTCTCCAGATTGATGAGTTATTACCCAATCATCTCTCTCTTTAAATTTCTCCAAGGCCTTCATTACAATTGAATTAAGTTGAACGGAACCTTGACTGCCCCCTAATATTAATAAGTGAAGATTGTTCTTAGAGCAGTCTTTTCTATCACTATCTTTAAAAGAAGTAATCTCAGTTCTTACAGGGTTTCCCACAAATTCTACTTTTTGATTCTCTTTAAAAGATGAAGGAAAGCCTTCAAATATTTTTAATGCGAACCTAGCAAGTATCTTATTTGCAGATCCCGCTACACTATTTTGTTCATGAATAAATAAGGGAATTCTTAAAAGAAAAGAAGCTAAACCAGGTCCCAAACTCATGTAACCTCCACAACAAAAAATAAAATTGGGTTTAATCTTTGTTAGGATAAAAATTGATTTAATAAAAGAAACTATTAAATAAAAAACAGAAACCGTCTTTTGCCTTAAGTTCTTTTTTTTAAATCCTGAAGATTTGGTATATTCAAAAATAAATCCTTCTTTAAGAGACAGTTTTTCTTCTAAAGAACTTTCTTTCCCTATCCAGTATATCTCTACACCTGATTTTTTACTTTCTCTAGCAACCTCTAAAGCCGGATAGACATGACCTCCAGTTCCACCAGCAACAAATACACCTCTCATTAGAGACTAACCCTCCTAGGTATATTTATTGCAGGCATAGAAGATTTAGTTTCTTGGTCTACCCGCAATACTAAAGCACATAAACAACACATTATTAATAAATTTGTCCCACCGTAGCTTATAAAAGGTAAGGTAAGACCTTTGGTTGGTAAAAGACCAATAGCTACTCCTACATTAATAAAAGTGTGCAAACCTATTAAGATTGCAACTCCATAAGAAATGAAAAAACCGAAATACAAATTTCTTTGAAGGGCCTTTCTACCTATATAGAAACTTCTAAACGAAAGGAAAAATAAAGTTGCTATGATAATAATTGCTGTAAAAAGACCCATCTCTTCTACTACTATTGAAAAAATAAAATCGGTATGGGCGTCGGGAAGATATCCTAATTTCATAAGCCCTTCTCCTAAACCTACCCCAAACCAATCTCCTCTGCCTATAGCCATTAGAGATAAAGTTAATTGATAACCTCCTTCATATTGATTTGCCCAAGGATCCATAAATGAAATAATTCTTTCCCATCTCCAGGGTACAAAGTAAATTAGTGACAAAATACCTAAGAAACCTAATCCGATAACAAGAATAAACTGACGTATATGAACTCCTGAGACAAAAAGCATACCGAGAACAGTAACAAAGATTACTGCTGAGGTGCCTAGATCGGGTTGCATTAGAATCAGAGAGACAACTAAAACTACCAAAACAGCAGGCTTAAAAAAAGCAAACCAATGAGATTGAAGATCTTTTAAACGTCTAACTGAATAACCTGCTACATAAACAATAGTTATAAATTTCATTATTTCTGAAGGCTGGAATCCAACAGGGCCTATTCTTAGCCATCTATGGGCTCCATTTACCTCAATGCCAATTCCAGGAATGAGAACCAAGATTAATAAGAAAATTCCAAAACCTAAAAAAATACGATCAAAACTTTCCCAAAAAGTCAAAGGAACAGAAAGAAAGAGACTAAATAATAGCAAGCCAACTATTAAGTGAATAAACTGCCTTTTAGTAAAATTTAATGGGTCACCTGTTAGAGAATCTGAAAATTCTATGGAAGCAGTAGCAACAGCTAAAAGACCAAAAAGTGTCAAAAACAAAAATAAACTTAAAAAAGTAAAGTCAATCTTTTTAAAGTCAGGTAATGAAAAATATTTTTCTAGAATATTCAATTACATTCTCAAACAAATCCTGAAAGTTGACGAAATTTATTTCCTCTTTCTTTGTAATCAGAGAACATATCTGTGCTTGAACAAGAAGGTGAAAGAAGCACAACATCTCCTTGGCTAGAAAAATTTTTTAACTTCTGGAGGGCATCTTCGAGGTCTTCTGAAAGGATACAATCTACCTTAATTCCAATCTCTTTCATTATCTTCTCTTTATCCTTGCCAAAAATAAAAATTTTCTTAATAGATTTTAGAGAACTGGTCTGAATCATAGAAAAATCTTGCCCCTTAGTATCTCCTCCACAAATCAATAAGGTTTTTTCTTTACCATATAATTTTTGCGTTGAATTGAGTGCAGTTAATAAGGAAGAAATATTTGTACTCTTTGAATCATTTATATAAGTAAGACCATTCTTAATTCCTAAGATTTCAAACCTGTGTTGAAGTCTTTTGAAAGATTTAACAGAATCTAGACTTTTTTTAATCAAGTTGGACTCTGCTTTAATTAAATCATTTAAATTCTCTTTCTTTTTTATTGCTTGAAGAACTAAAAGGATACTTAAAGCCGCTTTTATATTAATTATTTCGTGGTAAGGCCATTCATTACCTAATGAACGATCTATATCTTTATTTAAAGGGTCTAAAAAATCAATGAAATTTATTATCTTTTTTTGTCTCAGATCTTTAGATTTTATGTTGTTAACTCCAGTTAAACCAATATTGCATCCTTGCAGAATCTTCTCTTTTATTTTCCTGTAATTGTCTATTGAATGATGTCTATCTAAATGATCCTGATCAATATTAAGCAATACTGCTACATCTGATAATAAATTATTACTATGCTCTAAATGAAAGCTTGATACCTCTATTATGGACAAAGAATGTTCCTCTGTAAGAACGTCTAGAACAGGTCTACCAATATTTCCACAACAAATAATCTTTTCTTCTTTGAAAACCTTTGAAATAAGATGACCAGCCAGTGCAACAACAGTTGTTTTACCATTTGTACCAGATACTAAGACTTTTGTAGACTTAGATTCTTTTAAGAAAATTTCAATATCAGTAAGAATTTCCTTACCTAATCTTCTTGCTTCCACAAGAATCTTATTTTCAAACTCAATTCCAGGGCTTACTAAGATTTTCTTAACTTTTTTTAAAATACTAGTATCAAAACGACCTAGACATAAATTCTTTTTATCTATTTCCTTAAATTCTAGGAGGCCTGGTGGTTCTAGCCTAGAGTCCATTATAAAGAAGGGAATATCTTTTATTTTTAAATATCTTAAAAAAGAAGCTCCAGTTGCACCAAAACCAAGTATAAGATGCATAAATCTCTGCTTCACTGCAATAATTTATCTAAGTTTGAGGGTAACCAGTCCTACTAAAACTAGCATGAAGGTTATTATCCAGAATCTTACGATAACTCTAGGTTCTGGCCAGCCTTTTAATTCAAAATGATGATGTAACGGTGCCATCTTAAACACTCTTTTCCCAGTCAATCTATAAGAAAGAACTTGAACAATAACTGAAAGAGTTTCTACAACAAAAACACCTCCCATGATAAAAAGTACGTATTCGTGCCTAATAATTACTGCGACAATTCCTAAGGCAGCTCCTAAAGCTAAAGAACCTACATCCCCCATAAAGACTTGTGCTGGATAAGTGTTATACCAAAGGAAACCTATACCTGCACCTACCAATGCTCCACAAAAAACTAACATCTCCCCTGTTCCTGGAAGAAAAGGAATATTTAAGTATTCTGCGTAAATAGTATTTCCAGCAGCATACCCTATTAAGCCTAACCCTCCAGCAACCATAACGCATGGAAGTATTGCTAATCCGTCGAGACCATCGGTAAGATTTACTGCATTACTTGAACCAATAATTACTACATAAGATACAAAAATAAAACCTATTCCTAAAGGGAAAGAAATGTTTTTTAAAAAGGGAACTATTAAACTTATTTCGTTTATATTTTCTGAACTGTAATAAAGAAAAGTAACTGCTGCTAAAGTTATTAGGCTTTGCCACAAGATTTTACTTAAAGGGGATAGTCCTTTACTTGATTCAAATCTTAATTTATATAAATCATCTACCCAGCCTAATAAGCCAAATAAAGTTGTTACTCCCAGAGCTACCCACAAATATCTATTCTCCAAATCACCCCATAAAACAGAGCTGATAACAATAGAAGACAAAATAAGGGTACCTCCCATTGTAGGTGTCCCTCTTTTTGTTAAATGGCTAGCAGGACCTACCTCTCTAACAACTTGTCCAACTTGAATTTCTTGCATCTTGTTTATAAATCTAGGTCCCAATATTAGAGAAACAAATAGTGCAGTTAAAGTAGCAAATATTGCCCTGAATGATAAATAATCAAAAACTCTTAAAGGGCCATAACTATCAGAAAAAAAATTAAATAATTCAACAAGCATTCTTATACCTTCAATTCATCAGCTATAAAATCCATACCAGTAGATCTAGATCCCTTAACTAAAATTATAGATTCTTTAGAGATATTAGTATTTATGTAATCTAACAATTCTACTTTTGAAGAGAAGCTTTTACCTATCTTAGGAATATGACTTAAACCTTCCTTCCATAATTTACCTATGCATAAAAATTCTTCCACCTTTCCATCAGCATACTTGCAAATTTTTTCATGATAGTAAACTTGATCTTTACCCAATTCAGCCATCTCGCCAGCAATAAATATTCTTTTCTTATCAGTTAAGTCCCCCAAAACATCTAGTGATTTTTTCATAGAGTCTGGGTTAGCATTGTAAGAATCATCAATGACAAGAGCTCCTCTTAAAGCTTTATGCACTTCCATTCTTCTGCTCGGATAAACCACATTCCTTAAAGTTTTACTAATCTTCTCTAGATCTATATTGAGGGCAAAACATACTGCTAAAGCTGAACATGCATTCATAGAATTATGAATCGCTATCCCATTCATGACACAATGAATTGTCTTCTGTGGAGAATTTAAATTGAAAGAGATTTGGTCCTTAGAAAAATTTGTTTCAATATTACTTAAAAAAATATCCGAATTTTCATTAGATCCAAATGTAATAATTCTCTTAGTTCCACATCTTTCCTTCCAATAAGAATAAAACTCTGAGTCTCTAGGTAGAATAGCAGTCCCATTTTCCTTTAAGTGCTTAAGAATGTTACTTTTTTCTTCTGCCACCTTCCCCTTTGACTTTAGTTTCTCTAAATGAGAAGAAACTGCATTGGTTATTAAGGCTATATCAGGCAAAACCTTAGCTGATAACTTATTAATCTCACCTGGAGAATTTGTACCAATTTCTATAACTGCATAAGCATTAAATTCTTGCAGAGAAGCTAATGTAAGTGGTACTCCTATGTGGTTGTTTTTATTTCCCTTGGTTCTATGGCAATGACCTTCAGAAGAAAGTAACGTATAAATAATATCTTTCGTAGTGGTTTTTCCATTACTACCAGTTATCCCAATAACATTACCTTTAAACTGCTTTCTATTCTGGGTACCTAAGTTATCTAAAAATTCATAACAATCATCTACAAGTATGTATGGTCTCCCTAGAGAAATATCCTTTTCTATTACAAAAGCTGAGGCTCCTTTTTCTTCAGCTTGTTTTACATAATCATGACCATCTTTGTAATGTCCTTTAAGAGCTACAAATACATCTTTAGGTTTTAGAGTCCTGGAGTCTATACTTATATCTTTAAAGTTCTCCTCGCCAGTACCTCCTATAACTTTCCTTCCTACTTTTTTAGCTATAGATGCTAGAGTTTCATTTTTCATAGTTTTACATGCTCTCTAGAAATTTTTTTACTTCTTCATGATCACTAAAGGGAAGTTTTCTTCCTGAAATATCTTGATAACTTTCATGCCCCTTACCAGCAATTAAGAGAATATTTTTTTCATTATTTTGCTCAATCTCCCTAAGACAAAAAGAAATAGCTTTTTCTCTATTGGGAATTATTTTAACCTTTAAATTATTTCTTAAGCCTTGACGAACTCCATTAATAATATCCATTTCATTCTCAGTTCTAGGGTTGTCATTAGTTATTATCAGAAAATCAGATAACTCTCCTGCAACCTCTCCCATTAGAGGTCTTTTATCTTTATCCCTATCTCCTCCACAACCAAAAATACACCAAATGTTTGTTTTCTTAAAAGCATCCTTCAATTCTATTAATGAGCTTTTTAAAGCTTCTGGAGTATGGGCATAATCAACGAAACAATTATTTTTTTTGCTTAAAGGTATCAATTCCATTCTACCTTCGGGGAAATCTAGGTCTTTTAATAAAGGGTAGACTTTATCTAAATTAAATCCTCTAGTTATAAAAGATGCTATTGCACAAATAACATTAGATGCCAAAGGTCTCGAAATTGTATTTAGAGAAAAATGGATCTCTTTATTGGGTGTGTTAAGAGCTACATTTAATTTTCTGTCTTTTTTTCTAGAGAAAGAGTAGTAAAAATCTGATTCTTCACTATTAGAAACTGTAAAAACTGAACAAGATTCTTTGTTCTGAATTAATTCTTTATAGATTTCTTTACCTAATATGTTATCAATATTTAAGATTACATTTTTTGGCTTTAGTTCAGTAAAAAGCTTTTTCTTAGCGTTTTTATAACTTTCAAAATTTTTGTGATAGTCCAAATGATCATGAGAAAAACTAGTTAAAATTGCTGTATCTATTGAAGTACCAGCAATTCTGGCCTGCTCTAACCCATGTGAAGAAGCCTCAAAAGCTACTTGCTTGGAATCTTTATGGACCATTTCAAAGAAGGATCGCTGTAAATTAATAGGATTAGGTGTTGTTAAAGAAGAAGGCTTAGTTATATTTTTTCCATCTAAAGAAATTCCTATGGTACTGATGTAGCCACATTGAAGATTAATCAGTTTTGCTATTTGAGAAATTAGTTCAACGCAAGAAGTTTTCCCATTAGTACCGGTTACGCAAAAGGTTTCTAGATTCTGAGAAGGATTGTTGTAGAACCTTGAAGAAATAATCCCTAAAGATTCTTTTAAGTCTGGTAAATAGAGAATCTTTGAATCTTTTAAATGTTTGCTATCCGTTAAAACAGCCGAAGCTCCTCTACTAAATGCTTCATCAATGAAGTCATTTCCATCTAGCTTTTCACCCTTTAAAGCAAAGAAAAGAAAATTTTCATATATTTCTCTACTATCAAGACTAATTCCTTTAATAGATATTTCATTCAACCCCTTAAAGCTTTCTTCATAGAGTCCATCTAAAAGAACATCTAGATTTATAGATTTAGCTGAGATCTTTTTCATTAAGAACCTGATTCTAGAGTATGTAAAGATTGTCCAACCACTCTTGAAAAAATCGGAGCAGCTATGGTACCTCCTGAATGTTCTTCTTTTGTCAGTCCATGTAAAACTATAACACCTAAGAGAATCGGGTCATTAGCTGGAACAAACCCTGAGAAACTAGCTGAATATGACTTCTTTCCATTTTTTTTCTTCTTCTCAGCGGTTCCTGTCTTTCCAGCTACTTTCTTGCCTTCTATCCTTGCTCTTCTTGCAGTTCCTGATTTTGAATTTACTGTTTCGATCATCATGTTATTAATAAACCTCGTTGTATCTTCAGAAAGAACTCTAAAATCTGGTTTTGGACTAGTTAACTCCTCATCATAGAAAAGGGTTAGTTCTTTAAAAACTCCCTTATTTGCAAATACCTGAAAAGCTTGAGCAATCTGAAGTGTACTCATTGAAATTCCATATCCATAACAGGAACTAACTTTATCTCTGTTGCTAAGAGAAGAGGCTTCAGGTAGGAAACCTTCTCTTGAGGGTATTAATATGTTTGAAGGTCGACTTCCTAGACCAAAATTTGAAAAGAAATCAATTAAATATTTGGATTCCTGATCTTTGCATAACATAACCATTCCAACATTACTCGAATAAGAAATAATGTCAGATAAGCCTAAAGTTCCATAATCTCTAAAGTCACTAGTTTTATAACCACCATACTCTATCCACCCAGGAGAAGTATTGATTTTTATATTGCGATCAACCTTTCCTGAATTCACAATTGCTGCCATTGCTAATGGTTTAAGTACAGAACCGGGTTCAAAAACATCTATTGTCGCCCTATTCCTAAAGACACTCAGATCCTTAATATCACTTCTATCAGAAGGATTGAAGGAAGGATAGTTAGTTAAAGAAAGTATATGTGCTGTTTTTGGGTTAACTATGACAATACTTCCCGATTCAGCCCCAGAGTTTTCTACAGCTTTCTTTAATTCATGATAAGCAAGAGATTGCAAACGAATATCAATGGTAAGTTTCAAGTCTAAGCCTTCTTCAGCTGAGTTTCTTTCACCGTCAACAATACCAATGGGACTTCGGATGCCTGAGAAAACTCCATTCTTACCTTTCAACATTTTATTAAATACTAATTCTGCCCCTTGAATTCCCTTTCTATCTATATCAGTAATACCTACAACATGGGAACTAATCTCTAATTGAGGGTAACTCCTTCTAAGGTTTTGTTTAAAGAAAATTCCTTTTAAATTCATATTTTGTAGTCTTCTTTTTTTTCCTTCTCCTATATGACGAATTATTTCTACGTGACCTCTTTTCTTTTTAAGTATTCTTTCTATTTTGTTTACTTCCATTTCTATAGAATCAGCTAGAAAATCAATCTCTAGTTGACTGGGTTTAAACAAATTAAGATCTGCTATCACCGTGTATCCTTTGACATCAAGTGCTAACAGCCTGTCGTTTCTATCTAATATTTTCCCCCTTTTTGCTGGAATAGAACTTTCTAATATTGTTCTCGAGTCAACTTGTTCTTTTATAAATTCATCTTGAAAGACTTGAAGATAAATTAGTTTTATTATTAAGAGAGTAAAACCAAGAAGGAAAAGAATTTGGATAAAGAATGATCTTCCAGAATAGTAAGTTACTCTAGAGATCATAAAAAAAATAAATTTAGTCCAATTGAGATCTTACAAAAGAAGGTATATCAAGAAATTCTTTTTCTTGCTTTTCTTTTTCTTTATTATCTGAGACCTTTTCTGATAAAGGAGGATTTTCTAAAAGCTGTCTTGCTGCATCACTTAAGGGAAGAGGAGTTCTTTCTGTTCTATCTTTATTTACCTTAACACCAGAAATATCTATTGGCTTTGTACTAGATAGAGAAGAACTTAAACCTGTAGCTATAACTGTCACTTTCAAGTCGTTACCTACAACTTCATCTATAACTGCGCCAGTTACTATAATTGCATCTTCATCAGCAAATTTTTCTATGCAATCTCCTACAACTCTAATTTCTCCTAAAGTAATCTCAGTTCCAGCAGTTATATTAACTAATACACCTTTAGCATCCTTTAGGCTTATGTCTTCTAATAACTTGCTATCTACTGCCTTTTCAGCTGCTATTCTAGCCCTATCTGGACCGGATCCTATTCCAGTACCCATCATAGCTGTTCCTCTTTCTGACATTACAGTTTTAACATCAGCAAAATCTACATTAATTAATCCAGGACACATTATGATATCTGAGATACCTCTCACTGCTCCTGCTAATACTTCGTTAGCTTCTTTAAAAGCTTCTATCATGGTGCAATCTTCACCCAGAACTTCTAGTAATTTTTGATTAGGTATAGTTATTAGAGAATCTACTTCCTCAATAAGTTCCTTAATTCCTTCTTTTGCTATCTTCATTCTTTTAGAACCTTCAAGCTCAAAGGGCTTAGTGACAACAGCTACAGTTAAAATATCTAATTCCTTAGCAACTTGAGCAACTATTGGTGCTGCACCTGTACCTGTACCTCCTCCCATACCTGCAGTAATAAAAACCATATCAGCTCCTTTTAACAACTCTCTTAATCTATCCCTGTCTTCGAGAGCAGCCTCTCTTCCTATCTCAGGATTGGCCCCTGCCCCCAACCCATCTGTAATATTTATTCCAAGAATAAATTTATTAGGTGCAGAATTCTTATCCAAGGCCTGTTTATCAGTATTTATTGAGATGAACTCAGCTCCGTTTATTTTTGCTTCGACCATGTGTTGAACGGCATTACCTCCTCCTCCTCCAACTCCAATTACTTTAATAACTGCATTGTCTTTATTTTCTTCTACTATTTCCCATTCACTCATTCTTACCCCTTTTATAATTATCTAAAGATTTCCTCCAAACCACCTAGACAATCTATTGAAGATATTTTTATCTCGATGGATATAATTCATATGGTCTTCTTGCAGTTGTTTATGTCCATAAAGTAAGAGTCCTATTGAAGTTGCATAAACAGGATTGTGTATAACTTCAGTAAAACCACCAATAGTATTAGGTGAGCCCAATCTGACAGGTGCATGAAATACTTCTTCAGCAAGTTCAACTCCTCCTTCAACTTTTGATGCACCACCGGTGATGACCACACCAGCAGGAATAAGAGATTCAAATCCACTCAAACTTAACTTTTGTTGAGCCATGCTAAAGATCTCCACATACCTTCTTTCCAGGACATCTGCTAGCGACTGTCTTGATAATTCCCTTTCTGGCCTACCTCCCATACCAGGAACCATAATCATCTCTTCAGCTTGCGTTAAGGAACTTACTGCACATCCGTATCTTTGCTTGATATCTTCAGCTTGAGTGGGTGGAGTTCTTAGGGCTTCAGCTATATCATTTGTTACATGATCTCCCGCTATAGGAATGACATCTGTAAAAGAAATTGCACCTTCGGTAAAAACTGCAATATCAGAAGTTCCACAACCAATGTCTATTAAACAAACTCCAAGTTCTTTTTCATCATTTGTAAGAACGGAATAGCTAGAAGCCAATTGCTCTAACACAAAAGCTTCAATATCTAGGCCACATGCAGAAACGCACTTATGTATATTTTGAGAAGAATTTTCACTGCAAGTAACCAAATGAACTTTAGCTTCCAATCTAGCGCCAGCCATACCTAAAGGCTCTTTAATACCTTCTTGTTTATCAATTATGTAGTCTCTTGGCAAAACATGAAGTAACTTCTGATCTGCAGGAATAGCCATAGCTTGAGCGGTCTCAATAACTCTATCTACATCCCCGTATTTCACTTCTCCATCTTTGATAGGTACTACTCCTTCTGAATTTAAACCTCTTATATGACTACCAGAAATACCAACATAACAGGAGCTTATGTGACAACCCGCCATTGATTCAGCCTCTTGCATAGATTTTTTTATAGCTTGAGTTGTAGATTCAATATCAACAACAACTCCACTTCTTATGCCCCTTGAAGGTTGGGTACCCAATCCTATCACCTCAATATCCCCTGCTTGTGTGGTTTCAGCCACCACTGCCACTACTTTTGAAGTACCAATATCCAAACCTACAAGCATTTCATTAAGACTAATTCCACTCATTTTTTCTCCTTTGTACTTTAAAAAAGAATAGAAATTCCATTGTTATATCTAAAATCCATATTTCTGATATTATTAAGTTTTCCTGAGAACAGCTCGAACGAGATGAAATCCTCGAGACGTTCAAGCTGTTCCCGGAAACTCTTCTTACTAAAAGTTAATTTAGTTCCGCTCTGCGTAATTACCCTTAAATAACCATCTGAACTTAAATTAATTTCTTCTACAATTTCATCGTACCTATTGAGTTGGGCTTGTATTTGTCTAGAAATGTCCAATAATTCAAGTCTTTCGGATTCAGGACCTCTTAAGATTAATAAATTAAGACTAGTATTATTAAATGAAGGATTAATTAACAACCCTGAATGAGTAAGGTATCTGCCATTCCCCCATTTTGCCAAAGGTAGATACTCTTTTACTTTGATATTATATTTATTATGCGATTTTCTTTTTGAGTGAAAGGCATTCACCCAAGTTTTTGTATACAACTCATTAGTAACATCTAAATAATCAATAGGTTGATTTAACAGCAAACTTGAGACAGTATCCTTTATAACTTTTTGGTTTGATAGAATTTTGTGATCTGAAGATATAGAGATGTCAATCTCATTGAAACCACTAGGATCAAATAATTCTGAGCACCCTAAAGTTAATACAATTAGCAAAAGTGGAATTAACTTATTCATGACTTAGACACTTCCTTAAATAGTGTTACCTGTTCTTTTAATAAAGGAGGCCTCATACCCAAACTTTCTGTGGCCTTCTTTCTTATGGTTAATTGATTCCTGAAGTACTCTACTTCGTTTAATAAAAGGTTTGATTGAAAAGAGAGATCTTCTTGCTTTTTATTTAACTCTTCAATTTCTGAAAAAGAAATTCTAAAGTCGTAGACCTGTGACACTAAGTAGATAGAGCTAATTACCAGTCCTAATATTAGACTACAGGCAATAACTTGTTTTTTCACGTTAAACATATCAAGCGACCTTCTCCGCTACTCTTAAAATAGCACTCCTGCTTCTAGGGTTATTCTGAATTTCTTCTTTGTTCGGCCTTATATACTTTCTTCCTACCCTTTTAAAAGAAAACTTGTTTGCACCTATACTTTTCCCTTGTATAAATCTCTTGACTACTCTGTCTTCTATGGAGTGAAAACTAATAACAGCTAATCTACCTCCTTTCTTCAAAATTTTCCCAGCAGCATCTAACACTTTCTTTAGCTCATCCATTTCAGAGTTAACCTCCATTCGAATGGCTCTAAATATGTTAGTAGCAGGATGTCTCTTAGAAGTTCTAGGTTTACAAGACATGATAATTTTAACTAGATCAAGTGTGGTGTGTATGGGAGTAATGTTTCTTTCATTACAAATTAATTCTGCAATTTTCCGAGACTTTCTTTCTTCACCTTTTTCCCAAAAAACTTTCGCGATCTCTTCTTTAGTTGATTGATTGACCCAAGTTTCTGCAGAGATATCGCTTGTCTGATCCATTCTCATATCTAATGGACCAAGAATTTGAAAACTAAAGCCTCTTTCAGGGTCATCTAATTGTTTAGAAGATAACCCTAAATCTACAAGAATGCCGTCTACAGTTTCCTCATCAAAATGTCTTGTTAAATTCCCAAACTTATCGTTGATGAATGTAAACCTTGCATCTTGCTGACTAACTTCATTAGCAACTGCGACAGAACTCGGATCCCTATCTACAGCTGTAAGTTTTGCTTCAGAGCCTAAGCTTTTGAGAAGTGCTGAGGAATGGCCACCAAGTCCAAATGTACAATCAACATAATTTCCTTTTCTGTTGAGAATAAGGTTATTGATAACTTGCTCTACCATAACAGCCTCATGTTTTTTGTACTCCCTCAAAAGGGAATCTCCTCTAAAACAGCTGGTAAATTTAAAAGTAAATCCTCCCCTTCAACCCGAAGCCCTGCTTCTTTCTTTTTCCAATTCTCTAAATTCCAGAGTTCAAATTTTGACCCCATTCCTATTAGTGCGACTTGTTTCTTTGCTTTCAGACCTGCAAAATCTCTTAAAAGCTGTGGAATTAACAATAGCATCCTCTCTGAAACTTTAAATTTTGAAACTGAAGCATTTCCTAAAATTTTCCATTGCATAGCTCTAGTTTTTTGATTTAAACCTCCTAAAGCCTCAAATTTAGAAGAAATCTCTTTCCATAACTTTCCAGGATAAATAAGTAAAGAAGGATATTGAGGGTCCTTGGTTACAGCAATACTACCTTCGCAACTCTGTCTTAAAAGATCCCGATACCTTGCAGGAATAACAATTCTACCTTTTATGTCTAAGGTAAGAAAACTAGATCCATAAATACTCAAACTCACTCTTAATCCTATTTTTTTTAAAAAAGTCTGTTGAGGGTTACATTTCTACACACTTACTCACACTTTGACACACTTTATTGACAAATACTAGCTATTGTCAACTATTAAAGACACTCATTATCCCGGTACTTAAGTAATGGTATTTAAGTAATGATTATTAACAAAAATGGAACTCTTTTGAAAAAAGATTAATATTATCAAACACGTGGGTTGAGCTGACCTATAAGCCGGGTTCTGTCTAGGATAATCATTCATCTAGGTTCTGTGTCACCACAAAACTCAAGCAACCTACCCAGGTTCAGTGAGAGCACACTATAGAACCTCTATTTGGTCTTGCTCCAGAAGGGGTTTGCAATGCCAAAGATGTTACCATCTCAGCGGTGTGCTCTTACCACACCTTTTCACCCTTACCTAAAGTAATTAGGCGGTTTATTTTCTGTTGCACTTTCCGTAGGTTCACACCTCCCAGGTATTACCTGGCTTCTTGCACTTTGGAGCCCGGACTTTCCTCTCTAAAAAGAGCGATTATCTGGTCAACTCCAGTGAAGTATATACATTTAATAAATATATAAAATTATTTTTGCTTAAGTAAGTGTTTATAAAGAAAGTTCTTTTTTAGACCAAAAGCCTTTGAAGCAAGAGTAAGAGCATCTTTCTTATTCATTTTCTCTAAAATCATCACTAAAACTTCCTTTTGTTCCGAAGTTAAAAATATATCTTGATCAACTTCTTTCTTTCCACTTATAACTACGACAAATTCTCCTTTTTGAGAATTTTCTTTTGAAGATATATCTTTTATTACTCTAGTAACTTCCCCTCTATAAAATGTTTCATGTAATTTAGTCATCTCTCTTGCAACAAAAATCTTCGTCCCAGGACTTAACTCTTCTAATGTCTTTAGCAAATCTATGATTCTCCTCTTTGATTCAAAAACAATTGATGTTTTGTTTTCGGAAATTAGAGAATGCATAAAAGATTTTTTTGCTTTTTTTTGTTTTGGTGGAAAGCCATAAAAAGTAAATTTGTCTGTAGAGAACCCTGAAACACTTATAGCAGAAATTAAAGAAGAAGCTCCAGGTATAGGTATTACTTTGATTGATTCTTCTTGGGCCCTCTTAACTAATAGATAACCTGGATCAGAAATAAGCGGGGTCCCAGAATCACTAATTAGTGCAACATTTAGACCTTTCTTAAGTTTAGTAATTAAATATTCTAATTTCTTTTGTTCTGAAAACTTATGATAAGAAATTAATTTAGTACTTATATTATATTTATTCATAAGTATTTTAGATTTCCTTGTATCTTCAACAGCACATAAATCTACGATAGATAAGATATTTAAAGCTCTTTTGGTTATATCCTCTAAATTTCCTATTGGTGTGGCTACTATATACAGTACCCCAAATTTAGTATTCTTACTCATAGTGAATCATCTTAATAAATTATTAATAGCTTTCATAAATATAATTTTTTTTGTTAGTTGTGCTTCTAACATTCAGGATAATTCTTACCAGAGCAAGGAATTAATTTCCATCGATAAACCTAAAGTAGTCTATAACTTCAAAAAACTTCCAAAAAGAATCAATGTCTTCTTATTAGATACTAATCAAACAACAGAAAGAGAGTTTATAAACGGCCTATCAATTAATTATTATTACTATAAAAATCTTTCGAACTATTCTCCAGAAATCAACTTTATAACAAGTAAAAAGATTGATGAAGGCAATTGCAAATTGAATAAAGACAGTCAAGATTATTCAATTATTCTTTTAAATGATACTTTTTTAGGAAGGTTAGATCCTTACTGTTTAAATAAGCTGTTAAATCTTAATGGGATTTTAATACTTTCAAGTGATAATCTAAAAGTTAAAGAACTCAACCAAGAGGTGTTACATGTAAATAGGCAGAATGAATACAGAGATCTTCTAACATATGCAAAAAATAATAGAAGCAAAAACTCTCTTATTATTGATGATGAAAATACTAGAGACAAAGACATCCTTAGAAAAATATGGCTAAACTTAGAAGGAAAAGTCTTAGATTCTTCTACCTCAGGAAGTAATTTGAATGAAAATCTTCTTTCTAATCTCTTGCTTATTGAAAGAAGTAAAGAAAGATCAAGAAAACTTTCTAGAATTTTATCTGTCCCCTTAGAAAGCACCCCAAGAAGAAGAATGGATTTAGATTCTATAATCCTTTCTGTCTCACTAACCAAAGCCAGGAGTTTAAAACCAGAACTAGAATATAATTATGGCGAATCACTTCAGGTATACCTTCTTCCAAATTGGGAGAATGATGAATACTACCTTAAAAAGGAATTAGACCTTGAAAGAGTTGTTTTAATTGATATGCCCTGGATGCTTAATACTGAAATTAACTATCTTAGAAACCTACCTAAAAAAAGAAACAGAAGTTTTGCTATCGGTTATGATGCATATGAAATAGCTCTTCTCTTAAATAACTCTTCAAGCTCAAAACAATTTCAACTCTCAGGTATGTCTGGAAAGATTATCTACTACAGAGGAAGCCTTCTAAGAAAATCTCCAAAAGTTTCTGTACAAGACGGTCTTTTTAAGATGATAGGCTATTAAATTAAAAAGAACGAATTTCCTTTTCTAACTCCGTCAGACTGTTTATAAAAGATTTTCTTGTGAAAACATTCTTCATATATTCGTTTATAGGTCTGTTCTTATTATCTTTAGGAATTTCTATATCTACTAATGGGAGTCGCCATAAAATTGGAGCAATACAACAATCTACCAAAGAGAATTCATCATTCATAAAAAAAGATTTTTCTTTAAAAATAGGGGCAGTACCAGTTATTAGGGACTTTAATTGTTTTGTAGCCTTCTTTTTAGCAGTAACCTTTAGATTTCCATCCACAATCTGATCAAACAAAGTGCACCAATCACTCTCTATTCTTTTGATATACAAACGAATATTTGCTCTAGCTACCGGATATACTGGCAATAATGGTGGGTGAGGAAATCTCTCATCCAAATACTCCATCAAAGTTACGGAATCGTAGAGAGAAACATCTCTATCAACTAACACAGGTAAAGTTGCATAGGGACTTAATTCGAGAATTTCTTCTGTTAAATTGTTCTTGGGCGTATCTACAACTTCTGCAAAAATACCCTTCTCTTCAAGGACAATCCTGACTCTTTGACAGTAATGGTCAACAGGATCGGAGAATAGAGTCATTGAGGTGCGTTTGTTAGTAGAAACCATATTAAATATTTACCTTGTTTGTTAGATTAATGTACATCCTTTTTAAATTCCCTGTAAAGAAGGTAACTAAGAATAGAAAAAATTATAAGATATAGGACCACAAACTTACCTATGTACTTTCTTTCTTCCTCTATTGGATCAGACATATATGAAAGGAAATTAGTTAAGTTTTTCATACTAGCCTTAAATTCTTTAGGGTTCATCTCCCCTTCTTCTTCAACTACTAAGAAGCCACACTGTTCTTTTGTAATGATTTCACCTGATAAAGGATCTTGTTTTAGACCTCCATTAGATGCTGATTGAGAAACTTGTTTACAGATTGATTTTTGCAACCCTTGAAGGTTAGATAAGACATGAGGCATTCCTACATTCTCTAAGACTTTATTGTTAACTCCTAAAGGTCTAGATTCATCTTCATAAAAACTTATAAGATAAGTATACAGCCAGTCTGCTCCCCTTAGTGAAACTTCTAGGGTTAAGTCTGGAGGGGCAACACCAAACCAGTCTTTAGCTTCCGACTGATCCATGCTAATAGTCATGAGATCACCCATTTTCTGATCACCAAAAAGAAGATGTTTTTGGAAAAGATCCTCAGGAATTCCAAGATCTTTTGCAACTCTATTGAACCTAGCATACTTCAAAGAATGACAGCCGTAGCAATAGTTCATGAACATCTTCGCTCCTTTTTGTAAAGAAGCTTTATCTAAATAATCAGTATCTGCTTCCTCGCAGATACCCCGATGAAGACCATCACTAGAAAGATAATCGCCACAAGGTTCACCTTCAGCAGAAAATATTGTTAAAGAGAATAAGGAAATAACAAAAAAGAAACTTTTCATTGAAGCTTTATCCTATCTGGAACAGTTTTACATTTTTCGTATTTTGTGTAAAAAGGCATCAGTAAAAAATAGGCAAAGTAAAGAGCTGTAAAAACTTGTGCTAAAGCTGTACGAAGAGGATTGGGACGTATCATTCCCAAATATCCTAATACAAAAAAACTTACAACTAAGCCACAAAGAGCTAACTTACTATACATTCCTTTATATCTAATTGACTTAACCGGACTTCTATCGAGCCAAGGAACGAATGCGATTATCACCATTCCTGCAGTCATAATAACGAAGCCCAAGAATTTAGCCGTCAGAGGTCCAATTGGGAAAGTGATAGCTCTCAACATCGCATAATAAGGAGTGTAATACCAAGCGGGAACTATGTGTTCAGGAGTTATTAGATTGTTTGCTTCTTCATAGTTAACATACTCAATTAAATAGCCTCCTCCATCAGGAAAAAAGAAAATAATAAAACAGAAAATAATTAAAAAGACACCTATGGCAAATATATCTTTCATAACATCATAAGGAAAAAAAGGAACTGTATCTAAAGGCACTCCATCTTCATCAACATGTTTTTTTACATCAATGCCTTCAGGGTTATTTGAACCTACTTCATGTAAAGCAATAATATGTACAAATACAACTGCAATTAGTGCCAAGGGCAGGAGAACTACATGAAAAGCAAATAACCTACCTAAAGTTATTCCAGAAATCATATAATCCCCTCTAATCCAAGTTAATAATTCTTCTCCAATGAAAGGAATTGAACCAAATAAAGACATTATCACTTGAGCTGCCCAAAAAGACATTTGACCCCAAGGTAAAACGTAGCCTGTAAAGCCTTCCGCAACTAAGATTATGTAGGTGAACCAACCCAATATCCACAACAATTCTCTGGGTTTCTGATAGGAGCCATACAGGAGTCCTCTAAACATATGTAGATAGATAAGTAAGAAGAACATGGAAGAGCCTGTGGTGTGCATATAACGGATAATCCAGCCATAATCTACATCTCTCATAATGTACTGAATAGAAGCAAAAGCTTCCTCAACAGTTGCCTCATAACTCATTAACAACCATATACCTGAAATCAGTTGGATTACCAGAACAACCACCATAAGCACCCCAGCTAAATACCAAAAATTCTGGCCTATCGGAGCTGGGTATTTACTTAAATGTCTCTCCCAGGTATCGGTAAAGGGAAACCTATCATCTACCCAATTTAGAAGCTTCGTAAACATTAAGTTATTTCTCCATCTTCTCCAATTACGAGAACGTGTTCACTTTCATAATAATGTGGAGGTATAGATAAATTGGTAGGAGCTGGAACTCCAGAATATACTCTGCCAATTAAATCAAATTTCGATCCGTGACACGGGCAAAAGAATCCTCCTTGCCAATCAGAATCAAAATTAGTTGTTCCCGATTCTGGATAAAACTTTGGAGCACAGGATAGGTGCGTACAAACTGCTTCTAAAACAACTATATCTTCTCTAATAGATCTATTAGGATTCTTAGCATAGTCAGGTTGTTGATTTTCTTCAGAATTAGGATCAGATAGTCTTGATAAATTTCTATTTAAAATTAAGAGAGACTGTTCTGTATGCCTAATTATATAGATCGGAATTCCTCTCCATTCCACTATCATCATCTCTCCTTTTCCAAGTTTACTTATGTCTACCTTGGCTGGAGCTCCAGCAGCTTTAGCTCTTTCACTTGGGTTAAATGCAGCTAGAAAGGGAATGGCAGCTCCAATAACTGCTCCTGCTCCAACAATCGAGGTTGCAGCTATTAAGAATTTTCTTCTTCCTGGGTTAGAAGGAGGCTTAGGCTGCATATTATCTTTTGGAATACTGTGGTCTTTTCCTAGCTTTTCTCAAGCCTACTTTCTTTCTTTCAACTTTTCTAGAGTCTCTCGTAAGAAAACCTTCTTTCTTTAAAGAAGGCTTAAAATTTTCATCAAATTTAACTAAGGCTCTTGCAATTCCTAATTGAATTGCACCTGCTTGACCAAAACTGCCGCCACCTCTAACAGTAGCTTTAATATCTACTCCCTTAGACATTTGAACGGCTTCCAGGGGTTGCTTGACTACCATCTGAGCAACTTCTCTGCCAAAATAATCTTTGAGACTCTTTTTGTTAACGATAATAACTCCAGTGCCTTTTTCTAAGAAAACTCTTGCTTTAGAAGTTTTTCTTCTTCCTACTGTTACTATCTGATCCAATTTATTTCCTTAAATAT
>ENA-ORDI01000277-ORDI01000277.1-marine-metagenome-genome-assembly--contig:-NODE-277-length-36936-cov-6.153341_pt1 | contig 36936 bp, 30 predicted proteins | sample MGYA00248628_ERZ508525 | MGnify/ENA primary metagenome ERZ508525 (study PRJEB26195, sample SAMN05422138) | marine metagenome | isolation source: East of Porto Seguro, South Atlantic Ocean | place... | reverse complement strand
TTTAACCATCAGCAAATAAGAGATATATGAAACTCATCAGCTTGACTTGTGTACTGCTTACCGGCTTTGCCCTTAATTTAATGGCGGTCCCCGCAGCGCCGTATTTAATCACTTTCGCTCAACCTGACGGTTCCACTTTTCAAGCCCATCTCAGGGGTGACGAAAACTTCAGCTGGATTGAAACTGAAAATAAACAGGTTCTGGTAAAAAGCAAAACCAGCGGTTTTTTCGAATTTGCCTTGTTGCAGGAGGACGCGGAAAAAAATCTAATGCTTGTGCCTTCAGGAATTCCTGTAATCCAGCGCGGCCAATCCGCACTCAGGACAGATTCCGATGTCCCGAATGTTACACGGGCACAACTCGGAAAGATCTGGCAAAGCAGAATTGCCGCAAAAAGAAATATTAAACTGATTCCTGCCAAAAACTCGCCTTAATAATTTTGGTAATGCACTTAAATTTTGCTGAATGTCGGCATCAGTTCCACCGTAATTCTGTCCGCAAGCAACATGCCTTTTGGCGTCAAACACAAATACTGATCTTCCCAGAACGCGCGTCCCTCGTCGCAAAGTCCATTAACAAAATCATGTTGTTGCTTTTGCCAATGCAATCCAAAACGCTTTTGCCAGTCCTCAATATTAATTCCTTTGCACTGACGTAAACCGAGCATCAGAAATTCGGCTGCAAGCTGTTCTGTTAAAAGTCGCTCTTCAAAATCAACAGGCCAGGCTTTCTGTTCAAGTTGCTTGAGATAAGTGTTGAGAGAACGCACGTTGCCCCAACGAGTTTGATTGTGGTATGAGTGCGCACCAACTCCGAATCCTAAATATTCCTGTCCGGACCAGACTAACAAATTATTTTGCCCCTCCTTGTCCTTCTTGGAAAAATTCGAAACTTCATATTGAAATAATCCGGCTTTTTTGAAGCGCTCAGTTGCCCACAAATACATTTCCTCAAATTGCTCCTGGTGTTCTGACTCCCATTTTCGGATTTGCTTATTTTGTCCAAAAGGAGTCTTTTCATGAATTTCCAGACCATACATGGAAATATGTGAAGGTTCACAGGAAAGCGCTTCCTCCACATCATTTTTGAACATCAAAACACTTTGCTCCGGAATCCCAAACATCAAATCAAGGTTCCAATTGTTGATGGGAGAATTAGCAATTACTGTTATGGCATCACGTAAATCAAGACTAGAATGACAACGTCCAAGTTGCTTTAGAGTTGAGTCATGAAAGCTTTGTCCTCCTAAACTTAGTCGATTAACACCAATTTCCGCAAGATCACTGAGATATTCCGGATTTACATCTTCAGGATTCATTTCAAAAGAAATCTCGATATTGTCAGACCACGGAAAACAATTACGGACTTCTCTGAGTAACAAAGACAGTTCCGGAATAGTGAGTCGTGACGGAGTGCCGCCACCAAAATAAATGGATTCAAGGAGATTCTCTCCGGAAAGTTTTTCCTCATCCTTATTCTGCGGTGTTTCTTTCAGGAATTCCGCGCGTCGTTTAATTTCTTCAACCACACCACGGATATATTTACCATGTAAATTGGCTCTATCACGTCTAACCGCAAAGGAACAGAAAGGGCAAATTTCTCTACAAAAAGGAATATGTAAATAGACTGCCGGAATTGAACTATAATTATTTTGATTTTTGTCGGCAAAATTCATTTTTTTTTACTTTAAATATCAGCTAACTAATGGTTGATGTTTGATTTAACAGAAGAACTTTTATATTGATTTTTTAAGCTAGTAGGACTACATTATCAATCCCGGAACTTGTTAGATATTTTGAAAGTGTCACCAAATTATTAATGTACTCGAAGTGGGGTGTCATTCTATTCCGACAGTGTTAAATATTTATGTTTATGATGCTGATATAATAAGTATTATTTTTACCGGGAAAATACAAATAGTTGTGTTTTTTCTAATTTTCGTGAGGCTGAAATACGTTAGTTTCAAGCTTTTTTACCTAAGTCCTGACCGGTCTTTTCCAAGGTCAGCAAACAATGCGATTTTTTCATGATTATTGCATTGAAAATGGCGGATTAGCTTTACATCCAGCCTTTAAGTTTTACACGTTTAAGTATACCTTAATCACCGAAGCGCACCATGGATTGGGTAAACTTCATTTATTTTATAATATAAACCACTAAAAGGCATACATGAAAATCAAACGCCTCTTCACTATGGAAGGTGAAGGACCCTATCAGTCGATAGAGTTTGAAAATCGAAATTCAGTAATACGCAACCCAGACGGCTCTGTAGTCTCAGAGTGGGAAAATGTTTCTGTACCTAAACATTGGTCACAAGTGGCCACTGACATTATGGCACAGAAGTATTTCCGCAAAGCCGGTATTCCCAAACATCTTAAATCCGCAAAAGAAAGAGGCATTCCCGCGTGGCTGCAACCTTCTCTTCACGATCAGGCCAAGGCAGATCAAGAAGCCGCTGAAGCGGAATCTTCCGGAGAAGGAGCGACCATTTCGGAAACCGATGTGCGAGAGGTTTTTCATCGACTCGTCGGTTGCTGGACGTATTGGGGATACAAACACAACTATTTTGATACTGAAGAAGACGCGCACGCTTTTTATGATGAATTATGTCACATGCTGGCCAACCAAATGGCAGCGCCAAACTCTCCACAATGGTTTAATACAGGACTTAACTGGGCTTATGGTTTGGACGGCCCGGCACAGGGACATTATTACGTCGATCCGAAAACAGAAGAAATCATAGCTTCCAAAGACGCATATACCCGCCCACAACCTCATGCGTGCTTTATCCAAGCAGTCAAAGACGATTTGGTACGGGAAGGCGGAATCATGGATTTGTGGACCCGTGAAGCTCGGCTTTTCAAATACGGCTCCGGAACCGGCTCCAACTTTTCAGATTTACGTGGAGATATGGAACCTCTTTCCGGCGGAGGTGTTTCTTCAGGTCTGATGTCATTTCTCAAAATTGGAGATACGGCTGCCGGCGCCATCAAGTCCGGCGGAACGACCCGCCGTGCAGCAAAGATGGTTTGCCTTGACGCAGATCATCCTGATATCGAAAAATTTATTAACTGGAAAGTTCATGAAGAACAAAAAGTTGCGGCCCTGGTAGCAGGTTCCAAAACGATAAAAGATTTGATCAATGAACTCTTTAGCGCAATTCACGGCTGGGGCAATGAGACTGAAAAATTTGATCTGAAGTTGAATAAAGACCTGCGCAAAGTTGCCAAAAAAGCTCGGCTGGCACAAATGCCTTTCAGTTATGTTTATCGCATCATCCATTTGACAAAACAAGGTTACACGGAAGTGGCGTTTGAGGAATACGACACAGACTGGGATTCTGAAGCATATAGAACGGTTGCTGGACAAAACGCGAACAATTCCATTCGGCTCGATAATACGTTCATGGAAGCCGTTGAACAGGACAAAGATTGGGAACTTTTCTGGCGGGTTGAGAAGGTTAAAGCCAAAGCAGAGGGCAGAGAGCCGGTTCCGTGCAAGAAGCTCAAGGCGAAGGAACTCTGGGAAGAGATTGCCTATGCAGCATGGGCTTCAGCAGATCCCGGAATTCAGTTTGATTCAACTATTAATGAATGGCACACATGCCCCGCAGATGGAAAGATTCGAGCATCCAATCCTTGCAGTGAGTATATGTTTCTGGATGACACAGCTTGTAATCTGGCATCCCTGAATTTGATGCGGTTCCGTGATCCGAAAACCGGAGAGCTTGATATTACAAAATTTCGTCATGGTTCAAGGATTTGGACAATTGTGTTAGAAATTAGTGTTTTAATGGCACAATTTCCTAGCAGAAACATTGCTAAGCTTTCCTACGAATTCCGGACACTCGGTTTAGGTTACGCCAATATGGGGACGTATTTAATGGTAAACGGCATTCCCTATGATTCTCCGGAAGCCCTTTCGGTTTGCGGTGCAGTGACTTCCATCATGCACATGACCTCATACGCGACGTCCGCTGAAATGGCAAAAGAACTGGGCACATTTTCCGGCTATGAACGTAACAAGGTAAATATGTTGCGGGTGGTCCGGAATCACCGGCGGGCAAGTTTTCGCGCACCGGATAGTCAGTATGAAGGTTTGACTATCAAACCAATCGGCATTGACAGTCAGCATTGTCCTCCGGAATTGCTCAAGGCAGCTCAACAAGATGCCAATCTGGCGCTAAAGCTCGGTGAAAAATATGGCTACCGTAATGCACAAGTCACAGTGATTGCGCCCACCGGAACCATTGGTTTGTTGATGGATTGCGACACTACCGGAATTGAGCCGGACTTTGCTTTGGTTAAGTTTAAAAAACTCGCTGGCGGAGGTTATTTCAAAATCATTAATAAATCCATACCTTTAGCTTTACAAAAACTTGGCTATGAAGACTCCGAAATTTCTGATATTGTGCACTATATCAAGGGATACGCACGTTTAGAAGGAAGTCCCTGCATCAATGCAAATGTCTTGCGCAGCAAAGGTTTTACGGACGAAGTGCTTAAACGCATTGAAGAACAATTGCCGACTGCATTTGATATTAGTTTTGTTTTCAATCTCTATACTCTTGGAGAATCATTTTGTAAGGAAACACTTGGATTGACAGATGAGCAGTTGGGAAATTTTGAATTCAGTATTCTCAAGCATCTTGGATTCAGCGGAAAAGAAATTGAAGCGGCAAATGATTATATTTGCGGAACTATGACCAGTGAGGACGCACCACACCTCAAGCAGGAGCATTACAGTGTTTTCGACTGTGCAAACAAGTGCGGCCGTAATGGAAAGCGTTTCATTTCAGCTGGTGCGCACATTCGGATGATGGCGGTTGCCCAGCCTTTTATTTCCGGTTCTATTTCCAAAACAATCAACATGCCGAGCGAAGCAAATGTTGATGATATCAAGGAAGCATTTTCCACTTCCTGGCATAGCGGATTAAAGTGTAATGCGCTTTATCGGGATGGATCCAAACTTAGTCAACCGTTGAACGCAAATGCAGAAGATAATTTGTGGGATGAAGACGATGCCGAGGAAAGTGTTGCTACAGTGCAACCGGTACAAATTAGGATTGCGGAAAAAATTATTCACCGCTACATCGCTAAGCGCAGAAAATTACCACACCGTCGCAGTGGCTACACTCAGAAAGCAGTAATCGGTGGACACAAACTTTATTTACGAACCGGCGAATATGAAGACGGTACAATAGGCGAAATATTTCTTGATATGCACAAAGAAGGGGCAGCTTTCAGAAGCTTGATGAACAGCTTTGCGATTGCTATTTCTCTGGGCTTGCAGCATGGAGTACCGCTGGAAGAATTTGTGGAAGCCTTTATTTTTACCCGCTTCGAGCCTAACGGAATGGTTTCCGGAAATGATACTATCAAAATGAGTACATCCATTATTGATTACATTTTCCGCGAACTGGCAATTTCTTATCTAGGTCGTAACGAACTGGCACACGTCAATTCTGATGAACTTCAAGCAAGCGCTGTTCATACACAGAATGAAACTGAACCGGAATATGACAATGAACAAGTTGTCTCGGAAAGAACTCTCAGCACTGAAGAAAGTAAGGCTTTTCTGGAAAAGGAAGGGAACGATTTTAAAGGAGTTGATTTTGCTCTCTTAAAAAATTCTGAGCCGGAATCAGCACAGGTACATGCAGACTTTTCCGCAAATTCAAATTTTGCCGCAAAGACTTCCAGCGAAAGTTGGGAAGCACAGGTGCGCTCCACATCAAGCCTTGTTCAAGAAGCACGTATGAAAGGTTATGAGGGTGAAGCGTGTCACACCTGTCAACAGTTCACAATGGTACGCAATGGTTCGTGTCTCAAGTGTGCCTCCTGCGGTGCTACCAGCGGCTGTTCATAATAATAAATTTGGGTCTGGTTTTTTTCTCAGGAAGCACTCTAGTTTCCTGAGATCCCGTAGCCATTAGACCTTTGTAGCTTAAACTTTGTAGGGCAGGTTGAAATCTAAAAGCCTGCCAGCAAAGTCTGGAATTCATGTCTCACCTCCGAGTGTCCCCAACATCCCCTTCAAAGACAACTTCGCAACGAGGGATTGCCTTATTGATCACCCTGGTTATTTTGGCTCTGCTTGCGGTTTTCATGACAGAGTTTTCATTTGAAACAAAACTTGAAACACGAGGTATCCAAAATTATCAAGCATCCTTCAAAGCTAGAAATGCCGTTAAATCCATGTTTAAGGCAGTTCTGCAAGGTTTGGAAGGACAGGATGAGGTAAAATTTTTCGGAGTGTACTTACAGAAGTTATTAAAACTCGGAACTTTAGGTAGCGAAATTTCTTTTTTGAATCCTCCTCAACCAGTCCGCTTGCCTGCCGGAATGATTGCTGATTTTCCGGATGTTTCTTTTTATACACCGTATATTCGTCCGATTGATCATCTATACAATTTGAACCGGATTCAAACACCACCCTTTAGAGCAGTAAATCCTGAGATAAAAGCAGATGTTCGTTTGGCGAATCAATTTATTAACATTCTTACAAAATGGGATTTTACTAAAAATCAAAAAGTTGGAGTAAATTATAACTCACAAAATACACAATTAAATATCAATGATATTCTACCATTTTACGCAGCAATTTTCGATTGGCTGGATAAGGACGATGAAATTTATGATTCATCCATCTATGGATCAATTGGTGCGGAAAAAAATTCGTATCTTGCAACTGATCCGGAAATAGAAATAAAAAATGGGTTTCTGGATAAATTGAGTGAAGTTCAACTCATCAAGGGAATAAATCAAAAAAATATTCCACTCAATAAATGGAAAAAAGGATTTACGATATTTCCAGTAGGAAGCAAATATGATCCACAAGCAAATTCGTCTTTAATAAAACCTCGCATCAATGTTAACTTAGCGACTTATGAGGAAGTTGTGGAATTCTTGGAACAATTTGATCAAAATACAGTTTACTTTATAAACTACTCAGCAAAAAACTACGATGATATTTATGCGCAGGATTATTATCAAAAAAGAGAAGAAATTGCAGCAGAGCTAACAAAACTTCCACGTACTAAATTAACAAGAGAAGATATTAAAAATAAGCTAAGCAATATTACTCAATACGATAGATCACAAGATTTTTTCATCCCATACAGTTACTGGTATGAAATCCATCTCAAAACCGAAATTGACAACGTGCAGGCAGAAGTCAGAGCAGTTGTATCAGTTGATAGAAACGATGGAAGGGCAAAAGTTTCAAAGTTAATTATTCACAATTTCTTGTTGCGTTAAAACAATGGCTAAAAAAATCGGCAAAAGGATTATCCGCCTGACTGAGGTTGGATCCACAAATACGTATTTGAAAGAAAATAGTGATTTACTGAAGGAGCACGGACTGGTTGTGATTACTGAAATGCAAACTTCAGGACGTGGACGGGCCGGAAGGATGTTCGTTTCTCTTCCGGATAAAAATGTAACTTTTTCAGTCGTACTTCATCCAAATTTACCGCTTGGTGAGGTTCAGGTATTTTCCTTATTGGCGGGGGTTGTAGTTGCTCGTGTACTTGAGAATTATGTTAGCAAAGTCCGGCTTAAATGGCCGAATGACGTTTTAGTTCGTGGTAAAAAAATCTGTGGAATTTTGCTTGAAACAATCACAATTGCGGAGCAGCAATTTCCGGTTTTGATCCTCGGAATAGGTTTAAATACAAAAGGTTTTTTTAAAGAATATCCGCACGAATTACAGGATATTGTGACAACTCTGGAAGCAGAAATGTTGTCTAACTCAAAGCCATTTTCAGGCTCTGAAGTTGCGCTTCCTCCTGAAAATGAAATAGTATTTCAACTGCTTTTGAAAGAGTTGGAATGTTGTTTTGAAGAGTTCAGTTACGATAAGCCAAATTCCCCTGAGAATGAAAAACCGACTGGCGGACGAAGCGCACTTTTTCAAGAATGGTTGAAACGCTCAGAGGCAATTGGCAGGAAGGTACGTAGTTTGAATAACGTAGATCAGAGGACTAAGGGCTCCGGAACAGATGGGATTATTGAGGGATTGACTAAGGAGGGCTATCTGCAAATCCGGACAGAATCAGGACAACTCCTGACACATGTTTCCGGAGACATTCTTGAAATTAGAAGGGAATAAATGATTGTAGCCGTAGATATAGGTAACAGCAATGTAGTGCTTGGCATAGTCAAAGACGAAAAAATAATACAGAGTTGGCGCCTGCATACAGGAATTCATCAGAGTGTAGATGAGTATGAAATGCTGGTTCGGGGTATGCTTTTCGCATGTGATTTCAGCTTGAAAGAGGCACAAGGCGCCGTGCTGAGTTCGGTTGTTCCGGAACTTACGGATGTTTTTTTTAAACTTCTCGAAAATTTAATTGGTCAGCCGCCAATCAAGGTTAGTCACGAACTGAATCTTGGCATTGAAATAAACACTGAAACACCGGCCAAGGTAGGTCAAGACCGCCTGATTAACGCCTGTGCTGCATACCACCAATATAAAACTTCACTGATCATCATTGATTGTGGAACTGCAACTACACTGGATGTGGTAACGGCTGAAGGAGTTTTTCAAGGAGGTGTTATTTGCCCTGGATTATTAATTTCGGCTGAGGTTCTGTTTTCCAAGGCAGCTCAGTTATTTCAAGTAAATCTTGAAATGCCGAAAAATGTGATTGGAAAAAACACCACAGATAGTATTAAATCCGGCCTCATCTACGGTTATGGCGGTATGATAGATTCGTTGATCAATAAATTGACGAAAGAAATAAAACAGCAAGGACAGCCAACTCCGAAAGTTATTATTACCGGCGGATTGGCTAATAAAATTATGCCGATATTGTCGAATGTTGTTTTTCATGAAGATTTGACTTTGCGTGGTTTATACCAGTTTTATCAGTTGAATAAATCTGCAGATAATAAGAAATAGGGCTGATTTGTAGATACAAAAATAATCAACTCACAAAAAACAATACAACAGCAAATGAAATATGGCCGAAGAAAAAATTGACGGACTGGAAGGTCTGGACGATTTTGGTGACGATTTTGGCGAACAGCTCGATTCATTCATGGAAAACGATGGAGATGATGAGAGCGACAGTGAATTGGATTCATTTTTTGAAGATCTCTCAACAATCGATGATCTTGAAGGTGATGATGATAGTGATGATTCAGCGGATTCAAACGATGATGCAAGTACTGCTGAGTCGTATGTTGATGAGGATGAGGATGATTATGGAAGTGATTTTGAAGATGAAGAAGATGACCACGAGGTAATTGAGAAAAACACAAAAAAGAAGGAAAAAAAGAAAGAAAATAAGAAAGAAAATAAGAAAGGTGTTTCAGTTAAAGGAAGTCCTTTAAAACCAGTTATTATTTCCAGTTTGACAGGATTATTATTAGGGGTTATCACAATAGTCGTACTTTATATTTTTGCCTTACCATCAGAAACTCCTGTTATTGAAACTGTTGTTGAACTCCCTCCTGAACCGGTACCGGTTGCAAAAATCATTAAACCTGAATCAAAGAAACCTGAACCAAAACCTAAATCCAAAACTAAAGTTCTAAGTTTTTATGTTCAGGCAATATCCTGCATCTCACACGAGTGCGTGGATGAAAGTCGTCTTGAACTAAAAAGCTTGGGTTATAAATCGCGTGTCCGAAATTCCACCGAAAGTTCCGGAATCGCTGAGGTCATTTCCACCAATATTTTGGGAGAAGAGAATTCTGCTAAAATGGTAATTAAAATAAATAGCAATAATCCTCTGGCCGGACATGCTTTTCGAAAATCAGTTGAAAATGGTTTCCGGGTATCATTAGGTTTGTTTCCGGATTTAGAAACCGCAAACAGGGTTAGAACATACCTAAACCAAGCTTTCAAGGAGCAAATATTCTTTAAAATACAGCGTACTACTCAAAAAATACTCTATCATGCAGTACAAATTGGAGGGTTTAAATCAAGAAGATCCGCAGAGAAATTACGCGACAAATTGAAGAATAAATATCCAAATTTTCAGGGTGCCTTTGTGAAAACAGTTGTAAAACGATAAATGAAATTGATAGAAAATAATTGTTGTAAAAAAACTTAGATAATTTTTGAACGGGTTTGAAATTATTTTTTTCTGAATACTGCCAATTTTAGTTTACTTTTGTTGATTTTTAAAATAAAGTTAGTACCATAAGTTAGAAAATAACCCTAAAAAAATGGAGCATTCATGGGACTGAGTTGGACAATTATTTTTGCCGTTATGGCCACAGTATTCATCATTATTCCAGCAACTGTTTTCTTGTCAAATATAAGTCGGATCCGCAAAGAGAAAACACAGTAATATCTTTTCGTCAAAGAGTTAGGTAGCAGCTTGATTGTTTCTCCCCAGTCTTCTGAGAAATCTTCTTTCGGTCGTGTGTTGCTTTTATTTTTGTTGTGCATTATTGCCAGCACTCTTAACGCAAAAGGAAAAGACCCTCCGATAAAGCAACTTCCCCATTCAGCATTTCAGAATTATTCCGTAAGTGAGCAATCTAAAGATAAATCAAATACTTCTGCCAAAAAATTCAGCTTTGCGGTAGTAACTGCTTCAGCATTAAATTTGCGTTCCGGCCCCGGCACCAACAATTCTGTATTAAAAGTTCTCCTGAAAGGCATGCATCTTTTGACATTGTCTTCTCTCAATAGTAAGTGGGTGAAAGTCCGAATTCCTCACAGCATTCATGGTTGGGTGGCTCAAAAACACATTAGGTTTTATCAGCCTGAAACCTTGCCTTCCTCTAATGAAAAATACATCACGACTGCTTTCAGATCTTTGCTAGAAGCAAGTATTCTTCAGTACATGAATGAAGTGTATGTACAAAAAAAATTGAAACGAAAAGACAAACTATCAATTGTAGTTCAAGATCTTACAACTGGAAGCATAGTTGTGGCAATACGTCCGAGAACCAGTGTCAAATCGGCAAGTACCATTAAGGTGCCGATACTTCACGCGTACATGATACAACGCTTCAGCGGAAACATCACCGATTCATTGAGTAACAAAAAAATGCTTGAGGAAATGATTCGTTTTAGCAACAACCCCAGTACTAATTATATTATTGAGTTATTAGGTGGAACAGAAAAAATTCAGCAATTGCTAAACCAAACAAAAATCTACAAAGAATTGAGTCTGATAGAAAAAATTCCGGAGGACGGCCGCAGCTATTTGAATAAAATATCTGCTGCGGATTTAAATAAAATATTTGTTAAAATATGGAATCAACGCGTAATTGGACCAGAATATAGTCAACAAAAAAACAGGACTGCGTCCAAAGAAATGCTTTATTTACTAGGACTGCCGGGACAAGCTTGGCTGAAAGACAGAATTAAAGCAGGAACTTGCTTTTCTTCAAATAAATTAGTCAAGATTTGGGACAAGACCGGATTTGTAAAAGGAGTTAACGGAAATGCCGGCATTGTGGAAATAGACACGCCTCACGGCAGAAAATCGTATTCGATTGTAATGTTCATTGAACGCGAAGATTATCAAAGCATCACAGGAGATGCGGCTCAATGGTCAGAGAGTGTGAGTCATCATATGCGCCGCATTTCTGAAATGACTTATGCCTTTATTTCAAACCGTTACGGCAGCTTTAACAAATGTGGACTTTCACGACTCATTCGTTCTGCCAAACTTGCTCTAGCTCCACGACCTCTGCAAGCCACTCTTTAGTGTTTTTCGTGAAAAGTGCTAAGATATGTAAAAAGAGCGTTTCTTCTTTTAACTAGAATAAACCTAAATCTATGACTTTGGAACACCGTCTTGAATGGTTTTTTGAGCGAAAGCTGATTATGTTTTTTCTCTGGAAAGAACATTATTTAAACCCGTTAATTCCTGAAGAATTGACTAAACTAAAATCTTCAGGACTGCTCGACGATAAGTGTGTTAGGCAAGTGATGGACGAATTTTTACCAGAGTTCGAAGCCAAATTACCATCAGGGATGTATTTTCCTGTTCCAATTTCACGCACAATTAAACAAGGAAAAGCGTTTACAACTGAACTTGCAATAAAATTTCACTACAACTTCATTCAGGTAGATGAAAATCAAAAATGGAGTTTACGCAACAAAAATATTAGCGGAAAGGTTTTATCTCTTTTTGAGTCAAATCTATCTTTTGAAAAGAAAACCGGATTATATTTTATTGAGTACATGAGTGATAATCGCTGGGATAAATGCTACCTGGAATGTGCAATAACACCCATGCTGGCGTTAGCCATAGACAACGTTCAAGAGGAATTAAAGCTCCAACTGAATAATCAGCAAACGGACTCAATTGATCTCAACAGTTTCCGTATTGATTCGAGGGAAAGATGTTTTGTTCACTCTCAAAATCATGGTGAAGTCCTGCTGGCGGAAACCCCTAGATTTTGGCTGCTAGATCACTTAAATGAATCCGGATCTCAACTTGTTTTTGGAAAGAATTTATTCCCATTTAGCAATTCAGCATGAAGAGCAGCAAACAAAAAGTATTATCCTCATCTTGAAACCTCCCGACGACTGCTTCTTAAATTTGTTAATCTAAAGCAAAATACATTGAAAATATAGAACAATTAGTATACAATATGTTCCATATATATTTGTAAGACCTTAAATTGCCGATCATTATTACAACGTCCAATATAAAAATTTAAGGACTTCGTACAAGTACATAGCCGAAAGTTTAGGAGTATCTTTTTCATTGGTTTGAAATGTTGTGGGAACATGATAATTTGATTTGCCTCATTATATCCTGAGTTAAATTTTGAGCAGAGGCTGAAGTGTATCAGAATACAGAAAACCAGCAGAAAATAATTGTAGGTACAAAAAACATTAAACTAATTCGTTGTGCCAGATATGGTATAGCAATTGGTGTAATTAGCTGGATCTTCATAGGTTATTTAAATGTTGGGTTTGCTCAAACAGAAAATTCAATTTCTGCGGAAGCAAAACAGCAAGAAAATACAACAGAAAAAAATAACCAAAATGATAATCAAAATGCAGGCGAAAACAGTACATTAACTCAGGACAACCAAGACCCAAATGCTAAAATACGGATTGAGATAATAACTGATAATTCTACTTTCTTTGATCCTCAAGATGAAAAAATAAGCCGAAATGCAATGGCAATGATCTTGAGCATTTCTAAATCAGGCAATCCTTTGACAAAAGAACAGTCTGCCTCAGAAATTAACTTGAATGAACAAAAGAAGAAAGCACGTAAAAAAAACAAGCGAGAGATGCAAGCGTATAATGAGAAGAAGAATAAGAAATTCAATGATTATTTGCAAAGCATACAAAAGATACGATCACAGCCTGTAATCTACAGCGGCACGCATGACGACTACACTAGTTATTTGCAGAACTTTGAATCTCCCAACAGACGTTAAATTTCTTGGCGGAATTATTTTTTCTATTAAATCCTCAATAAATTCAATACAAAAATTATGGCACGTGTAGCAATGGCAATGAGTGGCGGAGTTGATTCGTCTGTGGCCGCTGCTCTGTTGAAGGAGCAGGGACACGAAGTAATAGGGCTGCACATGAAACTTTATCATGGCCCCGAAAATGAAAATCGTCAAAAAAGCTGCTGTTCTCTTGACGAAGCAATTGACGCGCGTTCGGCCTGTCATCGACTGGACATTCCGTTTTATGTCCTTGATTATCAGAAAGAATTTCGTGAAACGGTTATTGATTATTTCATCAGTGGATACTCCAGCGGTCAGACACCAAATCCGTGTGTGATGTGTAACAAAAAAATAAAAAGTGATTTATTATTAAAAAAAGCAGATGAACTTGATTGCGACTATTTGGCAACTGGGCATTATGCCAAGGTTTGCTTTAATACGGAAAACGGACACCCGCAGTTAGTACGTCCACAGGATTTGCGTAAAGATCAAACATATTTTCTGCATGGAATTCCCGCAAAGGATCTACATCGTCTGATGTTTCCTTTGGCAGATATAATTAAACCTGAAGTACGGAAGATTGCGAATAAGCTTAAATTATCCGCAGCAAACAAACCTGACAGTCAGGAAATATGTTTTGTTCCAAAAGATTACAGAAATTTTTTAAAGCAGGAATTGAGCACTCCTCCAGAACATGGAGATTTTATCAGTGTTTCCGGAGAAGTTCTCGGCAAGCATTTAGGTTTGCCTTTCTATACAATTGGTCAACGTCGTGGACTTGGAGTCAGCGATTCAACGCCATATTATGTTGTGGAAATAGATAAAGAAAATAACAGAATTGTGCTAGGAAAAGAAGAAGATTTATTTTCTCAAAGCATTTTGGTTTCCAGCGTGAACTGGGTGTCAATACCACCACCGGACAAGCCTTTACGTGTATCCGCAAAACTGCGTTATGCGCATCAGGGTGCATCCGCATCAGTTATTCCAGAGTCCGAAAATCAAGTCCGAGTGGAATTTGATTTTCCGGAAAGAGCAGTTACTCCAGGACAAGCGGCTGTATTTTATCAGGATAATATTCTCCTGGGTGGCGGCTGGATTAACAATTCACATTAAACTATTACGATGAACTTGGGGTAATGAATTTCCTTTTGATCGGTTTTATGGGTGCGGGAAAGACTACAATTGGGCGCAAATTAGCCAAATTGTTGGAATATTCTTTTATTGATACAGATACTGAAATAGAGGAAGATCAGGGTTGTAGCATTGCAGATATTTTTAAGTATGGTGGAGAAGAGTGTTTTCGTGACATGGAAACACGCTTGCTGGAAAAGTTGAAAAATGTCCAAAACTCGGTAATTGCAACCGGTGGCGGTATTGTTTTACGCGAACAAAATCAAGCCATGCTGCAGAAAATTGGTAAAAGAGTTTTTCTGAAGGTGCCGCAAACAGAGCTGTTGCAACGCCTGAAGAACGACAGAAACCGGCCTCTTTTAAATAATAAAAATCCGGAAACTGTATTAAAAAATATGTTTGCAGAACGCAGCTTGCTCTATGAGCAGGCAGAGTGTATTATAGAAACAGGTCAGCAATCTCCAAAAAAAATTGCTTCAGATATAATTCGCAAACTATGCAATGAAGACTAAGACCATAACTTTTGAATCTGCTCTGGAAAAACTTGAGCAAACGGTTGATAAGCTGGAAGAAGGAGCTATTCCTCTCGATGAAGCTTTAACCACTTTTGAATCAGGTGTGCGCTGGAGTAGAGAATGCAATAAATTTCTCGAAAACGCAGAGCAACGTATAGAGACAATTTTAAAGAATGAAAATGGCGAGTACGAACAAAAAGAATTTGAACTCGACTGATGAACAGGGCTTTCAGCAAGTGTTTGAAAGTCAAAACTAATATTTCAGAGATGTTCTGTCCCCCTGGATGAAAAGAAAGAATGGGGGTGCTGATTTCTGATTACTGATTACTAGAAGACCGCAAGGCTATGCCAGTCAAAACGAATGCAGGGTTGTACCGTAAAAGGTGTAATCCATCGGGTAAATGCGGTTTCTCTTTTCGATTTCTGATCTGAAAATCAAAAAATAATTGTCAGAACATCCTGATTTTAAACTCACAAAAATCAGGTATAAAAATGTCAGAATTAGCTCATAAGATTCTCATAAATGTTGAGGATGATGAAACCAGAATTGCGTTATTACATGGCTCAAAGCTAGATAACCTTTACATTGAACAAACCCACCGCGCCCAAAAAATTGGTAATATTTATTGCGGCAAAGTAATAAAAGTACAGCCCTCATTTCAGGCGGCCTTCATTGATTACGGTGAGGAACGTCACGGATTCCTTTCTCTTTCCGATATAAATTTCCAAGTCTATAAACCAAATCGTGAAGGTCGTGGAAGACCTTCCATCACACAAGTCCTGAAGCCCGGACAAAAGATTCTTGTCCAAGTCATCAAAGATGAAATTGCGCACAAAGGAGCGTCACTAACCACCAATATTTCTTTGGCAGGACGCTTTCTTGTTTTTATGCCTGACAGCGACAGGGGTGGTGTTTCCAAAAAAATTGAAGACGAAGACCAACGAGCACGCTTGCGTCATTTACTGAAAGGACTTGGGAATGAAAATTCTTCGGCCATTATCCGCACAGTAGGCGTTGATCGTACTCTCACAGAATTAAAACGTGACTATTCGATTTTACGCCGTACCTGGAATGAAATAAAAGACGAGCATGAAATGCAATCAACTCCCGGATTACTTTATCAGGAAGAAGATGCGATGTTGCGTATGCTCCGCGATTATTACAATGACGATGTTACGGAAGTTGTGATTGATGAACCGATTGCATTTCAACATGCCTTAGAGTTTTTCAAAACACACATGCCGACAGAACAGAAAAAACTTCAACTTTATCTTGGTGAAAAATCGCTTTTTTCTACCTATGAAATTGAAGGTCAAATCGAAGTTCTACACCAACAGCAAGTGCCGCTTCCTTCCGGCGGCTCATTAGTCATCATTCCGACAGAAGCACTTGTGGCGATTGACGTCAATTCTGGTAGATCTACTCAAGAGAGGAACATTGAGGCTACCGCGTTACGAACAAATATGGAAGCAGCAGAAGAAGTCTCACGGCAGTTGCGCTTAAGAAATTTGGGTGGATTGATTGTTGTGGATTTTATCGACATGGAAAATTCTAAAAACCGTCTTTCTGTAGAGCAAAAAATAGAAGAAGCAATGTCCGGAGACAAGGCAAAGACTTCGTTTGGAGTCATTTCAAAGTTCGGCTTACTCGAATTAAGTCGTCAGCGTATTTCGAGCAGTTTGTCGCTAAACTCTTTTATAATTACGTTGGCCAATCGGATTTTACGAAAAATCCATGATTCCGCAATTGAGCAAAAGGTGTTGCAGATTCACATAAAACTGCCATTGAAATTAGCGACTCATTTGCTCAACGTTAAGCGTCAGCGTTTAACACAAATGGAAATGGATTACGGCATCCGCATCTCAATTACACCGGATACTATACTTGAAGCCGAAGAAATTCCGGAAATGGAAGTTACTTTAAAAGAACAAGGTGGCGGTGAAATCAGGACAACTGTACCAATTTCTGCCTCAGACATGCGTGATGAAAAACCTGGACGGAAAAAAGGACGCGGCAAAAAAGAAGTAGATAAAAAAGAAATTTCCGTAACTGCGCAGAAAAGTCCGGAAAAGAAAATTGAGGAAGATGAACCAAAAGTAAAAGAATTAGCTGCTAAAACATTAGCGCAAGATAAAGACAAAAAGTATGCTGAAGATTCCGAAATAAAACAAGAACTTCCGGATAAAACTGCGGAAGATAAAATGGAAATGGAAGTAGCATCTCCTGGAGATATTAAAAAAATACCTGATGCTGAACAAAAAAAGGTGGAAGCAAAAAAACGTGCAGAAAAAGAGGAAACAGCTGCGGTGCTTTTTATGAGTACGCATGAACCCGCTAATACTCAAGACACGTCGGAAAATAAACAAGCAACTCCGAAAAAGTTGGCAGAGAAAAAGGAAGAGAATGTTCCATCAACTTATCAGAGTGTACATCTGGAAGATCAGCACATACCGGCAGAAAACATTAAAATAGTTCCGGCTGAGAAACTCTTAGAAGATTTTGTTGCTGAAATTCCCATGTTCAGTAGTGTTCACTTGGGAGATGAAGAACAAAAGACAACAAAAGTTGCTCCCCGCCAAAAAACAAAATCTAAAGCTGTAACTGAAAAAACGCAGACTGTTCCTGAAAAGAAGTCTGGAAAAACTGCTGTAAGTAAAGCTAATGCAAATAAATCAACTCCCAAAAAATCGGAATCCTCAAAAGTGGCAGGCAAAGAACAGCCTAAAAAAGTAAAAGCAGAAGCTGCGGAAAAGCCTAGAACAAAGTCAAAAACCGCACAAAGCAAAGTATCTGCGGCAAAAAAAGACTCCCGTAAATCAATGACTTCCAAGTCAACTGTTAAGGAAAAGGATTCTGCCGCAAAATCAGCACAAAACACAAAAGCTAAGTCAAAGGCAATAAATTCGCCGAAGAAGCAAAATACGCCAAATTCTTCGGAAAGGAACCTCAAGACAACAGAGTCTGTTGCTTAGTGCCGCAGATAATTGAGTGACAGGGGCACAATGTCTTATCAAAACCTACCGTCTATTACTGAATGTGACGCGTATCTCAAGGAACAGAAGCTCCCTAACGGCAAGGCAGTCAGGGAGCAAGTAAACATTGTTTTGAATCTTGTCCGTAAAGAAATCTCCCAAAATTCCGCCGATTCCGTTTCAGTTAACAATACCGAAATTTTAGAACGAGTTGCGGCACAAGTTCGGAAAGAGTCTCGCAGCACACAGCGGGTGATCAATGCAACAGGAGTTGTTGTTCATACAAATTTGGGTCGAGCTCCTTTGTCAGAAAGTTTGTTAAGCAAAGTATTACCCGGAATGAGTTCCTATTCTACACTGGAATTTGATCTTGAGACTGGAAAGCGTGGTTCACGCGACTCGAAAATCCGGAAACTTCTACGTTCCCTTTCGGGAGCTGAAGATGCGCTGGTGGTCAACAACAATGCCGCTGCGGTGTTTTTGATGCTCAAGGCATTGACCACAAATGATCCGGGAGGCAAAAAACCTGAAGTGATTGTATCACGGGGTGAGTTAGTCGAGATCGGCGGTTCCTTCCGTATTCCCGACATTATGCGGGAAGCAGGAGTCAAACTGGTCGAAGTGGGTACAACTAATCGTTGCCGTCTTGCTGATTATGAAAATGCCATTACAGAAAATACTGCCGCTCTCTTAAAAGTACATCCTTCAAATTACGAAATTCACGGTTTCACGGAATCTGTTTCCGTTGAAAAAATGGCAAAACTGGCTCACTCAAAAGGCCTGTTTTGTTTTCATGATTGGGGAAGTGGAAGTTTTTACAAGTTCAAGCAACGTGGATTGAGCGAGTATTTAACCGCAGAACAGGAACTTTCGGCAGGTCCGGATTTACTCGCATTTAGCGGAGACAAACTGCTTGGCGGTGTTCAGGCCGGTGTGTTGCTCGGTAAAACTGAAAACATTCAAAAACTTCGAAATCATGCTCTCTATCGAGCGTTACGTTTAGACAAGGTGACGCTTGGTTTGTTTGAGGCGACACTTGGAGCATATCTTGATTTAAAAACTCTACCAGAAAATGTTCCTACCATTGGTCTGCTGGAATTGACTCGCGAAGAAATTCGAGGCAAAGTAAAAGACTTTATTAAACAGCTCAAATTACCGAAAAAAACGGCCTGGAATTGTGAACTCCTTGAGACAGAATCCCGTACCGGAGGGGGCGCTTTACCGGAACTCCCTTTAGAATCCGCAGCCCTTGTTTTGTCCCATCCGGAATGGTCGTCAAATGAATTACAGGAATGGTTTCGATCACAAGCAGTACCGGTCATAGTCCGGATTCATGAAGAACAAATTTGGCTCGATTTCCGGACAATTCTTCCACATGACACAGCTGAGCTTCTGCAAGTCCTTTCACGTCTGACAGCAGATTGATTTTGTTGTTCCTCAATTGCCATCCCTTTTTTCCGTCAGCAAAATTATAACTGACAAACCTTGTCCTGCTTAAACTAATAAAAGGTCTTTTTCTTGCTTGGTCAATGGATCAGCAAAGCATAATTAAAACTAAAACAAATATTTTCAAAAGTGCCCATTTTTAAAAATCAATTACATATTTCCGGCATAATGAAATTGGCGACAATTATCGGAAAAGCATTTCTGCTTTGTCTTACATTTCTCTACTTTTCAGTTACAAGTTGGGGACAGTCCAATAATTATCAGGGAAACGTCAGCAATTTGGAACAGACTGAACTCAGTGGATTCAGTGATGATGAGCGGATAAAATTATTGTTATTGAACCTCCTTCCTGCAGGAATGACTGAGACTGCGGCAGCCGAAATTGCCAAGGCACTCCAGTTGAATATTTACAACACCAATCATTTTTCAGTAGTAGGGCCCGCTGAGTGGAATGCGGAAATCAAAGATCAGAATCCGACTTTGGCGGACTGTCATGATATTGCTTGCGGCGCGAAGATCGGGAAATTATTTCGTGCAGATAAAGTTTTGGTTGGGACGCTTCATTCAGAAATAATGCTTAATGAAAACAATGAAGAGGAACCGAGTTTTGTGCTTTCCATCAGAATGGTGGATACACGAACGAACATCACTAATTTCAGTGATGAAGTACAATTCACTGATCTGCAAATGCACGATGAATTATTCCGGATGGCTGCAAGAATTTCAGATAATACCTTGTTAATTGGTAATGTCTTGAACACAAAGCAGTCCGGAATTACCTTAAATATCGGGCGGGCGCAAGGTATCAAAACCGGACATCAGTTAGTCATTTCTCGTCGGGCCTCTTTTAAAACAGATAATGGAGAAAAAACGCAGGAAAAAACTTATCAAAATATTGCATTAGCAGAAGTTGTTCAAGTGAGCGATTTGTCAGCAGAGGCAGTTATCGTGCAAAAAATTTCTGCTGTTGCGCAAGGAGATCAAGTTCAAACTTATATTGATAAAGAGAAACTAATTAGCTTGATCAGCCAAACTCGTAAGGAACTTGATACTCAAAAAAGATTGAAACCAAAAAAACGTGTTATCCGCTTAAGACAGCCTGCCGGAAAGGAGAGTTCTGATTATGCGCTATGGTCGAACCGCTTTAGGCAATCTAAAATTCTACATGATCGCTGGCTTTATACTACAGCGGGCGCCGGTGGAGCAACAATCCTGTTTCTCAGCGGCATGATCAAACTGAGCGGAGTTATGAGCGCTATTCCCTGGATAGCAGGCGCCGGAACTGTTTATAGTGGAATCCGCTATTTCCATTATCGTGATTTAATGAATGAATTTTCCACAGAAGGCCGATCCCTTGGTTTCATTTCCAGTTCATTCACTCCACAACCTTCCGGCTGGCACTTGAATCCAGTCCCAAAAGGTTTTCAAATTGCCTGGGTCAAGCGTTTCTGAAAACGTACTGTCGAAGTCCATTTTTCTCCTTCCCAAAAAATTTCTCTCCAGCTTCTGTTTTCTAATCTTCCAGAATAGATTTGCTCTGCTCAAAAAATTACTGAGCAACGTGTGTAAAATCATCTTGAGTTTAAGCCTAAAAACTTGGAAACTGTGACACGTCATCAGCGCGTATTTTGGTAAATTACCAACTGATAATTTTTAATTGAGACAATAGTTTGACGACTTCAAACCCGCTAATCTATGAAAAAATGGGGATGGTGAATAAAATTATTATTTGCTTTACTAAGCTTTTAGAAGGAATTTCAAGTGAAGTGAAAGGCAGAAATGACAGCAGCTGAATCACAAGAACAGCTCTATTTTGCGCTACAAACTTTCACTGAAGTAAACCGTATCATCACATCTTCTCATAATTCTGATGAGACGCTGGCGAGAACTGTCAGGATGATTGCAAAGCGGATTAAGGTGGATGCGTGTTCGATCTATATTTTTGATGCGGATCAGTCAATTCTGATCCTTAAAGCAACTCACGGACTTGATCCATCGACCATTGAGAAGGTTCGTATGCGTCCTTCAGAGGGTTTGGTTGGTTTAGTACTTGAGCGTTCAGTTCCGGTGCAAGAATCAAAAATGCATGAACATCCACGCTTCAAAGCATTTCCGCAAACCAAAGAGGATTCATTTTCATCTTTTCTTGGAGTTCCGTTAATTGAGCACCGAAAATCTTTCGGTGTGCTTGTTGTTCACACTGTTGAACCGCGTACATTTTCTCCGGAGGAAGTTCAATTACTGAGTTCAATTGCAACTCAAATCGCCAGCCTCGTCTCAAAAGCACTGCTCCTCAAGCAGTTGGATACCGCAACTCAGGAAACTGACAGCAAGCCAAGTGAAGAAATATCTTTTCAGTTATACGGACAACCGGTTGCTTACGGAGTTGCGGTTGGTAAAGCTGTACTGCTCAAGCAGTCTGATATTGAAGTTCCGGAAAAGACCAGTTACAGAACAGCTGAACTTGAAATGTCTGACTTTCAAGCTGCAATGGATCATACAATTTCTGACACTTTGGAATTGATTGAAAAAGTCACAGATCGTGTTGGCACCGAAGAAGCCTCCATTTTTCACGCGCACCTGATGTTTTTGGAAGATCATCATTTTCAGGAAAAAATTGAGTCTAAGATTGAAGAAGGAAATACTGCGGCATGGTCAATTTATAATACTGTGCACGAATACCTGAAAGCTTTTGCTGAAATTAATGATCCTTATTTGAGTGAAAAAGGCGCGGATTTAAAAGACGTCGGTTACCGCCTTTTACACTATTTGGGACACGAGGTGCTATCCGTAACCAAAAAGACAGGAATACTAATTGTAAGGCAGCTCCTTCCGGGAGATATTGCAAGGATGGATACGACACGCATCAAGGGTATCGTATTGTCCAGTGGCGGAGTTGTTTCTCATGCAGCTATTTTGGCACGTTCACTGAGGATTCCAGTAGTTTGTCTCGAGGACAATGAATTGGAGCAAATTAAAGATGGGACACCAATCGCCATAAATGGGGATACCGGATTTGCTGCAACATATCCGAATAAAGAGGTTCTGGACGAATTTAAACATTTGTTGCTCAAGCAACATAATTATTATGAACACCTCGAAGAGTTTCGAGATATTCCCTGTACAACAAGTGATGGAGTACGAATAAATTTATTGGCAAATGTTGCACTTGGCGGCGATGCCGTGCAGTTGATTAGTTATGGTGCAGAAGGAGTAGGTCTATTCCGAACAGAGATTTATTTTCTATCGCTAGATCGTTACCCTGATATTTCTGAGCAAACAAAAGTATATAGTGATTTACTTGAAAGTGTTGCGGAAGATCAACAAGTGGTTTTCAGAACATTAGATGTAGGAGCGGACAAAGCAGCACCATATATGGGATTCTTAGATGAGGATAATCCCTTTCTAGGTTACAGAGCAGTACGGCGTCAATTGAAAGAAAAAACCGTGCTCAAAGAACAATTATCTGCGTTGCTTCATGCAACAGGAAAACGACCGAATGTACGTGTACTTTTTCCGATGATCACAAATGTAAGTGAAATCAAACAAGCAAAGGCATTGTTTGAAGAGTGCCGAAAGGAAATTGAAACGTCCGGAAAGACAATTGCGAAAATTGCAGTTGGTATGATGTTTGAGGTTCCCAGCGCCTTTTTGATTTGTGAAAAATTTATGTCGGAAATTGATTTTTGTTCGATAGGCAGCAACGACCTCACTCAATACGTGTTGGCTGTTGATCGCAATAACCCTCAAATTTCTGATCTTTATGATCCATTGCATCCTGCGGTTCTCAAATTAATTAAACAACTTGTGGAAACGGCGGATGAACATAATAAGCCGGTTGAATTGTGCGGAGAAATGGCTTCTGACCCAGACGGTTGCGTGATTTTGGTTGGTTTGGGAATCGACTCCCTCAGTATGAATGCGCCTTTAATTCCGGTTGTCAAGAAACGTCTCGCAGAAATTTCGCTTACCGATGCAAAATCCCTTGCGCAAAAAGCGTTGAACGCTTCTTCTCCAGAGGAAGTTAGAGAAATTATTCGAGAGTGTTTCCCAGATTCGCATACATAAAAAAAATAAAGCATGATAACAAATAACGAACCTCATAAAATCTGTTTGATTCATGGCAACCAACAATTATTGGTAGATGAAACTACTGATAATTTAATTGAACAAAGGTTGGAGGGGCGAGAACATGAGTGGAGTTTGGAGCGCTTCAATGCGCAGGAAATGCTTAAACCAAGCGGAGAATCTGCAAAAAACAGTATTGATGATTTTTTGATCAGTAGTGAAACATTACCGATGCTTAGTGATCGGAAAGTAATCCGGATTGACAATTTTGAACTGATCAAAAAAGCAGTAAAGAAAAATGACAGTTCTTCAGCCAGCAGGCTTTTTGAAGCGGTTGAAAACATAATCAAAAATCCTCCGGATTGCTTGTGGTTTATCTTCACCAGTATGGCAATGCGTGAGCAGGATTTCAGCAAACCACTCTACCGTGGCATCAAACAAAGCGGTCGGATACAAAAATTTGTTTCATACGATAATAGTTCACCGTTTAACTGGGTTATTCAGCGTGGCGAAAAAAAAGGATTGCCGCTGTCTTATGATGTTGCCCGTTTGCTGATTGACATAGTAGGTAACGATCTGACTGACTTGGACCACGAGTTGGAAAAATTGAGCCTATATTTATCAGGCAAAACCATAACTGAAGAACTCGTCAAAGCACATATTCGCGGTCATAAACATTTTACTGTATTCCGTATGACGGAAGCACTGTCGAGAAAGGAATTGTTGCCTGCCCTGGAAATTCTTGATCAACAGCTGCAAGCAACGCCGCGGGAACATGTGCGCCTTTTTGCACTCATTATTATGCAGTTTCGGCGGATTCTTTTGATTCATAGCATGTTTGAACAATTCTGTAAGGAAGGTGAAATTTTAGCAAAAATATCCCTGCCTCCATTCCTCGGTAAACAAGTTCTGGCACAAGCAAGAAATTTCAGCAGTCTTGAAATACAAAATATTTACGCAGAACTTGCTCAGTTGGATTTGCGTGTAAAATTTCAAAGTTCTCTTGCTCCGTTAATTCTACAGGACCTCTTTCAGCGTATTTGTACAGGGCAGTTCAAAACGGCGGCCTAATCAACTTCAGCGTGGATTAAAAATAATTTTCCAGCCTGCAACATGTTCACAGGTTTTTCAACCGTCTTTCCATTTTTATTATTATGAGTAAAAACGTAAATTTCCCTCGTCTTTTTTCTACAATCAATCTGCGTGGACACACCATGCGCAACCGTATTGTTTTTGGTGCGCACACAACCAATATGGCGGAACAGGGTCTTCCGGGAGAAAGGCATCTCGCCTATTACCGTGAACGGGCAATGGGAGGAGCGGCAATGTTAGTCATTGAACCGATGCCGGTGCATCCTGCGGCGGTTCTGACTCGCGGTAATTTCCGGAACAGTACCGATGAAGTCATTCCTCACTTTAGGAAAATTACGGAGGCGGTTCATGCTGAAGGAGCCTTGATTCTGCAGCAGCTTTATCACGTTGGACAGCACGGCGATGCGGACAATTCTTATCATGCCAACTGGTCGCCTTCCGGACGTCCGAGTTACCACGATTCCGACGGCAGTCACTCAATGCTTGAAACCGAAATAGAGGAGACTATTGAGGGTTTCGTGCAGGCAGCAAGAAGATGCAGGGACGCAGGATTTGACGGTGTCGAAGTTTGGGCTGCTTATCACGGCATGGTTGATCAATTTTGGACACCATGGTCAAATCTGCGTACGGACCGCTGGGGAGGCTCGCTGGGAAACCGCACCCGTTTCTCACGTGAAATCATCACCCGTATCCGAAAACTTTGCGGCGAGGATTTTATTGTCGGTATTGCAGTCAATGACGAACCGGATTTTGAAGTCGCATTACAGCGTGAATCGATTGCAGAAATCATTGCCGCACATGACAAGGATCATCTGCTGGATTATGTAACCTGCGGCACCGGAAGCTATTTTGACTTCTACAAGCTGATACCTACTTTTATCTATCCGGAACGCTTGGGAGCAGATCTGGCGGAAGTGCTCAAAGGTGCAGTTTCTCACGCATTGGTAATCGCGGAAAGCCATATCCGGACACCCGAAAATGCGGAAGCCGTTTTATCTGCCGAACAGGCTGATTTGGTTTCAATAGTGCGTGGACAAATAGCGGATCCGCATTTGGCGAACAAAGCTCGTGAAGGACGCTCCGAGGATATCCGTACCTGCCTTTCCTGTAACCAAATGTGCTGGGGAAGACGTGGCCGTGACTACTGGATTTCCTGTCTGGTAAACCCGTCTGCAGGTCGTGAATTCGAATGGGGTGGAGATCGGTTTGTAAAAACTACAAAACCTAAACTTGTACTGGTAGTAGGAGGAGGACCAGCCGGTTTGGAAGCTGCAAGAGTATCAGCGGAACGTGGTCACAAAGTAACACTCGTTGAGGCCGGTGAACGTCTTGGTGGACAATTCAGGTTGGCCGGAATGCAGCCACGGCGGGGTCAGATTATCGATTTGCTCGACTGGTACGCAAGACAGTTGTCTCAACTTGGTGTCGAGGTGCGACTGAATACTTTTCATGATGCAGATGAAATCAAGGAATTCGCGGCAGATGTAACAGTGCTGGCTACCGGATCATTTCCAACTGATACAGGATTTCAGAAAGCAATTCCGCACGTTGAAAAATTGCCCGGAATTGAACTTGGAAGCGTCTATTCTGCTGAAGACGTGATGGCGCGCAGGGCACGTCCTGGAAAGCGTGTAATACTCCTCGATGAAGGCGGAAACTGGAAGGGCTGCGGAACTGCATGGAAACTTGCTGAAGATGGTCATGAAGTGATTCTCGTCACCCCTGATCCTCTTGTGGGCAAGGAACTGCAGCGCATTGCTGCGGACTATCCCCTGCGGCAGCGTCTGGCAAAACTTGGTGTGCGTTTCATTTTGGAGTCCGCAATTACCCGCTGGAGCAGGGAAGGCGCGGATGTCTTCTGCTTTTTAGATGGAAACACACAATTCATTGAGGCAGATTCGCTTGTGTTTGCTACACCAAACATTGCGGAAGACTCTCTCACACTTGAACTTCAGGATTCCGGATTGGAAGTGCTCAATATCGGCGACAGTGCAGGACCGCGCCAGGCTCCTTTCGTAATCTATGAAGGACGCCGCACGGGTTTAAATATTTGAAATTATAAGTTATGACAGATGATTTAAACAAACGAGTTGAAGCGCTTACGTGTTGGCAACAAGCGAGCCTTACGCCGATTCGCTGCGAAGCTATGGAAGGCGGAATCACCAACCGTAATTTTCGGGTTGAGCATGGAAATGAACTGTTTTTTGTACGCTTGGGCGAGGATATTCCGGAACACGGTGTTTATCGTTTCAATGAATTGGCGGCGAGCCGTGCGGCGTTTGCTTGCGGGATTTCTCCGGAAGTCGTTCATGCAGAATCCGGAGCAATGGTACTCCGTTTCATTGAGGGCAAGACGCTGGAAGCGGAAAATCTGCGCGATCACTCCACCATGCAAAAAGTTGTTTCTCTACTGAAAAAGTGTCACCAGGAAATGCCGCAGCATCTTCCTGGTACTACCTTGATTTTTTGGGTTTTCCAAGTTGTTCGGGGATATGCGAATACTTTGCGGAAAGGCCAAAGCAGGATGATTCCGGAAATTTACAGATTTATGGAAATTAACAAGCAACTGGAAAAAACGGTTGGGGCGGTTGAAATGAAATTTGGACACAACGATCTGCTCTGCGGAAATTTTATTGACGATGGCCGGAGGTTATGGCTGATCGATTGGGACTATGCCGGCTTCAACAGTCCTCTGTTTGATCTCGCCAACCTTGCTTCCAATAACGAATATTCGGAAAATTTAGAAAAACAGTTGTTGGAAATGTACTTTGAAAAAACGGTTTCTGCTGATTTGTGGAAACGCTATTTTGCGATGAAATGCGCTTCTTTGTTGCGTGAAGCAATGTGGAGTATGGTTTCCGAAATACACTCCACACTCGATTTTGATTACGTCCAATATACCACCGAAAATTTGGTACGCTTTGAAAAAACTTATGCAAACTTTGAAAAATTATGAAAAATATTTTACCAAACCAAGCACAAATCATCGTCATCGGCGGAGGCATTATCGGCTGCAGCGTTGCTTATCATTTGGCCAAAGAAGGAGCAAAAGATGTGCTTTTGCTGGAACGTGGACAACTGACTTGCGGTAGTACTTTCCATGCCGCCGGATTGGTCGGACAGTTGCGCAGTTCAGCCAACATCACCCGTCTCCTGAAAAACAGCGTTGAACTTTACCGGAGTATTGAAGCCGAAACAGGACAGGCAACCGGTTGGAAAATGAACGGTGGTTTGCGGTTGGCCTGTACACAGGAACGCTGGACAGAACTAAAACGCCAGGCGACAACCGCGCACAGTTTTGGTTTGGAAATGGAATTGCTCAATCCGCAGGAGGCGCAGAAATTGTGGCCCTTGATGGAAGTCGGAGACGTGATTGGAGCCGCGTTTTTACCGACGGATGGACAGGTCAATCCTTCCGACATCACCCAGGCATTGGCCAAAGGCGCGAGGATGCATGGGGTAAACATATTTGAAAATACAGCAGTGACCGGAATCCGTCTGGAAGATTCCGGAAAAGCCGGTGCTAAAAAAGTCGTTGCCGTGCAAACTGAAAAAAGCGAGCCTTATGGTGAAATTCTTTGTGAAACGGTCGTGAACTGTGCTGGACAATGGGCTAACGAACTAGGAAATTTGGCAGGTGTCACAGTACCTTTGGTTTCGGTGGAACATCAGTATTTGATCACCGAACCAATTGAAGGTGTTACTCCGGATTTGCCTACTTTACGGGATCCTGACAAACTGACTTATTGGAAAGAAGACGTGGGCGGTTTAGTAATGGGCGGTTACGAACCGAATCCTATTGGCTGGGCCACAGAAGGAATTCCGCAGGATTTTATTTTTCAGTTGCTTCCGGAAAATTTTGAACATTTTGAGCAACTGATGCATCCTGCTGCCGAACGTGTTCCGGCACTTGAAAACGCCGGAATCAGGAAATTTATCAACGGCCCTGAATCTTTTACTCCGGACGGTAATTTTATTTTAGGTGAAGCTCCGGAAGTCAATAATTATTTTGTAGGCGCGGGATTCAACGCTTTCGGAATCGCTTCTGCCGGAGGTGCGGGAAAGGCGCTCGCAGAGTGGATTATTGCCGGAGAACCGCCGATGGATTTGTGGGTCGTGGACATCCGACGTTTCAGCAAAATTCATCAAAACGAAAACTGGGTTCGCAACCGCACGCTAGAACTTTATGGAAAACATTACACCCTCAGTTGGCCGCACGAAGAACACGAAAGCGGACGTCCTTTTTTGACTTCACCGATTTATGAAAAACTGAAAGATCAAGGTGCCTGTTTTGGATCCAAACTGGGATGGGAACGTCCAAACTGGTTTGCACCGGAAGGCGTTGAACCAAGCGATATTTATTCTTACGGAAGACAAAACTGGTTTCCGCATGTCGGCGAGGAACACCGTGCGGTACGTGAACGGGTTGCTGTTTTTGATCAAAGTTCATTTGCCAAATTCCGCATCATCGGCATCGATGCAGAAAAAGCTCTTACCAGGATTTGCGCAAACAATATCGCTAAACCACCTGGATCACTGACATACACGCAAATGTTAAATAGCAAAGGCGGAATTGAATGCGATTTGACCGTGGCACGTCTGGCGGATGATGAATTTTATCTGGTGAGCGGAACCGCATTCAGGACACACGATTCAGCCTGGATCCGCAGCCAATTCCTTGCTGATGAAAATGTTGAATTGCTGGATATCACCGAAGAATGGGCGACTTTCTCTTTGATGGGACCGCTGGCTCGTTTAGTACTGGCGCAAGTTACGGAAAGTAATTTGGATAATGAAAAATTTCCTTTTGGTACGTACAGCAGCATTGAAATTAAAGGGCATGATGTGTTAGCTTTACGCGTAACTTATGTGGGAGAATTGGGTTGGGAACTGCATTTTCCAAGTAATTCAGCGGAGTCAATTTACGATGCTTTGATGGAAGCCGGAAAAGAATTTGGGATCGTAAACGCAGGTTACAGAGCGATTGAATCCTTACGTTTGGAAAAAGGCTACCGCGCCTGGGGAGCAGATATTACGGCGGACACTACTCCTTTTGAAGCCGGACTTGGCTGGGCTGTCAAATTGAAATCCGGAACTGAATTTATCGGACGCGATGCTTTGGCCGCCAAACAAAAGCAACCTTTGGAAAAACGACTGGCTTGTTTCACCATTGACGATCCGGATGTGGTTTTGCTGGGACGCGAAACTATTTTCCGCAACGGCGAAATCGTGGGTTGGTTGACCAGTGGAGGATGGGGTTACACCGTACAAAAAAACATCGGCTACGGTTATGTCCGTAATCCGGACGGTGTCGATAGCGGATTCCTGAATTCCGGAAAATATGAACTGGAAGTCGCAACCGCACGTCATTCCTGTACTTTACACATGGTTCCGCTTTACGATCCGAAAATGGAACGGGTGCGAAAATGATTCCTCGTGGTTATTTGTACGTAATCGGTTGCGCGTGTTCCTTTGGATTCATCACCACCTTGGCCAAACTGACCTATGAAGAGGGAGCTTCACCAACCACCGTGGTTTTCTTTCGTTTACTCGCGGGAAGTTTGCTGATGGGCATCCTGTCAGCCTGGTCTCACAGGAAAAATCTGTTTTCAAGAAACAGCAAACCGAAATTATCTAGCCCCTGGAAAATCAAAATTTTGATTGTAGTAACCGGAATTTCGATTGCAGTAATGAGTCTGGGCTATTTGGGATCGGTTAAATTTATTCCCGTCAGCCTCAGTGTATTGCTATTCTTCACCTTCCCTTTTTGGATTTTACTGATAAATTTTATCATTGACAGGGAAGTCCCCGCACGCTTGAAAATCATGGCTTTTGTCCTCGCTTTTTTTGGGCTTGCCCTTACTCTCGGTCCAACTTGGGAAGACTTGGATTGGCGCGGAATAGCTCTCGTTCTGGTTGGTGCGGTTGCAGCTGCAGGAATGATTATTGGTGGCGCCAAATCGGTTCAGTTAATTTCAATGCGTGATCTGGTGTTTTTCTCAAACACAGTAGGAGCAGTTTTTGTCGGTGTGATTCTGCTTGTCATTGATACTTTTACGTTATCTCATACTCCTTGGGGCTGGGCTGGAATTGCTGCCATTTGCATCTTGTTTATCGTCGGGCAACTATTGTTATTTGCTGCCACCAGACATATCGGTTCTACGCAAACAAGTATTATGCTCAACCTTGAACCGTTTGTTTCCATCGGCGCGGCTGTGTTATTGCTTGGAGAACATTTGGAACTCACCCAGAGCCTCGGGGTGCTGGTGGTAATTATCGCACTTTTTCTGGCGAGTGATGCTCCACGTAAATTTAGTTTTGCTACAAAAAATAATCAATAATAACCCTTAATCATAAACGAAAAATCCATGTCTGAATCATCCAAAAGCGCCGCCGCTGAAGCACAAGAGTTGGAGAGAAGTTACAAACTAGCTGAAATAGTCAGGCAACGTCAACGCACACTGGAAGTATTGTCACTAAAATCCGGGGAACGAGTTCTTGATGTCGGCTGTGGTGTTGGTTTTCTGACGCATGGGATGGCGCTCAAGGTCGGAGAGGCTGGACAGATTATTGGCATAGATAAAAATCCGGAAATGATCAGCCATGCTCAAAAGCGCTGTGAGAGTTTGCGGCAAACGGGATTTCACGTGGGTGACGCGGCTCAACTTCCTGCAGAAAATGAGACTGTCGATGCGGTTTCCTGTACTCAGGTTTTGCTCTATGTCACTGATGTATCAAAGGTCATTGCTGAAATGATGAGGGTTTTAAAACCGGGAGGACGAATTGTAATTGTGGAAACAGACTGGCGGGGTGTTGTCTTAAACAGTGCTGATGATGATTTAACGAAGCAAATATTTGCTGCCTGGGATAGCGCGGTGCCAAGTCCAAATCTGCCGGTACATTTGCGAACGCTTTTGAAAAAACATGGATTTTCCAAAATTCAGGTAGAGGCTGTGCCTATCTTAAACACAGAATATTCGCCTAGTAATTTTTCACATGGGATGATGGAATGGATCACAAAAAATGCGGAGAAACAAGGTGTGTTTAACAAAACTCAACGCAAAGCCTTTTTAGCTGACCTTGAAGAACGAGGACGTTCCGACAGCTATTTTTTCTGTGTTAACCGTTTCCTTTTTTCTGCAAAAAAATAAAGTTTTATCTTTAAACAGGTTTGTGTGCCATTTCAAGATGCAGTGAATTTTCTATGCAGGGATGTGTCTGAGCAACCGCCAAGTTCAATTCCAAGTCAAATAATGGTTCTGGCTTGTGCAGCTCTTGAATCTTAGAATGCGGTGTCAGACCAAGGATAATCGAAGATCACATTTACATTTAATCCTTCTTCGCCGGTTGCGGCATCAAGACGGAAAACCATTCCGGAAGCAGTGACTAAACGAAAACCCATTCCTGTGGAATTGCGCCAGTCTTTACCCAAATTTTGGGCGGTTTCGGCGATGCTTGCTTTCTCCTTAAAAAAGGCAATTTGCATACTTGTTCTCACATCCTTGATCAGATAGAAATTGAAAGGGACACTCTCATCGGTTAGATTCCAACGAAATTCTGTGCCAATAAATCTAGTTCTTGCGCCTTTGAAACGTCCCTGCGGAAAAGCGCGTAAACGACTTACACCGCCTAGTCCGCTGGCTGTGCCGTAGCGATTTGCGGCAATTGTGTCGTCCAATTGCTGGTCAATGGTTGATTCGCATTTTGTCGGGTCAGCCGTAAGTGAACAATCGATCTTGCCGTAAAGTAATGCACGTAGTTTCTCCTTGTCTGTCATACCTTGTTTTGTCACTACGGCTTTAGATTGAAAAACATTGAAAACCCACGTCGATTGTTTTCCCATCGGTAAATACGCGGTAACATTTTGATCGATGGTGAATTGTTCTGGAGAACTGCCATCACTGTTGAGACCAATAAATCTATTTTGGTTATGACTAATTTTTAAGCCTTCTCGCGGATCCCCCCAGTCATCAGTAAAATCAAATAATAAACCTTGAGACAGCATTCCGATTTTTGCTTTTGGTGCAGATTCCGGCTCATAAATTAAAGTTCCATCGGCCTCATAAACTCCCTTTAAACGTGAAGATTGAGTAAATTGAGTTACAAATGCATTCAATCTACGCTCCCAAAAAGTCAGCATTATTCTTCCGCCTGTTCCATCACCATCCCCGACTTTGAAGGTTTTGTAATTATTAGGGTCTGTATCGAAACCCCTACCTTGATAACTGGTTACAATTGCTTTGTTTATTACTCCTCCTGTAAAGTCTAGAATCAAGGTTTCGTCTATGAGATGGTTATCAAGTAAACCCGCAAACGAGGCATCAAAATCTCCTTTGAGAATTCCAACAAACATATCCGAGTGACTCTCTGCGATATTGGACCACAATCCAGCCAAAAACACGCCTGAACCTAAGCCCGGTGCGGAAAACGGTGCAGGAAATATATACCATGCTTCTTCGGTAGGAAACGGGTCTTTTCGACGATCCGGAACTTGAGCCGTTGCGCTAATTATCCAAAATGTCAAAATCACGAACAGGAAAATATGTTTGATCATTTTGCGATTTTATCTATCAATAGATTCATTTTTGGTAAATCTCACAACGACTTTCTGCTTAAATCGGTTTTTTACAGGTCGGGTTAGCGGAACGTAACCCGGCTATCTTGTGTGATGTCATGCAAATGCCGGATTACGGCTTTGCCTGATACCGCCTACATTGTTAACCCGTCTCAATTTGAAATAGAGTTTAATTTAAAAAATAGGCTTGTCCGACATTTCCAGATGCAAAGCAGTTTCGTTGTAAGGATTTGCCAGTGCAACTACTTCATCAAGTTCCACACCCAGTCCAGGTTCCGTTGGAGGAATTACGAATCCGGAATCCCAGCGGATTGGTTTCTTGAGAATTTCCGCATGAAAACCATCCCAGCGTTGAATACCTTCTAATATCAGAAAGTTGGGAGTGCATGTGCTGAGTTGGATGTTGGCGGCGCCTTCGATAGGACCGCAATAAAGGTGAGGTGCGATTTGAGCATAAGATGCTTCGGCCATGCCCGCGATTTTCTTGGCTTCCAGAATTCCTCCGACTCGTCCGAGTGCCGGTTGTAAAATAGACGCCGCACCGGTTTCCAACACACGGGCAAATTCGTATTTTGTTGTCAGCCGTTCTCCAGTGGCAATAGGAATACTTGTTTGACGGGCGACCTTAGCCATTTCTTCCGGACGTTCCGGCGGAATCGGTTCCTCAAACCAGAGCGGATCGAAAGCCTCCAGACGTCGTGCTAACCGAATTGCTCCGGATGGAGTGAACTGACCATGTGTGCCAAAAAGCAAATCTGCTTTTGAACCAACCGCTTCACGAATCTTCCTGCAAAATAATTCGGAACGCTCCAATGTTTCCAGCGAAGGTTGACGTGGGTCAAAAACGGAATACTCTCCTGCCGGATCAAACTTAATTGCGGTGAAGCCTTGTGCCACATATTCGGCTGCGGCTTCCGCGGCAAGATCAGAATCATTGTAAACATGCGGCTCATCCTCCGTGAAAACGGCTCCGTCTTTTGGATAGAGGTAAGTGTATGTCCGTAATTTTTCGTGCACACGTCCTCCGAGCAACTCATAAACCGGTTTGCCGACAGATTTTCCGCAAATGTCCCAAAGCGCAATTTCCAGTCCGCTCAATACTCCCATCAGCGAAACATCCGGACGCAAAGTATAACCTCGGCCATAGACATTGCGCCAGAGTTTTTCAATGTGAAACGGATCGCTTCCTTCGACGTGCCGCTCAAACACATCTTCGATCATTTTCACAATCACATGCGGTGCGAAAGTCGCACAGTAAACTTCACCCACACCTTCAATTCCATCATCTGTAATGAGTTTTAAGAAAATGAAATAGCGTCCCCCAAAGTGCGGCGGCGGATTTCCTACTACAAAAGTTTTTAAATCTTTAATCTTCATTTTTTCAAATCAATTTAGATGCTTATTTGCTGATTTATTTGATTTATCCCTCAAGCCAATTTTCAATTTTAAGTCCCTCGACCCTCTCAAATTCTCGCAGGTTGTTGCTTACTAATATCAAATTTTGCGAGAGTGCAATTCCGGCAATAAGTGTGTCATACGGTCCAATGGAAGTGCCTTTCTTTTTCAAGTCTGCCCTAATCAAAGCTGAGGAATCCGCAGCCTTTTGATCCATCCCAATTAAGTGAATTGAGTTTACAAATTGATTAAGAGCTGTTTTATTTTGGCGGACATTCGTGCTGTTCTGTACACCGTACTCCAGTTCGAAGTAACTGATTATTGAAACGGCAACAGCTGATATTTTATGGGATTTGAAACGCTCTATAATTTCTGGAGATTGTTTTTTGATGAGATAAATACAGGTGTCTGTGTCCAAAAGGTAACGCTTCATAATCGATCACGCTCCTCCGGCATCTTCGGCTGATCACGTCCGCTTTCCATGAAATCATCAGAAAATTGAGCCAATGCCTCAAAAATATCATCCCAATTGGATTCAAGCGGCTCCAAAATTACTCGCTTTCCGCTTCTCGAAATTTTCACTTCCTTTCCGGGTAACCGATATGCTTTTGGCAAACGTACTGCCTGAGAACGGCCATTGACAAAAAGTTTTGCTGTATCCATTGTTCCCTCTCTATTAAAGTATATATTATAAATATATATCGTATTTAGAAAATATCAAGCAAATAATTTTATTATTACAATGTTTTAAACTATTCGATAGTATCTTCCTACTGTTGTTGAATAGTTGCTATTGTTTCGAAATCAGGAAAATATCATTTTTCAAAAGGATTTAAGAGTTCTACACCAGTGCCGGTAAAATCATCAATATTTCTTGTAACCAGTGTTAATCCATAAGTGAGCGCGGTGGCAGCAATTTGTTTGTCAACTGCGTTTTCGTAATTAGGGACTCTCAATCGTCCCCAAACCTGAGATTCTGTTTCGGTAAAATCAAGAATGTTTTCTGTATATTCATTTATGATCTTTGCTAACCATTCTTCCAGTTTTTCTGCCTGCTTTTTGTCACCACGATACCGAATGAGTTCAACACCCCTGCGAAGTTCTCCAATCGTGATAACGCTAATAAACAAGTCAGTTCCCTGCAGATTTGCATTTTTGAAGAATTTGTTTACACCGGGATTTGCGTTGTTTTTTTTACGATACTCACTGATAACATTTGTATCAATCAAAAACATGATTTGTTGTTTCGTCTTGAATACGCTCAAAATCCGCGTCATATCCTACATTGGGAATGGAACCGAGTATTTCAGCAAAACTTTTCTTTCTTGGCTTCAGCAGCGCATTTTCCAAAATAGCGCGATGTTCCGCCTCAGCACTGATCCCATGTTGTCCTGCCCTTATTTTAAGCGCACTGACAACTCCCTCATCAATATTTCGCACTAATAAATTTGGCATTGCTTTTCTCCTTTAGTTTTTAGTTTTACAATCGCGACTCATGATATCATTGCTATCATAAATTGCAATCGTTAAATGTTTTCATTATCATCTCGAACAAAGAACGGCGTTTTCATGGTAGCGGTTGAAATATTTCAAAGCTTGTACTCAGCCTGAACTGTAATCTGGATCCCGGATCAAGTCCGGGATGACAGCAATTATATTTTGCTTAAACCCTGCTCATTTGATGTTTTGTTTTTTTCAGAAAATCCGGATTGATCTCAACTCCCCAGCCCGGTGCGTCGGAAATCTGTACTTTTCCATTTTCAGCAACTAAGGCTGGCTCGTAAATGTTGTACTGCCACGGATAATAATCCGCGCCTTCGATGGAAAACTCCACATAAGGCCCTGCGTTTTCCAAGGCACCCATCAGGTGCAGTGTAAAAACCGTAACCATAGAGAGATTTGCCGAATGCGGAGTGCAGATAAGTCCGGCCTGACGCGCCATTTCCGCAACCTTGAGGGTGCGTGTCAGACCTCCGAGGTAACACACATCCGGCTGAACCACATTAACCGCCCTCATTTCAATCATTCTTTTCCAGGTTGACAAATCACAATCCTGCTCACCGCCGGTCACGTCCAACTTGAGCGCGTCTGTAACCTGTTTTGTCCACTCCATTTCCCAATATGGACACGGTTCCTCAAAGTGGCAGATTCCATTTTCTTCTAACATTCGCCCAACTTCAATCGCCTTTTCTGGAGTGTAACAGCTATTTCCGTCAACCAACAGTGTAACCTCATCACCAAGCGCTTTACGGATTGCCGGAACGATTTCTTCGGTACGTCCGGGCCACTCATCCTCATCATGTCCGCATTCTCTGCCAACACGGAACTTGAAAGCATCATAACCGAATTC
>ENA-ORDI01000276-ORDI01000276.1-marine-metagenome-genome-assembly--contig:-NODE-276-length-36996-cov-5.515317_pt1 | contig 36996 bp, 27 predicted proteins | sample MGYA00248628_ERZ508525 | MGnify/ENA primary metagenome ERZ508525 (study PRJEB26195, sample SAMN05422138) | marine metagenome | isolation source: East of Porto Seguro, South Atlantic Ocean | place... | reverse complement strand
TTACCTCATCTGCAATTATATTGAAATTGTGACCACCACTGATCGTACCAATTGTAACAACGGTACTTTCAAGAGGATTTGTATTCCGACTCACAATGGTCTGGAGCGCCTGAACCAAATGGGATGCTACAACAACAGCATCAACGGTTCCCTGGGGCGCTGCACCATGTCCGCCGATTCCCTTAATTTTAATTTCAAACATGTCTGCGGCAGCCAGGACCGGTCCATCGGTAATGCCCACTTCCCCCACAGGTTGATAATTCCAGACATGAATGCCATAAATTTCATCCACGCCATCGAGACACCCATCTTCGATCATGTATCTTGCTCCGCCGGCACCTTCTTCCGCCGGTTGAAAAATAAACCGGACTGTTCCATTGAATCCATCTCCATTTTGGGTGAGTACTTTGGCAGCGCCCAAAAGCATGGCCATATGACCATCGTGCCCGCAAGCGTGCATCACGCCATCATGTTTAGATGAGAAATCTAATCCACTGGTTTCCTGCATAGGCAGTGCATCCATATCTGCACGCAGTGCAATAGTTGGACCCTCACCGAAGGTTAGATCCGCAGTAACACCAGTCTTCCCAACATTCATTTGTGGAGCAAGTCCCATTTTTTTCAGGGCTTCACCAATAATTTTGGATGTGCGATGTTCGTCAAATCCCAATTCGGGATATTGGTGAAAATCCCGCCGCCAATCGATAATATTTTTTTCGATATCTTTAATCTCTGATCTAATATTCATATTTTTTTCTCTTATATGTTTAACTCTGTTTAATTCTATGTCGAACTTGTTACCAGTTGACCGCAGCCCGCATCAATATCGGTCCCTTTGCTCCAGCGGACCGTTACCGGGAATGGTGCTCGTTTCAAAGGCTCCATAAATGCTTCAATTCTTTCATCGGAGGGTCTATTGTAAACGCCCCCAATCTCATTATAAGGGATCATATTCAATTTACATTCAATCGATCCCAATAATCGAATAAGCCGTTCTGCATCTTGGGGTTCATCATTGATCCCGTCCATGAGCACATACTCGAAGGTAATCCTATTACGGGAATTATAGGCATAATCTTTCGATGCATTAATCAAATTTGAAAATGTATGTGTTTGGGTGATTGGCATGGTTTTTAACCGTTGCTCGTGGGTGGAGCCATTCAAACTCACGGCCAATTTATAAGGCTGTTCTTCTTCAGCGAATTGCCTGATCTTTGGCACAATTCCGGCAGTTGATATGGTGATTCGCCAAGCGGCCATATTAATACCTTTCGGTTGATGGAGCAAATCTGCAGCGGCAATGGTATTTTTATAATTTAGAAACGGTTCTCCCATGCCCATAAAAACCACATTGGTAATTTTTTCAGAGCTCATTTTTTGGAGTTGAAGAAATTGATCCACAATTTCACCTGCAGTGAGATTTTTGATAAATCCCATTTTGGCCGTGGCGCAAAAATCGCAATCCACAGCACAACCAACCTGGGTGGATAAACAAACCGTGATTCGTTCTCCTTCTTTCATCAAAACAGATTCTACCAGATTCCCATCTGATAATTCGAATAGGAATTTCCGCGTTTGTTTAGACGGCGATACATCCCGGTTTATCATTTTAAGTGGATGAATTGGTACATCTTCCAACTTTTCCCGAAAAGGTATTGAAAGATCGGTCATGACGGAAAAATCATCTACCTGTTGGCGATAGATCCAATCAAAGAGTTGGCGCCCTCGGAATGGCTTTTCTCCCAAAGATTCTGCAAAAGATTCCAAATCGGGGATTGATTGACCGATCAGTGGCTTGTATTCTGTTATGACTGGGTCAGACACGAACTGGAATTTCCGAAGAGACTTTTGAATCTCAAATGGGAATCTCTCAATACTTTTTAATTTCATTTAAGAAGGAACTTTTCCCCTAATTCCATATTCCATATCCCATAATCCATCTTCCATTCATCACTGATTCCTTCTTTTTAGGGCAAGTCTGCTTAGTTAAGTTTTGCCCCTTTAATTAACTAGTTATCAAAAAAATATTTTTATGACAGAGACACAACAAGATTTGGCTATCCTTGAACAACTGGCTGAGGCCAAACAAAACTTTTCCCGGGAAGTCGGAAAGGTCATTATAGGACAAAAAGAGATCCTGAATCATATGCTCATTGCACTTTTAGCGAAAGGGCATTCTCTCTTGGTGGGCGTGCCGGGTTTGGCAAAAACATTACTCATTAAAACTTTATCTGATGTGTTGGATCTCTCCTTCAAGCGCATTCAGTTCACACCAGATCTCATGCCCAGCGATATCACTGGAACTGAACTTATCGATGTGGATCCCAATTCGGGACAACGGTCATTCCGGTTTTACAAGGGACCCATTTTTGCCAATATTGTTTTAGCGGATGAGATCAACCGGACACCGCCAAAGACACAGGCAGCTTTGTTGGAAGCTATGCAAGAACATAAGGTAACCACAGGGGGGCAAACTTACGATCTCGATGAACCCTTCTTTGTTTTGGCTACCCAAAATCCGATCGAGCAGGAAGGAACCTACCCCTTGCCGGAAGCACAGTTGGACCGATTCATGTTTAACCTGAATATTGATTACCCATCCACAGCGGATGAGATTGCTATTGTTCGGGAGACAACCACGACCGAACCCAAAGTTCTAAAACCGATCATGACAAAACAGGAGATTGCCTCCTATCAAGACCTGGTTCGACGTGTACCTGTGGCGGATAATGTGGTGGAATATGCTGTAAAACTTGTTGGTGCTACACGACCGAATTCAGATGGCTCTCCGGATTTTATCCAGCGTTTCGTTGATTGGGGCGCTGGTCCGCGTGCTTCTCAATATTTGGTATTGGGTGCAAAAGCAAAATCCATTTTGGAAGGACGGCCCACACCCAATATTAATGATATCCGAGACATGGCTTTACCCATTCTTCGGCACCGTGTTCTTCCTAATTTCAACGCGGAAGCGGAAGGAATGAAGGTAGAAGACATCTTGAATCAATTGTTGGACACCATCACAGAATAAAATGATGTCAACTGCCGACAAACGAAAATACCTTCAACCGGAAACGGTGGCTATGTTGAATTCCATGGCGCTACGGGCTCGGCTCGTGGTAGAAGGATACATTATCGGCCAGCACCGAAGTCCCTATCATGGATTTTCCGTGGAATTTGCCGAGCATCGTGCTTATGGCTCCGGGGATGAAATTCGGCACATCGATTGGAAATTGTACGGGAAGACGGATCGTCTTTATGTAAAGCGGTATGAAGAAGAAACCAATCTCCGCGCCCACCTGATTCTGGACACGAGCCGTTCCATGCTTTATGCCAGTGGGTCGGTCTCTAAACTGAATTATGCCAATTCACTCATTGCTGCCTTGTCCTATTTAATGATCAATCAGCAGGATGCGGCAGGGTTGGTTCGGTTTTCTGATAAGATCGATTCATTTATTCCACCCAAATCCAAACCAAGCCACTTGAATGCGATCCTGACTCAATTGGATGATGAAAAAGCAGGGAATGATACCAAGATCGAACCGGTGCTTCATGAAATGGCAGATCGAATTAAAAAGCGCGGATTGGTTGTTTTGGTGTCTGATCTTTTTGATGATCCTGAACAGATCATGAATGGATTGAAACATTTTCGACATCAAAAACAGGAAGTTATCGTTTTCCATATTTTGGATCGGAAAGAACTGGAATTTGATTTTAACACCCGGACCAAATTCCTGGATATGGAAACAGGCGAAGAGATCACCACAGAACCCTGGCATATCCGCTCCAGTTATACGGATCTGATCTCAAGGCTGCAGGATTATTATCGAATAGAATGCCGCCAGCATTTGATCGACTATGTCCCCATTTTCACGGACCAGAACCTGGATCTTGGTCTGACGGAATATTTAAATAAACGAAAAAAACTCGGATAGGGTGAAAAGCTGAAAAATCAAAAAAATTGAAGGTTAAAGCAGAAATAATATTTTAGGTTTCAGCGTTTCAACTTTCTGGTTTTACCCATTAAAACCCTTCAGCTACATCCCTTTTATAACGGATCAATTCCAGGGTTTTCTTGTAGGTCTCTTTATTATCAATATCAATGATCATGACTGATTTGATCTTCTTTTCTGATTTCCGGTACCAGCGGGCTGCTTTTTCCAGATCTTTTTCAAACCCTTCAGCCCCATTCAAATAATTGTCGCCAAGGCCTTCGTATGACCGGGCCATCCCCAATGCTGCTTCAAAATCATCTTCATTTAAATAATAAGCTTCATCAAATGCTTTTTCTGATTCTTCGAAGTTTTGCATTTGGCTATGGATCACACCCAGGTTAAAGTAAAGATCAGCTTTCACGATCTTATCTTCTTCGTTGGAAATGGCATTTTCAAACACTTCAATGGATCTTTCTTTTTGTTCCAAATCGTAGTAGGTACCCGCTAATTCACGAAGAACCTTGCTGTTGGATGGTTCAATGGATGCTGCTTTTTCGTAATAGGGCAGCACATCTTCTGAAGAAACACCCGCTTTCACCAGTATTTGACCTGCACTGAAATTGGCGTCAAAACTTTCCGGATTCTTTTCAACAGCAGTTAATGCCGCTTCTTTTGCCGCTAATGTATCTCCGATATCGAAATAACATTTCGCCAGCGTCGCATGGGTATTAGCATCGGTGGGATTAATGATAGCTGCATTTTGAAAATGGGAGATAGCCGTTTCAAGGTATTGGGGTTTATTATCCGGATCTTCCTGGATCTTCTTGAATTGCTCAACGCCTACATTGAATTCTTTGGCCCAGTAAAACTCGGTATAATTATCCACCGCATCCCCTACTGAAATAAAGGTTCCTCGCACTTCCACCACTTTATCGGGGTTGATGGACATGGCTTTATCGAACATAGCAACCATATTTGTCCAATTGCCATCCTGTGCATGGATCTCCAAGCCTAGGACAACCGGGATTTCAGGATTATCAGGTTCAACAGCCATGGCTTTGGGTAACCACTCTGCAGCTTTTGCAAAATCAGATTGTTGGATCGCCAATTTGGCAGTGGTGTATTCCTGGCTTGAACAAGCTACCATTATCATGGAAAGCGTGAAAAGTATTGCCAGAAATATTGATTTTTTAGTTAGCATATTTTCCTCAATAAATAAACGATTAAAGCCACCGAATTTACCTGAATTCGGATTATGCTTCCAAAGGATTGTGTAAATAGGGTTATTAGGGGATGTTTATTAATTAGCAGTTGTATTTTTTTATTTGAAAAACTTTATTCTTAAGAAATTTATTTTATCAATACCAAATTGCGCACCCGATTGCTGAATAATTTCTTCAGCCAATAATCCTCCAATCTCACTGGCTCTTTTAGTAGAATATCCTTTGGCTAGTGCTGTTAAAAATCCGGCTGCATACATATCACCTGCACCAGTGGAATCAATTGCTGAAATGGGTTGCGGTGGCAGGTGATACTTTTTCCCATCATCCAATACTAAGGATCCTTTTTCCCCAAGTTTAATTCCTGCACGATGTACAATTTTCATCAATTCGTCTGCAGATGAATCAACATTTTCCGAATCAAACAAGATGGCAAGTTCGGCGTAATTTGCAAAAACAACATCCACATCCTGCTCAATCATTATTAAAAATTCATCTTTGTTTCTATCAACTGCAAATGGGTCCGCCACATCGAAAACAATTTGAACATTATTTTCCTTTGCAATGGAAATGGCTTTTTTAATGGCTGCCTTTTGGGATTCGGTGTCCCACATATATCCTGTAAAATAAAAAAAGGTTGATTGGGATAATTTTCCAGCATCCACATCATTTTCGGAAAATTCTCTGCATATGCCCAAATGGGTATTCATGGTACGTTCACCATCCGGAGTCACTAAAATAATACTGGATCCAGTGGGGCCGCATCCTTGTACCAAGCCAGATAAAACGCCAAATTTCTCAGCTTGGCGGAGATAAATATCACCAAATTCATCCTGTCCAATTTTCCCGGCAATCAGGGAAGTTGTACCAAGTCCTGCACAGGCTAACATTGTATTGGGTGCAGAACCACCCGGAAAATATTTAGTATTACAATTTTTAAAATAATTGATAATTTCTTTTTGACGGATTTCATCAACAAGGTGCATCACGCCCTTATCAAGATTCAGTGCTTTAAGGTCACCGTCCGTGGCTTGAATGACAATATCGATTAATGGGTTTCCGATGCCATAAATGGAAAGTGGGCGTGTTTTCATTGATTAAAGATGTGGTTAATAATGAATATTTTGGGATCGTTATGAAGTATTTCTTGGATCTTTATGATTTTTTTCACAACTTGGATTTCACCTATAAAAATTCGCCTATCATAACTAACAAGTTTACGTTTTTTCCGAAATCACCCCAATGTGAAACTTGTCACATTTTATTATTTAAAACTTGACCGTAAAAATCTCAAAAATGTATATTTGGCAACCATGGTATCAAGAACCTTTGCCATCATCACCGATATCCACTCCAATTTGGCATCACTGACTCATGCCATCTCACTCATTGAGAAAAGAGAGGGGATCGATCAGATCATCTGTCTGGGAGACTGTTTTGCCCTGGGTCCGGAACCGGAAGAAACGCTAAAGATGCTCAAATCCATCCCGGATTGCATTTTTATCCGGGGGAACCATGATCGATATTTGGTGGAAAAACTCTGGGAAGACGAATTGCCATCCCTGGAAGGTATGGACCCTTACGATCCCATTTGTCAAGCCATTGTCCAGAATGAAAAATGGACCGCTGATGTGCTGGGAGAAGATGGAGTTGAATTTGTCAATGCCATGAAGATTGCCCATCGGGAGATTGTTGGAACAACCCTTATCGAGTTCACCCACGCATGGTACAAACGGGACGATGAACCGCCTTCTATAACGGAAGCTATCAACTGGCGTAACCATGTGATCGAAGCCAACCCGGAGATAAAAAAAGTTGTTTTTATTCATGGCCATGTTCATGTTCCCAGGCACCAGATCATAGAAAACCTGACCATCCTTTGCCAAGGCGCCACGGGCATGCCATTCGATCGGGATCAGCGTGGATCTGTGGCTTTTCTCACCGTGAATGATACCGACATCATCTGGGACGTGGTTCGGTATGATTACGACCGCCAATCGACCCTAAACCGGTTGGCCGATCGTAAACCACCCTTCTTTACTAATTTGCAGAATACGATCAAATTCGCATCCGTCCGAAACGACCTTTAAGTCAAATTTCACCCGCATCCGGTCGTAATTTTCTCGACTGAATTTTCAACTAAAATGATTTATTTCGACCACAGCGCAACCACACCCGTACATCCTGATGTTTTGGATCTTATGAATTCAATCCAAAAAGGTGTGTATGGGAATCCATCCAGTATTCATAAACTGGGACGAAAAGCAAAATCTGTGGTAGAAAATGCCCGAAAACAGGTGGCAAAATCTATTGGAGCCGCACCCAATCAAATCATCTTTACCAGCGGCGGCACCGAAGCAAACAACCAGGTTTTTTGGTCACGGATAAATCAGGATAAGAAACATGTGATCTCCGACACCATCGAGCATCCCGCAGTTCTAAAAGCATTATCTCAAATCGCAATATTTGGGATTGACCACGATCTTGTGACCGTGAATGAAAAAGGCTGTGTATCCATCACGGATCTTGAATCTGCCATCACTGAAAATACTGGACTCATTTCTATTATGCTGGCCAACAATGAAGTCGGAACCATGCAACCATTGAAAGAGATAACTGAATTAGCGCATGAAAAAAATATCCTTGTTCATACCGATGCGGTCCAGTGTCTGGGGAAAATGCCCATTGATGTGAATAATCTCGGAGTGGATTTCTTGAGCCTCTCTGCCCACAAATTTTACGGACCGAAAGGAATCGGTATTCTTTATTTCAAAAATAAGGAATCCCTTTCAGCACTCATGATCGGAGGCGGACAGGAAAGCGGACTCCGTGCCGGAACCGAAAATATTGGATCCATTGCCGGCATGGGATTGGCCGCTGAACTCGCAACAGACGAATTGGGAAATCACATAACAGAATTAAAATCATTCGAATCCAGTTTTAAATCCGAACTACTCTCCTTTTCCCCCAATGCTATTTTTAATGGCGATCCAGAAAACAAACTTCCCGGATTGGTAAGTGTTTCATTCCCCGGATATCGGTCGGATATTCTTCTCGCTAAATTGGATCGTGCAGGAATGGCAGTATCCAGCGGCTCGGCTTGTGGAGCCGGAGAGGTGAAACCTTCCGGTGTTCTTTCCGCCATGGGTGTGGATGATAAAACCAATATTTCCACCCTTCGTTTCAGCTTTGGAGCCTCCAATACATCCGAGCAGGTGGACCTGCTTCTTTCAGAACTCAAAACCATTCTCACAGACTGATGGGACACCTTGCAGTGGGCATGAGCGGTGGCGTGGATAGTGCAGTAGCCGCATCCATTCTCGTTGAACATGGCTACGATGTGGAAGGATTGTTCATGAAAAACTGGGAAGAAGATTCCGAATACTGCAATGCTGAAGAAGATTATAAAGATGCACTCCAGGTTTGTGATACTCTGGGTATTCCACTTCGGTCGGTTAATTTCGCGAAAGAATATTGGGATCGAGTTTTTCAGCATTTTTTGGAAGAATACAAAGCAGGGCGGACACCCAATCCGGATATTCTTTGTAACACGGAAATAAAATTCAAGGAATTCTTACATTACGCTCAAGATATGGGCGCAGAAAAAATTGCCACCGGGCATTATGTCCGCAATAAAGAAGTAGCTGGAAAAGTGCAACTCTTGAAAGGGCTCGATCCAGGAAAAGACCAAAGCTACTTTTTATATGGATTGAACCAGGAACAGATCTCCAGCGCACTTTTCCCCATTGGTGACTTGAAAAAACCAAATGTACGTGAGAGTGCAAAAAAACTGGGATTTGACAATTTCGATAAAAAAGACAGTACGGGCATTTGCTTTATTGGAGAACGGGATTTTAAAGAATTTCTCCAGCAATATATCCCGGCTCAACCGGGGATCATGGTCACATCTGACGGGAGAAAGGTGGGTGAACATGACGGACTCATGTATTATACTTTGGGTCAGCGGAAAGGATTAGGGATTGGCGGTGGGCATAGCGAGAGCGAAGGCGCCTGGTATGTCTTGGACAAAGATCTTGAGAATAATGAATTGATCGTAGGACAAGGGCACGACCATACCGGCCTTTATCAAAAATGCCTCACGGCGTCGGCTGTTCATTGGATCTTCGGCGAAGCACCGGAAAATGAAAACCTGAATGCAAAGATTCGCTACCGGGCGAAAGATGCGACCTGCCGAATTACCGATTTGAATGATGCCGAAATATCCGTTGAATTTGAAAAGCCACGATTTGCCATAGCACCGGGACAATCGGTGGTGTTTTATGAGAATGATGTTTGCCTGGGCGGGGCTGTGATTGATAAGGCATTTAATTAATTATTTTAATAATCTTCTTCTCTTCTATTTTGGAACAAATATATCTGTATTAAATTCTTTATTCCATGAAACGAATTTTAATACCACTTATCACTACAATTTTTCTGTCTGGGATCATCCTGGCCCAATTCCGCATTGATGTGCCGACCCAGACATTACCCACCAATCTGAATGGCGAATTGGATGCACAACCATCCCTTTCCCTTTTTGATCCTGCCCGATTTGACATGAGCTACGGCTTTAGTATGTCCATGATGTCCATGGGCGGACAATCCGTTTCTATGGCAGGGTTCACCAACCGTATCACCTATATGGCCATGAACAATTTGAGATTAGATGCAAACGTGACGCTTTACAAAACACAATTGCCCTTCCAACAGCAAGGTGCGCTCATGAATCAACTGGATGTGGCTTATGATGCGGGCATTACATACCAACCCACAAAAAATTCATTTCTGCAACTTCGGTTTCAGAGATATCCACACATACAAAGATACCAAACCCTTTCACCCTTCAACCCGAGGTTCATTAAATAAGTGGCAAGACAAAAAGGCTCCCGTCACAAAAAGAAAACCCAATCCCAAAGCATGACCCTGAACGCTGCCATCGGCATCGTAGGCGTTCTTCTCTTGGGATTTATTTATTCCTTCTCCCGTAATGTAACTCATAGCGGTGTTCCTATCGAAGTCACCTTTCCAAAGATTGAGGCTCAATCTCTTGCTGTAGAGGTTTACCAGGCAAATCCCATTCAGAATATTAAAGTCGAAGTATTGAACGGATGCGGGATCAAGGGTATTGCTGCACGAACTGCAGATTTCCTGCGGACCCATCAGGTGGATGTGGTTCGCTCCGACAATGCAGACCGTTACGATTATCCGAATACAGTGATTATCAGTCGGAATGAAAATGTGGAAAGCCTGAAAGCCGTTTCAAGATCCTTTGGCATTGCCATGAATGATGAAACCCATATCCTGATCGTCCCCGATGAATCCCTGGGCGTGGATGTGACAGTAATCCTGGGGAAGGATATTTACGATTTCCCTGAACTATCAAGCCTGATCCCAACCGACCCATAAATGCCCGAACCCTCTCCGGATTTTGTCTCCGACCTCCCTCTTTTAAAACAGATCCTCGATCTTGCCTTTGAGAAAAAAGCGGTAGAATTGGTGGCCATGGATGTTCGGGGTCTTTCGTCGGTCACAGATTTTTTTATTATTTGTTCCGGTGATTCGGAGCCGCAGGTAAAAGCCATTACCGATAACATCAGGAGGGGCACGCCACAAAAACCTCACCATCTTGAAGGCTATGAAAATTTGAATTGGGTGCTTTTGGATTACTTCGATATAGTAGTTCATGTATTCGGAAAAGACGAAAGAGATTATTATAATATTGAAAAATTGTGGGCTGATGCACCCATGACCGAATTCAGCCATGAAGCACCTGAAACAACAGATCACTGACTCAGTCTCTGCTGCACTTACTTCCCTTTCCTTTCCAGAAAAGGAATTCTCCCTGTCACCGCCAAAAAACCCGGAATTCGGGGATCTATCCACAAACATTTCTCTTTTACTCTCACGGGATCTCAAGAAGCCACCTTTAGAGATTGCCCAATCCATTGCCGATGAGTTGAAAAAAAACATTCCGGAATACGTTTCTGAGATTACGGTTACACCTCCGGGATTTATCAATTTTAAAGTACCAGAATCATTTTATCAATCGAAAGTGAATTCCATTTTGGATGCGGGGGATTCTTTTGGCAAAGGCGTCCATGGAACCGGAAAAACAGCCAATGTGGAATTCGTCAGTGCAAATCCAACCGGACCGCTCACCGTAGGTCATGGTCGAAATGCCGTTCTCGGAGATACGGTATCAAGCCTATTGGAATGGCAGGGATTTGAGGTGACACGGGAATATTATTTTAATGATGCCGGGCGACAAATGCGAATCCTCGGCCAATCGGTTGAAGCACGATATTTTGAGATTTTAGGTAAGGAATTTGAATTTCCTGACGAGGGGTATCAGGGCGGTTATATCAAGGATATTGCCCAAGATATTCTCGATAACACAGGGAGCAATCTCCCCGCAGGTGATTCAAGTTTTAAAGAAAAAGCGGAAGAATCCATTTTTGAAGACATTAAAAAAAGTCTTCTTAATCTTGGGATCCATTTTGACCAGTTCACGAATGAAAAAACATTCTACGAAAATGGTGAGATTGACAAATTACTGGGCGAATTGCGGGATAAGGATCTGATCTACGAAAAGGAGGGTGCCACATGGTTTAAAACAACCGCCCTTGACAAGGAGCAGGATCGTGTTTATATCAAAGGCACGGGCGAGCCCACCTATCGCTTGCCGGACACGGCTTATCACCGTGACAAGATCAATCGTGGTTTTGATCTCATTATCGATATTTTTGGCGCGGATCATGCGGATACCTATCCAGATGTTATTTCGGCGTTGCAAGCGTTGGGATTAAAAACAGATCATATCAAAGTGCTGCTTTATCAATTTGTAACTTTACTCCGAGGTGGCGAGAAAGTAAAAATGTCCACCCGGAAAGCCAATTTTGTCACCATGGATGAGTTGGTGGATGAAATGGGTGCCAATGTGGTTCGCTACTTTTTCATCATGCGCAGCATGAATACTCATTTGGATTTTGATCTCGACCTTGCAGCAGATCAATCGGACAAAAATCCGGTCTTTTATCTTCAATATGCTCATGCGCGCATCTGTAATATTATTAAACATGGGAAAGATTCCGGATTGGAATTAACGCCGGATTTCGATTCAACTCTTTTATCCCATCCCGATGAAATTAACCTGCTTCAGCACATGGCGCGATTCCCGGAATTAATGGACTTTGCTTACGAAAGCCTGGAACCACAGATCCTGGCCAACTATCTCCAGGAACTGGCAACACGATTCCACAAATTTTATGGACAATGTCATGTTATCACAGAGGATAGAACGCTTTCAAATGCCCGTTTAGCACTGGTTACATCTGTAAAAGTCATTATGGGTAATGGCCTAAAAATTCTCGGAATTACCGCACCTGAACGCATGTAATGACCGATTTCATCCATTCCGAATTCCAATTTTTCTTTCTTTGTCTGACAACATTTTTCACCTTGATTAACCCCATCGGAATTGCACCGCTTTTGTTGGTGATGACAGAGCGATTCTCAAAGGAAGAAAGGATAAACATTGCAGGAAAAGGTTCCCTGACTGCTTTATTAACCTTGATTATTTTTTCGATTTTGGGCTCCGTTATTTTCAACTTTTTCAGAATCACAATCGAAGCATTTCAGATTATGGGTGGTATTTTGTTTTTCAGAAGTGGGCTTCGAATGCTGGAAGCAAAAATTGGGCGCTCTCGAACTACACCTAAAGAACTGGAAGAATCCCAGGAAAGCGATGATATTGCAATCAGTCCTATTGGAATCCCATTGATTGCAGGACCGGGCGCCATAACAGCTTCTATGCTGCTGTCCAGCCAAACACCACAACTTTATAGTTATGCCACTTTGGGATTATCTATTTTTCTTGTCCTGTCTGTGGTTTATTTGATCTTAAGAAATGGCGATCTTCTGATGAATGCCTTGGGGCAAACCGGTATGAGGGTTATTCAAAGATTGATGGGATTGGTTTTGATGGTTATCGCGGTTCAATTCGTGATTAATGGTTCCGTTTCTGTTGTGACTCCCTTGATTTCCCCATTACTTTAAAAGCAGCATTTTCTGGATTTGGGTTTCTTGCCCGGCCCTTAATTGTAAAAAATAAATCCCCGTACTGACCCGATTTCCAACATCATTGGTTCCCTGCCATGTGAATTTGTGCCGGCCAGCTTGAACCTTATTTAAATCCAAATGACGAACGGTTCTCCCAAGAAGGTCATAAATAATAATATCCACATTACTAATCTCAGGCAAATCATAACGTATGGTTGTTACGGGATTAAACGGATTCGGATAATTATTATAAACCATGAATTTGTCCGGAAGGATTTCCACGTCAACGGATGCAATTCCCTCAGCCAGGGAAACGCCGTTATTATCCAAGAATTTATATTGAATTTGCGCCTGAAAATATTCCTGTTCTGTTTCAGGCAGAATTAATGTCAGTGTGGAATCAAATCCACGATGGTCTGCCATGGAAAATTGCTTAAGCCCTGAACTTGTATCAGTCACCGTGAACATGAATGATGTTTTTGTTGGCCTTACAAAATCTATATCCAGTGCATTTAAGTTGGACTCACCCATTAGTATTTCTGCCATGGCAGTTTTTTCAGGTAGGCTGATGGTTGCTTTTCTTCCTTTTACCTTCATTTTCAGATCGGTGGAGATTCTGGCGGCTGATGTTGTATCAAAGGCTAAGTTGAAATACCGCCAATGCCACATTTTTCCAAATGCGGACAAATCCGTTAAATTGGCTTCTCCATCAGGTGCTGGACGAACATGTGGGGGATCATCTCTAAATGGACCCAGATCCGTTGCCGGCCAGGATTGATTAAAAGCCAGAATATCTTCCACGGTAATGTCATAGTCATTATTCAAATCAGCCCAGAGTTTGGAATAAAAATGGAGCGTATCCGTAACCCAAAGGGTATTGTAAGCCACCGCACTGTCCACAATGACCGTCACTGTATCATAACTCGCCAGGGTATCCGTCCAAATAACTGTGATGACAGAATCCCCGTATTCATGTGATGCCATAAAATTTGAATCTACAATTGAATTCACAGACAGATCATAAACGTAGATGGGTCGATTGAATTTGATGGTGAGTGTATCGTTATTGAGAACGGAAAGAAATCCCGCAGAATCTGAAACAACATTCGGTGTAATTTTATTGACAACCGGAAAACTATCATCAAAATAAACACCATCTGTTCTTGCTGAGAAGGATTTATTGGTTGCCAAATCGGTGGCTTTGATGTACGTATAATACAATGTGTCCCGGACTAAACTTAATCCAGTTACTGTCATGCTGTCTGTACTATCCGAACGCATCCAATTCAGAATATTGGTTGTATCTTCTCCTGTTCCAATGGTTATCTCATAATAATCAATTTCTGTATTATCCGTAAAGTTTGACCAAATATAACTGAGTCGTGTAGAATCAATGGCATAATCCAGATCCATAACCCAATACCCATCCATGATTGATCCCGTATCCGGATTTTGTGTATCAATGTAAATACTGTTTCCCCAGATTGTGTCAGAATAATTTCCAGCAGAATCACGCACAAAAACACCTCCGAAGTAAATGCCGTCATTGGATAAACTCAATCCGCCCATCCCCGCTAAAGAACCCTGATTAGAAAGTGTCCAATCCAACACATCCGTCGAATTTGAGTCCGTACCCAGCCCCACATAGGCATCCCTTAAGCCTGCAAGGGAATCAAACTGTGTCCAATACAGCGTGATTGAGTCAGACTGATTATAATAATCAATGTCCTGTCCTTCATTTCCTTCCAACAGATTTGTGACCGACGGATTCGTTTTGTCCAATGTAACGGAACTGCCATCCATGGATGATAAAACCTGATCACCCTCATTGCCTGCAGTATCATTATAGGTGATATAAAACGGGATTTGGCCTTCAGAATCAGTGGATAGAATTGTTTTTGTTATTGTCCAGGTTAACCCGGCATTAACGCCTGTACCTATCAATGAATCTAAAATTATGACAGCAGTTGCAGATGAAAGTCCTTCGCTGCCCGTAAAATTCAAGGAAATATTATCAGAGACTTTGGCCCAAGTTGTATCTAACGCATTATCAGAATGGATAGTAACTTCTGTTAGAGATGGTACTGTTTCATCAATATGAAGCGTTGTATTATCCGTTGTTCCTACTGTTTCATTCCCGGCCAGGTCTCTTGCGATCGCCGTGAATTGTGCATTTTCACTTTCTGCGAATCCTTCCATGGCTGTGAATTCCGGTCTTGTTATTTCGAGTTCCTGAGCACTTGTACCAAACCCGCCAGTGATGGGTATTTCATCTCCGAGATTTATATACGTATCTTCCCCAAATCTAACCTGGGGTTGAAAGATACCGCCAATCAAGGTTTCATCATCGGGGACAGGCACGCGTAATGTGATGGAGTCATTACCCGCATTCCAATATCCAAAAACAACATTCCCCCCCGAAACGAAGACCGTATCCAATTCAAAATCGGCTGGCGGTGTCATATCAAATAAGACAGATGTTTCATTGGTTGTTTCTTCCACCGTATCCCCAATATTTCCCACCAAGTCGGAAAACCCAATTTCGAATTCGATATATCCCTCTGCTTCGGTTCCATCCATAATTCGCCAAGAACGGAAAGGAGTCCTAGACTCGTTTTCAAAAGTAGTGTCTGCTTCAAACCCCGCAATGAGTACATTTATTATTAAAAGATCCTCATCTGAAATGAAATCAAGGAAAAGCGTGTCTTCAATAATCGCCAATCCCCTATCCATGTCATTGGTTGATGAGAAAGAAACAGTTGTGAGAGTTGGTTTTGTGCCATCAAAACGAACGACACTACCATCCGTTGTAGAAGAAACATCAGTTCCCATATTTCCTGCTGTATCACCAAACACAATATTAAATGAAACCAGGCCGTCACTATCAGAATCCTGAAAAGAATAAGTTGATATCCAATTCCTGTTTGAGCCACTATGAGTCGCATCCTGGTTTGAGATCTGCACCTTGATTGAATCCAATCCTTCTGCCGATGAAAATGTTAGGGTATCTGTGTCACCCACTTTTGCCAAGGAATCCGCGATGGTATTATTGGTGCGTTGAGTTACAGGTGCCAGTGTGGGTAAAATTTCGTCAATATGAATTGTGGAGGAACTGGCAGATCCAGTCGTTGTATTTCCAGCTTTATCCCATATAATTGCCCGAAAGGTGGTATTCCCATTTTCGATATAATCAGATACACTTTCAAAATCCGCTTCCGATACTGAGATTAATTTGTCAGTCCCAAGATCACTTTCTTCGATACTAACTGTATCGGCTAAGTTGGAATAACCACCGCCAAAGGATGTTTGGAGTTGAATTCCTCCATTGGGCAATGTTTCATCATTCGGTATTGGAATAACAATATCTAGCGTTTGATTGGATGCATTCCAATACCCTGCTACTTCAATCCCATTTTTAGAAACCACATCTCCAAGGGTGAAATCATCCGGTGGCGTCATATCAAATAATACAGAACTGCCATTCGTGGTTGCTGAAACCGTATTACCGGCATTTCCAACCCAATCCACGAAATCAAAAATAGAAAATGGGATAAATCCTTCTGCCTCGCTGCCTGTCATTTCATAAACAGCATTGTACACACTGCCGGAGGCAAAGGTTAAGTCAGGTGAATTGCCGGCGATGGTTACACTCAATGTGCGCAAGGTTTCAACCGATGTGAATTGCAGATACAGGGAATCACCCATGATGCATATAGTTGTGTCGAGATTATTGTTACTGAATAATGCCACAAACGGCAATGTTGGCGATGTGCCATCAAACCGAACCTGTGAACCATCTTGCGTTGCGGTGAGTGTGTTTGATGGGTTCCCGGCGGAATCCGTCATTGAAATAGTAAACGTTACCCAGCCCTCTGTATCTGATTCTGTAAAAGTGTGTGTCGTGGAAAAATTTAGTCCATCCTGAGAGGGTGTTTTTACAGATCCTGCCAATTCAACACTTAAGTCCCGGTGAACTTCACTAATCGTAAATGATAATGTATCCACGGTGCCAATACCGGCCAATGAATCTCCATACACATTATTGGTGGCCATCCGGGTTGATGAAAATTCGGGAATAGTTTTATCAAATTGAACATTTGTATTATTTGTGGTTGTATCCGCATCCGGCCCTGTGGCACCACCCAGATCTGAGTAGCTGATTAAAAATGGAATATCACCCTCATCATTACTATCATCCATAACATGGTATCCCTGGTACTGCGCCATGGAAAGTTCGTTATAGCTTGATGCTACACCGGCAATGGTTATGCTAATACTATCTAATGCTTCTGATGCGGTAAATGTAACAAAGACTGAGTCTCCAACCTTTGCCCAAGAAGAATCTGAATTGTTTGATGCAATGGATGCAATGTCAATTTCCGGCGGATAGATATCATGATTCACATAACTTCCATCTGTGGTGGCTGTCACTTGAATCCCGGGATTGCCAGCCCGGTCCTTAAAATCAATTGTATATTCCAAAATGCCTTCTGGTTCGTTGCCGGTCAGGGTGAGAGTCGCTGTGTAACTCCCATCAGATTCAGTCAAGGTTGTGGCAAGTCCGGCAATTGTAACAACAATCGAATCCAGGATTAACGGTTCATCCGGCGTAAATGTTAAATATATTTCATTGCCACCGATAGCAATTAATGTATTATTTTCATTATTGGATTCAATATGAACCAGATCCAGAGTCGGAGCTGTCCTGTCAAAAATAACCAAACTTTCATCGGTTGTTCCCGTAACTGGGTCACTTTCTAATTCAACTTGATCTGTTACAATAATTTCAAAGGTAATTTCACCTTCCGGGTCTGATTCCGTCATTTTATATTTTGCAGTATAAACTTGACCTCCGAGATCTGCAATGGTTGCGGATTGTGTTACAATTGTAGCAGTTTGTGATGTGAGAGTTTCTTCACCGGTGAAGGTTACAGTTACGGTATCGCCTACTTTGGCCCACTCAGTATCGGGATTATTGGATAAAATGGTCACTGGATTTATTGTGGGCTGCGTATTATCAAAGGTTACCTCTGTTTCATCCGTGGTGGTACTAGAACCCTCTGTAGGATTTCCTCTAGAATCTGTAAGCGTGTCAATTTGGAATGGAATAACACCTTCCGTATCACCCTCTTGCATTTCGTATGATGCTAACCACCGATTGCTGCCGAGATCGGAAATGTTAGCAGTTTGTGTCGCGATTGTTGCTGACGGAGTTTGTATTTCTACATCTGTTTCGAAAGTCAAAGTGACCACATGCCCCACCGTAGCCAGGGAAGAATCAGAAAAATTTGATTCATAGGAGGCGCTTATTAATGAGGGTGGTGTTTCATCAATTAATAATGTTGTGGTGCTTTCAGTCCCCTCTGTTTCGTTTCCGGGAATATCAAACATGAACGCTTTTACCGTGATGGTGTCATTTTCTGTAAAACCGGTGATTGCCCTGACAGAATCTCCCGGAATGGACATGGTTTTTGTTGAACCAACTTCAGAAGAAAGAATAAAAGATGAATCGCCCAACATTTCAAAATCATTTGCGCCAACTTTTGCCCAAATTTGAACTCGACCACTATCTAGAGTCGAATCATTCTCAATAGAAACAATCACATCCAGGTCTGTATTTGTAGAATTCCAAAAAGTTGCAACCGCATTGCCACCTGTAGCGCTTACATCCCCAACCGTGAAATTAGCCGGGGGTGTTTTGTCAAAAACAATGAAGGTATTATTCGTGGACGCCCGGACCGTATCACCTAAATTTCCTGCTGAATCAACAAAAGCGATTTCATAAACGACAAGTCCATCTGTGTCTGTACTCGAAAAAGTGTACCCTAAGTCAAATTCATGTGCACTATACCAATGATCTGTTGTAACATTCCCATTAAAAGTACATGCCAACGTTAATAGATCTTCACTGGAGTTTGTGTAAATCCTTCCATAATCATTTTCTTTCGCCCAATATTGATTCCATGAATTATTGGTTGCCAACTGTACTGAATTCAATTCCGGTTTGGTTCTGTCATAGACAACCTGGCTCTCATCTGAAGTTGATGTAAACCCGTCAGCGGGATTTCCTCTAACATCTATAATTTCATCCACAGTAAAGGAAACTACGCCCTCATCATCTGTCTCTTGCATGGTATAGGTACCAGACCAATTAAAGCTTCCCAAATCTGTGACTGTCCCGGATCCACCTGAAATGGTCATGGTTGGTGATTGAATGAGTTCATCTACCTGGAATGTGATGGTGACATTATCATCTACCTTTGCTTTTGTTGAATCAGCATTATCGGACTCAATATGGGAGTTCACCACGTTGGGTAATACTTGGTCAATCACCAATTGATTTATACTTTCGCTTCCCTCGGTTTCGTTTCCGGGACGATCAGACATAATGGCTTTTACAGTTAGAGTATCCTCTTCGGCAAATCCGGTAATGGCTTCCACCTGTTCGCTGGTAAAAGAAATCACTTTATCCGTTCCAACATCTGAATTCGCTATTGTTGTGGAGTCACCCAATTTTTCAAATGCATTATTTCCAACCTTTGTCCAAACTTGGATCCAACCATTTTTAAGAGTCGTATCACTTTCAACCGGTACGGTGACATCCAACCCTGTATTGGTGGAATTCCAGGCATTTTCTACCACATTACCGCCCGTGGCAGTGACAATCCCGACAGTGAAATCCGTCGGTGCTGTACGATCAAAAATGACACGGCTATTATTTGTTGTAGAGATGACTGTTTCACCATCATTTCCCGCTTGGTCAACAAATAAGATTTCAAACTGGACATCTCCTTCTGGGTCTGTAGCAGTTGTGGTATAATCTGCGCGAAACTGATTACTATTAATAGTTGATATACTAGCGTCTTGACTCATAATGGTGGCTGTAGGGCCACTGCCCCCCTGGAAAAACCAAGCGGAAGTAAGATCCATATTATTCAAAACACCATCATTAGTATTAGATGATTTATCATATATAGTGCCACCGGAACCTTCATTTAAACCCCAATAACTTATGAGACCATTTTCATCACCATTAAGAGAGGTATACATACTACTTTGAATTTCATTTTGATCTAAGGTTCTGCCCCAAATACTTATATCATCCATGATACCATCTAGATACGGATCATTATACTGCGATTTTCCAAAATAATTATTTGTCGTATTTCCTAAGGAGCTAGGTCTTATTGTCATGGAATTATTTTCAGCAATGAGCGTTCCATCAAGATACATCTTACCGGTATTCATATTATCATCAATAGTAACAGCAATATGATACCATTGTCCTTGGTTAAGTGGCGAAGATGAAGTTATTTGTTGCTCCCCACCACCTGATTGTTTAATCGCAAATCGAGGAATGTTTGTTCCACCATAACTTGGTGTAAGAAACATGTTTACGGCCGTACTTGATCCAAAATCCATTAATCTAGTCCAAGAATCATTTACATCTGTATTAAACCAACAAATAAATGTGAAATCATTCAATGATGAAACCATACCATCAGGTAATTCTATATAATCATCTATTCCATCAAAACTAAGTGCAAAATCAGCAGATATTCTCTCACTAGAAGTAAAGGTTACGCTAATGGAATCATTTGCTTTTGCCCATGTAGTGTCAGCATTATTGGAAGCAATACTTACTGGACTTAGGGTTGGAAGTGTTTTATCATACACTACAGTCGATCCATCTGTTGATCCCAAATGAGTCCCTTGGTTTCCCACATAATCTGTGGTATTGATGGTAAAGGATAAACTACCTTCCGATTCTGATCCGGTCAGAGTATAGGTTGATGAAAATTGTTCACCGCCCAGATCAGAAACATCATCCGCATCATTGCCATCTACCGTGACTGCCGGGGTGTTAACATCCTCATCATAGGCCATGGTTATGGTGACTATATCGCCTGTTTTTGCCAAATGTGAAAACGTATTACCTGAAGAAATGGAAACCGGCGTTGGAGAATTAGCTACAATATCTACCACAATATTGGTAACGCTTGTATCTCCAAGGGAGTAGTTCCCGGCTGCATCAAAAAGAAAAGCGGACAATTGTGCTGTTTCTTCATGCGCAAAATCTGTAATGGCTTCAAAGGCATCATTGCTTGCTGAAACTGTTTTTGTGCCTGCATTTAAATCATCAACCGTAATGGTATCCTTTGCACCGAAACTTTCAAAATCATTACTGTTGACTCTCCCTCTTAATTGAAAAGCAGACCCTACAATCACACCTGTATCATAAACGGGTGCCTGAAAGTTCAATGGTGAATCTTCAACCACCCATGTTGCACCATTAATTATTCCATGATTTGCTGTACTGGTAGAATCGGTGGCTGTCCCACCTGATCCAGCATCCATTTGCCAATATCCTACCAATCCGGGTTCATTTTTATCAATAGTAATCTCTCTCGATGCTTTGATCTGTACGCCGGTACGAACAATATTCCAAATCCTCACATCGTCAATTTGACCATCAAAATAACCTGTAGAACCAGCTTTTGTAAAACTGCCAAGTTTAAAATCAGATGGTGCACCCGTCCATTGAATATCCCCCATTGCATCTGTGGAATCAATTGCTGACCCATTTCTATAAATTCTTACTTTTTCGCCGTCATAGGTTGCAGCAAGGTGGGTCCACTGCCCGGAAGGCGTAGATACTTCTGCCATACTGATATAGTCAATTGAATTCGTCGTCGTTTTTAAAAAAAATCTCCAACCTGTTGCAAAATAAACAAAACCAAATCCTGCTTTCGAAGGACCCTGGTCTTTAGCATAGTTTAGAATACCATCAAAGTCACTCCAGGAATTGGGTTTGATCCAGGCTTCAATGGTTAAGGCATCTGTTACCTGGTAATCAGTGATCCCTGAGATTGTCACCTCATCATTCATCCCATCGAATAAAAGAGAATTCCCTATGGTATAGCTAAAGCTCGTTACGGCTGAATCCTCAGGGATATTCACCTCCAATTGTATTTCAGTATTCGTTGAATTCCAAATCTCTGATACCACGGTTCCGCCTGCCGCTGTAACTGCACCAACCGTAAAGGACGGTGGATCCGAATTATCAACAATGACTGTTGATTCATCTGTGGTTTCTTTTACTGTTTTTCCTTCAATCCCATTGATGTCTGTAAAGTCAATTGTAAACTGAAGCGGACCATCCGGGTCAGATTCCTGAACGGTATAATACGCGACCCAATTTGTACTCCCTAAATTATCAATATTGCAGGGATTGCCATTTATTTGAACATAAGGGTCAAATGAGAATTCCGTATCGGCCGTGAAATTCAGCCATATATTTGTACCCTCATATGCAGTGGAAGGATCTTCATTGGAAGATTCAATATTTACATAAGTAAGTTTAGGGAGTGTTGAGACTCTAACATTGTCCACATCCCACGAGTTAATGTAATTGGAGTTTGTACCATAGGCAACCCACCTGATTTGGAAATCCCCATCCACGTCTGCGGTAAAGGATTCGTACCTTCCTGAAAGATCCACATCACCGGCAGATGGACTAATTTCATAACTCAAAACAGTGACCCAAACCCCACCACTTAAATATTCAATCCTTAATCCGTTGGTTGCATCCCCGGCTGTCCAGAAATCTAATTCAAAGAAAAATTCGACCAATACCTGGAATCCCTCCCCTACACTTATAATGGGTGTGGTCATGGCTCTTTCATAGTCGGTATCAAGCGTGGGACTATAATAAAAAAAGGCTCCTGGTGGAGGATTTCCAACAACATGCTCTTGGTATCCTTCTGATCCAACTTGCCAATTAGGTTCCATCTCCCAACCAGGCGGAATTTCATTGTTGGAGAAATCCTCCCAAAATAGCTGTGTCCCTGTCAGTGGCGTCAGGCATAGCGAACAAAGAATGAGCCTGTAAAACAACTTCATTCTACAATCACCTCGGCACCACGATCTCCTTTTAAGACAATTACATTATCCTCATGATCGATCATTTCACAAGCATTCAAATTGTAGCTGACACTGTCCGATCCAGTACCTGTGGGACTAAATACAAGATCTGCTAAATGTCCTGTACCTAATAGATCTGTTTTGAGTGTATCCAGGAAATAGGTATAAATGTCAATCGTGTTTACACTGTCAAATGTATAGGTAAATAATGGGGTTGATTTACTCGTATCCGTAATAAAAAGACCAGGAGTGATGGTATCCAATTCTAAATAGGAATTGGGGAATTCAATTTGTAGATGGACACCAGAAAAGGCTTCCATTGAATCCTCTTTAAATATAATAAAGGACCCGACTATAACAGAATCTGAAGTTGTTTTTGTTTGCGATTTTGGATAAAAAACTAGAGTAGGTGCGCCAATCCCTTTTTCTTCATTGGCTTCAAAATCTACAGGATTATCAAAATCCTTTTCAAATATTGTACAGGAATAAACAACCAGGCAAGCCAGAATGATGATTAATTGTCCACGGTGACATTTCATGGATCATCCTGTTTTATTCGGAGATTTCGGATCCCATTTTTGATAAATATTTTTATAAGGACGGGGTCCGACGATCCAAGCATGGATACTGTTTGCAACCCACCCTGTTCCGGTTGCACCTGCGAAAGCAATGGCTAATTGACTGAATTTTACATGATCATCCCAATCGCTTTCGGCTTTTGCCCTGTAGTCCGCCACTTCTTTTTCATCATCGGTATCATTGTAAAGTGTTAAATTCGCCAAATAACTTTTTACAGCTTCATCATATTTTAAAAAACTAATCAAAATAGCTAAACTCAAAGCGGATTCTGTCCCAACCCAAACCCTTGCAGATACCTTTTTCCCTGAGTAAACCTGGCCCCAACCTGGTGCTACTAAACTCCTCATGGCTGCTCCCAGGGGTGTCTTTTCTTGCTTAATGTCTTCCGGATCCCGGAACAGGATGGATTCCCGGTTTTTTTGCCATTTATCATCAATGGAGCCGGTCACATTCCCAACCCACATATTCAATTCATTGATTTGACCATTTAAGTAATTCATCAAATCAATTTTCCGGCGGTAAATCAATCCGCCTGATCGTGTGTTAAATAATTGGCCTTCCAGCATAAACCGATCATCCACGTGTTTGATCTGATTAAAAAGAATAAAATTCACCTTATGTTTTTTGCCCAACTCTTTAATGGTGTTCATGTAACTGGCGGCAGGGTTTTCATAATCATCTATATCTTCAAACAAAAGATGAAATGTTGAATCAAACTCAAAAATAGAGTTAGAAAAATTTTCAATCAGGGATGAGTCAGCATGCGGTAAGGATCGATCAAAATGATTCAAAACCAAAAACGTTGGATCCAGATTGGAGCTATAAAGGGTCCCCAATAACAGGAACAGAAAATATTTTGGCAATTTATTCACTTTTATTCCTCAGAAACGGGTTTCTGCAGATAATAAATGAATTTTTTCGGTTCATCAACATGAATTGTTTGTTCATCGATGATTTCATTTAATTTGAATACCCTGAGAAAATGGTCACCTGCTTCAAGATCCAGGCGAATAAATTGATTATCCCATTGGTGCTCACCATTCAACTCAAAAACCAATCCTTTTTCCTCCGTTTTGAATTTGATACGATAGATCGGATTCAGGAAAAAATCTAGATGAACCGCTTGCGAGGGATTCACCAATAGATCATAGGTAAGGGGTGCAAATCCTGCTTTCACGATCTCAATCTTATGAACACCCGGCCTGATCCTTTCATTTTTAATAGGAGATTTCCCAATAATAACACCGTCCAACTTAACATTAACTTTCTTTGGAATTGTATTCACAGTTAATTTGACTTGACCATGAAGATTGACGGAGATCAATAGGGTCACCAAAAACCATTTATAATTCTGAATCATCGCCACCCTCTTTTTTAAATATGTTATTCAAATCAAGAAGAAAAACATCTGACCGGTAGATCCAGCCATACATTTGCACACTTTTCTTATTGCCTACTTCAACCTCAATCGATCCATGGTATTCCCCCGGTGTAACACGAGTGACAGAAACGGCTTCTCCCGCTTCCAGGAGGAATAATGTTTCAGAGCCAATATCCGGGTGTTCTCTAAAATGGACATTCTCTCTATTTGTCAGATAGAGTGGATCTTCCAGGGTTGCACTGGGACCCACCCCGATATTGAAATTCAGTCTAAATGCCTGAGAAAAATCAAGCTTTTGTTTGAAGGGTTTAAAGATCAAATTATTGCCGGCAACCAATCGAAGATGTTGAGCATATTTATATTCTCCTGGTATCGCTATTTGATAGAATCCAGAATCGTTGGTTGTTGTCTCTTTTATGACATTATCAAAATTCTGCATTGAAACACTCACGCCGGATAAAGAACTGTTATTTTTATTCAAGAAAACCTTTCCAAAGACGATTAATTGTTTCATTTGAATTGATTTCGGTGGCAATTGGATTCTGCCGAATAGAATACCTTGAAATCGGATACTGACCGGTTGAAAATTAGTATCTTGGGGGATGATCTTAATGATGTTTGATTTGTTATGGATATCCAAGACTCCTTGAGGAAGATAAACAATGAATACCCTTGGCGCTTCTTGGAGAATTGATATGATTGTATTGACTGTATCCCCTTGAGCATAAACCTCAAAAGAAATATTATCAGGGACGGCACCGATATAATTCAATGGTAATCTGACTTCAATTTCCCCGTATTCGTAGGTGACGGAGATCAGGGGTTGGCGATTATTGTAAATGATATTCGGGTACACCGGTCCCCTGAGCATGGAACAGCCCGACATGAACGTAATCAGGGTGAGAATCCCCCCAACAAGAAATAAACGTCTAAATGAACGTTTCAACATATCCTGTAATTTATACCAGTATTTTGGATTTGTCAGTCCAGCAGTTCAAAAAGTTTGGCCAGGACCTTTTCACCATGACTGCGGAGTCCGTTGTGCTCAAATTCATCCGTTTTCCAAAGCCGAATCCCCTTGATAGATTCTGCTGAGTCTAAAGAAAAATCCCTGTCAACGTACATGTCATTTGTATAAACGGCCGCTACGACCGGAACGCTATTATTCGATAAAGCAGCTGGATCATAAAGCAGGGGCCAATCATTTTTTTCTGCCAAAAGTTGAGCCGCCTCTTTCAGAGGTACAAGTGCTTGGAATTGGTCCATCATCCAGGGATAAAGCATTTCACCTGTAAATAAAAATGGATGGCGAGCATTGGGATCAAATTCTGGAAATTCATCACGGATTCTGGCAGCAGACCAATTTGTAGAAAACTGCTGTGCATAGCACGCTTCATGCAAAACTGTGAAAAATGGATTTGTATCAAAACTTTGAAGTCCCAACAGTCCTTTCAAAAATGAATAGGATAATTCCCCGTTGGATATAGCATGCTCAAAAAGGTAATTCAGGTTTGCATACCCGTCATGAAACCCAAATTGAAGTCCTAGTAATTGAAATCGTTCGATGGATAATTTGTCACCATTGGGAAGTGTTGGATTTGTTTTTTGAATCGAGTCAGCGATCCGGCAAGCCCTGTCCTGGGCGTTGGGAAAAATGTTAAAAAATTCCCCATTCTTTCGTTTTACCCGATCATAGGTCCGTCTGTAAATATCATCCGGATGAGCCATTAGAGGCGGAATCCCACCGGTAATCAAGATTTCCTTCAGCCCGTGAGAATGAAAAGACAGATAATTCAACGCACAGAATCCGCCAAAACTTTGTCCCAGGATCGACCATGGTTTGTCACCGATCATTTCATTGCGGATAAATTCAGCATCCTTTACGATATTGTCTGCCCGGAAATGTTGTAAATAGTCAGCTTGTTTTTTGGGATCCCAGTCACCGATCGTTTGAAAATTAGCAGCTGTGCTGCGGCCTGTCCCCCGTTGATCCAACAACAGAATATCATACCGACTCAAAGCTTTTTTGATCCACCCCGAATGGGTTATGGGCCGGGGAGATTCAAAACCGGGGCCCCCTTGGAAAAAAACAAGATAGGGGTTTCTTTTTGATAAATTGGATCGAATCTCTCTTACAAAGACAGAAATTTGGCCTGTCTCCGGATTGTCGTAATCCACCGGGACATGAAAGGTATGTTCAAAAATAAACATACTATCATAAGTATAATTTGATTGATTCATTTTATGTTCATTGCAATAGGTTAAAGGTAACGGGTCACAAAACGAATCATTTTTTTTGTCCATTTTGTGTAAGGCGGGAAAATTAAACCGATTTGACTCAATCTGCCATTTTTTAGCATAGTTCTTTCATTGGAGAATGACCGAAACCCTTCATACCCATGTGACCGTCCAAAGCCACTTGCATTCACCCCGCCAAAGGGGAGCTCCAAATTTAAAAAGTGAGAATTGATTTCATTGATCACCATTCCGCCAGAAGATGTATTTTGAATGACCTTATTAATATTTTTCTTTGAATTTGAAAACATGTAAAGCGCCAGCGGTTTGTGCCGCGCATTGATGATGGATAAACATTCGTCAATATCCTCATAGGACAAGATCGGCAATAATGGGCCAAATATTTCTTCTTCCATGATCTTCATATCAGGAGTTACATTATCGAGCAGAGTCGTTTCAATAAATTTGTTTTCTTCATTCTTTCCGCCGCCATGGGCGATCGTGGCGCCTTCCTGAATAGCGGTTTCCAGCATGGTGTTCACCCGATTCCAATGATGGGAGTTAACGATTCGTCCAAAATCCGGGGAAGCAATTTTAGCTTCAATTGTCGATCCAAAAACGTCATTCAATCGATTGGATAATTTTAAGATGAATGCATCTTTCACACTGTGATGAACAAGAACGTAATCCGGCGCGATACAGGATTGACCCGCGTTAATGCATTTTCCCCATGTCAATTTTTTCACTGTCATGTCCAGGTGAGCTGTGTCATCGATGATCGTGGGAGATTTTCCTCCTAATTCCAATGTGACTGAAGAAAGATGTTTCGCAGCAGCGGACATGACGATTTTACCTATTGCCGAACTCCCTGTGAAAAAAATGTGATGAAAAGGTAATTCAAGCAGGGACCTTGATGTTTCTGCATCACCCTGGAATACGACAACATGATTCGGTTCAAACAGGTCTGTAACCATTTTTTCAATCAGGGCGCTGACCTTGGGCGTTATTTCTGAGGGTTTGATCATGACGCGATTTCCTGCAGCCAATGCGGAGACCAAGGGGCCAACAGTCAAATTAAAAGGGAAATTCCATGGTGAAATGATCAGCACCACACCTTTGGGTTCGGTGTGCACCCACGCTTGGGCTGGTAAAAGTGCCAAGGTAGAAAGGCCTTTCCTTTTGGGACTCATCCATTGCCGCAAATTTCGTTTGGCCAGTTTGATCTCCGACATGACATACCAAATCTCTGCCAACTCAACTTCAGATTCCGGTTTGCTCAGGTCTTTGAAGTGCGCATCGACAATTTCCTGTTTGTGCGTTGTGATCCAATTTTCAATATCAGATAAGTGCCGCAGCCTATCCTTAACGGCAAGAGGCCCGAATGCCCGTTGCTGGGACTCGAATGTTGATTTTATATGTTCAGCCGAGTTCATTTTGTCTTTTAATCTTATTGTGAAAATACATGAGTAATAAAAAAGATGGAACCGTTCTATGCATGAGGGTGTTACAAACTTTGCAGGTCCCCGGATACTTATCCTATGATAACCTTATACCTTATCCTCCTTGTCATTCTGGGGATCTGTGTTTTTACCCATCAACCATTCCTGTTCATCTGCAAGAAGTCCCGCTAAATTTTGACCCTTTTTACCATGGCAGAACAGGAACAAATTCTACTTCAAGGGGTCAAAAATTCAGACAAGACTGCTTTTCATAAGCTTTTTTCTGATTTTCACGATACCCTATTTCGATTCGTCGCCTACCGCGTCCAGGATGCGGATCTCGCTGAGGATATTGCCCAGGAAACTTTTTTCCGGGTTTGGCGAACGCGGGAATCAATTCAGCCGAAAAAATCTTTTTTTTCACTGATTGCCCGCATCAGCACCAATCTTTGTTACGATCATTTTCGCCACATGGAAGTCCGACACCGGCATGAAGACCTGATCCCTGAATTTGGGAAATCTCATTTTGATGATCCGGAAGCAGTGAACCAGGCAGCCATATTGCAGGAGGAGATCCAAAAAGTGGTAAATAATAAATTGCCAGATAAATGTAGGAATATTTTCATCCTGAGCCGTATAGAAGGTAAGTCGAATCCGGAGATCGCTGAATTGCTGGACTTAAGTGTGAGAACCGTGGAGAATCAGATCTATCGGGCACTCAAAGTTTTGAAAAAAAATTTAAAGAATTATTTATGAGTGTTTTTGAGGAATTCGACGTTATTTTGGTGCAACGGAGAATAAGATAAGATTCTTAGAATCCGGAGAAAAAGGAAAATGAAAAAACTAGACGATATACAACAACTGATTTGGGAGCGTAGCGCTCAAGTTGAACTACCATCACCGCCTGATAAAGAAGAGGTTTGGATGCGACTTTCCCAGCACTTGGATATTTCTAATATGAATACGGACATGAGCCAGGATCAACAACGCCTCGCGCCTCCTACACAAGGATTCTGGTCAGGGTTCAAGCCACGGCTTACCTACGCTGTTGCCTTAGGACTTGCATTGGTCTTTGCTTTGCCGATTGCGTATGATACACTTACCACTGAAACCTTTGTGACTAAAGCAACTGATTTCCAGACTGTTCAATTGCCCGATGGATCAACCATCACGCTGAATGCAGGAAGCCAGATAAAATATAAAAAAGATTTTAATACAGATCATCGCTCGCTCACTCTTTCCGGTGAAGCTTATTTTAATGTTCAAAAAGGGAATACACCTTTTACCGTAAATACGAATCACGGACAGGTGACTGTCCTGGGGACATCTTTTAATGTTCGTGCAAGAGAAGATGGTTTTGAAGTCGGTGTAAATGAGGGGATCGTAAAAGTCTCCAACAATGCGAAATCTGTTATTCTCCATAAAGGACAAATGATTGATGTTGATTCTCAATTTGACGAAAAGAATCTTCAAAACGTATCCTACGGCAATTATCCAGACTGGATGCATGAAAAACTTGTTTGCGATCAAACTCCATTATCAGAAGTTTGTGACGAAATTGAACGTACCTTTGGTATCTCATTTAAGTTTGCCAACCCATCCCTTTCTGATATCACAGTCACCGGCGTTATTGATGCGCAGGATTTAAATACAGTGTTGAGCACTATTTCATTATTGACTCAACATGAGTTTAAATTCGACGGTGATACGTGCACGATCTTCTAAGCTAACCCACCTATTTAAATTTTTATTAGCCGGGCTCATATATTTGAGTTCGGCTTTTGCTGTTACAAAAATAGATTCAATTTCTTTCCAGTTTCACAACACGCCACTTAAAACTGCACTTAAGCAACTGATTGATGATCATGGGGTTTCCATTGTATTCCCTGATGATATTGAAAACACCCCCATCTCTGCACAGTGTAAATCCTGCACCCAAAAAGAAGCCCTTGTGGCAGTTCTTTCCACCTCGAATTTGGTCTGGAAACAAACGGGGAATCAATTTACTGTTTTTAATCCGATTACCCCTTTTCGTTTCGCTGTTTCCGGTCGAGCCATGGACAAAGAGACAGGTGAGCCTATTCCATTTGCCAATGTATTTATTCCTGAATTAATGATCGGCGATATTTCCCGAAACGATGGTTCTTTTTCTATTCTTAATATTTCTACCCGGGTTTGCACCCTAACCATTTCTTACATTGGATATGAAACTAAAAAAACGTATCTCCTTTTCCCAAAAGATGAAAATATTTTCCAAGAAATTTTTATTTCACCGAAAGTACTCGTCACTGCAGCTGTTTCAATTATTGGAACAACCCGGGAATTCATGGATCGGTCGAATTCACCGGGGCAAATCTCTTTTTCACCACGTCACATTTCGACTTTGCCTAACCTGGGGGAAGTTGACATTTTCCGGTCACTTCAACTACTCCCCGGAATTCAATTGGGTTTGGGGGGCACATCCGGATTAAATATTCGCGGTGGTACACCGGACCAAAACCTGATTTTACTGGATGGTATGCCACTGTATCAAACCGGTCATTTATTCGGATTTGTGAGTGGTGTGAATGCCAATGCTATCAAGGATGTGCAGGTTTATAAGGGCGGATTTCCTGCGCAGTATGGTGGCAGAATTTCAAGTGTGATCGAACTGACAAGCCGGAATGGGAACAGCCTAAAACCCCATGGCTCAATTTATGGAAACTTGATGAGCCAGGGTGTATCCGGAGAAATACCGATCCTTTCAAGGGGAAGTTGGATCTTTAACTTGAGGAGTTCCACCACATCAACTTTTCAGACAGAACTTTATGAATCAATCCAGGCGTATGTTACGGGAGATGACAATTTTAATCTCATCGGTGAAAGTGCAGACACAACTAAAGACCAGAGAGCTACCTATTCCCCCCAGTTTTCTTACTTGGATTTCACGAATCGCTTCTCGTTCATGTTGACGCCCAATCATCGACTCAATTTGACAAATACAACGGGGCTGGATTCCATTCGAGAGAGCAGGGAATTTTTTGGATTCTCCAATATTCTCGGGTATGATTCATCCTATACACAAGGGAGTACCTTGTGGAAGAATCGTGGGACAACCTTCAATGTATCTTCTAAATGGAACCACGAATCTGACACTCAAATCACCCTATCGAATTATGACTATTCCAGTTCATATGATTCGGATAACTCCGCTTATGTGAACCAAGCCCGTATGGTGATCGGATCTGTACATGAAGAAAATACATTACACGACAGGTCTCTAAAATTCCATCATCGGTACATGGGATTTGAAAATCACAAATTTGAATCAGGAATTGACGAAACGTTCTATGATATTAGTTTTTCTGATCGCAAAATAGATGGATCGACTTCAAATGAATCATCCATTGAACAACGTGGTTTTTTACATTCTTTTTATTTACAGGATCAATGGACACCATCCACCCGTTGGGCTATTCAGTCCGGACTGAGGGTTTCTTATTATTCAGAACGGACGGGGTTTTATACTTCTCCGCGCATTTCAGTGATCAATAAAATGTTTCCCAACATCACGATAGAATCCTCCATTGGGAAACATTACCAATTTATTCATCGGCTCACCGGTGATAAAACAACTCGCGGCACCCAAGGCATGTGGATTCTTTCTACTGATAAAATCCCAAATATTTCTTCGTTAAATACTCATTTCGGTCTGAGTTGGGATTTTTCTGAATATACCATAACCAGTGAATTTTATTTTCGCTCCATGGATGACTTGATCCAATTCAAAGAATCTTCTATTCCAGTTATGGCTCTTAGAAACGACCGAGGTGAAGAAGAATCTCTCATGAACATAGGAAGCGGAACAGCGAATGGTATTGAATTTTTATTAAGAAAACGAAAAGGACTCATCACCGGCTGGTTATCCTATCAGCGAAATAAAACACAATATACTTTTCCTAACTTGAATCAGGGTAAACCCTTTTTTAGCGATCATGATAAAACCCAGGAATTCAAATCTGTATTCATGACCAATATTGGTTCCTGGGAATTGACTGCGAATTGGGTTTTTGCATCAGGACATGTTTATACAGACTCTGAAAATGTCGATGTTGAAAATCTACAAATTATCATTTCCTCGGACAGAAATGAATCAAGGCTTCCTCCTATTCATCACCTGGATGTGAGCTTTTCAAAAACATGGGTGGTCTCTATTGCTAAAATTCATACCGGGCTTTCGATCTATAATTTATATGACCGAAATAACATCAGCCACAAAAGGTATAATCCATACACGTCTGAGCTCACCATGACGGATGTAGTTATGTTCGGGATTACTCCAACAATATTTTTACAGATCAGTTTTTAACCGGGTTATTTTAAAAGAAGCATTTTCTTAGTTTAAAGAAAATCCTCTGCTTTAATCCGGTAAAAATAAATGCCTGCACTCATTGACTTACCATAGTCATTGGTAGGATTCTATTGGGTAGACTTGTAATCGGTGGTCTGTTGGTCATTTACAAGAGTTTTAACAACTCGTCCCATCATATCATAGATAGTGATGTTGACCAATGCATCTTCTGGTAAATCGTAATGGAGCCTGTCTTGGTGGAGGCGGGGAGAATCGAACTCCCGTCCGAAATAGAGTGATGCAAGACGCCTACACGCTTAGTCGTCCGATTGGAATCTTATTCTTCCTTTTATCAGCGACAAAAATCAGGAAAAACCAGCCTGCTGAATTTCATCTCAAATTCGCAGACACATTTGAGACTAGCCTGTGTAAGTGACGCTCCTGGATCAGACCAAAGGCGTATCAAACCCGGAACGAGCTACAGTCTAAGCTGCAGCCATGTAGCCGTAATCGGCATATATAGGTATGACAGATGATTAAGGAGGTGACTATCATCCTCCGCGTGCAGTCCGACATGTCTCATATCCCGTCGATACCGATCGCCCCCATTTTCAAAAAGCTGTGGAATTTAAGGTGATTATAGAAAAGAGAAAAGGCTTCCAGCGCCAACCCGAAGCCTTTCCCAAAAAGCTGAAATTTTTGTTTATCAACTTTAATTCATTTGTCATCCTCTTTTCTTTAAATCTTCTTTTCAAAAAATTTTGCCAAAAAGAGGCCAACGATTATAAAGAAAGTTGAAAATTAAGCGCAACCTTTAAAGTGAATTATTTTTAACTTTTTTCAATGAAATCCTATTACGTCTATGTAATTGAGTTAGATCCTGCTGTGGCAGACCTGCAAAAGTTCAGATCAAAGAACCCGAAATACATCAAGGGGAACGGCTGTGTATATGTGGGGCAATCTTCAAGGAAGCCGGAAATAAGATTTGAACAGCATAAGGAAAAATATAAATCCAATAAATATGCGCAACGGTTTGGACTTAAACTCCGGCCCGATCTATATGAAAAATATAATCCAATTCCTACACGGAAGGATGCCGAAGAGATCGAGGCCATGATCGGCAAAAGTTTGAGAGAACGTGGTTTTGGTGTTTGGTTTAATTGATTCTAATTTTATTTTTTTAATGTTGAATTATAGACAACGAAAATGATTAATCAACCAAAAGGTTTTCTAACCCATGTTCCACCCATGGGCATCTATGAGACCCTCTATGCTTTCCAGGATGTTTTCGGCACACCCATGGGAGAACCCACAACCCATCCTTGGAGCCAGGGATTTCCCCTCACAACGCAACTCCCCGGCGGACCTCCCATGCCGGAGCATGTTCAATTGGATTCTACGGACCTAAAATATCCAAAAGCTTGGGGACAACCGGAACTCCGTGATGCCATCGCTGGATATTATACCCATTATTATGGTGCGAAAATCGATGCTGAAAATGTCATGGTTTTTGCTGGCGGGCGTCCGGGACTCATTGCCTTGCTTCTTTTTCTTCAACAGGATATCCATGTTCGCATCGCCTCCACAGAATACACACCTTACTGGGATATGTTACGATTGCTGAAGCGTGATCATTCTTTGGTAGAAAGTAGTGAGCACAATCGCTTCTCCCCATCTGTTCATGATTATTTGAGAAACGAGGAAAATGAACGAAACCTTATCATGTTGAGTAATCCTTGCAATCCAACGGGCGTAGCTCGCCATGGAGATACACTTAAAGCCCTAGTGGAAAAAGCATCATTTGGCTCATCCGGACTTCTGGTGGATGAAGCCTATGAAATGTTCCATAATCCGCCGACTAGTGCGCTGGCGCATATAGAAAATATTGATCAATCTAATTTATTCGTATGCGGCGCAGCCACGAAGGGATTGCAGGCGCCGGGAATTAGGATCGGCTGGGTGGTAGCTGCAAAACGCTATATCGAGATCCTGGGAAATTTTTCATCCTTCGGCATGGGCGGCGTTTCCCGGCCATCTCAACTCTATGCGTTGGAACTGCTCCAAAGAGAACGGACTGACCTTGCTCACCGAGCAATTTCGGAATTCTATTCCAATCAACGCAATCGCTATGGGGAAGCTTTTGCTGATCTTGGCATTGAGTTGTTTTCCGGGGCTGGTGGGTTTTATCACTGGTGTAAACTGCCGGGCGAACTGACTGCTTCCCAATTGAATGAACGCTTATTCAAGCATGGGGCCGCCATCCTGAAAGGCACCGATTGCGATATGGCGCGTAGAGAAGATCAATCTCCCCTGCGGCAATTCTTCCGTTTTTCTTTCGGACCACTCATGCCGGACTCTTTTGAATCGGATATCCAGATCCTTAAACAAGCATTGAATGAAAATTAAAAAGCAGACTTTAAAATGAAAGGAATCACATTAATCCTGTTCATTCTGATTCTTTTATCCTGCCAATCAATTCCATCACCTCAGGATGTGAATCATGTTTTGGATAATCTTCACCTTTATGCTTCAGAAGCAAATGGAGAAGCCTATTTCAATCTCTTTGAAGAAGACGCTGTATTCTTTGGCACCGATATCAGTGAGCGGTGGGATAAAGCAGCTTTCCAGGCATATGGCATGGCGCGTTTTGCTTCTGGAAAAGGCTGGACCTATCATAAGAAGGAAAGGAATATTTATTTTTCGGATGACGGTAATACTTGCTGGTTTGATGAAATTCTCACGAATGACAAATATGGTGAATTTCGGGGAACTGGCGTTTTGAAAAGGGTGAAGGATCAGTGGAGAATTGTGCAATATAACCTTCTTCTTCCCATCCCAAATGACTTGTTTTTTGACATTTCGAAAGAGATCAAGGAATTCTATAATTAGTTTATGGGATTGGGGATAGATTCCTTACATTAACCTTTACCCGATCAATAAAAATTTAAACAAAATCGTTAATTCATGAGCGCAATTCGAGATAGAATAAAGATCATCATCTTTGGAACTGACACCTGGGGCGGAAAACTATTTGATGTTACCCTGATCTTTACAATCATATTAAGTATTTTCCTAGTCTTGATGGATAGTGTTACAGAATACCATCAGAAATACGGTGGAATATTTTATGTTTTAGAATTGATTATTACTCTCTTTTTCACAATTGAATACTTTTTGCGTATTTATTGTATCCGTCGCGCAACTAGTTACGTTTTTAGTTTTTACGGGATTATAGATTTTTTAGCACTCATCCCAACTTATATAAGTCTGATCTTTCCTGGTACAGAAGTCCTTTCTGTAATAAGAGTATTACGGGTATTGCGGGTTTTCCGGGTGTTAAAACTGGTTCAATTTATGGGTGAAGCAGATTTGCTCGTCCAAGCCTTAGTTGCGAGCCGACGGAAGATCTTCGTCTTCCTTTTTACCGTTCTGAATGTCGTCCTCATTCTAGGTTCTGTCATGTATTTGATTGAAGGCGAAGCAGCAGGGTTTACCAGCATTCCCCGGAGTATCTATTGGGCGATAGTCACCCTCACCACGGTAGGCTATGGGGATATTTCTCCCATGACTAATCTTGGTCAAGGTATTGCTGCTTTCATTATGATAATCGGTTACAGTATCATTGCCATTCCAACGGGGATTGTTACCTCAGAGATTAATTTTATTTCTAAGAAAACGGATAAAATCAAGTGTATTGTTTGCGAGGATAAAAACCAGAAGAATGGCTCCAAGTTTTGCACCAATTGTGGATCGGATCTGACAAACCAGAAATAGCCTTGCCTTACAACCCCAATAAAAATCCTATCAACCAATCCCGACGCCCCCATTTGGATATGGATGATAAATGGATTATCCAATTTTTATTTGAAATCCAAATAGGGCATATCAGTACCCG
>ENA-ORDI01000274-ORDI01000274.1-marine-metagenome-genome-assembly--contig:-NODE-274-length-37388-cov-4.521776_pt1 | contig 37388 bp, 38 predicted proteins | sample MGYA00248628_ERZ508525 | MGnify/ENA primary metagenome ERZ508525 (study PRJEB26195, sample SAMN05422138) | marine metagenome | isolation source: East of Porto Seguro, South Atlantic Ocean | place... | reverse complement strand
TCGATCAGGTGGTCGGCTTTCAAAACGAGCTTCATGCGCGGCGGTCTCCTTGGAACTTTTTGATTGGGCGCATTATAGCGCCAAACGTCTGGATTTCGTGTCAAAAATAATGAATTATTATTCACCAAAGACGAATGGCAACTATCGGACGATGCAAATGAATTTACCTCTCGACGATGGACCTGAGCATCCGGAAATTGTAAGGCGAATTGCGCTTTGTGCGAAACATTGTTCGTAGACAGTTCCATGAATCGTTGTGTTCAGACATTGTTGATCTAAAATCTGCCCGATGACGTTGGGCCAAATTACTCGACAGTAAACCAGATTTCATTGACCAGTGATAAATTAGGGAAATACAATTGCTATACTCTCGCATATTCGCGATTCTCGAAGGAGACCGCATGAAGGAGTATATCATCGTGGAGAGCGCCCAATAATGGGTCGATGATCTAAATGTGTGCACGCGCAATCGGCCAAGTTGTTTGAATAACCTGACTGATTTTCAGGGGAGATTCCAGACTCCCGAACCTGACAGTCCTAGAAGCAAGGTTCGTGACAATGTTGATATCGTCTCGTGACGTATTCTAAGACAACGCTGCACGAAGAACCGCGACGAATAGGTCGGCAAATTCAATCCGAACCGCAACTTCCCACTTCGGCGACAACCAAATATTTATACGATGAACATTGCGTTCGCGCCGCTGGGCCTCGCTGGCCCGCCGCTCATACCCACAGGGGTTCCGTCAGCCCGCCAACAGGCCGCGCCGTGGATGAGGCCAGATGCCGGGTCGTACATGATGCCGTTCATTCCCCCGGCGACTTTTGCGACTACCTGAACGTTGTGTCCTAACGCTTCGAGTCCAACTCGCACATCTGGCGAAATTCCGCCCTCGACCTCCAGCGCCTGTCCTTGAGACCAGATTCTTGGAGCCTCCACCGCCTCTTGCAGCGTCATGCCGTGGTCGATTACGTTCATTATCGCTTGAAGCACGGAGGGGAATATCCGAGTTGCTCCGGGCGTCCCCAAAGCGATGAACGGCTTGTCGTCTTTCAGCACGATGGTAGGCGACATGCTGCTCAGCATCCGCTTGCCAGGCTCAATGGAGTTGGCGTTGCCGGGATGTGGATCAAAAATATTCATCGTGTTATTCAAAATTATTCCCGTTCCAGGAACGGTCACTTTGGAACCAAAGGCCGCGTGGATCGTCTGAGTCATCGAGACGACGTTGCCCTCGTCATCGGCGACAGTCAGGTGTGTGGTGTCTCTTGACTCTGACACGTATGCGGACGGGTTCCCAGGCCGAAAATCTCCAGCGTGCGACGGATTGATCTCCTGGCGACGGATCGTCGCGTATTTTTTGGAAATCAGCGCATCCACAGGCACTTCAACGAACGCGGGATCGCCCATGTACTCGAAGCGGTCGGCGAAGGAAATTTTCAGAGCTTCGGCGATGAGGTGAACATTCTCGACTGTTCCGAATCCGCTCTCCCGCATGTCGAAGCCTTCCAGCAAATTCAGCACTTGGATGATGTGCGTTCCCCCGGAGCTTGTCGGAGCGGTGGATACGATTTCGTATTCGCGGTAACTCTGGCGCACAGGCGCCCGAAGTTGAATCTGGTAAGTTTCCAAGTCGTCCCCTGTGACGAGGCCGCCATTGGCAGCCATGTCGTCAACCACCATCTCTCCGATCCCTCCGTGGTAGAGAATGTCGGGGCCTTTGTGGGCGATGGCCTTCAGAGTGCGGGCGTAATCAGTCCGTACGATCAAAGCTCCGACCGTTGGAGGGGAACCGCCAGGCAGGAAAATCTCAGCGCTGGCAGGGAATTTGGCAAGGTCAGACTGGGTTGTGCCGATGATGTCGACCAGATACTGGCTGGCAGGAAAACCGTGTTCAGCGTACCGTATGGCGGGTTGAATGATGGTCTCCAGACCCAGCCGGCCGTGTTTCTCCTCGGCGTGACACCATCCCATAAGCGCGCCCGGAACGCCAACGGCGCGGTATCCTACGTCGTTGGCTCTGTCCACTGTTTCCATATAGTCGGGCCAATCATCGGAGACTGTGCCGAACATATCCGCAGTCGCGGACTTTGGAGCAATGGCATAGTTGTCGATGTTGACGAATTGGCCCGTATTGCCGTTGTAGAAATTAATGAATCCAGCGCCGAATATGCCGATCATCATGGGTTCAACGACTGTCAATGCGAACGCCGTGGCGATGGCTGCGTCGATAGCATTGCCGCCCATCGCCAGCATTTCGAGTCCGGCCGCAGACGCCATCGGATGGTTGGACGACACCATGCCTCGGGACGCCACAGCTCCCTGTTTGTATGTATCAAAGGGGCTGCCGGCGTTGTCTTTCCAAGAGTGTGACATTGCTGATTCTCCTTGCGAACTACTGGATTGTGTCGCGGTTGTTACATTACCAAGGGAAAGAGAACGTGGGTTGGTTCGCGTAACGCCTCATCTTCAGCGTCAACTCGCCGCCTGCGCCTGGACCAAGGTGGACGGTGAAGTGAGGGCTATCCACCGATACGATATTACCGTGCAATCGGGCATTCTTGATCTGGTGCTCTGCGTAAGCGCCGCCTTGCACAATTACCGTTTTTGGCTCCGTCTGGTTGACGTTCACCAAAGAAACGGTTACCTCATCGTTACTTAATCGCGAGACCAGCGCGGCGACATCTTCAGGTATTCCGGCGCGCCTGCTCTCAGGGTCGAAATAACGAAGTCGGCAGTGCAATGGTCCTCCAACCCTCCCTGTGGGGAGGCCGCCTAGCATCAGCTTGGTCAACGTCTCAGTGATGGCGGGATTGATGGTGTTCGGGTCGTCGGACATTCGGGTGTCTGCTGTTGCCTCGTCCGCCCACATCTCCTCCAACCGGGCGTGGAGTTCGTCGAAATCTAGATTCAACGCCTCGACAGGGTAATCCGGGTTGAGGCCGTTCAGATACTTGACCCAATCATCGTTGAGGACTCGCATGGCGTCCTGTTCATCCATCGACCAGTAGTATACCTCCAGAGCACCGTGTGCGAATTTTTCAGGGGTGAAATTGTACCATCCCTGGTCGCCGAAGGAGTTCGGATAGACGGTTCGCCCATTTTCTTGCACGGCGTTCGAATTCACGATGTCGATCATTCGGCCCCAGATATCGGCGTAACGGCGGTCGCCAGTCAGCAAGATCGCGTTGCCGAATCCGTAGTGGGCGCGGTTCTGGAACGACGGACGGTGGGCGATGGCGTCGATCGCCGGATCATACACTGAGAATCCCCAGCCGTACACTCCTCCGTACCATTTGCCTTCGGTTTCTCCGCCGATGCTCCCGTCCAGGCCGATGTTGGTGGGGATCAGGCCTCCATTGGCCTCGGTTCGCTCGACCCAGGCGTCCACATACTCCAGAACCCAGTCGCGGTATCGGGTCTCGCCAGTCACCGCGTATGCGCTCAGGGCGAGAGTTGTTGCGCTCATATTCATTGGATGGTCGCCCACGACGTCATTGTAGTCCTGGAAGTGGACGAGCATCTGATGGTAGTCGCGCTCTCCGTGACCGGGACGGAACCGGCCTTGAATCTCGATTGGGTCGCCTGCCCAATCAAGGCCGGTGGCCTTTCTCATCAGAGGGCCTCGACTACCGTTGAACATCGAGCGGATGATCTTGTGATCGGCGTCCCAGTTGTCGGCCTGCGGATCGTCGCCGTTGTAGAAACCTGTGTAACGTTTGAGCCGGTTCCGGTACGTTAGATCAGAGGGGTCCGACAAGCCCTGAAGGTAGAACGCCGAAAGCCACTCGCTATGATGGAACCAGTCGAACATGACGGGGAACTCTTTGTAATACATCCCCTCTCGACCCATCGGGACCTCAACGGTTTTGGCTTCGGTGTACTGGAGCAAGTGGCCGTTCCAACCCTTTTTGTAGAGCCTCAACACGGTTTCGGATCCGCCCAAAGCATGCAGCATTGTCCAATTCAGGATATTCTCGGCGGCATCATCAGGGCCGTCGTCGCCTCCCCATCGAGGCATGCACAGAAGGTATCCTCGCTCGTCGAAATAGTGGTCGAAAAACTGGACGCAGGCGTCTGACATAGCTTTCAATAGCTGCCGTTCCAGCAGAGCCCATGTCGGAGGAGCTACGGGTGTGTCGATGTGCAATACAGGTTTGCTCATAACTCGCGTTCGCCTCAAGGAAGGATATTCACAATTGCCTGCGTAAGATACCGACCAGCCAGCGCATGTGTCAATCGCATCCGATCTGGAAATCTGTTGATGTATACTGCTGGTCTCATCCCTAATTGACGAAAGCATTCTTCTCTTCAGAAAGGCGCCGAGATGCCCTCGAAACTTCCAGATTGGATCACCTATCCAGGGGAAGATTGGATCGAAATAACGCCCACGCAAGCTGGGTTGGATGCAGCGCAATGGAGGCATTTCATCGCGAACAAGAGCGTGAAGGGCGCCGAATGGGAAGGCGAAGATCACGCGGGGAACAGATGGGGCACTGTGTTCATACGAGGCGGATATCGGGTCCACGTATGGGGAGACGGAGATTACAGGTTTTAGACTGCGTCAATGGGCAAGGCGTTCACGTGGGCCGCGCTGGGACTGGCTGTCGATCGCGCATTGGTGGACCCCAACGAATTCATCTGGCGAGATTGGACCGGCGAAGGTATGCTGTCTCACCCTCACAAGTATCTTGATAGGGGCCACCACGCCAAGCTCACGTGGAACCTTTTGGGTCGAAGGACAGACGGGCTCCACTGGGGGGGATTTCCGGTCACGAACGGATACTTTTGGCGCCAGAGGTCGTCGTCGCAAGGAACCGGAACCGTCGCCGACCCCGTGCCGGGTTGGGCCGACTGGACGGGAGACCCATTTTACGACAACTTCTCCCATGCCGAGCCGGGCAGTGTCGGCATTTACAGTTCGGGAGGCCAATGGCGTTTGCTTCAGGCTCTGACGGCGCTGTGGAACAAAGACATCAAGCGCGTTCTGGATGAGGAGCTATTCGGAGAGATGGGTATACGCCCGGATGATTGGGACTGGATTCCAGGCAGGGATGTTCACGAGAATCCGAGTTTTTATCCCAATATGCCAGGGTACGGTGACTTCCTGGACCCGCCATACGAGATCAACGGGCATCCCGTTCGTGGCGGCGGTGGGTGGGTGGTCATCAGCGCCAACACGCTTGCAAAATTCGCCCACCTGATCGCCACCCGAGGCCAGTGGAATGGGAAACAGCTCCTGAGTCCCGAGTACGTGATCGGTCATGGGGGAGGCAACGGCAGCGGAGTAGCAGGCGAATCCCGATTCTATACAGGATTCGCCATCGTCAGTACCGATGGGATCGATTTCAGAGACCCGTTTCTGCCCTCAGAATTCTTTGTCGGACCCGTTGATTTGTCTCCGACACGGCAACGATTCCGAGATTGACGGTCTAGATGCAATCGGCCCATGATTTTCGTGAGAGGTATCCAATTTAGATGAACATAATTGTGACCAACGGTCGAGTGGTGACTATGGACGCTACCGGCTCTGTCGCCGAGGCGATTGCCATACGAAACGGCAAAATCGTGGACATCGGCTCCACCGATGAGATCAAAGCCTATCGTCGACCGGACACAACGGAGTTCGACGCAGCGGGCAGGACCGTGCTTCCTGGCTTCATAGAGCCTCATAATCACATGGTATTGTTTGGCGTTTCATTGCTCGGCGTGGATGCTAGAACTCCACCCAACCGGACGATCAATGACGTAATTGATCGCCTCCGCTCGAGAGCCTCCGAGACGGAGGAAGGCCAGTGGATTACTGGCCGTGGTTACGATGACACCGGCCTGGCGGATATGCGCCATCCGACACGAGACGATCTGGATAAAGCGTCCACCAAACATCCAATCGTCATTTGGCACAGCTCGGGACATCTGCTTGCCGCCAACACCCTGGCTCTGAGCATCGGCAACGTGACCGCCGATACTCCTGACCCGGCGGGAGGTCGGATAGGCCGAAAGCCTGGAACTTCTGACCCCGATGGAGTGCTGTATGAAGGGCCGGCGCAGGTGTTGGTCACACAACATATTCCCGCTTACACGAAGCAGGATGTTCGGGACGGATTCATTCGGGCGCAGGACGAATTTTCGCGTCAGGGAGTCACTACGATTCACGACGCCTCTGTGGGCCGATCTCGCGGCGTTGATATGCTGGACACTTACGAGTCAGCAAGAACCGATGGACTGTTGAAGCTGAGGGTGAATATGTTCCTCCAGTGGCAATTGCTGGAGGAAACGGACTTCGGATTCGAGCCTGGGGCAGGGGATGATTGGATTCGCGTCGCGGGCTGTAAGATCGTGTCTGACGGCTCGATTCAAGGTCTCACGGGAGCGTTGAGAGAGCCCTACCACTGTGATAAAAACGAGAAGGGTTGGCTTATCTATGAGCAGGATGAACTGAATGCGATGGTTCTGGCGCTCCACCGACGGGGCTACCAGATCGCCACTCACGCCAATGGCGACGCTGCCATAGACTCGATTCTTGACGCCTATGAAAACGCATTGCGGATCGAACCTCGATCAGATCACAGATACCGGATCGAACACTGTCAGGTCTGTCATCCAGAACACATCCAGCGGATGCGAAGGTTGGGCGTAATCCCTGATTTTTTCGCCAACCACGTCTACTACTGGGGAGACCGCCATCGTGAGCGATTTCTTGGCCCTGATCGGGTCAACCTGTTGGACCCTGTTGGCTCGTCGATTCGCGCCGGCCTCTTGCCGATTCTTCACTCCGATTGTCCGGTCACACCCGTCAGCCCATTGTTCTGTATTCAGAGCGCGGTGCATCGTTTGACCAGCAGTGGAGAAATCCTCAACGCTTCCGAGCGAGTCTCAGTGGAGGATGGCGTTTCAACAATGACTCGAAACGCCGCTCACGCCGCATTCCAGGAGAATTCACTAGGCTCGTTGGAGGCCGGCAAGCTGGGCGACTTCGTGATCCTTGAGCAAGATCCCTTCCGTGTCGCGCCGGGTGAGATTGGGCAAATCGAAGTCGCCGCGACGGTCGTGGGAGGGCAACTGATGTACGGAAAAGACGATTTATCCATCGGATGAGTCATGGTTAATTTGAGGAAGTTGATTGACGAAATCGTTGACTGCACGAGAAGATCGCAAAATCAATATCGTGACATCTTCGGGTGTCGTATCCAGAGCGGCGGTCATGCCGCGTATATGAGGTTCCCAGTGTTTGATTCCCCACAACAGAATCGAATCTTGGGTCGCGAAGGTTTGCTTCCACGATTCAATCAAAGCGCCGCCTTCCCATATCGGTTTTTGGTGAACAAATCGCGGATCGTGCGCCATAAGAGCCTCCAGTACACAATATGAAACGGCAGGCGCAGCCAGACCACAACGTCAGCCTGATCCATGAGCAGGTCTTTGACGCGAAAATAGTTCCCTACGCTGACCCACCCGTTCGGAGACGATTTTGTTATCCGTTCGATCTTGGCACGAAACTCATCCAGCGGCGTATCGTGCCAATTATTTACATGGTAAAGAGCGTCTAACTCGATCACACTTAGGTTGAGCCGTGCGCCGATGATGTGGGCCAGTCTCGATTTTCCTGAACCGCTGTGACCGTGGATGGTGATTCGTCTGTATTTCGGGGTTGTCATCGTTTTGAATGATAATCCATGTGCGAAGAGCGAAGATACATCGACGTTGATTCAATTAAGACGATGGCATAAACTCCCAACGTAACCTGACACCTGAATCCTGACTACCCGTTGCCTGGAGGCTCCGTATGAACCAGAACCAGTACGATGCCATAATCATCGGAGCAGGCCACAACGGCCTGGTAACCGCCGGATACCTTGCTAAGGACGGACTATCTGTCCTGGTGCTGGAAAGGTTGGATAAGGTCGGCGGTGCATGCACAACCGACGAGATATTCCCAGGATTCAGCGGCCCGATGTGTGCGTATATTTGCTACATGCTTCAGGGCAAGGTTATCGACGACCTGCGGCTTAGAGATTTCGGTTTCGAGATATTGCCCCTGGGAGGAGCAGGTCAGGGTTCTAGAGGGTTGCATCCCTTCCCTGACGGCGCCTATCTCCACGGGCCGGGCATCGAAACATCGTTCGACGTGGCCCAACAACTCAAAGAATTTTCAGAACACGACGCGCGGAGTTATTTCGACTGGCTGTCATTCTGGGAGGAAGCCGCGGGAATCCTTCTGCCATATTTTTTGACAGAGCCGCCGACGCTGGCTCAAGTGATGGATGACGTTCGAGGGACGCGCCGAGAAGAAGTTCTTGAGAAGATGCTCACATCCAGCATGATGGACATGGTCAATGAATTTTTCGACGACGACCGCGTGCGCGCCAGTTTTCTCGGCATTCCTGAGTCGGACCCCAGCGCGACGGGCAGCGTTATGTCCAACGCCTACTTCAAGACCGCTTTGTTGACCCGCGACCGTGACCGGGGAATTCCGAAGGGGAGCATGGGCGCAGTGACCCAGGCGATGGCTGACGCGGCCCGAAGTTTTGGAGCGGAGATCAGGGTCGGGACCGCGGTTCAGGATGTGATAGTTGAGAACGGCGAGGCCAAGGGTGTTCGACTGGCAAGTGGCGAGGAGATTCGCAGTTTTATAGTTGTGTCAAACGCTGATCCGAAACGCACATTCACGACGCTGGTCAAGCTTGAGGACTCCGGCGAATCTCTGGCCCGCAAGGTCGAGAACTGGAAGAACCAGGCAGGATGCGTGAAATTCCTCGCGGCTTTGAAAGAGCCTCCCGACTTCTCCCGATACTTGGGCAACGGATACGATCGCGACGCCATCGTTAACGTGAACATCGCGCCGTCAACCGAGTATTTTCAGCAGGCGTGGGACGATTGCAAAGCCGGGAAGATTACCGACAATCCGCTGATGCACGTTCAGATGCCGTCCATTGTGGACCCCTCGCTGACTCCGAAGGGCGGCGTCATGCTTTCCAACTGGGTGCTGTACTACCCGCCGGAATTGAAGGACGGCATGACTTGGGACGACGCTAGAAATACGGTGGGCGAGCGCATAATCGACGTGATGACCGAGTACGCCCCCAACTTCCGCGAAAGCCTGATCGACTGGACAGTGCAGACTCCGATAGACATCGAGGAGCGCGTCGGGATCACCGACGGAAACATCCGCCACGGCGACGTAATTCCTCAGCAGATGCTAACCAACAGATTTTCATACCGCACGCCGATCCAGAACTTTTACCTGTGCGGCGCTGGTACCCACCCAGGCGGCGAAGTAACCGGAGCCCCTGGCCACAACGCCGCTCGAGCTATCCTGAAGGATTTGGCTCGGATTGCTGTGTAGTGTCGTTAGATTTTGACCTTTAGAATGTGACGACTGACCTGAGGACTTCGCCTCGCTCCATCTTGGCGAAAGCCTCCTCCACATCGTCGAGCGCGATGGTCTCTGACACGAACTTGTCCAGAGGGAGCCTGCCCTGAAGATAAAGGTCAATGTATAACGAAAAATCGCGGCTAGGTAGGCAATCTCCATACCACGAGGATTTGAGCGCGCCGCCTCTGCCGAAGATTTCTAGCAAAGGCAACTCGATCTTCATGTCTGGGCTTGGAACTCCCACAAGAACGACCGTGCCTGCGTGATCCCGGCTGTAAAAGGCCTGTTCGTATGTGACCGGATTTCCGACCGCCTCTATGGCGACGTTGACCCCGTTGCCGCCAGTCAGGTCGCGGATAGCCTCGACAGGGTCGGTCTCAGATGAGTTGATGACATGGGTCGCCCCAAAATCTTTCGCCCATTCAAGTTTCCTGTCGTCGATGTCGACAGCGATAATCGTGTGGGCGCCCGCCAGATGGGAGCCGGCGATGGCGGCATCGCCCACGCCTCCACAGCCAAAAACAGCCACTGAATCGCCCCGCGACACCCCGCCGGTGTTGATGGCGGCTCCCAATCCAGCCATTATTCCGCATCCGACAAGACCTGCAATCTCGGGGCCTGCGTCTCGGTTAACTTTGACTGCTTGAATCGCGTCCACCAGAGTAAGCTCCGCGAAGGCGCCGATCCCGAGCGCAGGAGACAAGGCGGTGCCGTCTGCCAGCGTCATGGGTTGCTGGGCGTTCTTGCTGGCAAAGCAGTACCAGGGACGCCCGCGAACACAAGACCGGCAAGTTCCGCAGGGCGCTCGCCAGGCGATGATTACGAAGTCGCCCGGTTCGACGTTGCTCACGCCGTCTCCGACCTGCTCGACAATTCCTGACGCTTCATGTCCGAGTAAGAATGGAAACTCGTCGTTTATCGCGCCTTCTCGATAATGAAGGTCGGTGTGACACACGCCGCACGCTTGCACCCGCACAAGGGCTTCGCCTGGGCCGGGGTCGGGCACGAGGACGGTCCCGACTTTGACTTTGTCTCCTTTGGCGGCTGCTATCACTCCTCGGACTTCGTGGGGCATGAAAATCTCCTATGCGATTGCAATGATGTAAGTGATCTGATTCTTCCACATCGATCGAACTGAATCAACGGCGATTTTGGCTGTTGGAACGCTTGGGTTCGGCGCGTCTACGACCTTCGTGATGGGCCGTGTCACCTTCGAGGCTCTTTAAAACTCTCGCGATGCTGTGGTGTCTTTCTCGACAATCGAATCCAGGAAGACGGTCGCAAGCCATCTGGGACAGGAAATTCAAAGGACGCTGATCGGAACTCAAGTTGCGGTTCAACCCGTTGCATCGGTGTACCTTCGAATCGTCCCGCAGGCGATCGCGGTTCAACCATCTCAGCCGTTCACTTTCGAGATCAGAGTCGAACCCAACGGCCAGACGTTGACTGGAGTCCAGGCGTCCCTCGACTTCAACCCGAACTCGCTCCAGGTTGTCACCATAGTTATGGGGACTTCGTCGCCATTGGGCATCCTTTTGGCCATCAGATTCGACAATTCTGTTGGCACATTGGACATTGCGGCAGGCACACTCGGCAGCGGCACAAACGGCCAATGTGAATTGGGCGTTGTGACTATGAGCGGCGGGGCATCTGGAGTCACGACGCCGGTCGTGTTCTCCTCGGCATCGCCGCGTGCCTCGGCGGTGAGCGTAGAAGTCGATCACATACAGTGAAATCCCATAGGAATAGAGGTAACCATACAAAATGCCCCTGGAGTTCCGAACCTTACGTCAATCGGATTCTTGGTTCTTGCGGGTGGATTTGTGGTTGTCGTGTATTGATTTGCTGCTTGGCGAAGGCCACTTCTTGTAAAGGATTTTGAAGGCTTAGAATATTTGGTAATTTCCGTCAGATAATCCGTTATTTTCTGGCTTTCTAGACTGGCGGGTGAAGGTCGTGCCAATCCGTCGCGCCTTCGTAAGCGTGCCCGACCTGGCACAATAGTGCTTCTGAGAGGTGTTTGCCGACGATCTGGAGGCTCAACGGCAGGCCGTCGCTGTTGAGACCGCAAGGCACCGAGAGCGTCGGAGCGCCGTTGAAGTCATAAGGCGCAGTGTACTTTTGAAATGCGGTGCCTCGGCGGTCGTCCATCGGGCCGTAATTCATCTCAACAGTGACAGGATGAGCCGGCCGCGTCATCGAAGGACACGCCAGCACATCGATGTTTTGGAACGCCTCGCGAACCAGTCCATTGCACTCGGCGCGCATGTTGTTTGCCTTGGCATACTGAGCGCCCGTCACCTTGGCTCCCTGATCCAGCCAACCTCGGAACCACGGGCCGTAGTCGTCTCGGCGTTCGGGATAATTCTCGGTATGGGCCGCCACCGCCTCAGCCGAACACAGGACCGGCCATGCTGGGACGTATTTGTCCACATCTGGCATCTGGATCGTCACGATCTCAGCGCCCAGACCTTCGAGAACCTTCACGCCATCTGCGACAGCCTGTGCCAGTTCAGGGTCGACGTCTTTGGTTGCATAGTTTTCGTCCCATCCAAGTCGCAAACCTTTCACGCCGTCGCCGATGTTCTCGAGCATATCGGGGACTGGCGCGGGCAGGGTAGTAGGGTCGTTAGAGTCCTGGCCAGCGATGGCCTGAAGCATAATCGCCGCATCCGCCGAGCTTCGAGTCATCGGGCCTACATGATCCAGGGATTCCGCGAGGGCCAGAACTCCGTATCGGCTGACCCGGCCCCATGTTGGCTTCAGCCCGACTATTCCACATGCCGCTGACGGGAATCGAATAGAGCCTCCGGTGTCGCTGCCAAGAGAGCCGTAGCACATGCCTGCGGCGGTCGCGGCCCCGGAGCCGCTGGAGGACGAGCCTGCCCAACGATCCACGTTCCACGGATTCTTGGGGATTTGCAGCGCGGGGTTGTAGCCGCCCATCGCGCCCTCGGTAAGGTTGAGTTTTCCCAAGAGAACCGCGCCGGCGGACTCAAGTCGCTCCACGACCGTCGAATCGAAACTCGGCACATGGGCTAGGTAAACCTTCGATCCGCCCATCGTCCGAACGCCTTTGGTGAAGCAAAGGTCCTTGACCGCGATTGGCATTCCGTGGAGAGGACCACGATAATGGCCATTGGCGATTTCGTCCTCGGCCTGTTGAGCGGAGGCGAGGGCATGTTCTGCCATCAAAGTGGCATAGCTCATATATTTGCTGTCCAGCTCCTCGATGCGGGCCAGAATCGCCTTCGTCACTTCGACGGGTGAAATGTCCTTTGATTGGATCATTTGACCCAGCTCGGTAATAGTCTTGTAGTGCAGCGGTGAATCAGGCATTGTGTTGGTCCTCCAGGGTCAAATGAACAATATGCAACGTGGTTGGGTTCGATTGTAATGGGCGATGGACGATCTGACAAAGGCTTCTATGATTGACCTATGATGATGCCGGAAATATACTCGCCTGACATCAGGCCATAAACACAATGGAGAGCGCCATGACCAACGACAACAACAACGACACTCGCGACATCACAACCGAAGACGTACTGGGCGTCGGCGCATCAGCTGACACCTGGAAGATTCTCACCCACGCCACCGGTCCGTCTGGGAAAGTGCCGTTCACGGCGGATTTTCTGATCGAAAATCCCAGCGGCGACCACTTCGGCATGACACAGAACGCAGGCATGGGTTGGGACCCTGCCGAGTTAATGAGGAAGCAGTTCGTAATTCTCTCCACGGCTGGGGGTATGAGAGAGCCTGACGGAACGCCGATTGCTCTGGGCTTGCACACCGGGCACTTCGAACTGGCTGGGTTGGTTGAGGCTGCCGCAAGAGAGTTTAAGGAATTGAACTCTATTCCCTTCGCGCTATTTTGCTCTGATCCTTGCGACGGACGATCAATGGGCACGACTGGAATGCTCGATTCTCTGCCGTACCGTAACGACGCTGCGCAGGTGTTCAGACGTCTGGCGCGCTCGCTACCGACGGCCAAAGGCGTTCTTGGCGTCGCGTCCTGTGACAAAGGCTTGCCTGCCATGATGATGGCGATGGCGGGACTCCGAGACAAGCCTGTGGTTATCGTTCCAGGCGGGGTCACCCTGGCTTCTGAGGGCGCAGAAGATTTGGGCACGATTCAATCGATCGCTGCGCGGTTTTCTCAAGGCGAAGTCACGTTGGAGTACGCTCAGGACATGGGATGCAGGGCCTGCGGCTCTCCGGGCGGCGGTTGCCAGTTCCTGGGCACGGCTGGCACGTCTCAGGTCGTCGCTGAGGCATTGGGCCTCGCTATAACTCACGGCGCGTTGTCGCCTTCCGGAACTCCGGCATGGAGGGACATCGCAGTCCGTTCCGCTCGGGCGCTGGTCATGGCCGAAAAGCGGGGCGTCACCTCTCAGGACATTCTGACCGATGCCGCGTTCAAAAATGCTATGGTCGTCCACGCCGCTTGCGGTGGATCGACGAACCTGTTGCTCCACACACCCGCGATAGCGCACGCCGCCGGCCGCACATTGATGACCGTCGAGGATTGGGACGCGATCAACAAAGAAACGCCACGCATAGTGGACGTCCTGCCCAACGGCCCGACCGGCTACCCGACGGCAGAACTCTACGGCGCCGGCGGCGTGCCGGAGGTGATGCTGCACCTTCGGAGAATGGGACTTTTGGACACATCAGTATTGACCGCCACAGGCCAGACCCTGGGTGAGAATCTCGACTGGTGGGAGGGTTCTCAACGGAGACACGATGTCCGTTCCTATCTTCGAGACCACAATGGCACAGACCCGGACAACGTAATTATGTCGCCCGACAGAGCCAGGGAGAAGGGCCTTACCAGCACAGTTACGTTCCCATCAGGCAACATCGCGCCTGAAGGTTCGGTGATTAAGAGCACAGCCATAGACCCGACCGTGGTTGATGACGACGGTGTGTATCGCAAGGTTGGTCCTGCCAGGGTTTTCCGGTCGGAGCGACATGCGGTCCGCGCCATCAAGAGCCGCGACGAAGACGAACGAGTTAAAGGTGGCGACATCATGGTGCTGACCTGCGGTGGCCCATTGGGGACAGGGATGGAAGAGGTGTACCAAATAACAGCCGCGCTCAAGCACCTGTCGTATGGCAAGCATGTGGCATTGATCACGGACGCTCGATTCTCCGGTGTTTCCACGGGGGCATGTGTCGGACACGTTGGCCCAGAGGCTCTGGCGGGTGGCCCCATTGGGAAGGTTAAGGAAGGCGACGTAATTGAAATCGTGGTTGATCGCAATTCGCTGGAAGGCACAATTAATCTGGTGGGTGAAAACGGCATCAATCACGGCTCCGACTGGGGGCGCCAGGAGTTAGATCGCCGACCGACGCCGGACGATCTTGCGCCTCACCCGTTCCTGCCCGATGACTCTCGCCTGTGGGCCGCGCTTCAGGACGCCTCCGGTGGGACGTGGGGCGGCTGTGTGTTCGACGTCGACTCGATCATAGAAACACTCGAAGCGGGAAAATCGGCTCTTGGCAGATAACGAATGGACATTGTGAGACGGAACTATCTCGATGTGCCGAACTAAGGCCTCCTCATTATCACTCCGTCAGGGTAGGTGACTTGCTGTTTCTGTCGGGCCTTACCGCCAAGATGACAGGTGCCGAGCAGGGCGGTCTCGGCGATCAGACAGAGGCCATGCTAAAGATGATGAAACACACCGTGGAGACTTGGGGCGGGAGCATGGACAATTTCGTCAAGATTACGAACTTCTTGACTGACATATCTGAAGATGCCACAGCCGTATCAAGGGACATGAGGAGAAAATAGTTCAGCGAAAATCTTCCTGCTAGCACCAGAGTGCAGGTCGTGGGACTCATAGAGCCAACCTCAAGATTGAGATTGGGGCAATTGCCATATTGGACTGAATGCAGCTAAAAATGACGGCAACTGCGCGAACGTACATAGCTGTCGATACGAGGCCATCAAGTAAAATTCGGCCACCTAGGCTGACTTGAACCGGCTTTCGTACACAACTGAGGATTTTTTTTGCCAGCGCCTATATAATAGGCTGGAAGCTTGTTGCGTCATCCTCATCCAACGGCAACCATGCGGTGTCGCCCGACGAATCCTGCGAGGGGTTTCGTTGGGATTTTCGTGGGCTGAACGCTATATTCGGTTTCGTAGCTCTGAAAACAACAACCAGGATAGACGTGCGAGATACCGATTCAAAGAATCGACCTGCGAATCCAAATTATCCAGGGAGCGGTGAGTAATGCCAGGACCAAATGGAAGTACCACAGCCACAGTTGGCAACATAGCGCTGTCCAGCCAGACCAACAAAAGCGATGTATCGCTGCCGGATTACGACAAAGACAAAGTAGAGGACATCGGATTCCTGACAGCGATGACCCTCACGATTCTGGGCAATTACGCTCAGACTGGCCATTTCGGAGGCCCGCTGGCCTACACCCCTTATACCGTCACTTCTCACCTCATCGGCCCTGAAAACGGAGGGTTGAGGTACGATTACCGTCGGCCGAAGCATCCCTACGCGGACCGGTTTATGTTGGCGGGCGGGCACAACACTCCAGTGAATTACGCTATGTGGATGATCATGGGAGAGGCGTTGTCAAGGCAACATGCCCGCACAGGTGACGAAAAATATGCTGCCGACCCCACTACGTCCATGCTGTCAATTGACGCCCTGGGCTTCCGCCGTGGTCAGGGGGCGCTGGATACACTGCTCCAGGACACTGACCTGGTGGACCATCCCCTGATGGCTCAGGCCAAAATCAGAGGCATTCGCGCTCTGGCCGGGCATTCTGAATCGACTGATCTGACAAACGACGTGAACGGAGGGCCTTCAGGAATCGCTATCGCGACTGCTGCAGGCAAGGCGGCTTTTTGGGATATGGTGGGCGCGCCCGACAGCCTTAAGATCATCGCGCTCGAAGGGGAGTTTGCGATGACCTCCGGCCATTCCCAAGAACTCAAGACGACCGCGGTGGCCCAGCAGGTTGGCAAGCGACTGCGTATCCTGTTGTCCTATAACAACGCAGGTATTGACGACAGTTTGGTCGGCGGGGTGATCAAACCCGAGTTCGACGCATATCAATTAGAGGGCCAGTGGGCGTCATATGGATGGAACGTCCTCACTCTAGACGACGCCAACGACTACGACCAGGTGGCAGGCGTTCTAAAGACGATGGAGGACTGGGACCCGACAGATCGGAGGCCCATGATCGTCATCGGCCGCACAGTCAAAGGATGGTGGCCGGGAGCGCAGAACGGGAAGATCCCCAGGTATGGAGATCAGATCGTTAGCTACCAAAGTCACCCTTACGCATTCTCGTTCAACAACGACTATTTCCAGGCGCTAGCAGGAACGTTCGAAAAACGTTTCGGCGTCGAGTTCCAAGGGATCCACGACGGAGCGGTCGCAAACGACCGTGAACGACTGATCCAGTTCAAGACCAACATCGATGTTGTCATGTCCGTGCTGGAGAAAAATGGCCTTGGAGAATGGCTAGCGAATCGACTGGTCGATATTGGTGATTCGGTCGCGGATGATCTGCCGCTGCGTATAGATCGGTCTAAAGACCCGTTCCAAGACCCCCGCCTTGCGGTCGAGAACCTGCCAGTGGAGGCTCAAAATCTCACAGTGCGGAACAGTGAATCCGGCGAAGAGAAGGAAATCACGATCAAGTTGTTCGAGGAACCCGGCAATGTTCGGGGAACACGCAGAGCGATTTCTGAAATCGTCAAGTGGATGAACTACGTGACTGAGAACAGGTTTATGATTGTTGCCGCTGATCTCGCCGAATCCATCAACGTCGAGAACGGCTCTTTCTGGGGTCATTACGACCCTGTAAAAAACCCGTTGGGAACCCGACTCAAGGCGGTCATTCAGGAGGCAGGCAACGCATCGACTGCCATCGGGCTTGTCGGCCAGAGCGCTTCTCTTGACCCCGACAAACACGTTGGGGTATGGGCCATAAGCGGTTCGTATGGCGCGTTCACGCCGTTGATGTATCTGCCAGCACGGGTGTGGAGCCAGCAGAACCAAGACAGCCCGTTTAGAGTTGGAGTGTTGAACATCCTCGCCGGACACTCAGGGCCCGAAACGGCGGCAGACGCTCGCACCCACTTCGGCATATTTTCGCCACAGGTCTGGAAGCTGTTCCCCAAAGGACAGGTGATTACGCTGAGCTTCTGGGACTACAACGACGTGGCTCCTGCATATTTCGCAGCGGCATCGATTGCTGCCAGGGAGCCCAAGGTTGGCGTTATCGTACTTGAAGTCGCAAGACCCGACTTCCCGGTGGCCGACCGCGCCACATTCGCCGACACCGACCTCACGGCTGCGGCCAAAGGGCTCTACCTGATACGGGATTTTGATCCCGACAAACCCAAACACGGATACGTCATAGTTCAAGGCTCATCGTCTACGGTCAACCTCGTTTCGGTTCTGGACAGACTGGAGCAGGACGGGGTGAATGTCAGGGTGGTCGCGTGCATCAGCGAGGAATTGTTCCACCGACAGTCGGCAGATTACCAGAATTCGGTGTTGCCGGCCGAAGCGCGCTATGACCTGATGGTGGTCACCACAGGCACGCGGCGTGTGTGGCCGATTCAGGACCCTGGGCCGCTGACCAAGGAGTATTCGCTGGTGTCGGACTGGGACGACCAGTGGCTGACCGGCGGCTCGGAGGCCGATGTCATCGCAGAGGCCCATCTCGACGCCGAGTCCATTTACAGGGGCGTTAAACGATTCGCGGACGAGCACGACCATCGAATATCCAGCCAAGCCCGGCAATTGGCAGATCTGCAATAGACTCATAACCAGTCAAAACACTAGGCCCTGACCCCAGAGATAACACCCTGGAGTCAGGGTCGTTTTGATTGCCGTCCACTGCCATACTGACTGGGGCGATGTGTCCCGTCAGAGTTTCGGGCCGCTTACTCGCTGATTCCCAATTCGGCCCTCAAGTCTCGGATCGTTTCGTCGCGACTGCGCGCAGGTTCCCGGACTCGCAAGGCGATGGGGGCGTTCTCGACTTCGGCGAAAATCTTCACTGAAACAAACACCGGACCCGTCTCATCGAGGATACTCCCGATGTTGGTCACGAAATCCTCAAGGTCGTTAAATTCGTGTGTCGATGCGTAACCCGCCTCACGGGCCATCCCCGCGTAGTTAATCCCCTCGGCGTTGGGAACTGGCTGTCCGCCGGTGGTCGCGTATGACTCGTTATCGAGGAGAATGTGATAGAAATTCTTGGGCTTTTTGCCGGAGATCGTTGCCAGAACCCCTAGGTTCATCAGTAGAGAGCCTTCGGCGTCGAACAGCACCACCTTTTCATCGGGCAATCCGACCGCGAGACCGAACGTCGCTGACGCCGTATGGCCCATTGCCCCTCCCAGAGCGACGTCCCGATTCGGGTTGGTGCTTATGTTTTTCCAGTGACGGCCTGCCCTGCCGGTTGTCGTCACGATTGCGTCGCCGCGATGGTCTTGAAATGCGTTGAATACGTCAACTGCTTCGATCAATTTTTCGTCTCCTGATGGTTTGACATTGCGTTGAGAATATCGACTCAGCGTCACCCGCTAGCGGTTGAATCCGTGGTACTCATCGCCGACCAGAACAACCACCGGTCGTCGCGTTTCGCGCGCCTCGGCGAAAGCCGCCGAAATTCGGTCGCCGTCCTCATCCTGTTCAACCAAGTAGTAGTTGATGCCGAACGCATGGAGGAATGGCTCAGTATATGTCGCTGCTGTGTCAGGCGTCACGCCATGACGTGTCCAGCCTCGGTATCCGACCACCATCACCAACGGGAATCCCGCGTTAAGCGCCATGCCTCGAATCGAGTCACCAGACTCCAGCATCCCGGTGTTCTGGATCAAGCACACCGGCACTTTGCCTGCAATGTTCAGACCCAGAGCTGTGCTCATGGACTCACCCTCGCGGGACACAGGGATGATGTCCAGGGACGGCTCGTTGACCATTAATTCGTACAGATAGTTTGTCTCGCTGTCCGGTATGGTGATGATGTGAGTCACGCCGTTCTTTTTGAACTCCTCAATCAGGGTTTCGGGTCTGAGGATTTGAGCTTGCTGCTGTGTCACGTGGACCTCTCCTTTTAGAAAATTTGTGCACGACATCCGGTGTCGGAGGCTTTTCTGTCGCGACCTGGCTGGGATTGGGTGGATCATATCATGAATTCTCGTTCTGGTCAGAAAATTCGCGGTCTGCCTAGCTCGAACACTGTATCCTTTGCCCGATACCTAAAAAAAATGAAGTTAGCGTGAAGTCGAAGTGAAAAAATTGAGGGGGCACCTTGGCAAAATTAGACCCAGTCGAGATCAAGCAGTTATTGAAGGAACCCATAATATCGACAATCACGACGATGCGACCCGACGGCACTCCCCACATGACTCCTGTGTGGCACCTCGTTCGCGGCGACAAGATCTTGGTGGGAGTTGAAGAAAAATCAGTCAAAGCTCGTAACGTTCGCGAAAATCCGACCGTGGCCTTATGCGTTGCGGCCAACGAGTCGCCACAGCGTTGGGCGCTCGTGAATGGCACAGCCAAATTGACGCATCACGAAGTAACCGACGTGGTGACAGAGGTGTCCATGCATTACGTCCGAGGCGAGGAGGAAGGCAAGGCGTATGTAGAAAAAGTGTTGAGGGAGTTGGACTTCGTCCTGCTGGAGATTACAGCGACGAATATTGTTGGATTCGACGGGTTGGATTGATTCGGAATTTCGCGATTCCAGTTATCGCCCAAAGGCGGTAGAATTGCGCCGAGTCACAAAATAGGGGAGGGAACCTTTAGATGAACCCGGTAAGTTTGTTCGACCTAGAGAAGATGGCAAAGCAGGTGATGCCCCACAATTCCTGGGAGTTCGTCGACGCCGCATCGGGTGACGAGATCACCAAGCGAAGGAATCGCACCGCTTTCGAAGACATCACAATCAATCCAAACTTTCTGATTGATGTGGGCCACCGCGATCTGTCGGTCGAGGTGCTTGGCGAGAAAATCGCCTTCCCGATCATGGTTGCGCCAGCGGGAGGACAGCGCGCGGTGCATCCCGATGGCGAACAAGCAACAGCGAGGGCAGCAGGCTCTGTCGGGACTCTCTACACATTGCCGACCAGTTCAGGATACAGTATCGAAGAGGTTGCGGAAGTCGCAACAGGCCCGCTGTGGTTCCAGATATACCACTTCAACGACCTGGTGACTGAGCTTCTTGTGACCAGGGCCAAAGCCGCCGGATACAAGGCCATATGCCTCACCATCGACACTCCCATAGGCAGCCCCAAGGAGCGAGACGTTCGCAACGACATGGTGCGGAGGCCGGGTCATTTCTGGGGCAGTCTTAGAGACCGCCCTGATCTCGCGGCCCTCCGAGAAGTCGGAATCCCGGACATGGCGGATTGGAGTCCCCCCGGGTATGCTGGGCTTACTTGGGACCGCTTGGGTTGGCTGAAGGACCTCACCGGCCTCCCCCTGATTATCAAAGGCGTTCGCACGGTTGGCGACGCGATCCAGGCGGCGGAGTATGGAGCAGACGCTGTGGTTGTCTCGAATCATGGCGGCAGGCAATTGGACGGCACGAGGTCATCCATTGAGACTCTCCCGGAAATCGCGAGCGCGGTAGGCGACAGGCTTGAGGTTTTCCTCGACTCAGGTATCCGTCGAGGACTTGATGTCTTGAAGGCGATAGCTCTAGGGGCGCGAGCGGTTTTGATGGGACGCCCGTTGTTCTGGGGTCTTGCAGTCAACGGAGAGGCGGGCGTGAGGACGGCGTTGGACATCCTGCGCGTGGAGTTTGACAGAGCGATGGCCTACTGCGGACGCACGCGCATCGCAGACATCGATCGCAGTCTGGTGACCCTACCGAGCGAACTCTAGACTATATTGTGCGCCATTGTAGGGTCAGATTGAGGCGAATTGCAAAGCCGACCGCGCCGACATGATCAGGCCAGAACCAAGAACGACCAGTGCCGTTGCCAGGGGCATGAAGTTTGCCGCAACGCCGACTAATCGGTTTTTGGTCTATATTCGCTCCAGCGCGGCTCGCACGTAGACCAACGCGAGGCCGATGCCGGCTAACACCCCGGCCATGCCGATTCCGAAGGCCAGAATCAACGCGATTCCGAACCCGATGCGCTACAGCGAGATCGCAGCCAATAATATTACGAGAGCCGATGCCGACGGCACGAGACCGCCCGTGATTCCCAGCGCGGTCAGTGTTGTCCACGTCATCTTGAGGCACTAGAGGAGCTTTACGACCGCCACAGCGCACGGCAATGGCCATCGCATATCGGGTGCTTGGCGACCAGAAGCTGTGTGAGGATGTGATACAGGAAGCGTTTCAGGCGGTGTGGCGTCAGTCCAACTCTTTTAGGTCGGACAGAGGATCGGCTAGGGCGTAGCTGTTTAGCATCGTCAGGCATCGGGTCATAGATGTTACCCGTGGACGGACGTTTATCAATGAACGAATGTCGCTTGACGAGATTAACTTCGAGCCTCGCCAGCCAGACGTCTGGCATCGGGTGAGCGCGGGCCTGGATAACCACCGGGTGAAGCAGGCGGTTGAAACCTTGCCAGACGGGCAGCGAGAGGCCATAACTCTGGCTTACTAGGCTGCCAGACTCAGCGTGAAATCGCTGAGAAAACCGGCGTGCCGCTCGGCACTGTCAAAGGCCGTATGCGGTTGGGATTGCAGAAATTGAGGAGCATGTTGAAAGACACTGAGTCAGGAGACTCCGATTAACACGTTGCCTCTCAATATAAGGGACGTTCATCAGTCCGTTTCTTCCGAATTGGAGGAGTTGGCGGCGGCGTTCGCTCTGGAAACTCTGGAGATCGACGAAGGCGATGCCTACCGCGATCACCTTCGGGCGTGCCCAGTATGTCGCGGTCTTTTGGGCGAGTTCCAGACGGTCGTTAACATCCTGCCGGTCGCGCTGGATGTCACACCGACGCGCAGCGAATTGAAGGACCTCATCCTGGCGGAAGCGATGGCAGATTTCGAGAGTGAATTCACTGGACCGCTTGTTGAGCTTCTAAAAGCGGAGCCGAAATTTGGGTGGCGGGACTGGATTACGCCAAGAATATTGGCGCTTTCGGGGGCTGTCGCAGCTGTGATCGTCGCCCTCGTAGTGTGGAATATCAACTTGCAGTTCCATCTCGATGATCAAAACGACGTAAATTCAGATCGGGCAATTCTGGTCGATGCTATCGCCGACGCGTCGTCGATTACTCTACTTCCAGGCACAGACAAAGCTTCTGGCGCCAGCGGTACTCTGGTGCCAGAAGGTGAAGTTCTATTGTTTGTGAGAGATATGCCAACCATCCCTCCTCACCGTGAATTTCAAGTCTGGAGCATCATTGATTCAAGGGCTGCCAGCATCGGAGTGTTCAAGCCATTGCGAGCACCAGACCGCGTGGTGCCGTTTGCGTTCGATTTCTCCGAATCGGATGCCATCGGCGTAAGCATCGAGCCGATAGGGGGCAGCGCGGCCCCAACTGGCGACATCGTTCTGCTGGGAACGCGCTGACGTCAGACTTGTCAGACTTGGGCACCGGATGATACAAAGTCCGATACAGTTCACCGAGTCTGGAGGCAAACGATATGGCAGACCGACTTCACACCCCATTGTGCGACATGCTGGGGATCGAATATCCAATCGTGCTGGCAGGAATGGCCGCTGGCGGACAGGCCCAATCCACCGCGCCGACCCCTGTAAAGCTCGTGGCAGCCGTGACGAATGCAGGCGGTCTCGGAGTCATGGGCGACAACTTCGCGAACCTTGACGAACTTGACGCAGGTATCAAAGAGCTTCGCAGTCTGGTCGGAGACCGCCCTTTTGGGGTGGATTTTCTGCTTCCTGTCGTGCGGGCGGAGGTCACTACGACCAATAAAGAAGAAATTTACGCCCAAATTGAACGGGACCACCCGAATCACGTTGCGGTGGTCGAAGAACTAATTCGGGAGCACGGGCTTGAACGGGCCGGGCTGGGGCCTTCAGAGCCGATGTCCACCGATCTTCTGAATCGCAAAATCGAAGTGCTTCTGGACAACAAGGTTCCTGTATTCGCGGCGGCCCTCGGAGACCCCGCGATGATGACCGAGCGGGCCCACGATCAAGGCATGCAGGTCATAGGGATGGCCGGGGCGGTGCGACACGCCGAGCGTCACGTCGCGGCGAACGTCGATATCATCACGGCCCAAGGCACTGAGGCCGGAGGCCACACCGGGTATATCTCGACGATGGTCCTGGTTCCGCAGGTGGTTGACGCTGTGGCGCCGATGCCGGTTCTCGCGGCCGGCGGCATCGGATCGGGCAGGCATCTTGCGACGGCTCTGGCTCTTGGCGCTCAGGGCGCGTGGGTCGGCACTGCCTTCCTCACGTCCGAGGAGACGAACATCCCGGACGACCACCAACAGCAGATTCTAGGAGGCCAGTCATCCGATTTTACGACCAGCAAGTTTATGTCTGGCAAGAACCAGCGTTCTTACAACAACGCGGTCAAACAGGCATGGGCAGACTCCGGTCTCGAAAATCTGGACATGCCTCTCCAGGGGATTTTGCAAGAACCATTCACTCGTGCGGCTAAAGCGGCGGGCAGGTATGATCTGGTAGGCAACCCGTCAGGGCAAATCAGCGGTATGTTGAACGAGCGTCGCCCTGCAAAGGACATCCTCATGGACATGGTGAACGAGGCGCGAGACACGATCGAAGGCCTTCAAAAGCATCTCTAAATTGTCTGGTTAGATCACTGATTTAAACACCACGAGGATACGATATCGAGGGAGAACACAATGACCCTACCAGACCGCATGAAGTTCGGGATTTTTTTGGGACCGTTCCATCGGGTCGGGGAAAATCCCACTTTGGCAATTGATCGCGACCTGGAGCTAGTCCAGTGGCTGGACCAGCTTGGCTTCGACGAGGCATGGATAGGGGAGCATCACAGCGCCGGATGGGAGACCATCTCATCGCCGGAAATATTCATGGCGGTGGCGGCAGACCGAACGCGTCATATCAAGCTGGGCAGTGGGGTCATCAGCCTCCCCTACCATCATCCTCTTATGGTTGCTAACCGCATGGTGCAACTTGACCATATGAGCCACGGCCGCGTGATGCTCGGCGTCGGCCCCGGAGCGCTGCCCAGCGACGCTTACATGATGGGCATTGATCCCACGACTCAGCGCGAGAAGATGGACGAGGCGCTGGGGATCATATTGAGGCTCTTCACCGAGGACGATCCGATCACTTACAAGAGCGATTGGTTTGAGCTTAACGAGGCGAGCTTGCAGTTGCGCCCATTCCAACGACCGTATATGCCTATTGCTGTCGCGTCGGTGCAGTCACCGGCAGGTGTCGCGCTGGCAGGCAAATATGGCGCCGCGGTGCTGACAATCACGGTGCCACGCGACCCTTCAAAGGGGCCTTCGCCTTTGGAATTTCTATGGGAAGTGGCGGAAGAATCGGCGGCTGAACATGGCCAGACCGTCAACCGGCATGACTGGAGGCTGACCTTGCCCGTGCATCTGGCTGAGACCCGTCAACAGGCTCGCGACGAAGCTCGGATGGGCGCAGGGCGATTTCTGCGAGAGTACAGCGAGGGAACCAACGGACGCCCACCTGCTTTTGATGGCCCGTTGGACAAGGTTATCGACCACATGGCAGATAATGGCTCCTGGGTTGTCGGCACGCCTGATGACCTCATCGAGGCTATATATCGACTGGATCAACAGAGCGGCGGATTCGGCGGATTGCTGGTGCAGACGATTGACTGGGCCCCGCGCGACAAAATGCTTCATAGCTACGAGTTATTGGCCCGATACGTGATGCCTCACTTCCAGGGGTCAATTAAGAGTGTCAAGCGATCGAACGAGTGGGTCACGTCTCGCCAAGAGCCTCTAGTCGCCGGTCGAACGGCGGCCATCGACAGAGCCCACGAGACTTACGCTGAACGCAGCAGGTAAAGTTCTAAATTTGGTTATTTCGAGGTAACGTCGTGGCTTTTTTTTTCGTGCAGATGGCAGACCCCCAATTCGGGATGTTTGCCTTCTTCAGCACGCTGACCGATGAAGAAGTCGAGGAACGCTGGCGCAGGCGGTTGTTCGTCCGAAAGGCTCCTGAAATCATCACCGGGTTTGCTGATGAGTCCAGGCTGTACACCCTGGCTATCGAAGCCTCCAACCGCCTGAAACCCGCGTTCGTTGCCATGTGTGGAGATATGGTTAACGATCCTAAAGACCAGAACCAGCTAGATGAACTTTTCCGAATCACGGCCATGCTCCAAGATGACATTCCAATCCATTGGGTATCAGGGAACCACGACGTAGGCGACGCCCCAACGACCGAATCTCTTGCGCTTTATCGGGAGCGATTCGGGCCGGATAACTTCTCATTTGACCACGATGGTTGCCACTTCGCGGTGATAAATAGCTCGGTGTGCTATAACCCTGAAAACGTGCCGGACGAATGGGAGAGCATCGTCCAGTTCCTGAAGGATGATCTCAGCACCGCGAGAGCCAACGGATGCGAGGACATAATCTTGTTCACCCACCATCCGCTGTTCCTTGAGCGTGCGGATGAGGGTGACGGATACTTCGTTATTCCTAGAGATCGTCGTAAAGTGATTTTGGACATATTGCACGAACACGATGTGTCGTCTGTGTTCGCCGGACACTGGCATCGCAATAACCACGCAGAGGATGGCAAACTCCAGATGGTGGTTACCGGCGCCGTTGGTTATCCTTTGGGTGACGATCCGTCAGGGTTGCGGGTTGTGAAGGTGCGAGGCGACGGCGTGACCCACAAATATTATGCGATGGATGACCTCCCCGATTCGATCGCATTGTAGACTCTGATCCAGCCACCGGTGCAATATGATTCGGCCCCAGAAAACAGTCATTCAAACACAAATATCAGGAAGGAAAAATATGACACAAGGTTTGAGGGTTAGTTACGGAGAGTATGTTTTTGAACACGTAGTCGGTTGGGCGCCGCTGCCGGACGGATGGGAATGGAATCATGTTGTGGGCGTAGGGGTCAACAGCAAAGACGAGATATTTGCTTACAATCGCAGCGATCATCCTATGATCGTGTTGAACCAGGACGGAGAAATTCTCAGGACGTGGGGAGAGGGAGTGTTCGGCACTGCACACCATCTTTTCATTGCCCCTGACGATTCGGTTTATACTACAGACCTGGGAACTCACGTGGTCCAGAAATGGTCTCCCGATGGCGACCTGCTGATGACGATTGGGACACCTAACGAACCTGCCGAGCGGATGAGCGGCGACCCTTTCAACTTGCCCACCGACATTTGCCTGGGACTCGACGGCTCGATATATGTAACCGACGGCTACGGCAACGCGCGCGTCCATCACTTCACGGCGGAAGGCGAGCATATCAAATCCTGGGGCGAGCCTGGGTCAGGCCCTGGCCAATTCATCATTCCCCACAGCGTGTGTATCGACAGTTCGGGCACGCTTTATGTCTCTGATCGCGAGAACAGCCGCATACAGGTATTCACCCCGGACGGGGAGTACATCAGAGAATGGAAGGGCGTGCACAGGCCAGATCACATGGTTCTGGACGACGACGAAAATATGTACGTCGCGGAGTTAGGCGGCTACCTGGGCCTTGACGCCGATTCGCCTCCGACCAATCCTGTGACCCATCCCGCCGGCGTGAAGGTGATGACGCTGGACGGCCAGTGGCTGGGAGGCTGGGGTATGAGCACCTGGACACCCGGCGACATTCGCGCGGCCCATGCTCTTGCTCTGGACTCTAAAGGGGACCTTTACGTAGGTGAAACATTGGACCCCGCTCGCATGCAGAAGTTTGTGCGAGTCACCGATTAGACCACGCATCGGCAACTGAATCATATATGGGCGCTCCTAAAATCGGAACGCCCGTTTCTGCTATGTGCCTGTGGGCTACCGAATCACCGTAAGCCTTCGGCGCTCGATTTCCTCCAGAAGCTCCTCGTCCGTTCGGTCGTCGTCCAACTCCACGCAGAGACCGTCGGCTAGGCGGCATCGGAAACAGTAGTATGCCGAGACGAGGGCAATGTCCAGGATTTCGCGGTCCGTCCAACTCACGGATCGCAGGCCGTCCAGATCGTCTTTCGTGATACTGGTCGCAGTGAGAGTAATTTTCTTGACGTACTCTAACATCGACTGCTCTTTCCCTGGAAGGTCGAGACTGCGCCAGTCCTCGGTCACCTGAACGGCGAATCATGTGCTGTTGTCAGTTTCCACGACCACTTTACGGAGAGCCTCCCCGTGCATGCTGGTTCAATAATGACATCTGTTGAGAGCGGACGTGACCAGCGCAACCATCTCGCGATGCCGAGGCTCCAGAGCTCCGTTCTTGCGCCAGGAATGTTGGAGGGCGTCGATGGCTCTCATCGCGTCAACATTGAAGCTCGATGCCTTGTGGATGATTGACACTCTGCGGCCTTCCTTGCGGGCCTGTCCGTAGTACTCAGTTAACTCTCCTGTGGATTCTCGTTCCTCGACGACTTTTATCCAATATATATGCCTTCCGATTCCGTTTTGCTCCAATTCAATAGTGGTTATTTTACGCGGAATTCGAGGATTATTGTGATACCCGTGAGCTCCGATCATGAACCGTCGATTACCTCAATTTGCCTGCGTTTGGACACAAAAACCTTCACAACGCTGTTACAATGCCTGCACTCTGATTATTCGTCAGATTCTACACTTGCAGGAGGCAAACATGGATCGCAACATAATCAACCCGTGGACCTAGCAAGACGATTTCGGATTCGTGCAGGCGAATCACCCTATGGAGTTTCGGAGTCTTTAATGTGCTCAGGCCAGACGTCAGTGGATGACGATGGCGCTCCGGTTAACCCGGGCGACATGGGGGCGCAGGTTATGAAGGCTTTGGATAATCTGGAGACCGTGTTGATCGGCGCCGGATTCACCCTGTCAGATGTGGTCCGATTGAACTACTTCGTGACGGACGTTGACGGATTTATCGAAGCGGCCTAAGTGTTCGGTCCTCGTCTTGGGCAAGCCGAATGCCGCGCTGCCAGCACCTTGCTTGGAGTGTCACGGTTGGCGTTTCCAGAATTGTTGGTCGAGATCGAGGCCACAGCCGTAAAATGATTTAGGCAATTGGCGGCGCCAACAGTTGATAGAAAATCGCGCACGTAATTTTGCGGTTTCACTTGCCGCCAGGAGAATCAACTATGCGAATCGGGACCGGAGAGCATACATATGAATGGACCGAGAAATGGGCCGAGATTCCTGACACTCAGAGCGCCCGGGAAGGCTGGGCGCACCACGGAATAGTAGTCAGCAACACAGGGAACGTCATCTCATTCCATCAGGCAGAGCCAACGGTTTTGATTTTCGACGGCGATGGCAGCCTTGTCGATTCCTGGGAGGCTACAGTTCAAAACGCCCACGGTATGACGTTGGTTGAGGAAGGCGGCGAAGAGTTCTTGTGGCTGGCCGACAATCTCTCGGCTCAGGTGGTCAAAACTACCCTGGACGGCCAGGTGGTGATGAGCATTGAACGCCCGGACCTGGAGGTCTATCGGGAGGGTAAATATTCGCCGACGGACGTTGCGGTGTATGAAGAACGAAATGGTGGCAACGGGGACATAATCGTTACTGACGGATATGGCTCCAGTTACATCCATCACTACGACAAGGACGGCAACCACCTGCGGAGCCTCAACGGCACAGAGGGCGACGGGGGCCACTTTGCCACGCCTCACGGTGTATGGATCAATACTCGCAAACCGGACGCCGAGTTGTACATAGCCGACCGGAGCAACGGGCAGATTCAGGTCTACGGCCTAGACGGGAAGTTCAGTCGAGCGTTCGGCACAGGAGGAGGGCAGGACTGGTTGCACAGTCCCAGCGGATTCGCGGCCTGGAGCGAATACCTGATCGTTGCCGAACTTAGAGGCTCAAGGGTCACATTGCTGGACGCCGAGGACAATCCCGTCGCTTACATCGGAGAGAACACCGGAGCTTTCAAGCTCAACGAGGGTTGGCCGAACGTCTCCCATGAAACGCTGATCGAGGGCAAATTCAGCAGTCCACACGGGATCGCCTCGGACAGCGATGGCAACATTTATGTGGCAGAATGGCTGGTCGGTGGGAGGATAAACAAGCTCACGCGCTCGTCGTGACGTTTCTGTCGACCGCCACCTGATGCCCACTTCAGCGGAATTCTCCGAAGGACAGACGCGGACTGGGGTTCGCGGATGGTTTGTGCTGGTTCTCAATCGCGCTCAGTACAGCAGCGTTGTGTTGGCATCATTTGCCTTCGGGATTTTCCTGCCGTTCATCAAAGAAGATCTGAACCTGTCCGCTCTGGAGATTGGGATTCTCCAGGGCGTCTGGTGGATCACCTGGGCGGTCACGATACTGCCGTTCGGCATTTGGTTTTCAAAGTTCCGCCCGGCGACGATAGTTGCTGTCTCGCTGGCTTTGTTGATTCCCTTCGTGTTCATGCAGGGAATCTCGACCAACTTTCTCATGTTGTTGGCGTCCAGATTTTTGATCGTGCTGTTCTATTCTGTTGGGGTGCCGTCACGTCCTTTGTTGTTCCAGCAATGGGCCGCTCCGCGACAGTTTGCCAGCATCAACGCTGTGGGATTGTCGCTTCACAGCTTGATAATGGCTCTTGCAGTGAGCGCCACTCCATTGCTGATAGGCGCGTTCGGCAGTTGGCGCGCCGCCTATTTTCTCCAGGCAGGCCTGATGCTGATTCATTTGTTGGTGTGGATGGTGGTGGCGCGTGACTCCAAAGCTGCGATTCCAGACATGGACGGGTTGTTGAAATCCAGCCAGAAGCCGCCTTTTGGCGCCATATTGAGGTACAGGCATGGATGGCACATGGGGTTCGCGATGTTCAGCCTTGCCGCAACCTGGACATCAATTGTCACGTTCCTGCCGACGATACTGCAAGAAGACCGAGGTATCGCTGTATCCTCCAGCGCACTGCTGATGGGTTTCATGTACTATGCACTGATTCCAGGGTCGCTGCTTGGAGGCTTTGTTAACCGGCGTGTGCCCAACCGCAAAACTCTTCTTGCGGTCCCAGTTCTCATAAGCGCAGCGTTGGCAGTATTAGCCACGATCACATCCAACTCGATATTGCTGGCTGTTTTCCTTACGGGCATCGGACTGGCGTGGGTGGCGGTCCCAGCTATCGAAATGCTACCGTTCGAACTCCCAGGCATCCAACCCCGCGAGGTCGCGGTAGTTTCTGCGATGTACGTCACGTTGTTCGGTTTGGGCTTTGCGGTTGGGCCGGTTATCGTCGGCATCGTGGCGCAAGTCTCAGGCTCGGCGCAAACCGGATTGATTGTCCTTAACGGACTGACAGGTCTGGGAGCGCTGGCCGGCGTATATTACCCAAGCTATCCACGAATTGAACACTAGGTTTCACTGATTCAGGAGAGTTTCATTGACCTCAACAATCAAGTATATGACCTTCGACTGTCACAATCCGCTGTTGTTAGCTGAATTTTGGAGTGCGGTTCTAGAGTACGAGACAGAGAACTGGCCGGATTATGATGGCGCCACATCCAAACCCACAAACGGTGGGATTCCTCATATTGGATTCATTAAGGCGCCGGAAGCCAAGACGGTCAAGAACCGTCTTCATCTCGATATTCAACCCGTCGGCCGGACTATGGAATCCGAGGTCGAGCGTCTGGTTGAGCTTGGCGCAACACGAATAAAAATTTTCAACGAGCCCTCAGGAACATGGACAGTCATGAACGACCCAGAAGGCAACGAATTTTGTGTGCTGAAGCCACGTTTTGCTGAGAGTTAAATATTGCTACGCGGAGGCCGACAGCCCCGCTGATTCAATTCCCGCTCGGACGGCATCCTCGTCCTCTAGGGAAGTCCCGCCGCTTCCGCCTGCCGCGCCTAGCAGTACGCCGTCACGGAAGATCGGCAACGCGCCTTGGCCGGGAATGAAGTTGCCGTCGAGTTGTTCCATCAAAGCGCGCATGAAGGGAGCCTGCGAATTGTCGGTCATTTCTCCGCTGGACCTGCCGAAGCACGCCGAGGCCAATGCTTTGCCGCGGGACAACGGAGGCGTTCGCCACAACGCGCCATCCATTCGCGCCATCGCAATTAGGTCGCCTCGCGGGTCCACGACTGAAATCGAAAGCAGCACGCCGGCAGAATCGGCTTGTGCCAAGCCTGCGTCGATAACCTGCTGGGCCTCAGATAGAGAGATGACACTCATTCGTTGACTCCTCGAATACTTTGAACGGTGAACATATTTGTTGAACACTGGCATCGAGATGATGATCGGTCAATTTGTATTCGTGTGTAACCCGGATTCATTGTGTTCAAAGAGGAACTCCCTAATGGCGCCGCTGAACCGCTGGTACAGGAATCCGCCGGCGAGTAAGATGCCACCCAGGCTCAGGAATGCCGCAACTCGGTAACCTTGTTCGAGAGCGAACGAGTCTACCAGGAACAATTTTAGGACTGGGATCGCCAGCAGGCCCAGTCCGGCGAGCCTAACGTGCCGCCATCTCCATACGATTCCAGCAACGAGAATCAGGCTTGCATACACAGCCCATAAAAGACTGAGACTCAAACTTGTTACGTGTTCAGCCGTTCGACCGCTCACGTCGATTATCTGGCTGTCGACTGCCGCGATCACCTCCGCGCTCAGAATCCAGAGCGTGAGGACGTTGGCCGCAACCAGCAGGGCGATGAACAACTCTTTTTTCTCCCAGCTTTGTAGCCCTCCGCGAAGTCGGTGCAACATGAATGCTGCGCCGTAGAAAGCCGCGATTCCAGACGCAAAAGCTAACATGCGGTAATTCAGGAAAAGGGTGAACCTTCTGGATACCCATGTGCCAGACTCAGCATCCCACATGGTGAAATTTATCGAAGTGTCAAAGATCAACAGCCGGACGAACAAGATCGCTAAAACACCCATGCTGATCCAGCGCATTTCAACCACCTTCAGTCGGAACGAGAGCGACATTAGCGCGAATGCCTGAACGGACCACGCCACCGCAATCCAGACCTCATCGACTTGTATGGGCACGGCCACCGCAAGAATGGCGTTTCCAATGACGAGGAGAGCAGGAAACAATGGAGCTTCGCGGTCGAAGCTTTCGCTTTTGTAACGGCGAACCAGATACGCTCCCATGAATGTGGTCGCAATTCCAACTAAGTAGACTGGCAGATACTCGTTGGTCAATGGTGTTAGGTCAGCTTCAAGGGCCGCCACGGTGTCTACCGCGAACAACCAAATCAGGAAAACGATGAAGACTCCGCCACTGTAGACTCTCAGTTGCCACATCCGCAGCTGGTACGACAACCACAGCAACACCACAGCTTCGGCGGCCCAGGCCACGCTGATCCACGGCCCTCCTAGCTGGACGGGGACCGCGACAGTCAGCATGATGAGCGCAATTCCCAAAGCCATAAAGCTAATGTGTGCCTGCTCACGAGTCCTGATTAAAGCCAGGTACGCCATGCCTCCGTAAAACAGAGCTAATAGAATCGTGAATCCGCCCATCCACGATCGAAAATCTTCCCACAGCAACGCGTAACTGATGCCGAAGAATGCGGTGGCATTAAGAGCCATCAATGTCAGGTCCAGAGCGTGAGGCGTCCGGCGCCAGATCATGTGGAACATGGTAGTGGCTGCCGCGAATATCAAGAACATGATTGTCAGGCTTCCCTGGGCGGTCAGCAGGCTGATTTCACCTTCGTAACGCAAATACCACGATCCGAAGGTGAACAGCGACCCTATTAAGGCTAGGGTAGTGAACCAACGCCAGTTTCGGAATGTGGAAAGGGCAAGCACGCTGACGTCGACGACGATTATGTAGGCCATCAGCTGGAAGCTAGGGCCGATGTCGTTGACTTGTCCGTAACTATCGGTGAGGCTGCCTGCGACGAATGGGGCGATGAAAGCCCCCAGGATTCCGATTACCGCAAGGGCCATCGATTCGTGGCGAATCGCCAGAGTCGCTGATGCCACAGACACCAACGCGAGCAAGCCCACGCCAGGATACATAGGGATAAGACCGAATATCGCGTATGCCGCGAAAATCGTGAGGTAAGTTAAGGCAACGCCGCCGCCGACCAACGCCTGTGAATAGACCGGATAGCGTGCGCGCCAGCGCTCACCTGCACCTAGAAACGCCAGGCCCGTCGCGATCCCAAGAGCCACACGGCCAGTCTCGCCAATCCAGTTGTTGTCGAAGGCCAGCTTGAGGAAGAATCCCATGCCTACTACCACCGCCAGAATCCCTATCCGGGCGAGCCAGTTTCCGCCGAGAATCAGCTCCCAGTCAATCGGTAGTCTGTCCCTGAGAGGCTCACGTGGTTCATCACTGTCAGGGGCATCCCTAGCGAGTGGGCCTGCAGGCGGTCCTCCCGGTGCGGCAAAGGTGGGCACGGGAACGGTTCTCCCTGGTTCAGGAGCTGGATGTTGTCGCCGAAGCCGCGGACTCGATTCAATCGGAACGGTCCCGGATGTTATCCCGTGTCTTTCGAGGGCATTCTGGATGCTGGACAATTGCTGTCGGAGAACCTGAACTTGGTCGTTCAGATCAATCAGCGAGACAGGCTCGCCAATTTGGGCCTCGGGCAGCTCAGTTACTTCGGCGTTCAGTGGCGCTCCGCAATATATGCAGAAAGAGTTCGATTGTTCGTTCGGTTTTTCGCAATTGGGACAATTCATATCCAGCTCCAATTTTCCCGAAGCCCAACCAGAGACCGTTGATTCCAATACTGATTCAAAAACGGCAGGCCCATACCCAACAGGTGCACACGCACGAATCCGCTTGGTCAAAGGGTACTAACGCTGTGCGCCGCCTGTGCGGTGCGATTGGCCCTGTGCGACGATGGATTGACTCACTGTCCTGTTTGGGTCAAGATCGTGGACCTGCATTAGCAAAGCCGCCCACCAGTTTTGTTTACGTCGTAAGCGGTAAGCCTGAAATCGAGACGACTGCAGAATCGCCACGATCCGTTGTGCTTTCATCGGAAGGTTCGATCCCGTAGGTTGCGAATCGAGTTGATTCACTGATGCGAATCTATGTGGACACCATTGTAGATCAATTGCGTTCGCAGGGTATCCGCGCCGAAGCGGTGGTGGTGTTCGGGGAACCCGCTGAGAGGATTGTTGAGGCTGCGAGAGACGAACAGTGCGATCTGATTGCGATGTCGGCGCATGCCCGGAACGTCGTGAGATGGGCATTCCTCGGAAGTGTGGCAGATAGGTGACACGCACGGCCCCGCCGTCAACTCTAACGATTGCGCCAAACATGGCCGATGCCGCCGACGGTACGTCGCGTCGCCGCCGCTCCGGAGCGCGTAGTCATATGGCTGAAATCCGGATCGTTGTTGATCCTGCCTACTGAAACAAGGGGCTTGGTCGCGCCCTCACGCGCAAGCTAATTTCCATCGCGGAAGACTCAGGATTGGAGAAGGTTATCTTTGAATTGGTGACTGATGAACAGTACGACGTGAAAACAATGTTAGCGGCATTGGAATTTGTTCAATTTAGTGTGATTCTCAATTACGTCAAAGACGCGGAAGGCAGGCTCCACGATTTGTTCATCATGGAACTCCCATTGGGCAAATGGTGGGAGTGGTGGAACCACTGAGTTGGAAGGGGGTCAGGGGTTCTCCGGTTTCTCAGAAATTATCAGGCACGTGTGGTCCTTCGGTGCGGTGCTGTGAGGGCAGAGTATCTAGATGTCGCTGCAGGGTTTTTGGAACGTAACGCAAGAGGTATCGAGATCGTAACCGAGCACTGGTTTCGAACCCTAAACGCTTCGCACAGGCGAACTGTCGTCGCTCGTTAGCTCGCGGCCTACGACCCATGACAATGAACACGACGGCGATAAAAAATCAGCGCGAACGTAGCAGCAAACGCGTTGAATCGCATCAGCGGGAGCCGCCACCTGTCCTCTTCGCCATTGCAGACTGCCTTCAGCACGTATTTTGACCCTAATTCCAGCCGAGAAAGGACTGGAGCCCCGCACGATTCATATTTGGGCCAATCACTGAGTATACAAACGTTTAGACAGCATTGTGACACTGACAAGGCAATTCGTGGAAAATCTCACTGTTATAGCGGTTTGTCGGCGTGGGATTACAACGGCAGGTTTGAGACTCGGCATTTTGATCAAAGAAACTTTGATGCCGCGTTCGTAAGAATAGTCGGCGTGAGATTGTTCGCTTCGCCGTGATCGCCGAGTAATGTAAGGTGCCGGACGTATGCGTCCATCTCCAGGCCATCGTATTCACGTTGGTTCGACTTCCGGTAGATCAAACCCGCTAAGCTTTCCCTGGACGTGACTGCGAGAGCGCATGCAGCCTCAAGGCCCCCGACATGCGTCATCTGGATTTCAGGACCCATCGCCGTTCTCCCCTGATTTGAAAGTTCTTCGTCCACGATGCCTCGAATGAATGGGCCATTGGCAAGATAAAAATCTTCCAATGCAACAACCACACCCACCGTTCGCTTGTCTTCCAGCGCTTCGACTAATCTCGAGTCGTTGCCCGTTGGATGCCGCATATCTTGAAGTCGTTTCACGCTGTCGACGACTCCGGCGCGTCGAGCGAGGTCCGCGTGGAGATGGGCGCGGTTTCCGGTTGAACGGCTCATTGCGCCGAATGGGCGGGTGATGCACTCGATCAGCACAGCCGTGTTGTCGTTGCTGACAACCCAGACGCCGTCGTCCGACTGACTCACCGAATCCGAGGCAAGTTCGGATAGCAGCCTTCCGATGTATTCCTTAAACGTCCGGCCTATCAAACCAATGTATCCTGATCGATCCAGTTCGATAAGGTCGTAGTAAAGCCCGTGGGTGATTCGACGAAGCAGGTACGCCGGAATGGGCAGCATGTGATTCCCGTCTGGCAGAGTCAGAATCGGAAATTTTCGGAATGGATTGAGGTTATAAGGCTCGAAGTGCGATTGGCCTTCGGTCGGCGTGCTAAGCATCGAACGGTAAACATCGTAGGCGCAAGCCTGTGTAGTCAGGAATTTTCCGTATCTGTCCTTATCAATATCTGCCAAACCAAGCTGCTGTTCCAGACTTGCCGGGTTGAAAGATGTCCCTGGATTTGCCAGGCACCATTGAGTGAGGGCGTAACCGATATTCCAGGCGTCGTTGATTGTGAGGCCATACGCATCCTGATATCGCCGCTCAAGATCGAAGCCGCCCTCTTCAACGAGTGATGGCGCGATCTGGCGATATACTGCCAGGGAGCGCGGGACATACGACGATTCTTCCTCATCGGGGAACTGTTGGTATGCGATCCGGTGGGCCATAGACCAAGAAGAATCTGAGACCTTGACGCCGAACGCTAAGTCTGGAGATGTGATGATGCTGGCCGCCATTTCACAAACTGCCGCAAGTTCGTCAATGGTCAAACCGCGGTCTCGAACCTGCGTGCCTGATTCATTTTCCAAGAGGTATCGTACAATCAGGGCCAATTGGCTGGGCCGAAGAGAATTATCGCCGGCAGACGCGGCCATAGCGACTGTGTTTATTGACTCTTCTACATCGCGCCCCCGCAACGACGCCCGGAGCACAGGGGCAACATCTGCCCCTGATAGATGAGAACTCAGGTACGCACTGACGGTTTTTTGATTAGGCATTGGCAGTGTCATCCTTTGATTTGTTGTGGGTGACATTCTACCGTGATTCCGGCGAGAGTAGCGACAGCAATCATCCTCCAGAATTTCATGCCAACGACATCGGCCCATGCGATCTCTCGGATGGGCCGATGTTATTCGCCGGTCGTTCAATCCTCAGCTTGAGGACTGATGGTCGGCGCTACTTGGTAATCACGACTGTGCCTATACTCTGAGTGTCGGTCACGTCACAGCCGTTTATGGACGCCAGGCCTACGATGTGCTGGAAGGTTATCACAGCGTCCAGGACGTTGACCTTGCCGTCGCGGTTCAGGTCGGCCAGGATGCGCTGGGACTCGTTTGGCGTCCCGCCTCCAGAT
>ENA-ORDI01000273-ORDI01000273.1-marine-metagenome-genome-assembly--contig:-NODE-273-length-37463-cov-7.093538_pt1 | contig 37463 bp, 20 predicted proteins | sample MGYA00248628_ERZ508525 | MGnify/ENA primary metagenome ERZ508525 (study PRJEB26195, sample SAMN05422138) | marine metagenome | isolation source: East of Porto Seguro, South Atlantic Ocean | place... | reverse complement strand
GTAGGAGTCTGGGCCGTATCTCAATCCCAGTGTGGCTGATCATCCTCTCAGACCAGCTACCGATCATCGCCTTGGTAGGCCGTTACCCTACCAACAAGCTAATCGGACGCAGGCCCATCCTAAAGTGCTAGCCGAAGCCAGCTTTAACAACAATGTCCCGAAGGACCCGCTGCATTATCCGGTATTAGCTCCGGTTTCCCGAAGTTATCCCAGTCTCTAGGGCAGGTTGCCTACGTGTTACTCACCCGTTCGCCAGTTTAATAGTTTTCCGAAGAAAACGTTCTCCTTGACTTGCATGTGTTAAGCACGCCGCCAGCGTTCGTCCTGAGCCAGGATCAAACTCTCCATTGTATGTTTGATTCTGTTCTATCGATTTGTGTCTCAAATTCACTGACGAGTCACGCATACCAAATTTTCAAATAACAAAAGAGCTCTGCACAAGCTACGCAAAGCCCACAAAATTACTGACTTAATATAAGGTAAGTCAATACCTATATAGTGCATATTTTGACTATTTTACTGGGTAATAAGCTCCGGCTCCGGGAAGTCCATGAAACGGTCAATTGCTATTTTATTGGTAACTTTGCCAACGAATCGCTCCACTCGGGCACGGTTGGCTTGATCTACATCAATCCATGTCTTCCATATACTGCCGATGTACAAGCCCAAACCTACAACTATTGGTGGAATCAATATTTTAACATTTTCAGAAGATAATTTTATACTCTTTGGGAATTGATATCCCTGTTGTTGTGTAAATGTATCATCTTCTGTTTTAATACCATTTGATAAAGGAACAACATTTTGATTTGATTGGTCAAAAGCCAAATATCCTGATTGTGTCAACGTAGCAGATGAAAGCATTGATGAAATAAGCACCATGGATGCCAACATCGCGCCAGCTGATTCCCACTGTTCTAAATAGGCATGACCTCCCCCAGGAACAAGCGAAGCCACCAGAGAAAGCCATTTATTCCTTAAAGGCACATTCGCAGACGCGTCAATCGCTTTAAACATCGGTGCCAGTCGTTTGGAATAATAGGGGTGGTCAAATTGTTCTTCTGCTGCTAAAAACGACTGCCGGGCTTCAATCCATTTCAGTTTTTGGAAAAAGGCATAACCGCGGAATGTAAGATCATATGGATCTTCTGATAATTCTGTTTTCTCCAATATTTGATCATATTCTCTTGCTTCTAACAGTAAATACATTTTTCGGTATTCAGCGGCTCTGAATACCATATCCGCACTATTTGACATTTCCTGGGTGCGTGTATAATACAATTCAGCCAAGTCCGGATTTTCAGAAAATTCATAACTCTGGGCGATATAATAATAGACAGCTGTTTCCAAGCTGTCACCAGGATAGCGGTATAAATACTGAAAAAGACTTAAAAGTGCTCGTTCGTGGAAACCTTCAGTTAAAAGAAAATCACAGAATGAAAGTAGCTCATGTTTCTGGAATTGAGTATAGTCCTGCCAGTCATCCTGAGCCTGCTGGATGGAGCGGTACTGGTCCTGCCCCAATAATGAGGAAACTAGCAACCCAATTAATAGTATGTTTTTTATGTGCATAAAAAAATTCCCCTGACCTCAAGGACAGGGGAATTTATACACATTGAGTTAAAGTCTAAACTGTTTAGCGCAGCAATAGCATCTTTTTCTTGGCTACATAATCACCGGCACGCAACTCGTAAAAATAAACACCGGAAGCCACAGAATTTCCATTGGCATCCAGTCCGTTCCAATCCAACACATGGTGACCGGCATTCATATACCTGTTAGTAAGCACATTCACCTGCTGTCCCAATAGGTTATACACAACCAGTTTTGCCATGGCTTGTTCCGGCAGGTCAAAAGCAATGCGTGTTGTTGGGTTGAAGGGATTAGGATAATTTTGCGACAAGCTGAACACAGTTGGCAATGCATCATCCCCGATACCCATTTCAGATGTATTAAAGGTAACAGCATTATCTGAATCAGGATAGTCACAGGTGACATCCAAAAGATCCGGCGCCATGGATGTACCTGGCAGCCTTACGCCATCCAGCCAGAACGTAATCGTCGCTGGAAGGCCTTCATGGCCATTGGGTGCTTTATAGGTCATGATATAGAGACTGCCTTCTTCACCATCGCCAGCTGTCTGGGCACGGTTCGTGCTGTAGGCCATCACTTTTACGTAATCATCAATTTCATTGCTCAACAGCTGCATGGCATTGGAACTGGTCACAGGATCACCGTTTTCATCAAACACATTTAGTAGTTTATCACCTTTATGCACAACACCCATATCTCCATATTCAAGTGCTGAACCGGCATCATGATACACATCCATTTGAATACCGCGGATAGGTTCATTATCAACCATTTTGACAATTAGTGTTACAGTGGAATCCTCAGGCATACCCGAAAGAGTGGCTTCAAACCCAAGGCAGGCACAGAGACCAGTGGCAATTACCTGTCCATAATTAGGGTTCGGAGTACCATCAGGCAGCAAGGTGCGGCTATCTATGTGATATGAAGAATCTGCCGGGCAATCCAATGCCTGTGCAAATCCAACAAAAAGTGCAAATAATATTACTAATCTTTTCATTTTATCTCCTGTGGGGAAAGTTACGGTAAAAGCTTTATTTCACCAATAACATCTTTTGTGAATGTTGCTGGCCGTTTAAGTATACATTCAGTATATATACGCCTGAAGCGGCCATTGCACCTAATCTGTTTTTTCCATTCCATTTAATGCTGTGATATCCAGATTCAACATCTGAATTCAACAACGTTGTTATCAAACGGCCGGATATATCATTCACAACTACTTGCATATGCCCTTGTTCTGGAACATCAATCTGTACTTTTGTGAATGGATTAAACGGATTGGGGAAATTTTCATGAACTTTAAACGACTGTGGTATGCCAGTAATTTCATCACCAATTGCCAAGGCAACCACCAGAATACTGACATCAATATTAAACTGACCAACGTTGGTTGAAATGGTTACTGTCCCAGTGTATTCACCATAATTCATAAACAGAGTACTGATATTAAACAGGATTAATTCAGTTGTATTGACGGCAATAGATCCGTTTTCGTTATTGATTGTCAACCATTCAATTTCATGACTGATTGTATAATCAATCGTAACATTTCCGGCATTGGTCAACGTTAGTAAATGAGTGGTAACTGTATTGGATTCAAGTGTATCTGACAAATCTGAAAAAGATAACAGCAAAGGCGACGCTTCCCCAGTACCACTTAATGAGACTGTAACTGCCGGATCGGTGATGTCATTTGAATTTATTATCAGCGACCCGCTGAACTGGCCTACTGAATCCGGAACAAAATAAAAGGATATTTCTGCTGATCCATTTGGTTCTATGGATAATTCAGATTCATCAATGAAGAAATATTCGTTGTCAAAATCAAAGCTGCTGATTTCCAGATCATCTGAACCAACATTGAATATTTCTAACGATACGAATGAGGTATCATTTACATAAGTATCATTAAAAGCAATTGCTGTCGCATCCAGCCCAATTTCAGGAAAGCCGGTAATATTCAATGTAGCTGAAACTGTGATGGAAGTATCTGGTGTTTCAGCTGTGAAAATAGCGTCACCATAATAGGTGCCACCGTATGTGGCTGTAGCATCAAAGTTAATGGTGACATCCAGATTACCATTCGCTGGGACAGTGATTGTTTCATTTGCAGTGGTCATCCAGACCGGCGCGACCGGATTTTCTAATAAACCTGGCCGGTATGTAGCCACCATGGCGTGCATCCTGTCTTTCTGCCCGGGGGTAAACTCCCATTGACAGGAATTGCTGGTATAGGTCATATAATTATGAACTGGGTCATTGCCCGGTAAAGTCGGGCAACTATCCAAATTATTATTACATTGCCACAAATAATCTTCATGATGAGCTGGTGTATCATCTACTCCATCATTACCAGTTGTACAATTATTATAAAATGTATGATTAAGCCCAAGATAATGGCCAACTTCGTGTGTGGCCACATCACCATCGTAACCGCCAGCATAGGGAAGTGTACGGTAATCAAGAACAATACCGTGCATATAACTGCCTTCTGGCCATTGATTTGGCATGTATGCATATCCGGCTACTCCATCAATAAAAATATTTGAAGTATAAACATTTAAATAATGGTACGAATCAATATTCAGAGCCTGTTTAGCGATGGCATCGTATGTATCGTACATATCATTAAACCAGTCATTGTTCACTGTACGGTCAATGATATCCAGTGTAAAAATAAAATCATGATCAGCAAAGGTATTATTCAACCATGTTACCTGCTGGGCAATTTGCTGATCAGATATATTACCCACACTGTTGTCCTGATGTATCACATGCCAGGCAATTTTCACATTTACAATACTCCTAGAGTTACGAGATTGCCGCTCCAGCCAACGCTCAACTTGGTCAATCGTTACCAGCAAATCTTCAGGATTTGGATCGGGTGTACCACATATCAGATCTTCAGAAAATCCAAGTTCACTTGGGACATCCGGGAGTCGAACATCATCCTGACCTGATAAGCGCCCCAAAGGTGGAATCCATGTCTGGTCGACCAAAGTTATGGTTAATTCCACATCACTTGATGTATTGTTGGTGAAAGTAATTATACGATCAGCGGATTCACCATAGTTTAAATTCTGCAACAATGTATCCTGGGATACTTCAATATCATCTGCAAGTATTATACTTGCGGATGCGAATAAAAATAAAGTGAATATTTTTTTCATATTGTAACTATTTGATGTAAATCATTTTTTGGTTATGATGGTATTTTCCAGCGTCTACACGCAGAATATATATACCTGCGGAAACCTGGCTGCCAATATCATTTTTACCCTGCCATGTTAAATCATACACACCGGTGTCCAATTCAGAATTGAGCAGAGTTGCTATCCTGCGACCTTTCAAATCAAACACAGATGTGGATACGTTTGAACGGTCCGGGATTGAAATTGTAAAGCGGGTCGATGGATTAAAAGGATTGGGGTAATTAGCGCTTACAGCAAATTTCATTGGTATTGTTCCGTCACCGATACCCAACGGTTCTAATATTACCATCTGTAAATAGATTAATATTGATCCCATATTCGAATTCAAATAAACATTGCCTTCATAAAATCCTGGAGAAATAAATAGACTGTTGAAATTGAAGGTTATGAATTGTGATTCACCATTTTCCAATGAACCATCCCCGCCTAGAACTGTCAACCAATCTACCTCATAATCAAATTGGTAGGTTAGCAGATCAGATCCTGAATACATCATTTCCAGATAATTGTTGGAAAATTCATTGGGGAATAAAGTATCTGTTATTGCTACGAAACTCAATTCCAAGTTTGGTATACCGGTGATTTGTAGATATGAAGGCAGTAAAACAGTCGTATCTATCGACGATTCTTCAAAATAAACATTTGCAACGTAGTCACCCCCTATAAGATCCGTTCCATCAAAGGTAAACACCAGATCTAAAGAACCATTAGCAGGCACTTGAACCACATCAGCTGTAGTATAAATCCACTCAGGTGCTATGGGATTTTCCAACAACCCGGGGCGGTAAGTGGCGATCATATTCTCCATACGCTCGCCCTGGCCATCAGTAAATTGATTTAAACAGGCATCATCGGTGTAAGTCATATAATTATGAACCGGATCCATGCCGGGATCGTTAGGACAGGTATCTGTATTGTTACAGCTGTAAATATTATTGCCATCATTCTCCTGCGGCGTATCATCCACATAATCGTTATTTACACTGCAGCCGTTCCTGAAGGTATGATCCAAGCCCAAGTAATGACCCACTTCATGGGTAGCAGTATCACCTGCATTATACGGATAAGCTGTCCCTCCTGGGAGGCAAGAATAAAGTAAACATACACCATGCATATAACTGTTTTCCGGCCATGAGTAAGGCATATATGACCAACCCAAAAGTCCCGGCATATTACCAGTATAAATATTCAAATGATGTACCGGGTCGACATGTAGCTGCTGTTTATATGTACTTTCATATTGTTCCATATCATTATACCAACTGTCATTCATCGTATAATCAACACTCACGAGGGTAAAGACAATATCATAAGGTGCATAGGCATCATTGAGGACTTCTATTTGGTCTATGATCATATCATTGGAAATATTGCCGGCTCCATTGCTGGCATAAATCACATGAAATGCTACCTGAACGTTAACCATATTACGGCTAGTCCGGCGCTGGGATTTATTATTCTTAATTGCGTTTTGTACTTGAGATAACACATCATTTGGTGTAGGTGCTGTTCCACAGCGTACACCATTTACCCAATTACCATTTTCATCTTGATACTGGACATCCGATACCATATCTCGAACAAGTGCCTTGCTTTCAGGTGCAAAGCGGTCAGCATAAAAAGGTAGCACACTGATTGCTGTAGGTTGCTCTAGTATACTGATGTCCAGATTTACGGGGAAGGCATTGCTGTTGGTTATGGTAACAGTTTCTGTTGTTACTTCACCAAATTGAATTGTAGCAGTTAATGTATCTGGAGAAATGGTAATGGAATTGGCAAACAACATCCATGGGACGCTGATTGCAAATAATACGTTGTAACTTTTATTCACTTAATGTTATTAATGTTGGAGGGCGCTTGTAAGCACCCTCCAATTTGAGTCTATTTAAGCAGTACTAGTTTCTTCGTATCTGTATAGGTATGATTAGCATCAGAGACAGCCGTCATTCTGTAAAAATACATTCCTGAAGGCAAGCCGCTAGCATTCAACTGGTAACGATAATGACCGGTATTCAGGTTTTCATTATTCACCAGTGTTCTTACTTCTCGTCCTGTAAGATCAAATACTGCCAAATGCGTTTTGGCAAATTCCGGTAATTCAAAAACAATATTCGTCACCGGGTTGAATGGGTTTGGATAGTTCTGCTTCAATGTAAAATGTTCAGGAATAGTATTCACTAAATCATCATCAATTGCCAGTACACCTGAATCCACATCAGCACGTACCATGAAATCTCCATCTAAGTAAAGGTAAGCCCATTCTCCATTTGTACCGACCGGAGGAGAACCATCCACATTAATATAACTGCGGAAATCAGGATCCGAGAGGTCAATACCGATGGGTGGAGTATTGGTTGTTTCTTCCCAGCCTACGTAAAAATCGCCACCACCGATATAAATATGTAAACTGGACATGTCTTTTACATTCCAGCCCTGGGCCAGTTGCATAATAACACCACTGGGTGGGGTCCATTCAGTACCCGGCATGCCCTCTTCTCCATCGTCATCCCAAACACGAACACCGCAAATTCCCGGCGATGCTGTAGGCACGTAAAATTTTACTCGTTTAAGCTCAGACGGATAGTGTAATGGTGTCACTTTTACGGCCATATAATTACCGCTGCCGACATTTGTGCTTGTCTCGGCTTCACCATCATCATAAGCGATTTCATGAATGGTTTGTGCTTCAGGTGTCGCACAGGAAGCATTAGACATAGGACCTTCAAATGCGTCAAATAATGCCGATACTTTATAACAGTATTCAACATCGTTATCCACAAAGTTATCTAAATATTCAACTTCATCTATACCTTGTCCATTAAACATGAGCGAATAATCAGATCCGGCAGTGCTGCGGTAAACATTGTACACGGCATCAATTCCATCGACATCAACATTTGCACGGATAGCCCACTCCCCATCAGTGAGACCATAGTTATTGGCGATTGTACTCCAATCCTGCCAGCCGCCAAGGTTGGTCCAAGAATGGGCCTGATCACCAGGGACATCAGAATCGATTGCACAAGCTATGGTTTCGGTGATTTCATAACCAATTATGAAATCACCTGTAAATGCCCAGTTGACAGTTTCTTCAAGCCATTGCCCGGCTGTTGTTGTTACAGTCGCAGAATATAAAGGATTTGCATCAGGACCACTGAGTGAAATTGCATAACCATAAATATTGGTTGTACCGCTGAGATTCTCATCCCCATATACGGATACAGTATTCACTGTCACCGTTGTGGCTCCAAAAGGCATATCAAATAATGTACCGCAAACCGATGTTCCGCTGGACATAAAAATTGATTCCGAGGGATCAAACTGCCCATCATCGTAGAGAATATCTCCTCCGCTGCCTACATTAAGATCATTCCAGGTAACATGAACCGTTCCGTCACCGGCTTCAGCGTACACACCGGTTACAGCAGGAAGTGTCTCTTCCAATGAAACTTTCCAAACATGAAAATCATCAATGTATAAACCACTGCCATTACCGCCATCATCATTATCATCTATACGAGCAACAAATCTGAATTTCACATCAGCACCTGAATGTTCAGTAATATCTAGTTGTGTATTATTGTTAAATGGATCTCCAGGCATATATGTATCCCAGCCCACATTGACACCGCCGGGACGAGAGTCATCGCCATAATCATAAAATACGGTTGTCCACTGATATTCAAATCCATTTGTCGCTACCATATCAGTAGCTCCTTCTGCATCATCTTCAAACAATACATTACCGCCAGCATCTTCTACAGAAATTTCATCTAACCGGAAACCATCGATGGTAGCATCATCAGGTGTACTATACGCGGGGTCAGATCCAAAAGCAAAACGGATGATCACATCCTGGCCAGCATAAGCTGAAAGACTAAAGGTCACCAAATGCCACGCCTGAAGACCACCCCAACCAGCTGCAACCTGGTTGAGTGAACCACCGGTATCGTATTCTGGGTCATTGTAGATCCAACCATAACCACACGTGAAGTCATAGGGGTCACTACCGGTCAGCAAACTCCAAGTGACTCCATCATCACTGGAAATACGCACATTTGCGGCATCCCAGCCGTTAGTGCACGTTCCAGCAACTGTTGCACCAGCTGGATCTTCAATGCCCCATTTCATTTGGGCAGATAGGGTACCACCCCCAGTTGGAATTGAAATTGTTGGCGTATCTAAAAATTGTACCCAGGCATCACTATACCCTCCAATATTCGGGTCAGCACACCACCAGGAACTGCCGCTATAAGCACCGTTGGTCGACGTATGAAAATAAATGGGTTGTTCATCCAAATTAGCTATTTCCACGCGATAATAATCTTCTAGGAAATTATCGCCATCGCCATCGAAATCGGGTAAATCACACCATAGATCAAAATTGAATTTGATCAACTCATTCTCTGTTGCATCCGGAAGTGTAATGGTCGGCGATAGTAATGCACTTTCGGTATCATAATTATCGTCATCAATATGTAGACTGGTAGAAGGACTGCTGTAACTGGATGATGTTTCTTCCCATCCGGCACCAAATGTCCAATCGGTTGTTCCGCCTTCCATATCATCCAAAAAAATGGTGGTCGTGTCTGTGCGGCTGTCCACTGAACGTGCTGAAATTTCAATATTTTTTATACTGTTGGATTTAAATGCTGGCACATCAGCAGCCTTCTTCAAAGCGTGACCCCAGACCAAGGTGAATGACAGTGCCATTAAACATATATATCTTGTTAATTTCATGAGTTTCCTTCCTGATTATCTTTAATTAAAATTATTTATTTAAAGTTTGGAAATTTACGTACAATTATTGATTTTCCCGAGAACCACATTAAGAATTCATAAGAGTAACGATCTATTTCCTACTGTTACTTATTGATATTATGTGATTGCCATTCAGATCCAATTTACCTATGATAATTATGCTAACCGGTGACAGCTATCACAGGCTAGAATTCCAACCCCAGACCCACCTGGTGGGAGAGTTTGAGGATGCCGAAGTCCACAAAGGCATAATCGATGACAATGGCCAAGGCTCGTGTCTTTAAACGTATTCCTCCTCCACCGCTGATCGTGGCTGTATCATGACCCAGCCGTGCGCCGCCGCGGATAAAACCCAGGTTCTTAAATCCATATTCCAGTCCGACATGCCCTGTAGGGGTATAATCATTGGGAACAACACCATCAACTGCAAGGGTCAGGCTGTGTACCTGGCTGTTGAAAAATACACTCTTGGGACCCATGAGCTGATTCTCAATCCCCAGCCGGAAAACCAGGGGCAAGGGAAAGGGCTCTGTTACTTTATGCAGGACACCATCCACATCGATGGTATCAGGCACGATCTGCTGTAAGCCATCACCATAGTACTGCACTTCCGGGCCGAAGTTGGTGACACTCATCCCCAGGATAAAACCGTAGATGCCGGTATCAAAGTTGGAACCGATATCAAAGGCCATGGTATTCATGGCCACTGTATGGATATCATCGCGGATAAAGTTCAGGCTTACACCCACCTTCAACCTGTCGGTCAACCTTCTGCCGTAGGTGGTACGAAATGCAATGGACTGCACATTAAACTTTGCCCCGGTGCCATCGGGGTATTCCCTGCTGGTCACATCCATGGGACCGGAATCAAGGTAAAACAGGTGAAAACCGGCAAAGTCTGATGCGGACAGCTTACGACCATATGATACCACATTATGAGTGATACCAGCTACATAGTTGGTCCTGAATACATACCCCTCTTGTCCTTCAATAAAGGCAATGGCTGCCGGGTTATAGGATACGGCGCCAATACCACGGCCGGAAGCAACAAAAGCACCGCCCAGGCCCACCGCCCGGGGATGGGTCTCCAGCTTCAGCCAGTTGGCAGCAGATGTGGCTACCTTCGTTACCACCTCCGGTATGTCCCGGTACTGACTAAATACCATACTTATACTCATTAATACTATCAAAATCAACCGTACCATCAGCGCACCACTGCAAATTTGCCGATATGTTCTTTACCTTCAGCTTCTACAACAAAAATATAAAGTCCTGGGGCAATCGTTGAGCCTTCATGGTTTTCCCCGGTTTGCATATTCCACCATTCATTACTGTCATAAGGATCCGAATGAGCGATAACAGTGACCAGTTCTCCTGTTACTGTATAAACGGAAATGCGGCATTCACTGGGGAGCCTTGTAAAACGCAGACGACGCTCATCCTCCTCCTGGAAATGAGAACGAGAAAAATATGGATTTGGCACCACACTGATTTCCTGCAGTGTTTTTGTACTTATATCCAGTTGTCGGCCCAGCATGGACATATCCACAAGCCAGTTGTCACCGTCCACATAGAACTTTTCAGTACGCATAATGAGCGAATCACCATCTTCCCAGGGATAATATGGCCGCCACGGATTATCGTTTATTCCATCACTATCATCATCATAAAATTCAGCTGTTGGTTCTGTGACAATAATATCTTCACTAGCCAGCCACATCATGGCTTTATAATAAACTAATTCATTCTTCTCATAGGTACCGGTTTCTGACCAGGCTATAGAGTCACCCAAAATTTTATAAATGGGAAAATTCAATTTTAATGAAAATGTATAAATGGCTTCAGGACCGTCTGCTGTCTGTAAGGTATCACCCCAGAATTTGATTTCTTCATTTCGGGTCCAGGCACAATCAAATGCACCCAAATCATAATCAGGTGGTAAAATACCCATAACACCTAAATCTTTGTGAGTCATAGAGACTTTTTTTCCTGTGGTCAGATTGGTAATTCTAAATGGCAAAACAGTCGGGAACGTATTGCAGTAAACATTTAGTACAGTATCACCGCGTGCTGTATCCAAAAACTCGATTAAATAATCAAAATTCAACCGCCTGTTATAGGTGTTCTGGTTGCTATATTCAAAATTAAGATCTATTAATAAAGGTCCCTTCAAGATATTTAAATATGTGGTTGTATCTCCCGTCCACTCATAGTTTTCGATGGGCACTTCATCGGGCACAACGCGGGGCATATTATCAAATTCAAACTGAATACCGCTCACTTTATTACTGATGACACCTACATCTGCAATCATTTTGTATTCAGGTATGAAAATGCTGCCACCATTTTCTGAAGCACCCGGCAGATCACGCAGCGAATCCTTCACACTTTGTGACAAAACCAAGGAATCATAAGTTGCTGCGATGGTCAACGGTATTTGTGAATCAGCATTATCCACTTCATAGACATAGATTTGAGGATTTTCACAGGCCATATTTTCGACAGCATCATCAGCAATTATGGCCTGGATTTCAAATTTTAATAATTCATCGGATAACTCATATCTATCTACCACAGCATAGGTTTTTTCACCTGTACCAATAGTACCAGCTTGCCGGACAAACAAGGTATCAATATTGTCCGGGTCAGGAAACCAGATATTGCTGGCATAATATCCGGGTGTTATGGTGACATAATTTTGATCCAACGGGGACGATCCAAAGTCGCTTTCCATGCTGGCCAACCCGCTGCCATACGCTTCAAAATGATCAGGATTTGATGGTGACCAGATTGTATCAGCTATAAATATGCCATCATTATCTTCATCTGTGTATTCGATCTCGTAGGTTCTCAGTCCCATATCGTAAGCCGTTAAAACATAAGTATATTCCATGCCATCCAGGACGGATGAATCAATAAAACTGTGGACAAGGCCTGTATTGCTACCCAGGTACTGTCGTGTATTCAAGGGATCTGGACCTGAAATTTCAACACCTCTTTTGGGTGTTCCATCATTGTCACAATCATCACCATATACACAAAAAGATTCATCTTCATCTGCGGATAAATCGAACTGGACATAAGGTTTCCAACCGATAAAATTACCATTATGATCATAAAGCCTGTCGTGTGCTCCACCCCAGGTTGCACCACCATCCGTACTGCGGTAAATTTTATACCCTTCAAAATCAGCATAATTGGTTAATGAATCGATGGATAATTCAGCGGAATTATTCCATGATAAATACACCTTTTCATGATCAACAGTAGCATATAGTGTTGGGGTAATGGGTGGCGATTGACCCAAAAGGACGTTTAAAATTAAAGAAAAAATAATGGCGTTTGATTTTTTCATTTAACTATTGCTAGAATTCCAACCCCAGACCCACCTGGTGGGAGAGTTTGAGGATGCCGAAGTCCACAAAGGCATAATCGATGACAATGGCCAAGGCTCGTGTCTTTAAACGTATTCCTCCTCCACCGCTGATCGTGGCTGTATCATGACCCAGCCGTGCGCCGCCGCGGATAAAACCCAGGTTCTTAAATCCATATTCCAGTCCGACATGCCCTGTAGGGGTATAATCATTGGGAACAACACCATCAACTGCAAGGGTCAGGCTGTGTACCTGGCTGTTGAAAAATACACTCTTGGGACCCATGAGCTGATTCTCAATCCCCAGCCGGAAAACCAGGGGCAAGGGAAAGGGCTCTGTTACTTTATGCAGGACACCATCCACATCGATGGTATCAGGCACGATCTGCTGTAAGCCATCACCATAGTACTGCACTTCCGGGCCGAAGTTGGTGACACTCATCCCCAGGATAAAACCGTAGATGCCGGTATCAAAGTTGGAACCGATATCAAAGGCCATGGTATTCATGGCCACTGTATGGATATCATCGCGGATAAAGTTCAGGCTTACACCCACCTTCAACCTGTCGGTCAACCTTCTGCCGTAGGTGGTACGAAATGCAATGGACTGCACATTAAACTTTGCCCCGGTGCCATCGGGGTATTCCCTGCTGGTCACATCCATGGGACCGGAATCAAGGTAAAACAGGTGAAAACCGGCAAAGTCTGATGCGGACAGCTTACGACCATATGATACCACATTATGAGTGATACCAGCTACATAGTTGGTCCTGAATACATACCCCTCTTGTCCTTCAATAAAGGCAATGGCTGCCGGGTTATAGGATACGGCGCCAATACCACGGCCGGAAGCAACAAAAGCACCGCCCAGGCCCACCGCCCGGGGATGGGTCTCCAGCTTCAGCCAGTTGGCAGCAGATGTGGCTACCTTCGTTACCACCTCCGGTATGTCCCGGTACTGACTAAATACCATACTTATACTCATTAATACTATCAAAATCAACCGTACCATCAGCGCACCACTGCAAATTTGCCGATATAATCTTCCAAACCAGTAGCTTCGACTGTGAAGATGTATAATCCTGGAGCAATTTCCTGATTATTCACCGTACGCAGATCCCATACTGTTTCACCACCTGAAAAGATTTCATTAGAATCTTGGCTGGTTAAGTCTTCATGCTCTAAAGTCTGGACATGTTCTCCATTGACTGTAAAAATTTTAATCGTACACACAGGAGGCAGTTTGGTAAAACGAATCTGCCGTACCCACTCTGTTTCATTGATATTCGAGCGTACGATGTACGGATTGGGGACCACCCCAATTTTAGATATTTGTTCCTGGGATTTAAAACCGGCATAGATCTGAATAAAATTCTTATCCAGGATGGTTGTCCCTTTCGAATTTTCAATACTGGCATAGCCGTCCGGGCTGGACCAATGTTCCGGATTCGAGTATGACCATGATGTATCAGGAATAAAGCCGCCGCTCGTATCGTCTCCCCAGATAATAACAAAATCAGACTCCACGCCCATGTCATATGCTGTAACAGCATAGGTATACTGTAATCCATCCTGGACATCCGTATCCACAAAGTAATAATGGTAATCCTTACTGTTGATGGTTGCCAGTGTGTCGATGGCCTCCAACCCCGTATCATTCCCCAGGTTAAACCAGGGTGCATGGGGGTCCGGACCGGAAATCGATCGACCGCGATTTAAGCCATCTGCACATTCATCATTTTCCCAAATGCAATGCACCGAATCTTCATCGGCGCTCAGATCAAACTGGGCATAGGGCTGCCAGCCAACAGCAATACCATAATCATCATAGATCTGTTTATCAGGTGTACCCCACGTACTGCCGCCATCTTTACTCTTATAAATCTTATACCCCTCAAAATCAGCATACCCGGTAACAATATCGTTTGATGAATCAGCAGCATTATCCCAGAACAATGTTACTTTATTATGGTCAGTTACTGCATGTACTTCCGGCCTTGTAGGCGGTGTATAGCCCTGGTAATGGGAGTTATACATGATCTGGGCAAACTTGGCGTTGCTGATCAGATCCTGCTTATTCTGGCCAAAAATAATACAAAATGAAAAAGGTACCTCTTCACCGACTTTTAAATCAAAGGGGCCGCAGCTCATAATAAAAACACAATCCAACCCGCCATCAAATGCATCTTCATCTTCTAGCCCTTCAAGGGAATCAAAGTGCGGATTGAGTTCTGTGCCTAAGTCTGTATCCGGGTTTGGTGTATGAAAAAACCAGGCCTTTTCAGACGATTTAAGATTGGTTGTATCCCCGATCATGAGTTTATACATGATTTCTTCTTTATTTTTAGCTTGAGGACAACCAGAGCCGCCCGCAAAACAGCTACTGTTTCCTTCCCTGTTGACTACACCGGGACGGTTGTACCAGTCGAACCAGTGCCAATCCGTCATTTTTAAAGCTTCCCCGGGATAGCGGTCCGGGAAGCCATCCATATCTAAGTCAATTTCCCGTGTTGCCTTTGGCGTATCCAGTAACTGCGTGGCTACAATTCCCAAATCTGTTGCGCCATTACTATTACCGTCATAATCATAGATCATGGCCATACTGACAATGAGTGATTCGCCACCGATCTCGAAGCGCTCATCATAGTATTCCATATAATCATCATCATTGGTATGCACACCAAAATTGCCATATATATCCGTACTGGCGGCATCCGCATCCATGTAGAACCCAAGGGTAACACCTTGATAATTAAACCCCTTGCCATGGTTCAGTTTTGTGCCATCGGGCATAATTAAGCCGTGGTGGAAATTGCCGTCTTCATCGTACCAATCACCACTTTCATTGCGCACACGAACAGTGACAAACATGATATCTTCAGCGTACGATACACCGTATGAATGGGCTTCTGCTTTGACCTTAAAGCCCATGGGATATCCGACTACATCATATTCATCATTTGTATTGACAAGATTGCCACGATGCGCCCAGCGGTCATCAAATTCCATATACACATCTGTATCTGAAATGAATCTGCCCGGCACTTCTTGCCAGCAATCGGTGTCTTTCCGTGAACCGTCGCAGCCTGGCAGATCTTCAATATATTCTTCAGCCCACCAGCCTGGCCAAAAAGCTTCCATTTCTCCCGTTTCAATATTTAATCGTGTCGGCCAAGTCTGGGAATAATTACTATGGGCCAATAAGGGGTAGGTATCTCCAGGATCAGAAAAATACGTATCCCCAAAAATATCTCCGGCTGATATGACAGTATTATGGGTATTGACCCTTGCTTTTGTTGTGGCCTGCCAATCAGTATTAGTACTTCCTCCAATACGTGTGAACCATGATTCTGCTACATTCACACCATAATATTGCTGCACATCATCACGGGTCCATTCTTCCTTATCTTCACCATAATCATAGACATCAAAATCATCTGACCGTTCCTTGAGCTTGGGGCGCAATGCCCACGGGTAAATCAATCCCATTCGTGATCCGGAATTATTGGGATCATTTGTTTCCTTGGCGCTAATGAAGATGCTTTCAGTGGTATCATTAATCCCCCATTGGTAATAATCGTTTACCAAGTCAATAGACAGTACTTTTGCAATACTGTCCGGACGCCAAATACCATCATCATTTTCTGCTTCAAATAGAATACTCACAAAATTGGTATCACCATCTTCAAACCATGCAGAATAAGCATCTTCAGATATCCACGTTTGGCGAATAATCTCACCCCCAACCTGGATACTCTCGAACAAGGACCAATCAAATTCAGATGTATATTTTTGCCCTGGTACACCGGTTAAAAATGATACATTTGGCAGGTATGTATAATCGCCCCACAATCCAGCTGGGTGGTTATTCCAATCAATAAAACCACCATAGTTTGTGATCGCATTTTTAACCTTGCCTTGTAGTAAATACCCTTTAGCACGGTCATTCATGGGATTGGTAGGAAAAGGATAATCACCGATTTTTTCCAAATTTACAGGGATTCCTTTTTTCACCGTTACTGCCACTCGTCGCTCGATGCCACTGTCTTTACCCAATAATAAAGTAAAGACCCATAAAATTATAGCAAACCGTTTCATCATTTAAAATCAATCCGTATGTAAAAATTCATTTGCCGTGGTGAATAGTACATCCATGGCCTATCATAATAAGAACTGGGCTTATCATGTTCTGCATCCGGTAATCCGACTCTATCTGTATAATATTCACCAGGTTCATCAGCCGTACCTGTCAATGGCCAAATATCAAGCTCATTAATAATATTGAAAACATTTTGAATATTGAGTCCCATATTCACTGTCAATCCATAATACTTAAACGCCTTTGTAAAAAGCAGGTTTACATTTCGAAATGGCGGTTGACGTTTAGAATTTGGATTCTTGATATCTGACTGTGGATCACGCCCATTAAATATTAATGGTGTATAGGGTGGCCCTGATTGATAGAAAGCAGTGATGCCGGCGTTGATACCCAGGGGCAACTTGGAATAAATCGAAAGTGTTAAATCGTGAGGCCGGTCATAGGACATAAGGTATTCACTCGATGGAGCGTCAATATAAATTCCTGTATCACCAGCCCAATCATGAGCACTGTTAGCCTTGGCGATGGAATAGGTATACTGCAGCATGGTATTAAACCACATACCTCTGTTTTGCAGCATGAATTCAATTCCACGAGCACTACCATAATCCCCATTGGAAAAAACCCTATATTCATATACACCTGACCGGCTGGTCCTGTAAAATAAGTTCTGGGACATATTCTTGTTATAGCCGCCCAGTGTAAAAGCCCAATAGCGATTGAATTGAATATTAAAGGCAAATGAATATGATTCTGTTCTTTGCGCAATCATTGATGCATTACCAACCGATTGACTGGAAGAGGATTCAAATAATTCTTCAGGATCTTCCAGCATATTTGTCCGCAGGAAGACATTCTGATACGTAGGTGTTTGATAATAAATACCGTAATTGAACGTAAACGTGGCCTGGTCTGTAATCACATGACTGAATCCCAGCCTAGGGCTAATTTGGTAGGTCCACTTCGTATCTGTGAATAATACCTTTTGCTGGGCTAAACCAGCTAAGTTACTTGCCGGTTCGTCACCTTGATCCCAACTACCATTGCCGTTAATATCGGAGTAAAACCAAGGCTGCCCCGGAGAAAATTTGCCCAATGTGTCTGCCCAGACTTGTGTATTATAATTAACAGCATCAATCCTTAAACCTGCGTTGACGACCATCCAGGGAACTTCAAACGTATTTTGTATATATGCTGAAATTTCTTCAGGTTCACGATAGGCATCCCACTTTCCATTTTTATTGGCATCAGCATAGGGTTCGCCGGGATCATACCTGTTGTTGCCTTGACCACGATCCGGTGCTTCATAGCCATCATCGGTTGGTAACAATGAATCCGGGCCTGTATCCTGCCAAAATTCACCAAAGGTCTGTACAAATGCTCCTTCACCCAGCCAAGGTGCTACAACTTCATAATAATCCAATTTGTGGGATTTATAATCTAATCCGGATCGGATCTTTAATTTATCCGTCACCTGGGATGTTAAGTCGATCCTGATTTCATTTGTCTCGGCCCGGGATTTATTAAATAAACTACTATGCCCTCCAAAAATCCTGCCCTCGGTCCAGACATAACCATTAAATGTAGGCATATAATAATAGGGATCATCTGCAAATCCGGAATAAAAGTAACCCAGGTATTGTGCATCAGGAGTTATTGCGGGGTACGCCTGTGGATGAATTGCCGGGTGCAGTCCGACACTGTTCTGCAGAAAATTATAGTCCATAAATGGTACATAGTCCTCATACATCTCCGGCTCTAACCAATAACTACCATCTCTAAAATAAAGCGCGTTAACAAGTTCAGGACCATCCCATTGTCCATTTGTATATCCTGCTGCATCACGATCAACCCAGGGCTCGCCAAGATCCCAGATACCATTGCCATTTAAATCCGTGAAATCTTCCGCTGTATCCCAATTATACAGGCCCGGTTCGGATCCAACATACCAGCCGCTGCGGGGGTCAACCATCGTATAATATAATGTATCCCCATTATCAGATAAAGAGTAAGGAACCATATCCGGATTGTAAGGGTCGGATGTATTTTCATAGGGACCTGCGCTATGACGCCATTCAAACCAGTCCGGCCGTCCATCATCATCACTGTCCTGCCAGCGCACACCCAAGAACTTGTCCTGGATAAAACGGGTAGTCCTTACGGTGAAGAATGTTCGACTGGTGACAGATTGATTATATTCCAGATAATAGCGATAGGTATCCTCAAATAATTCTGTTTGACCATCATCCCAAAAAATAAAAGCAGGGTTGAACACTTTTTGATGGTTTGCGACCTGCCAATATGATGCATTGAGTCTAATCTTATTGGTGGGTTTAAAAGTTAACTTGCCAAATACATCCCAGGTTTTACGAAAACCAAAACCTCTGAACCCGGCCTCATTATCCCAAGGCTGCACCAGGTTTTCCTTGTTATCATCAAGGATATTCAAGTATTCCTGGTAATTGGAACCATCGCTAAGTAATTCCGGTAATAGCTGATATATTTTTTCATCAAATTCAAAAACCCTGGCCGAACTATTATTGGTGTATTCCCCTGATATCCAATAAGACAGTTTATTAAATCCCCAGATGGGCCCGCCGAGACCAATCGATATATCATCATAACCGCGTAATTCGTCATAACTGGAACCCATGGATGCACCGACCCCACTGGTTTCATAACGCAATCCGTATTGAAATTTTTTCCCTCCAGATCGAGTATGAATATTGGATACAGCTGACATAGCATCCCCGTATTCAGCGTTAAATCCACCTGGCTGCCAATCCAGTTGGCGTATGGCCATCAAATTCAGTCGTGTACCTGTTCCAATCACATTAAAGATAGGATTACGCAAGTACATGCCATCCATCATATAAGCAATTTCACCTGAACGGCCGCCGCGGACGTGAACTTCCTCGAGGCCCTTTTCTTCATAATCAGGAATACCATGTATCCGGCTCTGAACTCTGACCACACCGGACTGTAGAGCATACACTTCATTTAAATCTCTTATCGGCAGTGATTCAATTGTTTCACTATCGATGGTTATTTTCCGTGACGTCTGTCCTTTTTCCACCAGAGGTTTTTCACCGTATACTTCTACTTCATCTCCTTCAATGGCCGCAATCGCCAGTGTGAAATTCAGCCACATAGTTTGATCCATAATGACATTAACATCCTTCATCGTTTGTGTCTGGTAGCCGATCATCATCACTTTTACATCATATGTACCTACCGGCAGGTTTAAAATGATATAATTACCATTTTGATCAGCAATGGCACCCATGGCGAGTTCAGGTACAAAAATTTGTACACCGGGTAACGGGCTTCCTTCCGTATCTTTGACTTGACCGCGAATCGTACCATCCGTTCCTGCCACTATGATACTGCAAAGAACAATCAATATAATTGTAGATTTAAACAATTTCATCGCGGCAGTTCCACGCGCTGTAAACCGGCCGTGCGCTTTATCTGAAAGGGATCTTCGAGTTCGGGAATATTTTGTAATTCGTTTATTTTAACAATATGGGTACGCTTAAGCAATTTCGCAAACTGCCCGCCACCGCTTGAACTAGCAGAAAATCTGCCGAGTTCCCAACGGGATATACCTAACCATATTTCTTCTTTGGCATCGGGCCGTTCTGTCCAGCGAATATGGAGTTCATCTTTGACTATACCATAGTCTTTTACCAGCCAGGAAATGCTTTTTTCTCCATATTCAACATCAGTACCAATCATGGTCTGTGTCAGAATGTTTGTAATTTTAAACGCATCTATAAATGTTGTATCTGCTCCGGGGCAATCATCGATTGTATCTGCGGTCCAGGCAGCGTTGGCATAACATTCCACTGCACCATCATTATTTATAAAGCCCCGGACTTTTACCGCCGGGACAGTCACATCTTCAACGTCCACTTGGAAAGATCGTTCAACGCGATAAATCGCCACATTAGTCGAGTCGTAATACATTGTTTCAACACGTTCACCCTCTCGCAAAAGGCCGTTGGAAGTATAATACACAACTTCATCTTCGAACTCATTTTTGAACCAGAAACCAGATGCCATTTGTCCTTCAGACCAATAATAACCGTACGGTTTAAAAAAGCTGGGTTTTACCAGTTTATAAATATGTTCGAATTGTTTGAACAACAAATAATCGTAATCCTTACCTTCTGTATTATCATCCTCCCATTCTGTTTTAACGATGAAATAATCGTCCTGACCTTCTCCACCGACAATATGACCGATCACTCGATTCGTGAAAAGTGTTACCAAGGAATCCTTATCAGCTGCTGTCACTGTTTTATGATCTTCAAAAACGATTTCTTCAATGATATCGTAATATATAATTCCCCAGCGTGTGACAAGTGAATCACCCGTTTCAATAACATCGATTACTTGAGGGTTTTGCGGATCAGCCCACGTGACCAGTAAATTATTCGGAATTGGATTAAATATAAATAGTTCATTGGCGCCCGGTTGTTCATCGCCATCCAAATCTGTGTATTCTTCAGCGCCATCGATGATTCCATTTCCAGAATCTTCAAAATCTTCGCCAGCATCGTACTGACCATTGGAATTTGCATCAGTGTAAGCTTCAGCAGCATCCCAGACTTCATTACAGTTGCGGTCTTCAAAGGGTTCGCTGGCATCTTTTACATTGTCGCCGTCAAGATCATAAAAAGGTTCAGCGGGATCCCAGATGCCATTACCAGTGTCAGCTGTCTCCGCGCTATCCCAAGATCCATTATCATTGCAGTCTGTATTCACACGAAAAATAAGTGAATCACCATTCAGCTGTTTGCGCTGAAAAGAAAATACGTGACTGAATTCCAGGCGTTCATCAGCCACATATTCATAGGTTGTATCTACCCATTCTGCCTGATCAATAAACAGCACACCCTCATCGATCATGGGTGTATCCACCACTGCCCGATAAGCAATAACATCCATCGTATCTGTATAGGTCACAGTTGTAGTATCAAAAATCCAATCAGAATTGTTTGGTTTATAGCGCTGTGCTTCCGGTTCTGCATCCGTATCCCACACCAGTGATTCCACATTCTTAAACTGGGTTGACAAAATCAGGATGGAATTACTTTCTACGACATCAGTGATTGTAAGTGAATCGATCAGAGTGCGTTCTGCATACTCGTGTTGTGTAGGCGTAATTTCAACCAGATATTCTGGAAAACTGCGCACATTCAGATTTGGCGGTGTATCCTGGAGAAGATTTAAATATTGATCATAGTCAAATGTGAAATAGCTGGATGAAAAACGGTAAAAATCGACGTTTATATTGGAATCAAAATCGTAAAAATAATCGCTGATATAACCCGTTTTACCACCCAGGTCGGCCGTTTCAAGAGTATTAGCTAGTTCCTCTTCGACTACCTGATTTGTTTTATCCGGCTCTTCACAGGAAATAATCATAAAAACAGAAGATATAAACAACAGATATAAACCGCCTGATTTCATTCTACTGTTTTTATGATTGAACATTTTCATTTACTTATAATCTATAATGAAATATTTCAGTTACAGATAAAGCGGTGCTGTTTTAAACGTGACAGCACCGTTTTTAAAATAGTTTTTATGGGTTGATTTCAGTCGGATTATTTCATCAAGACCAGCTTATGGATCAAGGTTTGACCATGTTGCTTCATCTCATAGAAATATATACCGCTGGCTAAATCATTGGCTTGGAAATCAAATGTGTATGCACCGGGCGTTTGTTTTTCATTGACCAATGTTTTTACCAGTTGACCCATAACATTATACAACTTCAACTCAACAACTCCAGCTTTATCAACTGTATATGCTATGTTGGTGGTTGGATTGAATGGATTGGGATAATTCTGTGCTAATGAGAATTTCCCAGGTATGGTCGCTCCTTCATTATCAATACTGACAGTTACTGTATTTCCATATGTAGTAAACCAGAGATTCTGTTGAAAGGCTGCCATGTTAGCTGGATCACTCAAATGGTTAAGACTATAATTGGGTTGATTATAGATCATAAAACAGTTTGTGTCAGTCGCTGTAGGCGCCATGTGCACATACATTTCATCTTCCTGTAGACCGCCTGTATTTGTCAAATTTTCTGGATCACTCCAGGATATTCCCCCATCTTCAGATTTTGATAAAAAGATATCCCAGTTGAAACCTGCAGTCGATGTATCGCCAAGAGCATGATAAGCCGCCCAAATGACATTATCACTGTGATTGCTTAACCCTGCTGTTCCAAAGGAATTGAAATAATTTCCACCACCATTTCCATTAGGCATTCCATTAAAGCCAAAGGTATTTGACAAATCTGCAATCTGTGATGCCTGCCATGAACCTGGATTTGAAGGGTCATCTGACCAGAGGTGATATAAACCAGATCCGGTTATACTCACCCAAATAAATCCAGGTGTGGATGATTCAACAACCAGCGTGGCGAAAATGTGTAGAGTCCCTTCACTGTCCACATGAACTTCATTATCATACAATGGGAAAACACCCGGGCTAACTTCAACTGTCCAGGTTGTGTCCGTCCAAGACGAATCGCCACTCGTTGTATCATTCAACGAATAAAAATTAATGGTATCAGGTAAAAAACCAGACTCCACAAAGATGCGATGCATCGTAGTATCGGGGAGAAAATAAAAGTCATAACCACCGAATCCGTCTGCACTCCATGTTACACCATAATCCGTGGTTTTACGCATCATGAAATTGTGCCGTTCAGACTGTGTAGAATCTGATAAATAGGCCGCACACATGGCATAACCAATACCGTCATCGTTAATATTAACAGACGCTTGTGAGGTTGTTCCTGTACCGCTAAAATCATTGATATCAAATAATAATTCCGGAAGAGAATAAAATTGGTAATTCCCAGAAAAATTCACTGATGAACGCATCACATAAGTGGACTTATCAGCAAAATTTTCATCAGGCGTAGAACTCCACTGTGTCGATGTTACTACCATTGCTTTGTTAGAACCATCATCAACTAAAACGGGGCAGTTAACCCAAAGATCACCAGGAGCATCCAATGGTTCGGAACCACTGTACCAACCGTAGTTAATATCAATTGTTGGTTGAAAATATGAGCCTGCAAACCATCCATATTCATCATAAGTATACATGGGACGCCCACCGTTATTGGTAGCACTGCCAGTGTAAAGTGTGGCTTCTGTCCAAACAACATAGGGATAATCGTCATTAGCGACTGAACTGGGATAACGTCCTTTTAATGGACCATCAATAACCTGCGTATTCGGACCCATGATTTCATCATTCAAACCCGAATAAATTGAGAAATCAATTCCATCCTCAGACAACGCAGCTTTGATAAAGCCACTGTTGTTAGCCGAACTAGTATTGCCCTGTTCATCGGTAAAGGGTTCTAATACCCAGCCACGATATCCAATAAGCAATCCTTTTGTATCTACAAATGTCGTTGGACTAGTTTGGCCAACAACCATTCCATATCCATGGACAGAGGAATCGATCAGTACGGAAGTGACATTCGGGTTTTGGGCACTGCGGTATGTTCTATTATGCCTGAGCACTTTTGGCAATGCCTGCTGATCTGTTATATTATTTTCATCAATATTTTTTGTATAGATATTGGGAATAAGCTTTTGCTTTTCAGCAGTGAGTACGCCTGCATTCACAGTCGTAAATACTGTGAGACTCAACAATATACATAACCCTTTTTTCATGATATCTCCTATAAATTCAAATGTTTATTTTATGTGCAAACCGTGGCGTGAAGTGTAGCGTTATCTATATTTTTTTCCAAGGAGAAAGAGTGAATAAATACATTAACTTTCAAACCTTGAAAAGGACAATTTCACAGTGATAAAACGAATTTTAATAATCTTATACTCAATTAATATCCTTTGGGCCATTAATGCATTCCCAGGGCTAATCACTGTTCATCAGCCTGATGGGACAACGATTCAGTGCAATGTAAAGGGAGACGAATGGGCCAACTGGCACGAAACACCTGACGGCTGGAGCATCACAAAAAATGAAGAGGGCATTTGGGTGTATGCGGTAGATATTGCTGGACGTTTTCTTGTACCAGGTAGCGCCGTTGTTGGCCAACAACCGCCACCAGTTCATATTGAAAAACATTTAATTCCCATTGCTGAAATCCGACCTATGCACACATCTAACATACAACTTCATGCTGCACGGACAGATACATTTAAAATTCCTGTTATTTATTTTCAATTTCCTGATCAATCTGTAACATACCCTTTGTTAGATATTGATAATATATTTAATCAGGAAGGCTACGGTCATCCCGGTCCGCCTTTTCAGCCCAATTCCGGAAGTTTCCGGGAATTCCATGAAGAAATTTCATACAATCAATTCAGCCCAATAGCAACTGTTGTTGGCGTTTTTACTGCACCAAACCTCCATAATTATTATGGGAGCGATGGTTCAGAATATGGAACACGTGTGCGCCAACTGGTCCGGGCTATGGTGGATTCAGCTGAAGCGGCGGGCTTTGATTGGTCGCAATTTGATAATGATGGTGACGGGGATGTGGATGGCGTAACTCTCGTCCATTCAGGAGTGGGCGCAGAACAGGGCGATGGCTCAAATATCTGGTCGCATCGCTGGTCCATGGGTGATAATGCTGTAACCTATGATGGTGTTTTTATTAATGATTACAATATTAACCCCGAAATGCAGGGCAACAATATTACTGCCATAGGTGTTATAGCTCATGAATTCGGCCATGTCCTAGGCTTGCCTGATCTTTATGATACAGATTATACATCTTCGGGCTCTGGTAAATTGGCGCTCATGGCTAGTGGCTCCTGGGGAACGACAGGGAACACACCCTGGTATCCCTCCGCAATGACTGCCTGGAGTAAGGCTGAAATGGGCTGGTCCAACGTGATCGAGATCAATTCCGCACAAACGAATGTAGAGCTGGAACAGTCTTACACCAACAACACCATCTACCGTGTGGACAATCCCGAAGACAACAGTGAGTATTGGCTCATTGAGAACCGCCAAAAAAGAGGAACGGATAAACTCATGCCTGAACCGGGCATGCTGTTCTGGCATATTGATACGGAAAAAACTTCCGGCTGGGGTGTTAATAATGATGAGCCGCATTACGGCGTTGGCCTTGAGCAAGCCGATGGCCTATTTGAACTTGAGAATAACGGTTCCAGTGACGGCAGCGATCCCTACCCGGGCTTGACGGATAATCGAGAATTCTCTCATTGTTCCACACCAAGCACTGTGAGTTATTATTTTGAAGCATCGATGGTCGCATTCACAAATATTTCTGATACAGATTCTATTATGTTATTTGATATTTCATTTACTGATGTGGAAACGGGTACAATAGGTGGCTTGGGGTTTGGTGATGCCTATGCTGTTGGTTATCTTGTCATGTCAATGAATAATAATGTTCAAATAAGTGAACTCTCTTTTGAATTGGATTTTTCTCCGAATATTCTAATAATTCAATCTGCTGATGTATCTGGTAGAGCCACGGCCGATTCGGTTATAGTTACAGAAAATTTCATTGAACTAGTTAATCCTGTTATTCCCTCCGGTAATGGTGAAATAATGATGTTTACAGTTTTTTCCAATACCGGTTCAGATGGTAGCGTAAATATCAATTTTGATGAAATTACTGCGAATGATGATAGTGCTAATCAGGTTTGTATCACAGTAGAGGAAGGTGAATATATAGTCAATACAATTGAACAAATTGTCATGGTTGATTCAGCTACAGCAGAACCAGCTGGATTTGCCCTGGTGGGAGTCAATATTGAAAACAATATTCCCTTAAAAATGTTTATGATAACCATTAATGATTCACCAGATTATTTAACACCTATCGAAGAATTTTATACAGATGTAAACCAGAATGGACAATATGATGAAGGTGAAATGTATGCAGATTTCAATGGTGATGGTGAATGGACTCCATTTGTACAAACAACAGAACGAACCGCTAACTGGGATTTAAGTTATCAATTATCTGATGTTGGTATTATGGTTGCCGGTTTGAATTCAATTGACTCAATAGCAGTTGGCGCAGGACCTATATTCAAAATCAATTATTTGGTCGACGGTGATGCACCTTCAACTAATGTAAATATGCTTATTGCATCAGTGAACCTTACAGACATTTTTGGCAATTATAATCTTCAATATGTAGGTTCAAATGGTGTTTTTGTTATTACGGCTTTAGGCACTAAAGATGAAACTATTATCCCCGTAACATTTTCCATGTCCACCAATTATCCTAACCCCTTCAATCCTTTGACCCATGTTGATTTTGATGTGCCGGAGCAATCCAACGTTTCTTTTTCAATCTATTCACTTTTGGGCCAGCAAGTGCTGTCTATTTCCAGTGCCTACCAGCCGGGATCCTACAAGTTCACCTGGAACGGCAGGGATCAAATGGGTAACGCTCTGCCTTCGGGAGTCTATATACTGAAAATGGAAAGTGAGAGTTTTCTGAAAACAAGAAAACTCGTATTGATGAAATAAATTACGCCGATTTACGGCGGCGGCGGTAGAGTGGGCTTTTGTTCTTTTTGATCACATCTTTGGTGATGATAATCTTGTGTACATTTTCCATTTCCGGTATATGATACATAATATCCATCATGGCTTTTTCTAGGACAGAACGTAAACCACGAGCTCCGGCTTGATGTTCATAGGCCTTGGAGATGACGGTCTTCAGGGCATCCTCACTGAATTCCAGTTCAATACCTTCCATGCGAAAGAGTTTCTGGTACTGTTTTACCAGTGAATTCTTTGGTGATATCAATACTTCGTATAATTCAGATTCAGTTAGGGAATCCAGCGTTGTCACAACCGGCAGTCGGCCGATCAATTCAGGGATATATCCAAATTCAATCAGATCTTGGGGTTTGATAAGTGATAATATGCCCTGGCTTTCTGCAAGTTGCCGTTTCCTGCTGCCGCCAAATCCTATTTCAGTTTTACCAACGCGCCGGGCAATAATACCTTCCAAACTTTCAAAGGAACCGCCGCATATAAATAAGATATTTTTTGTATTAACTTGGATCAAGCTCTGTTCAGGATGCTTCCGCCCTCCTTTTGGAGGTACATTAGCAATGGTACCTTCCAGAATTTTCAGAATGGCCTGCTGAACACCCTCTCCTGATACGTCCCGTGTGATGGAACTGCTGAGCGACTTGCGGCCGATCTTATCAATTTCATCAATGTACACAATACCCTGCTCGGCAGAATTGATGCTGTAATTTGCCACTTGCAGCAAGCGTACAAGAATATTTTCCACATCTTCCCCTACATAGCCGGCTTCCGTTAAGGATGTTGCATCAGCAATGGCAAAGGGTACAGATAAATAGCGGGCTAACGTTTGAGCAATAAGTGTTTTCCCGGTTCCGGTAGGACCGATCATGAGGATATTGCTCTTTTCCAGTTCTACACCATCATCCACATCATTATAAAAAATGCGTTTATAATGGTTATGGACAGCCACCGCCACGGACTTTTTAGTTTCCTCATGACCAATGACGTATTGATCCAGGTATTCTTTTATTTCAGAAGGACGAGGAAGTGTTTTATGCTGGGGTGCAGGTAAGTCCGTATCGGGTATCTGGTCAGGTGTAAATTCGGAATGTCTGGCCGGATCAGATTTCATCTTATTTCCTGGATTCCAATACGGTATCGATGATGCCGTATTTTTTAGCTTCAACGGCGCTCATGAAATAATTGCGATCTGAATCTTTTTCAACTTTGCTGATTTTTTGTCCTGTTTGTTTAGCCAGGAGTTTATTCAGTTTACCTCTGAGGCGAATGATTTCATCAGCTTGGATTTTGATGTCCGAGGCCTGGCCTTCTGCCCCACCCATTGGCTGATGGATCATGATACGTGAATTAGGCAAGGCTGACCGTTTCCCTTTTTTACCGCCAGCCAGCAGAAACGCACCCATGCTGGAAGCCTGGCCCATGCAAATTGTGGCCACATCAGGTTTAATATAATTCATGGTGTCAAAAATGGCCATGCCCGCCGTGATGTATCCGCCGGGGGAATTGATATAAAGATAAATGTCCTTATCGGGATCTTCCGCTTCAAGAAACAAAAACTGGGCAATGATCAAAGAAGAGATACTATCGTCAATCGGGGTACCTAAAAAGACGATCCGTTCCTTGAGTAACCGTGAATATATGTCATAGGCCCGTTCAGTGCGGCCGGTCTGCTCAACCACCATGGGAATGAGCTGGGCGATTTCGTTTTGATGTTTAGCCATGTTCGTGTGCTTCCTGTTGGCGGAGGTTCTTAGTATTGACTTCCACCTCTTTTATTTTAGCAAATTTCTGCAAGTAATCTAATATCTTCTTTTCCATTAAATCATCCTGAATTCTTGTGCGGTTGCTGGGCTTCTTATAATACTTCTCGATCTCCTTGGCATGATTCCGCGAGCGGTCTATCAGCCGCTGGACCTCGACCTGCACTTCGTCCTTGGTGACTTCCAATTCATTTTCCTTAATGATGGCTTTCCGCACTAAAAACCACTTCATGTTCCGTTCCGCAACCGATTGATACGTTTCCCGCACTTTGGCTTCATCCAAATCTTCAGCTCCGGGCTGTCCAGATTGTTTTATATCCTCTACCATATGATCCAGATAGGATTCCACCATGGAAGGTGGAAACTCCGGATTCACTTTTTCGATCATCGCATCAGAAAGCTGACGCTCAAAGGCTTCCTGGCTGCGCTGTTGATAATTATCCACAATACGTGTTTCTACGTTGGCTCGCAGTTCTTCTTCCGTTTTGGCTTCGGGATCAACCTTTTTGATGAATTCTTCATTGATCTCCGGCAGAACCTCTTTTTCCACATTGATCACAGTCACTTCGTATTCGGACTTTTCACCTTGCTCGTTTTCCGTCAATTGCACGCGGATTTTATCCTCGGGTTTGGCGCCTTTGAGCTTATCCAGATTTTCATCTTTGATGACACCGCCGCCTACTTTCAAATACTGCTTTTCCAGTTTCTTGCCAATGATGGGTAAACCGCTGGGTTCAACTTTCTGGAGGTCCGCTAAAATAAAATTTCCTTCTTCCGCACCGGTTTCCACTGTTTCCATGGTGGAGTGGTTGCGGCGCAGATCAAGGATTACATTATCAATATCTTCCTGGTCATGGACGTAATTCGTTTTCTGTACTTTAAACGCCCGTTTGCGGAGTTTGGGCAATTTGATCCCCGGTTCGATCTCGAATTTTGCAGTAAAGGACATATCTCCCTCATGCTCAAAATCCACTTTTTCCACCTCCGCCTTGTTTACGGGCAGGAGATCTTTTTCCTTGAGTGCTTGCAAATAATATAAATTCAGGGCGTGCTCCACAAAGTCCGCTTCCATGGCCGGCTTGAATTGTTTCAGCAAAACCTTCATAGGTACTTTGCCTGGACGAAAACCCCTGAGATTAACTTTTTTACTAAATTTTTTGGCGTGTTTATTAAAACCGTCTTCCAGTTCAGCCCAGGGAACATGGACAGATATTTCACGCTCGAATGCATTTATTTCTTTTACATTAATTTCCAAAATTTCCTCTTAAAAAACGGGTGGAAATATAGACTTTATAAGTCTTATAACTTTAATGTATATGTACAAAATCTTTTAGAATAATAACACCTCTGTACATTAAATACATGCCCCCCATCTGAATCACATGATAGATATCGTTATGGTTGAAATGCTTATGGAGTGCAAAACCGCTCTGCTGAACGATGGCGCCGCTAAAAGCAACAAGGATGCTTGTTATGATCCAAACCGTTCCGGCGCCCTGGAAACGCAACCAGGAATAGAGCATCATGAGCAGTACCAGCGTCATGGCCGGGGTATAAAAACGGACTACAGTCTTAAAATTATCATTGCGTGTCACAGCTACCAAATAAACAACGAGCGCTAAAAACGGCAGCCACTTCAGCCAATCCATGGTGTTGTAGGACACTATATGATATAGCCCGCCCATGAGCATAGAAAAAGTAGACAAACCAATGCAATATAATGTAATTCTCCAAATAAATGTGTGAACACTTTGAGGGAAATGAGGACCGATTCCATGTGACAAAGCACCGAGTAATCCAGCCAAGCCCATGAAGAAAAACACCATTATAAAATGCACATGCACACTCATGAGTTTAGTCACGTAAATGCCGTAAAGTTCCCGGGCGAAGTATAGACCCAATCCAAAAATGAGCAGATCGGTAAACGCCGTCATGGGTTCATAAATGAGCGGTTTATTCACCGGGACCGCATACACGTTTAATAGTTCGATAGACAATCCGCGTGCCCATCATCAGATTTTCTACAGATAAACTTTCATCCATACCATGTATAGACTGGATGTCTTTTTCAGCAACCATAACAGGAATCAAACCATAGGTATTCACACCCTTGGCCTGGAAGAACTGGGAGTCTGTCCCGCCAATGGTCATGAAAGGCATAGCCAACGCGTCTTGTTTTTCTCTTGTGAGTTCGTCCGATAAAATATTAAAAAAGTCCGTTTCCCAGCTGGAAACATACTTATTCCGCGGTGTGCGTTTATGAATAAATTTCACGCGATCGTCATTTACCACTGTTTTCAGGTCGGCAATAAAATCTTCCGGTTCAACATGGGGTAGCAAGCGAATATCCAGCGTAGCTGTAGCTCTTTCAGGAATAATATTTGTTTTATATCCCGAATTGAGCATCGTTAGCGAAACAGTATTGCGCAACATGGCGTTGGTGGATACACTAGCTCCGGCTACAGCACCTCCAGCCAGAAAACGAACCAGCCCATTGTTGATGTTTTTCATAACAAACCCTTGACTTCCGCCGGTTTTTTCTCCCATGCGGTTGAACATTTCGTCGATCACCGGATTGATTTCCAAAGGAGTCTTCCAATTAACGATCCGGGTTAGCGCTTTGACTAGAATTTCGTTGGGATGATCTTTATAAGGACGCATGCCATGTCCGGACTTCCCTTCCACAACTGCTTCCACCCAAAAGGATTTTTTCTGTGCCACAGCGATAGCAAAAGCACTAGTGCCGGGAAATGAGTCTTTAGAACCAATGCCGCCTTCGTCCCAAACCCATTCCGGGTCCAGCTTGTCCCAGTGGTTCTCAATCATCCATGATGATCCCAGCTCCCCCAATATTTCCTCATCTGCCACAGCCAAAAATTTGATGGTACGTTCCGGCCGCCAGCCTTCCCGGTGGAGTTCAAGCAAGGCCATCAATTCCATAATGCCCATACCTTTCATATCGATGGCACCCCGGCCGTGCACAACACCATCCCGTAGTTCACCACCAAAAGGCTTTTCATGCCAAAATTCTTCATCTACCGGCACCACATCCATATGGTTTAAAAGTAGTAATGGTTTCAATTCCGGATTCATGCCCTTCAGTTCCGCTAAAACGTGCATTCGCCGAGGATCTTCCGGAACAGTAAATGTTTCAAATGAAATACCTTCTTTTTCAAAAATATTGGCAAACCAAAGGGCAGCTTCACGAACATCTCCTGGTGGATTACTGGTGTCGATCCGTAAATATTGCTGAAAGAGATCCACGGTCTCGTGGCGGGCCTTTTCCCAATTGGGTTCAGCAATTAGAGAGGAAATGGAAAAGATTAATAATATGCTCTTTTTCATTTTACAAGTCCATAATGATATTCAATATCTGAATAATGTCAAAGAATGTTACATCCCCATCTTCATTCATATCAGCTGCAAATTGCACGCAAGGTTCGATCTCGTCAGCATCCAGAATAATATCCACTGTTGTCAACACATCCATGATATCCACCACCTCATCTGTATTCACATCGCCTTTGCTCCATTGTGTACAGGAATCCTGGGGTAGCATCGCCGGTACTTTCATGGCAATACAATGAATTGCACCATTGGCGGGGATGATCTGATTGCAATCATAACCGATAATCTCATAACCGGGCATGAGCTGTTCGTACTGGGTCAAAACATCCGTATCAGTAGAAAATCCGTATATGGGTACAAAAACCTTTTTATTTACGATGAGGGAATTGATGTAGGTATAGGTCACTCCCCCGCTGTATGGCGGCATGAGCATGCGCTCCACAGTATACGGCCGGCCGTTGCCGTTGGTCAATCCGGCGATCTGGGCAGCGACATTGTTACAAATATTATAATTGTTCCCGGCACCGGCTGATGATGAGGTGTATTCACCCACGATGACTGTTGTATCATTAATGACCTTAACAAACATATCGATATGCCCGGTGCCGTCGTACTGCAAATGATCGGTTATGATCACATTTTCCACGCCATAATAATCCAGGAAATATTCGTCTAACTGATCTTGGGTGAGGTTAGGATCAAAACCCTGGCTGGCGTCAAAAATGATATTGGAAATAAATACATTGCCCGTACCGTCCAGCAGCATGTTACCGCCGGCTTCAACGAGCCCCAAACCATAATAATCAATATTCCAAAGTGCAGCTAGTTCTTCCGGATAAGCATCATCTTGTGGCCTGGGACGGTTATAGACTAAATCAAGAACTGCCCGCGAACCATCGGGCTGATATATCCACCAGGGACCATAATCCCTTATCCATACTGAATTTGTAGCTATGGGCTGGAATACAACATGATCCATGTTGACACCTTCGTTTGTCAATAGCGTTGTAGCTGAGACTTCTTCAGCGATATTATCCACAACCACCCACGCAGTATCATCTTCCGCTACTTCCTTTATCAAATCAGTGAGTAGATCATAATATGCTTCCCAGGCAAAGATCATTCCGGCTACTGAATCAAATTCAGCCGGAGCGTACATTATGCTGTCTGGTGGGTCAGTGATGGTACGATTTATACCAATTTCACGGAGGCGTGTTTTTTCTTCTGCTGTTAAACCACGCGGCAGTGGTTCCTGCCCAAAGGCAATACTAAAGACTATTAATAATGTTGTAAGGAATTTCATCAGTTCAAATTTAAAACGTATAAGACTAAAACTAACCCCTAATAGAAAGTGTCATTCTGAAGGAATCCCGGCACTTTTCTCAGAATGACTGAAGAATCTCATGTATTTATTGACTACTAGCGCTTGAGATTCTTCTCCGCTTTACAGCGGATCAAAATGACAAATATAAATTCATTTTTTCTTGCCACTCTTTTGCTTCGTCATCTTTCCCCCGTTTTTGCATGCCGTTTATGATGATCTCACATTTCTGGATAATCATATCCACTGTGGTCTTTTCGTCTTCTGCACTTAATTCCCCGAATGATAGGATTTTCTCCATGGCTTGGATGCGAAAACGATCCATGCCCCAATACTTCCTTGATAGCTGATCTTCATGACCGCCGTATTTCACGATCAGTGGTTCGTCAATAAACAATGTAGGATATTTTGCGCAAATCCGCAGCCATAAGTCATAATCTTCACATACTTCCAGGGATTCATCAAAAACACCCACAACTTCAAAAATAGATTTATGAATCATAACAGATGATGGCGAAATCACGCAAAGCGGTAGGCATCTTTCATAGATCATTCCGCCAAACTTTTGGTGCTTTTTCATGGGATTCACACGCTGGCCATTGCGGATCCAAATCTCTTCTGTATGACAAATTAACTTGTCATCATTGCATATAGCAGACCATTGCTGCTCCAGTTTATCCGGTAACCATTCGTCATCTGAATCAAGAAATGCTATCCATTCTCTATTTGTATGTTCAAGTCCTATATTTCGGGCAACGCTGACACCAGAGTGTTCTTGGTCGATGATCTTCAGCCCGGAATAATTTGACAAAACAGATTTTGTACCGTCTGTTGAACCATCATTCACAACGATGATTTCAATAGGCAGTTGTGTTTGTGCCAAAACTGAATCTAAAGCTCGCGGTAATATGTGAGCCCTGTTATAAGTTGGTATAATTACAGATATATCAGGCTGATTTTTCTGTGCCACAATAAATACACTTATCTCCTGCCTGAACCAAAAAACCACATTCCGGGCAATTCCATTCGTCGGTGTCCAAATCGGTGTAGGTGTCCTCTTTTTTATTTTTGCCTGTTACATAAAGAGTTGTACCGATCATTATGGAGAAGATCAGGAAGATTAAAAATAAATAGAGGCCCATAATTTATTTATCCAGAAAGCTGTAAGAGAAATATGATCAGGTTTAATGTATGCACCGTATAACAGATACGACAATGCATTTTCAATCTCACCAATCCATTAATCAAATAAATACCTATCAAAATCGACATTATACCCATAATAAATGGAATCCCCACAACCACATTGGAAAACCCAAAGTGTTTTCCGTAAGCTGTTTCGATCACACTTGTACAAGTTGCAGATGTCACAGACAACAAGGGCGGAATCCACTATTGTTTCCCTGATAATTAACCTTTATACACACCATAGAAATAAAACGAAAGAGCCCCGCCGGCCAACGCCAGCAGGGCTCCAATTAAATAGAGTGTTGCGTGCATATTACTGCCTGAGCCTGTAGCAGCATCCTTCCATTGTATTCAAGAACTTATCCACTTGTGATGAAGTGAAAAATAATTCGCTGATGGGTTCAAATGTATCTACGTCATACATAACTGCATCATATTCACGAAGGAAATTTGATTCCAGTTTACGGACCATATCCAGCAAGACCTGTTTAGGAACACCCTTACTACGCAGGAAATTCACTTGAATATTTAAGGTGCCTTCGCTGGTCATGTGAAACAATGGCAATACACCAAAATCAGAATTGCAGCGAAAAGTCAGGGTTCCGTGATCGTTGCCACGGCCCCAGGATAATTCATCAGCATGCTTCTCACTGAAATCAATGATGGCATTCCCGACTTTGGCCACTTCACGACTGCAGTTTTCCATCATATGATCAGTGAAACGGTTTTTATTCCATTTTGACATTTAGTTTAATACCTCGAATCAAATTTGAAAAAATAGCTAAATACGCAGGAGGAAATCTAAGACTTTTTCTTTACAAGAGAATAACCAAATTCAGGAAAAATCTTTGGCAAGGGATTGTTGTATTTCACTAGAGAGTTTTTCCGTGAATTAGTAATCATTATAATGGATTTTTAAGCAAACAGCATTGCTGTCATTTTTGAAACTATGTATGATGAAGATGGTATTGGTGATTACGATGCGTAATGTTGCGCTTAGTTCATTTTCACCAGGAAGCAGTGAATTTTACACGTCGAATTCTTCCTGGATCCATCGACCGAGGACTTATTTGTCTACAATTACTTCTATCTAGGAGACAGCACTTACGAGCATTTTGATGAGCTCATGCAAGGTCAAAGCGATCATTATTCATCACTTTGTTCCAAGCATTTACAAAATCACTCACAAATTTTTCTTGTGAATTTTCAGTCGCGTAAATTTCTGCTAAGGCTCGCAACTGTGAATTAGATCCAAACACAAGATCAACGCGTGTTGCAGTTCTGACCTTTTCACCTGTTGAGCGGTCAGTTGCTTCATATGAATTTCTGCCCGTTGGCTTCCACTCTACGCTCATATCAAGTAGATTGACAAAAAAGTCATTGGTTAACTTTCCTGGTGTATCCGTGAACACATCATGACCATTAGCGCTTATACCCAATGCGCGCATACCACCTACCAGCACGGTCATTTCCGGTGCAGTAAGTCCAAGTAATTGCGCTTTATCAAGCAGCATTTGCTCTGGAGTAACTTTAAGCTCTTTATCATGGTAGTTTCTGAAACCATCAGCAAAAGGTTCTAAAACTGCAAATGATTCAACATCGGTTTGCTCTTGAGTTGCATCTCCGCGACCTGGAGTAAATGGAACACTTTCACCTGATGCCTTCTCTATCCCAACATTACCAGCAAGGACAATCACATCTGCGACTGACGCACCAGTTTCTGCAGCAATACCTTCAAGCACACCTAATACACGAGCAAGTTGTTCTGGTTTATTTGCTTCCCAATCTTTTTGTGGGACAAGACGAATACGAGCCCCATTAGCCCCGCCACGTAAATCAGAACCACGGAATGTTGAAGCGCTTGCCCAAGCAGTTTCTACCATTTCTTGAACAGTCAATCCACTTTCTGTAATGCGTGCTTTAACAGCATCTACATCATAATCAGCATTACCTGAAGGAACTGGATCTTGCCAAATAAGGTCTTCTTGAGGAACTTCCGGGCCAATATATCGTGTGCGAGGGCCCATATCACGATGTAACAGTTTAAACCACGCACGAGCAAATGCATCTGCTAACTCGTCTGGGTTCTCATGGAAACGCTTTGCTATCTCTTTATAGATTGGATCTTCACGTATCGCCATATCTGCCGTTGTCATCATAGTTGGCACATTAATTGAAGCATCTTCTGCGTCTGGTGCAAGATCTTCTTCTTTAGGATTTACAGCATGCCATTGGTGTGCGCCTGCTG